>OUNM010254454.1_pt1 | contig 315351 bp, 203 predicted proteins | sample 1769961 | NCBI WGS metagenome assembly OUNM01 (sample SAMEA3914820, study PRJEB12502) | metagenome | biome: forest; material: soil | place: USA | collected 2012-03-12 | depth 0.3 m
CCCAACCCCTGACCACTGGCCCCTTTTTCAAGTCACTTTTGCCTTGCCAAGCCGGGTCGGGTCCCTAGCTTCGCCGCCCCATGCCACGCGTCTCAGGAAAAGCAAAGACCCGGAAGGCTGTTGCCAAGCGCTTCAAGGTGACGGGAACCGGCAAGGTTCTCCGTCGGAAGCAGGGCGCCCGGCACTTGCTGCAATGCAAGAACCGTAAGCGCAAGCGGAGCCTTACCAGCGCCGCCCTTGTCTCCGATGCCGACATCAAGAATGTGAAGGAAAACCTTCCGTTCTCTCGCTAAAGCAACAAACCGCGCCCCCGTCCGCGCCTCGGACGGCCTCCATCGCAGCCTGACCCGCAAGGGTACTATCGGACGAGCGAGACTGCGGGAGGAACATAAGAACCAACGGCTCGCCCGACCCGAAAAATAGAAAATGCCACGCGCCACTAATAGCCCGGCTTCACGTGCCCGCCGCAAGCGGGTGCTGCTCCGTGCCAAAGGCTTCCGCGGATTCCGCTCGAAGCTCTTCCGTTACGCCAAGGACGCCGTCCGCAAGGCGATGACCTATGAGTATCGTGACCGCAAGAAGCGCAAGGGCCAGTTCCGCCGCTTGTGGATCCAGCGCATCAGCGCCGCGACCCGCAACGAGGGCCTGACCTACTCGCGCTTCGTCGAAGGTCTGAAAGCAGCCGGCATCGAAGCCGACCGCAAGATCCTCGCCGACCTCGCCGTGAAGGACGCCGCCGCGTTCTCCGCGATCATCGCCCAGGCCAAGGCCGCCCTCGACCAGAAGGCGACCGCCGCTGCCTGAGCCGGAGCGACACGACATCACTGATCTGAAAAGCCGCCCGGTGAGAGCCGGGCGGCTTTTTGCTTTTCGGCAAGCGCCGGACTGGGAGGATGCCCTAACAAGTCATCCCCTCCCTTCCATGGATCTCTTCCGGTATGAACGAATGGTCATCGCCTACCACGGTTGTGACCGCAAAGTGCGTGACCAAGTGCTGGCCGGAAATGCCGCGTTGAAGGCCAGTGAGAACGACTACGATTGGCTGGGACGTGGCATCTACTTCTGGGAGTATGGCTACGAACGCGCACGTGAGTGGGCGGAGGAGCAGAAGCGACGCAAGCGCCTGGAGGAGCCGGCGGTGCTGGGCGCCATTCTCCACTTGGGGAACTGCTTCGACCTTCTGGATGTGCAATACACGGGAATCTTGGCGGACGCATACCCGCGATTCTCAAGAGCGCTGAGGGCATACGGCATTCAATTGCCCGAGAATGCTCCTCTGAGGCCTGACGATGAAGACTTCTTGCTTCGCCGGGGCGATTGCGCAGTCGTCAATTGGGCCGTGAAGGAATCCGAAATGGATACCCTTCGGACATACCACAGCGTCCGGGGACTGTTTCAAGAAGGGGAGACCGCGTTCCCCGGCTCATCCATCAAGCGGAAGAGTCACATCCAGATAGCGGTCCGGGATACAACTTGCATCCTCGGCTACTTCTTGCCAAGGTAAGGCGTGCCGAGAAAGAATCCAGCTGCTGGGATCCAAGCTCACGTGTCGCCCGTCGCAGCTTCTTGGGACGCTACGAAGAAGCGGCTCGACGCCATGAGTGATGCAGAGTTGGTGAATACCCTGAAGGAAGCCGGCATCGTCACCAAAAGCGGCCAGATCGCGAAGCCCTACCGGGGCGTCTTCGTGAAAAAGGCAGCGGTGAAGAAGTGATCATTTTCCGGAGGCCGGCTCCGCGATCGTCGCCCAAGGCAAGGCCGTCCTGTGAGAACCGGGCGGCTTTTTCGTTTCCGGCCCACGCTCTTCAGGGCTCTCTCGAGGCGTTCGTTTGCTCCGCTTCCCGCTCGGCCCGCAGGGCCCGGAAGGTCCGGCGGACCGCCCAAAAGACCCACAAGCTGACCCCAGCCACTGCCGCCGCCTTCACCGCGCTCCCCACCGGCTCGCTGAGCAGGGCCAAGGTGGCCGACCAGGAGAATGCGAGGAGGTAGAACTCGCGGATCGCCATCCTGAATCTGGCCGTCAGTAGCCAGGGAAGCGTGAAAATGCAGAAGAAGGGACCGATGTAGAACCAGATCCCGGTCTCCTGCGGCGGAGAGGAAAGCTTGAGCAAGGCCAAGGGCAGAAGGAGCAAATACTCCATTGAGAAGTTCTGCCTCACCAGCGAGATCCCCAGCCACATCACCACCCATAGCAAGATCCCCTGCCCCACCGCTTTCAAGCGCGTGGCGGTGAGGAGCTTTGGCTTCGGGGGGTCAGGGTTCATCATTGGGGTCCAGACGAGGGCTGACGGAAAGATGCCCTCCTTTCAAGCCGGGACGAAGTGGGAAGCGGAGCCCGTTTCGTAGTCGCCGCTTTCCCGGGAGCGGCGCAATATCGCAGCCTCCAGTGAAGAAGCTCGAACGCATTCTGGCGTGCTTCGTTTCGGTCCTCGTCGTTGGCGTGCCGACCGTCGGGATGATCGTGTGCTGTTTTCCCCGGGAATCGATCGAGCCCCTGGCACCTTGGCTGAAGTATGGCCTGATCGGGTGCGCGGCGCTCTACGTGATCGGCTCCCTGGTCGACGTCGTTTGGTGCAGCGGGGTGATCGGCCGGATCTTCGGAAAGGATGCGGCGTAGCCCGGGGCGGCGGATAGTGACGATTTTGTAACCTCGGGGCTGGAACCCCCGTGCGCGTAGGCCACCCGGCCACGGGTATAAAGATGCCGCTAAACTCCCGGCTACGTTTTCACGTACACCCAAAGCGTCGCTCCCCCCGTGCCACTCCTACCCGGGTTCCGTTCCCGCCTGCCTCATGTCTCCAAAAACCTTCCTCACCGCCTGCGCCTCCTTGCTGGCCAGCGTTCTCACCGCCGCCGCGAATACCCCGCCCGCCGCGCCCTACATCAATGAGCCGGGCGTGGATGGCCAGATCGTGAATTCCGCGGACTTCCACATGGAGACGCATCCCTTCAGCGATCCGGACAGCAGTGCTACGCCTGACGGGACCTTCCGTGGCACGGACTTCGAGATCTGGACCGTCACGCCTTCGCAGCGGATCTGGAATTCCCCGGGCATGACCGGCGTGGAGAGCTTCCACACCCACCTGGGGGACGGCACCTTCGAGAACAGCCACGCGGGCCGCACCGACCTGATGTTCGATACGAACTACGTCTTCAAGGTCCGCCACCGGGATAACAGCAATGACCCGGCCACCGAGTACAGCCCTTACAGCACCCGTCCCTTCCGCACCGGCTCTGCCAGCTCGATCTTCCCGATCCTATTGCTGGACGTGCTCGACTCCCCCGCCCCGCTCTGGCTCACCGGCACGAACCAGCCGGTCATCCTGCCCAGCGCGACCACGCAGCCCTCGCTCAAGCTGACCTCCTCTGACAACGACTTCGACCTGCTGGAAATCCGCGGCAACAACGGCAGCACGAACACCGTGACCAATCCCGCCGCCGGTGATCACGACCATTCCTTCAAGGCGATCATCAGCTCCGGCTCCGCGCCGCTCAGCCTGCCGGCCACCACGCTGGTGATTTCCGATAACTTGGCCATCAGCCACACCATCTACTTGCCTTCGGTCGGCCTCGCCGCCGGGCAGACCATGGTCCTGTGGGTCTCCGCAAATGGCAGCACCTACACCGGCTCGCTCGCGCAGACCTCGCCGGATTTCTCTACGCTGGCGCGCGGCTCCGCGGTGCCATGGGTGGTGAAGCAGCCGGGCTACGTGGTGGAGGTCGTCGCCAGCGGCTTCCGCATGCCGGTGAATATCGCCTTCGTCCCGAACCCCGGCCCGAACCCGACCGACCCGCTCTACTACGTCACGGAACTCTACGGCACGATCAAGGTGGTGCGGCGCAATGGCCAGGTCTCCACCTATGTGGACAATCTCTTGAACTACACGCCCAGCGGCGCCTTCCCCGGCTCGGGGGAGCAGGGCATGGGCGGACTCGCCGTGCACCCGGTGACCGGCGATGTCTATCAGGCGATGCTGCGCGACAACGGCGCGACCGGCAACAACCCGCGCCTGATGAAATTCACCAGCACCGACGGCGGTCTAACAGCAGCCACCCAGACCGTGCTGCTGAACATGGCACCGGAAGTGCAGGGCCAGTCGCACTTCTGCTCAAACCTCACCATCGGCCCGGACAACAAGCTCTACCTGCACAATGGCGATGGCTTCGATGCCAGCACCTCGCTGAACATGGACCAGTACCGCGGAAAGGTCCTGCGCATCAACCTGGATGGCACGGCACCCACCGACAATCCCTTCTACAACGCCGGCAATGGCATCGGCCCGCGCGATTACATCTATGCCTACGGCGTGCGGAATCCCTGGGGCGGCGCATGGCGTGCCTCGGACAGCGCGCACTACGAAGTGGAGAACGGCCCGAGCCGCGACCGCATGGCCAAGATCACGCGCGGCACCAGCTACGGCTACACCGGCAGCAACGCGGACATGTCGATCAATGCGCTCTACAACTGGGAGATCTCCACGGGCCCGGTGAACATGACCTTCATCCAGCCGGAGACCTTCAGCGGCTCGCGCTTCCCCGCCGCGAAGATGGGCCGCGCCTACGTGACCCTGAGCGGTCCCACCTACGGCCAAGGGCCGCAGAGCCTCGGCAAGCGGATCGAGGAATTCCAGATCGACTCCACCGGCGCACTCGTCGGCGGACCGCAGACCCTGGTGGAATACAATGGCAGCGGCCGCGCCACCGCAGCTGGCTTGGCCGCGGGACCGGATGGCCTCTACTTCACGGATCTCTACAAGGATGTGGACACCACCGGCCCCACCGTGGCCGGGGCGAATGTCCTGCGCATCCGTTTCACCGGCTTCGCTGCCTTCAGCGCGGACAGCACCGCGGGCAATCTGCCGCTGCCGGTCCAGTTCACGGATGCGTCCAATGTCCCCGGTGCCAGCGGCTGGTCATGGGACTTTGGCGATGGCAGCGGCTCCACGGTTCAGAACCCGCAGCATACCTACACCACCGCCGGTCTCTATAGCGTCTCGCTGGCGGTCACTGGAACGAATGGCGTGGTGCAGACGCGCCGCAGTGGCTATATCGCCGCCGGGGTGGAGGCGCCCGCGGTGAACTACCGCTACTACCGCTTCACGCCCACCAAGCTCCGCGCCACCACCGCGAACAGCGTGCAGCTCGCCGAGTTCGAGTTCCTGCATGACGGCGACTCCATCATCCCGGGCAGCACGGTCTCCGTCTCGAACCCGGGTGGCAACAGTCCCAATGGTGAAGGCCCGCCCAACCTGGTGGACCGCAACACTGCCACCAAGTGGCTCGACTTCAACAAAGGTGCCGCCCTCTTCGACTTCGGGGATTCCATGCAGATCGACTCCTATGGCTTCACCACCGCGAACGATGCCACCGAGCGCGATCCCGTGAGCTGGACGCTTGAAGGCAGCAACGACGCCACCGCCTGGACCCTGCTCGATACCAAGACGGACCAAGCCACGCCCACCGATCGCTTCGCCGCCTTCGGGCCCTTCTCCGCGGTCAATGAGCAGGCACCGCGCGTGGAATCCTTCACCGCGGACAATCCGATCCTGGAGCCCGGCCAATCCACCACCCTGCGCTGGCAGACGGACGGTGCCGACAATGCGGTGATCTCACCCGCACCCGGTGTGGTGGCGGCAGACGGCACCTTGGTGGTCTCGCCCGCGGCCACGCAGACCTACACCATCACCGTGGCGAATGGCACCGGCAGCGTGAATGCCACCCGCACCGTGGAAGTGCGCAGCCGCGCGGCCACCACCTTCCGCCAGTTCCGCTTCACTCCCACCAAGCTGCGGGATGACGCGGCGGCGGACTCGGTGCAGCTCGCGGAGTTCAGCCTCTACCGCAATGGCATCGCTCTAACAGGAGCCACCGCCACCAACCCGAACCGCAATGGCGCGGTCGGCGAGGAAGCACCGAAGGCGGTGGACAATGACGTCAACACCAAGTGGAACGACCACAACAAGGGCACCCTGATCCTGGCCTTCGGCGCACCCACCACCGTGGATGGCTACGGCTTCACCACGCCGAATGACGCGCCCGAGCGCGACCCGGTGAACTGGAAGCTGGAAGGCAGCGACAACGGCACGACCTGGACGCTGATCGATACCGTGACCGACTACCCGACCACCACGGCCCGCTTCACCGCCCTGCCGAATATCCCGCTCGCCCAGATCCCGCAGCGTGCGCTGCTGGTGGTGCACGAGTCCACCAATCCGAACGTGTCCGAGCTCAACATGGCGAACCACCTCGCGGACCTCGGTTTCGCGGTGGAATACGTGACCGACTCCGCCAGCACCACCGCGATGGCGGATGGCAAGTCGCTGGTCATCGTCTCCGCCACCGTGACCTCCGGCCAAGTGGCGGCGAAGTACAAGAGCGTGGCCGTGCCGGTGATCACCTGCGAGCACGCGATCATGGATGACATGAACCTCACCGGTAATGCCGCCGCGGATCACAATGTCCAGGCTGGCCTGACCTCCGTTCAGATGACGAATACCACCCATCCGCTCGCCGCGGGGAACACCGGCACCGTGACGGTCTTCGGCGCCACCGGGAACATGCCATGGGGCAATCCGGTCGCCTCTGCCGTGCGCATCGCCTGCGTGCCGGGTGACACCAGCAAGTCGGTGTTCTTCGCCTACGATACGGGTAGTAGCATGTTCGGCGGCTTCGTCGCTCCGGCACGGCGCATCGGTTTCTTCTTCGATGACATCAGCGGCGAGCAGGCCAACGCGAATGGCTGGAACTTCTTCACGACTGCCGTGCGCTGGGCCGCGAACACGCCGCCGCAGATCGCCTTCACCGCCCCGGCAGCCGGCTCCAGCGTGCCCGCCGGCCAGCCGCTGCTGCTGCAGGTGAATGCCAGCGGCAAGAGCATCGCCAGCGTGGAGTATCGCGATGGCGCCACCCTGCTCGGCAGCGTGACGCTCGCTCCCTACAGCTTCACCTGGACCAGCCCTGCCACGGGCAGCCACTCGCTCACCGCGAAGGTGATCGATGCCGTGGGCGAGACCGCCACCACCCCGGCGCTCGCGCTCACCGCCGTCTCTCCCTACGAGGCTTATCGTAGTTCGCACTTCACGCCCGCGCAGCTCGCCAATCCGGCCATCAGCGGTCCGAATGCGGACTTCGATGGCGATGGCTACAGCACGGTGCTGGAATACTACTTCGGCATGAACCCGACCGCCCCGGATCTCCCGCGTCGCCTGGAGGCGGTGCGCTCCGGAGCCTTCGGCGAATTCTCGGTCCGCCATCTGGCCAGCACACCTGATCTCACGGTGGCGGTGGAAGCGTCCGGCAATCTGACCGGTTGGGATTCCGGTGGCGACCGCCTGGTGCTGGTCAATACCGTGGACCACGGCGATGGCACTGCTACATCCACCTACCGCTCGCTGCTGCCAAACATGTTCACGGAGTTTTTCCGCGTTTCGGTGACCCTCCAGGGCCAGTGAGCGGAGGAGGATAGCGACAAATCAAACGCGTTTTTCCTTGGCGGAGTTCCGCACGGGTTTGCGCATGGTTCTTGATGCCCGGATTCTTCAATCCCAAGGCTTCTTTGAACCCATGAAAACCCGTAGTTCCTCATCACTATTCCTCCTCGCCGGCCCCACCATTCTCGGACTGGCCGGAATCGCCCCCACCCCCGCGAATGCCGTCCTCTCCACCGGCCTCACCGCCTACTGGAGCCTGGATAACACGCTGAATGACCAATCGGTCTCCTTCCCCTTGGCCTCCAGCACCGTGGCGGACAATGGCACATTCACTGGCACCGCGGCATTCAACGCCTCCGGATTTTTCGGCCAAGCCTACCGCGGCAATGGTGCCAGCACCGGACACGCCGTCTTCCCCCTCTCCGCGGACCTCAGCGGCGTTCCGACCGGCAGCGTGACCGTCTCGATCTGGTTCAAGGCCAGCGGTGCGCTTCCCAGCTACGCCGCCATGGCCGCGGTGAGCGAGAGCAACGCCTGGCGCGTCGCGCGGCGCGGCGGCGATACGAACCTGACCTACGGCTATGCCGGGGGTCTGGGCGATATCTGGTCCGTCAGCACCTTCGGCGTGGCCGGCACCCCGGTGCAGAGCTGGAACCACCTTGTCGCCGTCACCGAGAAGAACGTGGGCACCAAGCTCTACATCAACGGCGTGCTGGAGACCTCCAACAACAACGTTCCCAATCTCACGACCAACGGCAGCACCCAATTCTGGATCGGCGGCAATCCCGGTGCCGCCGGCCGCGATTGGAATGGCTTCCTGGACGACCTCGGCATCTGGAATCGCCCGCTGACCCAAACGGAGATCACCCAGATCTACAATGAAGGCCGCAACAACGCCAAGAGCCTCGGCACCCTGCTGGCCGTGGAGAACCTCGATACCGATGGTGATGGTCTGGTGGATGCCTGGGAACAGGCCAACCTCCCGGCCGGCGCCTATCTCGACAATGGATCCGTCAACCCGGCCTACGGTGCCAATGGCGATCCGGACAACGACTCCTCCACCAATCTCCAGGAGTTCCAGCGCAAGACCAATCCGATGGTCTTCGACACCGATGGCGATGGCATCCGGGATGGCTACGAGACCAACACCGGCACCTACGTCTCCGCCACCAACACGGGGACCGATCCGCTGAATCCTGATGGCGATGGCGACGGCCTCCTCGACGGCGCGGAAACCAACACCGGCACCTTCGTCAACGCGGGCAACACCGGCAGCAGTCCCTTCCTGACGGACACGGACAGCGACACCTTCCCCGACGGCACCGAGGTGGCGAACGGCAGCAACCCCAACTCAAACGGCTCCGTGCCGGTCATCCCCGGGCTCCCCATCGCGGACAACTTCGACGACGGCCTCTTCGATACGGCCCGCTGGACCCGCGTGACCACGCCCATCCCGCAAGCGGGTGCCTCCATTGTGGAAAGCGGCGGCCACATCCGCATCACCGGCCGCGCGCACCTCAATACCCGCAGCCAGTTCGACCCGGAAGATCCGGCCGTGGGCGGTATCTACATCACCGGCAAGTGGACCTTCCGCAGCATTGAGGACTTCATCCAGATCATCACCCGCAGCAGCGGCACTCCCGCGGGTGGCTTCGGGGAGACCTCCGGCGGCCTCGAGTTCTATGTCGAGGAGACATCCAACAACCCGACCATCCGCAAGCGCGATGGCGGGCCGGACATCCAGGTCGACACCCTGACCCAGGCTGGCAAGATCACGCTGGAGAAGGACAAGACCTACGACTTCACCATCATCGACACGGGCCTGGCCAAGGGCGGCTTCATCTCCTTCCGCATCTCGGAGCCAGGCAATCCCGGCAACAGCGTGGCGGTCTCCGGCCACGTCACCAGCATCCCCGCCACGGCCATCCCGAACTACGTCACCTTCCACAACCGCGAAGGTGGCGACAAGGTGGCCGACCTCGATGACGTGACCATCGGCAAGATGACCGATACCGATAGCGACGGCATCCCGGACTTCTGGGAGACCGCCAATGGCCTGAATCCCGCGGTCGCCAATGGGGGCGATACCGACAACGACGGCTCCACCGACCTGAACGAATACCTGGTGGGCACCAAGCCGACGGTGGCAGACACCGATGGCGATGGCCTGAACGACGGCGCGGAGACCGACACCGGATTCTACGCGGACGCGACCGACGCCGGTACCGATCCACTGCTGCAGGATACCGACGGCGACCTGCTGAAGGACGGCGTGGAAACCGGCACTCTCACCTACGTGAGCCCGACCAATACCGGCACCTATCCGACCGTGGTCGATAGCGACGGCGACTTCATCGGCGACGGCGTGGAGGTTGCCGTGGGCATGAACCCCTCCGATCCGGATGACACCGGCCTGGCCAAGGGCCTGGTCTCCTACTGGAGCTTCAACAATACGCTCGCTGACCTCGCGCACGGCTCGGGCTTCGGCCAGAGCGGCACGGCGGACAATGCGAGCTTCACCGTCGCGCCCGACGTGGGCTTCGATGCCGGCGGCCTCTTCGGCAGTGCGATCCTGCTCAATGGCGGTGCCGGCTATGTCACCGTGCCGAAGAGCCCGGACACCATCGGCGGCCTGGTCACCAAGTCGGTCACAATCTCGCTGTGGGTGAAGGCGAACGCCTTCGACACCGAATGGCAGACCATCGCGGCCCAGGGCGAGGGCAACTACTGGCGCATCGCGCGGACCGGCAACAGCAACCCGGGGACCATCTACTACAATGGCGGTGATCCCGACATGAACAGCTCCTCCAGCTTCGCAGCCCCTACGGGCTGGATCCACATCGTGGGCGTCTCCAGCGGGCAACTCGGCACGAAGCTGTACGTGAATGGCGTGCAGGAAGCCAATGGCGGTGACCCGCTATTGGACCTGAACCTGGCAGCCGCGAAGGACATGCTGATCGGCAACAACCCGGATTCCCCGGGCCGCGAGTTCAACGGCTATATCGATGACGTGGCCATGTGGAACCGCGCGCTCAAGCCGGAGGAGATCACCCAGATCTACGAAGCGGGGATCGCCCCCACGCCGACCAGCCTCGGGGATCTGATCGGGATCGTGCCGCCGACAAATACCTACGGCGCCTGGATCGCGGGCTACAATGTGGGTAGCCAGACCGGCTTCGAGGATGATGCGGATGGCGACGGCCTGGAGAACGGCGTGGAGAACCTGCTGGGCAGCGATCCTTCCAAGCCAAACGCGGGCCTCGTGCAAGTGAGCACCGCGGGAAGTGTCAGCACCTTCCGCCACAGCGCGAATCCGACAGCGGCCAGTGACATCACCCCGCGCTACCAGTGGTCCACGGATCTGGCGACTTGGAACAACTCCGGAGTCGCCGCTGGCGGAACCACCGTAACCTTCGTCGCCACGCCGAACTCCCCCACGGCGGGGACGACTAGCGTGGCGGCTACGGTCACCGGCACCTCCTCCGCGCGTCTGTTCTTCCGTCTCGCGGCGGTGCAGAACTGATCCGCGTTTCCCTCAGCCAATCCATCCAAGCGCCGCCCGGGAGACCGGGCGGCGTCTTTTTGCTATCTCCCGGAGGGAGAACGGCGAGTAGCCGGGGGTCGAGCGCGATAGCGCGAAAACCCCCGGATGATGCGGAAGGTGAATCGTGCCCCGGCAGGGGCTCCAGCGGGTGTGCTCCCACTACACGTTGCAAAGCGAATCCTCGGCTCCACGCGGACTCGCTGGAATCCCTGCCGGGATTCAATACCCTCGACAACCGGACCGGGGGTGTTCGCGCTATCGCGCTCGACCCCCGGCTACTCGATGCAGTCCCTCCGGGACAAAAGGCAGTCCCGCCCACGGATGACCGTTACTCCTGCCGTCTTTACTTCTTCTGCCCGAACTCCTCCTCCATCACCTTCCAATCCCCCTCTTCCATCTCCCACTCCGAATAAACCGCGATCCCCGCATAGTTCCCGGGCTTCCCATCCTCCAAGGCCGCGTGCACGCCGCGCAGTCCATTCTCCAGGTTCTCCACCTTCGGATCGTGGTAGCCCGTCCCCGCATCATCATAAGCCGGCAGGCCTAACAGAACTTCCTTCCCCTCGGACCAAGCCAGCACCTCCGCACTCCAATCCGCCACGAGCTTGCGGTAGGGCTTTTGCCATTTCAGCGAGGTATCGTAGAGCATCGGCACGATCTGGTCCACACGCTTCGCTACCTGGCGGAAGTAAGCCTCGCCCCAGTGGACATCCGGAAAGGGATGCCAGCGGCTCGGCGGCGGATAGGCCGCCACGGAGATGATCTTCCCCGGCGGCAGGGCAGCCCGCAGCTCATCTAACAAAAGGAGGAAGTCCGCATCCCCGTCCGGTATCGGCTCGATATTCACCTGCACCCCGGCCAGCCGCGGATGCGCTGCCAGCAGGGCCGCCGCACTCTTCGTGAAAACACCACGCCACGCTTTTGACCCCGGCAGCGCAGACTCATCCCTCACCCCACCGATCCACGGGATCACCTGGATCTCCGGACCCATCGCATCGAGAAACAGCTCGGTCTGCGCCGGATCCTGCGCCGCGATCCTGCCATCCGTCTGGCAGGGACAGAGGTGCGGGAAGACGTAACGGATGCCGTGGGCGCTGAGCCGCGCGCGCAGCTCGCCCACCTTCTCCGCGGTACGGAATTTCGTGCGGTCCCGGCCGTTCTCCGTGAACCAGGCATCATCCCCCAGCCAGCCATGCTGCAACCAGATGCCATTCTTGCGCAGGTCGTCGCGCCCATCCGTGACCTTCTCCCCCGGCGACCAGACGAGATAGCCCAGCCCGCCGCCGGCGAGCAGGGCCAGCAGCAGGAGCAGCGTTCGCCACGGGGGACGCTTGAGGCGCTGCCAGAGAGTCATTCAGGGCCTCTAGCAGCGGTCCCGCAGCTTGGCAAGGTCGCCGCCCCGGCCTTGCTCCCCCGCCCTTCCTGGCTTACCAGTGTGCCGCGCGGCCTCTTCACCCGGACCGCGGCACGGCATGACGATCTCCGCTACCCTGACACCAGAGGACTACGTGAACGCGCAGCGCGTGCAGCTCCGCGTCCTGCTACTGCGGAATAACGTGGTGGTCGCCATGGTCTTCGTGCTGGTACCGGCGCTGAGCATCTACTGCATCTGGCAGCTCATCTCCCCGCCGCCGGAAGGCATCAACTGGATGCCCTTCGCGATCGTGGCCATGGCCAGCCTGCTGCCGCTCTTCTACTGGGTGCTGCTGCCCCGCCAGATGCGCAAGGCCTTCGCCGTGCAGGAGTGGCTGCGGGAGTCCAAGGAATTCAGCATCGACGCCTCCCGCATCATCATTCGCAGCGGCGGCAAGAGCTATACCCGGCCGTGGTCGGACTTCCGGAAGTATGAGTCCCACCCGGACATGATCTTCCTCTACGAGAGCGAGCGGAACTATCACATCTTCCCGCGGCACTGGTTCACGGAGGAGGAGTATGCGTCCTTCAAGGAGATCCTTGAGGAGAACCTGGGCCCCGCGGCGAACGCCAAGCTCAAGCCCTGAGCGGATTTTTGATTCACGGCGGGCGGGCCTTCCGGCAGGATGGCGCGGATGAAAGCCCCCCTCCCCACGCTGTCCCTGGCGCTGTCACTCCTGCCCTGCCTCCCCCTGCACGCGCTGGATGGCGTGGGGGTGCACGTCTCGGCAGGCTCCGGCGTGCCAAAGGGCGTGAAAGCCGACGCGTGGAAGGAGCGCGAGCACAATGCGATCTTCTATTCCGGCAAGGATGAAGCAGGCAAGCTGACGATCACCCCCACCCTGGAATGCCCGCTGGAGGGCAAGAAGAAGGGCAACTATCTCAAGGTGCTGGCAGGCGACGGGCCGCTGGAACCGATCGGTGATTCCGGCGATTATGATATCACCTTCCCTGCGCTGGACGTGAAGGTGGTCAACAACAGCAAGCAGGCCCTCCACCTTTCCGAAGTGCGGATGGCGGTGGAGGAGAGCAAGCCGGACCTCACGCCCCTGCCCCTGATCTTCAGCGGCTACAGCCAGGTGCAGCACATCGATATCACCAATGATGGCTGGGGCCGGATCGAGAAGGCGGACTTTGAGTTCGATCTGGTGGGGACCAAGCCGAAGGGCACGCCGGGGACCGACTTGCCCTTCAAGCGCACGCTCTACCGGATCGAGAAGCCTGTGACCCTGTCCTTGAACGCGGAGTTCGAAAAGAAGGGCGTGCCGAAGGAGCTCACGGATCTCGCCGCCAAGTGCTTCACACTCGACAAGCAGCAGATGGATCTTCTGCTCACGGCGGAAGAATCGGGCAAGGAGCCGCCGGAGGATCAGATCGCCAAGCTCGAGGCAGAATCGGGTGAAGTGATGAGCGCGATGCTGAAGTTCGCGCAAGCGCCGCAGCTCGGGCCCTTCAAGGGAAAGCCGGACGGGATCGGCGGCAACTTCTTCGAGTGCTGGCTGAGCGGCTGGATGACCTACACGTGGATGGAAGACGGGACCGAGAAGTCGCACCGGATCGCCCTGCGCGCGCCGGTGCTGATCCTGCCTCCGGACGGGCTCGGTGCCGCGGGACCGGTGGAAGGGAAATACGAGGCGATGCTCCAGGAGAGCGGCCAGAACTACGCGCTGAAGGTGCCAGTCTCCCAAGTGGTGAAGCCGGGCGGGACCACGCGCTTCACGGTGACGCTGGGCGTGCCGAAGTCCTCCCGCCACCGCTTCAAGCTCACCCTGGCGACGACGGATGCCAAGGAGATCGATGCCGGGCTGGTGGATCTGCAGGCGCTCTTGCCGAAGTCGGCAGTGGAGCAACTGAAGCACCCATCGGAAGCTGAGGAAGGAGAAGGAGAATAACGCCCCATGGCCCACGACGTTTTCATCAGCTACACCACCAAGAACAAGCAGGTGGCGGACGCCATCTGCAGCGCGCTGGAGCAACGCAAGATGCGCTGCTGGATCGCCCCGCGCGATGTCCCGCCGGGCGGCAACTATGGCGAGGCGATCGTGCACGCCATCTCTTCTTGTCAGGTGGTGGTGCTGATCTACTCCGCCGCGGTGAATCTTTCCGCCGCTGTGATGCGGGAGGCCGAGCGGGCGATGCACAACGCCAAGCCGATCATCCCCTTCCGCCTGGAAGACGTGCCGATGCAGCCGGGCCTGGAGTTCTTCCTGGCCTCCTGTCACTGGCTGGATGCGATCCATCCGCCGATGGAGGAACACATCCAGCGCCTGGGTGATGCGGTGGAGGCGCTGATGGGGCGCGAGGTGGAAAGGCCGGTGCCATTTCCGGTCACCGCGACCGCTCCTGTTAGAAGGGCGCGGGCACCGTGGCTGCCGGTTCTGTTAGGCGGGGCCTTGGTCGCGGGCGGAGCGGCACTGGTGGTGTGGAAGCCATGGCAGAGCCCGCAAGCGGGAACCACGCCTGTGGCTTCCTCGTCCGAGTCGGCCAAGGCCCCATCGCTCGCCATTGCCCTGGCAGGTGCAGGTGAGAACGTGATCGCTGGACATTTCCAGCAGAGCGCGCCGGGCGTGATCCGCTACCGCTCCAGCGAGGATGCAGGAACGCTGAAGATTGTGCCCCTGCTTCCGCAGCAGCCGCCCTTGCTGGCAGGCGATGGGAAGGGCGGGCCCTTCAAGGTGGACCCGGTCTTCCTGGAGGCGAAGCTGATGAACCCCGGCTCCGGAACGATCTTCATCCACACCGCGACGCTGAAGGTCGAATCCAGCACACCGGTGCAGGCACCGCTGTGGTATTTGGATGCCAAAGGGCTTCCTGCCTACGTGGAACTGGCCGCCGTGGGAGGCGGGGCACCGCCGCAGGCGACCCTGCAATACAAGCTGCTCAGCCCCGAAGATCCGACTGTCCTGGCAGGTGCCCAGCCCATCCCGCGACCGGACACCGGCAGATGGCGCATTCCGCTGGAGAATGGCAAAGAGCTCTTGGGCAGTATCTCGGGCGGCGATATCAACCCGCTTCAGTTCGAGCTTCCCAAGAACCCCAAGGCCGCTCCGCCACCACCGCCCCAGCCACCGGCAAGCACGCCGAAGGACAGCGCCCTGCTGAAGCTGCAGGACGATGGAAAGGACTACACGGTGCAGAGTGGTGTCTCCGAGAATCTCCGCAGTGGCGAGGGCAGCCGCATGTTCTTCTGGCTGATGGGAGAGAGCTGGTCGCGGCACCGCTTCAAGCTGGTGCTGGACTATGACGACGGCTCGGGAGGGAAGAAGAGCCTGGAGACTGGATGGGTGGAGCTGGAGATCTTCAGCCAATGAGGTCAGATCCGCGACCGGTTTGGAGTGCTCCGACATGTCCCGCCAGTCACCCACACCTTGACCTGCATGAATGGTCGCGAATGGCTTGGCGAGCTGGCGGCTCTACCGCTGGGAGCGCGGAGCCACTGGCCCGCAGAACGGTTCCTGACTGCGGTGTGCGGAAAAGGGCTGCAGCATCGCCACGGCAGGATACTTCCAACCCATCAGTGATGTCTCACCTTTGGGGACCACTCTGCGGGCCAGTGGCTCCGCGCTCCCAGCGGTAGAGCTTTCCGCGACTAGATCATCGAAAGATACTTCAGACCTCTCCAAACTCTCGCACCACCCGCGATGACGTAAGCCAAACAGGATTGCCCCCGCGGCCCGATCCCGCTTTCATGTCGCGGCCCCCCGCATGCTTTTCAATTCCCTCCCCTTCCTGATTCTGCTGGCAGTCACGCTGCCGCTCTACTACCTGCCGCTGCCGGCACGGTGGTCGCGGGTCTGGCAGGTGCTGCTGCTGCTGGCGGCCAGTGCGGTCTTCTATGCTTGGGAGAATCCACGCCTGCTGATCCTGCTGGGCTTCTCCTGCGTGATGAATGCGGTGCTGGTAGAGCGCATCATCCACAGCCAGCGCACCGGACAAGAAGCCGCGGCGAAGCGCTGGATGACTGGCGGGGTCATCGCGAACCTCGCCTTGCTCGCCTTCTTCAAGTATGCGGGCATCCTGTTAGGAATCCTGCCCCACGGCTTGGTCTCGAAAGAGACGGTGAAGTGGGTGAAGGACATCCCCCTACCCGTCGGCATCTCCTTCTACACCTTCCACGCGCTCTCGCTGCTGGTGGATGTCCACCGCCGCCATGTCAGCGAGGAAACGCGGGCACGACTGGGGCACCAAGGGCTCGGGCGGGTATCCTCGCTGAAGGACCTTTCGCTCTACATCATCTTCTTCCCGCAGTTGGTCGCCGGACCGATCGTCAAGGCGAAGAACTTCATCGACCAGATCCGCGAGAAGCTATGGCGGGACATCGATTGGGTGCAGGTGCGGCGCTACATCGTGACCGGCTACTTCCTGAAGATCTTCGTGGCGGACAACCTGGCGGAGCAGACGGCGATGCTCACCATCGGCCCGGACGCGCTGGCCGGCAGTAATCCGGTGCAACTGATGGCGCTGCTCTACGGCTACGGCTTCCAGATCTTCGCGGACTTCGCGGGCTACTCGCTGATCGCGATCGGGCTGGGCATCATGTTCGGCTACCGCCTGCCGGAGAACTTCGATTTCCCCTACCTCTCGCGCAGCATCACGGAGTTCTGGCGGCGCTGGCACCTCTCGCTCTCCGCGTGGCTGCGAGACTACCTCTACATCCCGCTCGGTGGCAACCGGAAGGGCTCGGGCCGCACCTATCTGAACCTCTTCCTCGTCATGTTCCTCGGCGGCCTATGGCACGGCGCGGAGTGGAAGTTCGCCTTGTGGGGCACGCTGCACGGGGTCTTCCTCGCCATCGAGCGCTTCCTCACCCGCCGCCGTGGCAAGCTGGAGGATGAGCCGGTGGGCGCGGTGAAGTCCCTGGCCGGCTGGATCTACACCTTCCACGCCGTCACGCTGCTCTGGCTGACTTTCCTCATGCCGGACATGGCCAGCATCGCGGCCTTCTTCAAGGGGCTGGCCAGCGGTGGACTCAGCTTCCCCGGCCAGCCGCTCTTTGCGCTGGCGATCTACGGCAGCCCGGTGATCGCGTATCATGCCTGGGGCTGGTTGAAGGAGCACCGCGCGGCATGCTCGGCACGGCTCGCCCATCCGCTGATCGAAGCCAGCCTTCACGCCCTGATGGTCTTCCTGGTGCTCACCAACCCCGGCGCACCCCGCGGCTTCATCTACTTCCAGTTCTAACAAGCAGCAGCAATCGCCATGCGCTTCCTCTACCCCATCGCTTTCCTCCTCGTGCTCGCCGCCTGCTTCGGTGCGCAGACCGTGGCGCTGCGACTTGTAGGCGGCAAGACGGTGAAGAGCGAGTCGAACTATTTCTCCTCGATCGCACGCCTCCAGAACGCCAATCGCCCGGACGAGGAAGCACCGCGCGTGCTTCTGTTAGGCTCCTCCATGATCGCCCGCCTCGGCGACCGAGCGGCTGCGGTGCCCGGCGTGGTGAACATGGGCTGCGATGGCGGCAGCGCGGTGATCACCCTCCGCGCCATCGACCGCGGCGACCTGCGCGCCGCCCCGGTGATCGTGGTGGAGGCGAACTCGCTGGCATTCGAACTCCAGCACCGCGGCAAGGAAATCGCAGAATCGATCGGCTCGGACACGTTCAAGCTGGGCTGCAAGGTCCCGAACCTCAGCGCAACCGCACGGCCCACGGCCTTCGCCTATTCCAAGCTGCTCGCCCGCCACAAGGTGGAGGTGAAAGATGGCCTGCCCATCATCACACAGCCGCGGCGACTGCCTCTCGCACCCGTGCCAGAGTTGGATGAAGACGCTTCAAAGCTTGCCAATGAGCTGACCGAAATCTTCCACCGCCTGGAAGCGCGCGGCAGCAAGATCCTGCTGGTGATGATGCCACCCGGCCCGAGACCGGACCTGATGCCCGGCACCGTATTGGGCGATCTGCCCGTGGCCCTGGCCTCTCGCTCCGGCGTGCTCTACTGGGACCTGAACGAGGGCCTGCCCAAGGACGCCGTGGGTTACACCGATGGTCTGCACTTGGACGCGGAAAGCGCCGGCAAAACGATGGCGCAGATTATGCGCGGGGTGGAGGGGATGGCGTCCGTGGAAAAGTAGGCTGCGCGGTCGCCGTCCTTTGGAGCAACGGTGGCTCTTAGCGCCGGCAGGCGCGTCGGACATTATCCGGTGGTGGAGGCCTTGCGGAACCACCGGTTAGAGTCGCTAGAATAATTGAGCCCCAGGATGCGTCCGGCATTTCAAATGGGGACAGGGAATTACAATGTCGGCCGTAGAAGCCGTCCTCCCGCTGACCCTCCGGTCTTATCTCATCCTTGGGACCGCGTTTCCAGCCAGCGGCGTTTTGCCTCCCGGCACTGCGGACAGAAGCTCCGTCGAAACGACCCGACCCGCTTGTCCGCCACGCCCAATGGATCGCCATTTTCCCGCGGAAACAATCGCATCAACGCTTTGTAGTAATCTTCCGAGAAGTAGTCGAAGTGGATTTCCCCTTGGTTAGGCACAAGTTCCTCCGCCAGCTTGCAACCATGCAAACGACAAGTCACTGAAGGATCCTCTCTCAGATCCATCGTCACTGGCCGTGGATAAAAACGATAGATCGCAGCACCCGCCAGAAGGCACGCGAGCAGCAAGAGGCAAATAATCTTGGCGCGCCTTGTCATAGAGAGCCCGCAGGGTAACAGGTGCCTTCTTCGAATCAAGCCAAGCTGGACAAGACACCAACCTCAATCCGGAAACACAATCGCCCGGTGCCCATCAATGATGGTCCGGTCGTGCACGTGATAGCGGATCCCTTTCGCCAGCGCGATGCGCTCGCAGTTCCGCCCAAGCCGCACCAGGTCATTCGGGGCATGGAAGTGCTGCACGCGCTCCACCTCCTGCTCGATGATCGGCCCCGCATCCAGATCCGCCGTCACATAGTGGCAAGTCGCGCCGATCAACTTCACCCCGCGCTCATAGGCCTGCTTGTAGGGATTCGCGCCGATGAAGGCGGGCAGGAAGCTGTGATGGATATTGATCAGCCGCCCGGCGAAGTCGCGGCAGAAGTCATCCGGGATGATCTGCATGAAGCGCGCGAGCACCGCCAGCTCCACATTCTCATCCGCCAGGATCTTGCGGATCTCCGCAAAGCCCTCCGCCTTGCGCTCGCCATCCATCTCGACGAGATGGAAAGGAATCCCCGCGCGTTCCGCGATTGACCGGCAGGCGTCGCGGTTGCCGATGATCGAGGTGATCTCCACCGGCATCTCCCCGATTTCCGCGCGCCACAGGATCTCGTTCAGGCAGTGATCCGTCTTCGTGACCAGCACCGCGGTGCGCATCTTGTAGGGTAGCTTCCGGAAGTGCCACTGCGCCCGCATCGAGCGGCCCAGGGTGCCGAAGCCCTCGATGAAGTCCTCCGGCTCCACGTCCAGCTCTCCGGTCTCGATCTCCAGGCGCGCGAAGAACTTGAGCGAAAGCTTGTCCGTGAACTGCGCGAACTCGATCAAGTTCCCGCGGTGCCCCGCCACATAGCTGGCGATCTTCGCCACGATCCCGGGTTGGTCGGGGCAACTGAGTTTGAGAATCAATCCGGAGCGGAGCATGGCAGGCGGCTGGATTCAGACTGGCCCGGGGCCGGATGGCAAGGCGGCGGCGTGTCGCGATGCCCCTCGGCCTCACACGGGACCCAGCAAGGCCTCCAGCGGCATGTTCGGGTCCAGCCCGTTCTCCAGCAGCCAATCCCGGTTGAAGAGCTTCGACTGATACTTCAGCCCGGAGTCGCAGAGGATGGTCGCGATCGTCTTGCCCGGCCCCTGCTCCAAGGCATAGCGCAGGGCTCCGGCGGCATTGATCCCGCTGGAGAGCCCGACGAAGATTCCCTCCTCGTGCAAAAGCTGATAGACGATCGACAGGGCGAGCTGGTCGGGAATCCGGTAAGCCTTGTCCACCGGCGCGCCCTCCACGTTCTTCGTCACCCGGCCTTGCCCGATGCCCTCTGCGAAGGAATCGCCGTCATCATCATCAAGGTTCCCATGCGTGAACCATGACCACATCGCGGCGCCATAGGGGTCCGCGCAGATGGCCGCCACCTTCGGGTTCTGCTCCTTCAAGAACTGCGAGGTCCCGGACAAAGTCCCGCCGGTGCCGATCGCCGCGACGAAGGCATCCACGCTCCCGCCGGTCTGCGCCCAGATCTCCGGGCCGGTCGTTTCGTAGTGCGCCTGGCGGTTCGCCGTGTTGTCGAATTGGTTCGCCCAGAACCAGCCCCGATCCTCCGCCAGACCGCGGGCGATGTGATTGTAGTTTCCCGGATCGCTATAGGGCTTCGCCGGCACCGGCATAACTTCGGCTCCAAGCGTGCGGAGCTGCTGGATCTTCTCCGGAGATTGGGTCTCCGGGATCACGATCACGCTCCTGTAGCCGCGCGCATGGCCGATCATCGTCAGGCCGATCCCCGTATTCCCCGCCGTGCCCTCCACGATGGTGTCGCCCGGCTTCAACAGACCGCGCCGTTCCGCATCCATGATGATGCCAAGCGCCGCGCGGTCCTTCACCGAGCCGCCCGGATTCATGAACTCCGCCTTGCCCAGGATCTCACAGCCCGTCAGCTCGGAAAGCTTCTTCAGTCGGATCAAGGGCGTATTGCCCACATGGTGATCAAGTCCGTGATAGGAGGGGCGGCTCATGTCAAAGAGAGGAAAAATCTAACAGCTTCAGGGGAAAGGGTTCCTCCCGGGCTCTCTAGCGGGGCCACCGGAAGCCTAGAGGGTTTCCGTGGCAAGAGTCAACCGGGGCCCCGGCGCAGCAGCGCGGGGAACTTTGATCTCGCCGATTCAGCGGCAGCCTCCGATGCTACCCCTCCCAAGAACACCTCCGTCCGCCCATGCCCGATCCTGAATTCGACAGCTCGCTGGAAGACTACCGGTCCATCGAGCTAGGCGTCGGTCGCCTGATGCAGTCGGTGTGCGCGCCCTTCTGCAGCGTGTGCCCCACGCCCTGCTGCCGGACCGCGATCTGCCGGGAAGCGGCGGAAAGCCCTTTCCTGGTGGCGGTTCACGGCTCTCGCGTCCCCTTCGACCAGAAATCCGGCTACCTCGGGGCCACCGGCTGCAAATTGGGAGCCGGCCGGCCGCCGGTCTGCCACGCGTTCATTTGCAACCGTATCATGAGCCAGCAGCCGGACGACGAACGCCGCCACGCGCTGGACGTGCTGGGAGAAGTGGTCGGCTACCTCGGGAAAAAGGTCTGGCTCAGACGGCATCTGGTGGAAGCCATGACCGATGCAGATCTGCGCCGGACGGACCTGGCGCTCTTTCGCAAGCGCCTGACTACCGCCAGCTCCGCGCTGGGGGTGCTGGAGTCCTATTTCAGCTCGGACCGGGAATTGACCCCGTCCGAAAGGGCGGAACTAGAGCAGATCAAGAAGCGGCCTGAGGCGTAAGGGGGGCCAAATGGCAGGGACCGCTGCGCATTTCCGGGCTGCGCAGGACTTTTCGCCCGGGCCGCCACAAGCCTTTGACTCCCCCGTCCCGAGCGGCTAATCCCTGCGCCCCGCTTTTCCCGTTTTCCCAATCCCATGAAGGATCAGATCGAAGCCATTCAGGCCGAGGCATTGTCCCGGATCGAAGCCGCCGCGGATGCCCGCGCGCTGGAGGACGCCCGCGTGGCCGTGCTCGGCAAGAAGGGCACCCTCACCGAGGTCTCCGCCGGCATGCGCGACGTGCCGAAGGAGGACAAGGCCGCCGTGGGCGCCCTGCTGAATATCGCCCGCAACGCCATCACCGCGGCGCTGGAGTCCAAGCAGCAGGCGCTCCAGGATATCGCGGACAAGAAGGCGCTGGAAGGGATCGACCTGACCCTGCCAGCCCGCGCGCTGCACCACGGCTCGCTGCACCCGCTCACCATCCTGCGTCACCAGGCGATTACGATCCTGCGCCGCATGGGCTTCGCCCTCGCGGAGGGCCCGGAGATCGAGGACGAGTTCCACTGCTTCGACGCCCTGAACACGCCCGCCGATCACCCGGCGCGCAACGAAAAAGACACCTTCTACTTCGACTCCGGCAAGCTGCTGCGCACCCACACCTCCTCGGTTCAGGTCCGCACCATGGAATCGCAGCGCCCGCCGGTCCGCATCATCGCCCCCGGCTCCGCCTACCGCCGGGATGAAATCGATGCGACCCACCTCTCCGTCTTCAACCAGCTCGAAGGCCTCTATGTGGACACCGACGTCTCGCTCGGCGACCTGAAGGGCACGCTGGAATACTTCTTCCAGGAGATGTTCGGCTCCTCCACCGAAGTCCGATTCCGCCCGCACTTCTTCCCCTTCACCGAGCCGAGCTTTGAGATCGACGTGAAGCTCCATGCGAAGGGCCAGGCCCCGCGCTGGGTGGAAGTCGCCGGCTGCGGCATGGTCGATCCCGCCGTCTTCGAGCAGATCAATGGCTCGCGCAAGGATGGTGCCTATGATCCCGAGAAGGTCACGGGCTTCGCCTTCGGCATGGGTTTGGACCGCCTCGCGATGATCCGCTGGGGTCTCAAGGACATCCGCCTGCTGATCGAGAACGACGCGCGCTTCCTGAAGCAGTTCGCCTGAAGAGGAAGGCACCACGAATCGGACGAATCTAACGAATTTCTTTTGTATGAATGTTTCGCTGAATTGGCTCGCGACGCATGTGGATCTGAAGGGCAAGACTCCAGAGGAGCTTGATCGCTTGCTTACCTTCGCTGGCGTTGAGGTGGAAGGCATCGAAGTGACCGGTGTCGCTTCGGACAAGATCGTGGTCGCGCAGATCATGGAGGCCGTGCAGCACCCGAATGCAGACAAGCTGAAGGTCACGCAGGTGGATGCCGGCGAAGGAACGCTGCGGCAGATTGTGTGCGGCGCGCAGAACTACAAGGTGGGCGACCGCGTGCCCTGCGCACTGCCGGGCGCGGCGCTGCCGGGTGGCTTCACTATCGGCGAGGCGAAGATGCGCGGCGTGGAGTCGAAGGGCATGCTCTGCTCCGCCAGCGAGATCGGCTTGGTGGACGCGGAGGACGGCCTGATGATCCTCGCCCACGATGCGCCGATCGGGAAGCCGGTGAAGGAACTTTTCGAGAGCGACGTGCTGCTGGAAGTGGAAGTCACTCCGAACCGCCCGGACCTCCTGAGCCACTACGGCATGGCCCGCGAGATGGCGACCTTGCTCGAGGTCCCGCTGGCACCCCTGGAGATCCCGGAGCGCCACGGCCTCACCGGCAAGGGCGTGAAGATCGAAGCCAGCGATGCCTGTCCACTCTACACCGCAGTCCGCATCTCCGGGGTGAAGGTGGCGGATAGCCCCGCGTGGCTGCAGGAGCGCCTCGAATCCATCGGCCTGCGCCCCATCAACAACGTCGTCGATATCACCAACTTCGTGCTGCACGAAATCGGCCAGCCACTGCACGCCTTCGATGCCGCGAAGGTCAGCGGCGCGCTGGTGATCCGCGCGGCGAACGAGGGTGAGCCCTTCCTCGCCCTCGACGGCCAGACCTATTCCTTGCGGGAGGAAGACTGCGTGATCTCCGATGAAGCTGGCAGCGCCCTCGCCCTCGGCGGCGTGATGGGCGGCGCGGACAGCGGGGTCACCGGGACCACCACCGACATTCTACTAGAGTCGGCGTACTTCACGCCATCGCGCATCCGCCGCACCTCCCGCCGCACCGCGCTGTCCTCCGACTCGTCCTACCGCTTCGAGCGCGGCGTGAACCCGGAGGGCATCCTCGCCGGGTCCGCCCTGGCCGTGAAGCTGATCACCGAAATCGCCGGCGGCACCGCGGAGGAAGTCACCATGAAAGCGGGTGAAGAGCCCGTGCTGACCCAGCCGGTGGCGCTCGATACCGCCAAGCTCGACCAGCTCACCGGCGGCAGCATCCCGCACCACGAGGCCGCGACCATCCTCAAGCGCCTGGGCCTCTCCCTGAGCTCGAATGGCACTTGGTATGTCCCGCCCTTCCGCGCTGACCTGCAGCGCCACATCGACCTGGTGGAAGAGATTGTCCGCGTGAAGGGCCTTGATGCCGTGCCCTCACGCCTGCGCGGAACCTTCGTGCCCTCCAGCAGTGTCGATGCCGCCTACGATGCCGACATGCGGATCCGCGAGCGTCTGGCCGGTCTTGGCTTCCACGAATCCCAAACGATCAAGCTGATCTCCGACGCGCAGGTGGCCGATGCCCTGCCGCTCAAGCCGCTCCTTCCCGGCGACACCATCCGCGTGAGCCTGCCGCTGAGCGAGGACCACGCGGTGATGCGCCCGAGCTTGGTCCCCGGCCTCGTCGCCTCCGCTGAGCGCAATGTGCGCCAAGGCACCAAGGCGCTGCGCCTGTTCGAGATCGGTCGCGTCTTCCGCAATGCCGGCGGCGGCAAAGCCAAGGACCTGGAGGCCGACTCGCTGGGCATCCTGCTCTCCGGCCCCGCCCTGCCCCTGAGCTGGGCGCACCCGGAAGCCGCCTCGGACCTCTACGACCTGAAGGCCGTGATCGCCGCCCTCGTGCCGACTGCCGCCCTGCAACTCGTCCCGCGCCAGCGCGAGGGCTTTGCGCTGGGCTGCGACATCCAGGCAGGCGGCCAGAACCTCGGGACCTTCGCCATGCTTCTTCCCTCCCGCCAGCGCGAGCTGGACATCGAGGGGCCGGTCTTCGTGGCCGAGATTGACCTGCCGAAGCTGCGCAAGTTCGTGGCGGGCGGCCAGGAGATCGCGGATCTGCCGCAGTTCCCCGGCTCGTCCCGCGATATCGCCTTGGAAGCCCCGGCCGATCTGGCCAATGCCGAGCTTGAGAAGGTTCTCGCCAAGGTCAAGGAACCGCTGCTCACCGGCTTCGAGTGCTTCGATGTCTTCCGCGACGAAACCGGCGCCAAGCTGGCCGCCGACCGCAAGTCCATCGCCTACCGCATGCACTACCGCGCCAGCGACCGCACGCTGAAGGCAGAGGAGATCGACGCCGCCCATAAGGGGGTCGTCGCGGCGCTAACCTCATCCCTCGCGGTGAGCCAGCGCTGAGAAAAAACCGCTTGCTTTGATTCATGTGAGATGATACCAATTCTCACATGAACAAGATCTCCTACATTGGCCACCTCCGCGGGGAGGAACCCGGGGACCGACCTGTGGGAATCATTGAGGACGCGCCGCGGCACAGGCCCAAGGACAGCCCGGGAGAAGTGGTCGCCATGGTGCGCCGCGGCATGCCCATGGCGGAATTTTACGCGCTGGCGGGCTGGCTGTCGGTCACCGAGGAAGAACTCGCGCCGCTGGTGGGGATCTCCCGGGCCACGCTCCACCGCCGCAAGAAGACCGGGCAGCTCGAAATGCTGGAGAGCGAGCGCATCGTGCGGATCGGTCGCCTGATGGCCCGTGCCACGGAGGTGCTCGGTGACTTGGCGGCCGCCCGCGAGTGGTTGCGCACCCCAGCCATCGCTTTCCGCGGGGAGAGCCCACTCGCTTACTCGGACACCGAGATCGGCGCCCGGGAGGTGGAGAATCTGCTAGGCCGCCTGGAGCACGGTGTCTTTTCCTGAGAAGGCATGCGCTGCTACCGGATCGTCAAGCCCGCCTATGTGTCCACCGCGCTGTCCGGCGAAGGGGCGCGGCTCTACGGCGGGCGCTGGAACCCGCCGGGCCACCGCTGCGTCTATGCTGCAGGCACGCGGGCGCTGGCGGTGCTGGAAATGATGGTCCACCTGACCCCGGCCTCCCGCGGCATCGAATTCCGCCTGCTGGAACTGGACCTGCCGGACGAACTGGTCGCGCCACCCCTTTTCCCCTACAGCGGCTGGAACGATCAACCCGCGGGCCCGGTCTCCCAGAATGCGGGCCTGGAGTGGCTGAAAGCCGCGCGGCATGTGGCGCTGCCGGTCCCATCCGTGGTGATCCCCGAGGAACGCAATATCCTCCTCAATCCCGCCGCACCCGGCTTCGAGCGCGTGAAAATCCTCACCGAAAGCCGCTTCCAGCTCGACTTGCGCCTCTATCCCCTCTCCTGAGGGAAACTCAGCTCAGGTCCCCCGCCGTCACGGAGGTCTGCTCGCGGGAGCCCAAGGCATTCGCCTGCTGGATCACCCGCTCCGCCGAGGTATCGAAGCGGTAGCTGTGGCAGTTCGGGCAGAGCACCGCAGCCGCACCGACGATCGAGTCACAGCCCTCGCACACCTTGTAGCCGACCGGATTGGCGGCAATCTTGGCGGCTTTCGCCTGGCGGGATTCGGGATCGTGGGGTGCGGGTGTCATGGGTGGACTCAACTCAACTCTCAAACGAAGGAAGCGGCACCGGGAGAACCCGGAGCCGCTTCGGAAAGTCAAACGAACAAAATCCTACAACCGTCCGGCAGCAGCTCAGGCAATCGAAGCGATGGCCTTGGCGGCCTTGCTCTTCAAGTTGGCAGCCTTGTTCTTGTGAATCAGGCCCTTCTTGGCGGCCTTGTCAACGGCGGACGAGAACTCCGAGAGCGACTGGCCGGCGGTCTTCACATCGGCAGCGGCGACGGCGGCAAGGGTCTTCTTGCGCAGGGTCTTGATGGTGGTCTTGCGAGTGCGGTTGCGCTCGGTGCGGACCTTGGTCTGGCGGACGCGCTTCAGGGCGGACTTGTGATTGGCCATGGTAACGAAAACGAAAGAGAAATCAGGAGACGGTTGGCGGACCCGTGCGGATCGCGCGGGGGCGGCAATGTAGGGATCGGGCGGGGTCTGTCAAGCAATCCGGCGCGGAGAAATCCAGAAACCGGAGACGCTGGCATCCACCACGATCCCCCCAATGCATGCCCGGCTACAGCTTCGCCATGCTGGAGCCGTAGGTCGGCGCAGCGGGCACAGGAGTAGTCGGAAGGACAATCGTCGGCTTGGGAATGGAAGACGGGTGCAGCTTCACCCACTCCTGCCCCTCGGAGGTCTCCCGCAGGGAACCCCGCATCACCTGCACTTCCGCGCCTTCACCGATGCGGTCGTAGAGGTCCACCACATCCTTCATGCTCATGCGGATGCAGCCGTAGGAGGCCGGGGCGCCGAGGCGCCATTCCTCCGGGGTGCCGTGGATGTAGACGCAGCGGGCAAAGGTATTCTGGTTCTGGGCCTCCACGCCGTTCAGCCACATGATCCGGCCCACCACGGGGTCACGGCCAGGGGCATTCGGCTTGATCACCTCCCCGGTGGGGCGGCGGCTCTTGAAGACCATCCCGGCCGGCTGGCCGGTGCCGATCTTGCGGGCGACTTCCATCTTGCCCAGCGGCGTGTAGTTGCTGCCGTTCCTCGAACCCGTCCCGAACTTCGAGGTGGAAACAACGTACGATTTCACCGGTTGGCCGTCCTTGACGAGCAGCAGGCGCTGGTCGCGCACGCTGATCACCATTTGGCTACGGGTGTCTTTGGCAGTCCCGCAACTGTTCAGCGACAGTACGGCGGGAAGGATAAATAGAGAAGCGAGGGCGTAACGCAGGATTCGCCGGATCATGGGGTGCGACTAGTGGTCCGTGGTGTGTTTTTCAGCAGTGGAGTCTGAAGGAACGCGACCGGAGGGCAGCAGGCGAGCCATCGACGAGAGCGAGGTATAGAAGAATCCGACCGGGAATGGAAGCAGAAGAATCGCAGAAGTTAAATTTCCCTTCGCCGCTGCCTCCACCACCACGAACAGGAAGAAGAAGCCGAACAGCAGCTCCACCACCGGCGTGAGCGTCTTCATCGCCTTGTAGCTGCTCTTCTTCCAGTCGGTCTTCTTCTGGTCGATCCCGTATTTCGGGGTGCGGATGAAGGCCGTCTGGTGGTTGAAAAGTGCCTCGATCACCGCCTTGGCGTTGTTGATGGACATTCCGATCCCCAGCGCCAGCAGCAGCGGCAGATAGGGCAGCTCCTTCCACCAGCTACCTGGGCGCAGAGCTTTTTGTGCCGTGAGGTAGAAGACCACCACCGACACGGAACCAAAGAAGAAGATCGGGATATTAACGATGTACTTCGTCCAAGGCCCGAAAAGTTCCGGATTGTGCCCTTGGGTCGGGTAAATCAGGAAGCAGAGGCAAATCAGCGCCAGGTAGGCGAAATTCGAGGTCAGGTGGGTGGTGGCCTCGAGCTTGATGTAGAGCGGCACATCGGAGCGCCAGATCGCCGGCAGGACCTTCTTGCAGACCTGAATCGAACCCTTCGTCCAGCGATGCTGCTGGCTCTTGAAGCCGTCCATGTCCACCGGCAGCTCGGCCGGGGTCTCGACTTCGTTCAGGAAGATGAAGCGCCAGCCCTTGAGCTGGGCGCGGTAGGACAGGTCCATGTCCTCCGTGAGCGTGTCGTGCTCCCAGCCGCCGGCATCGGCGATGCAGCCCTTCCGCCAGATCCCGGCGGTGCCGTTGAAGGTGAAGAAGCGGCCGCTGCGGTTGCGGGCGGTCTGCTCCAGCTCCAAGTGGCCATCCAGGAACATCGCCTGGATGCGGGTCAGCACATTGAAGGTGCGGTTCAGGTGACCCCAGCGGGTCTGGATCATGCCGATCTTCTCGTCGGAGAAGTAGTGCACGGTCTTCTGGAGCACGTCCGGGTTCGGCACGAAGTCCGCGTCCAGGATGAAGAGCAGCTCGCCCTTGGCGAACTGGGTCCCGTGCTCCAGCGCGCCCGCCTTGTAGCCGGTGCGGTCGTCGCGGTGGATCAGCTGGGCATCGAAGCCGCGGGCCACGAGGCGCTCCACGCCGAGGCGGCAGATCTCCGTGGTCTCGTCCGTGGAGTCATCGAGCACCTGGATCTGCAGCTTGTCCTGCGGGTAATCCAGCTTGGCGACCGAATCCAAGAGGCGGTCGACCACGTGCATTTCATTGAAGACAGGGAGTTGGACGGTCACCAGCGGCAGGTCCGTGAAGATTTCCTTCGGCACCGGGTGCTTCCGCGCGTGGCGCAGGTAGAGGTAGACGATGCACAAGCGGTGGAAACCGAAACCCGCAAGCCCCGTAAGAACAACGATATAGGAAACGTACCAGAGTGGCGAGGAGAGGTCCATTTAGTGGGAAGCTCGAAGGTTGGGACAGTGGGGAAAAAGAAGCTCGTCGGGATGCGGAAATCGGAAAATGAAAAGAGCCGCCACGGCGGCTCCCGGGATAGGACCCCGGGCAGGCCGGAGGCCAGCAGCTTTGCTTTACACTGTCAAGACACGAAACCGGATTGCCTGCGGAAGACCTTCAACCGCAAGGAGCAGCGGGAAAGGCAGCGCCGCGCTTCCGTCCTGTTGGATTCTCCGGAAGCGGGTTTCGTTCAAAAGCTCTTGGATCCCCGTATGAGCGGGGGTCATGGAGGGAACGGGGAGGGTTTGACGATTCTTTCAAACCCACTCGCCAACTGAACCGGAATCTGAAGCCCTTCTCAAGCTTTCCTCCAACGCCGTTCATTTGTCATCGACGGATCAGGCGTTCTTATGAACAACTGACTTGAAACCCGACACGATTGCATGGACCTCAATGAGGCAAAAAGAAGATTTCAGCAGCACCTAAGCGACGGCTTGGTCACGATCATCGGGTCGGGTCTTTCTTGCGCTGAAGGTTTGCCCGGGATGGGAAAGCTTGCCGACCACTTGAGGCAAAACGTTCATTCCAGCCTTACAGGGGATGAACTCGCCGCCTGGAATCGAATCCTTCCTCTTATCGAAGCAAAAGGATTGGAAGCCGCACTTCTAGAGCATCCGCCGCCTCCAATAGTGGAGGCAGCAATTGCGCGATCTGCAGCTTCCTTGATCGGGTCGGCCGAGCGGATCGTCATTGAGGAAGTTTTTCTTGGTCAAAGAGTCTTACGCCTGACTCGCCTTGTTCCACACCTCTTGAGGCCAGCGTATGGAATGCCCTTCGTCACCACGAACTATGATCGACTGATCGAGATTGCCGTCGAAGAGGCTGGAGTAGGAGCCGACACAATGTTCCGGGGCAGGTTCGCGGGCAGGCTCAACGAGCGCGAAAGCAAAATGAGTTTTTGCAAGGATGTGACGATGAAGAAGCGCGATGCCTCATTCCACTATCAGCCTCGCGCCGCCATCTATAAGCCCCACGGGAGCCTTGACTGGTATCTGCGAAATCAAACACCCGTGGCATACGAAGGAGATCTCCCAAATTGCACGCGCCTAATCATCACGCCGGGGCACAACAAATTCAGAAATGGCTATAATAGCCCTTTTGACCACCATCGTGCGCGAGCAAATGAGGCGATTGACCGTGCCAAACGATTTCTGATTCTGGGATATGGCTTCAACGATGACCATCTTGAAACCCATCTATCCCCGGCGATTCGCGAGGGAAAACCTACTCTCATGCTGACTCACTCACTTTCCCCTACCGCACATCTCTTGGCCACTCAGAACGATTCAGTCATCGCTCTCGATTGCTGGGAAGAGGACGGCGTAAAAGGCACAAGAATGATCGCAAACAAAGGGTCAACCTTCTTTCCCAATCTCGCAATCTGGGACCTCAATTCTTTCATTTCAGAAATACTCGAGCCATGAGCGCAACCGTAGCGGCACTGCAATTCTCAGAAAACGAACTGATCGGAAAGGTCGCTTCGGTCGACACAAGTCGAGTTGTGATAGACGTATCCAACTCAGTCCTTCTGACCCGCATTGGCATTGGGAGTTTGATTGCGATCAAGGGGTTCACTGAACGCGAATATCTCATTGCGATCACCGAGCGCGTCACCCGTAGCCTTCACGAAAAACTTCCAGACGAACTGCCAGAGGATGAGGAGGGAGTCATGCTCGCCACGGTGCCAGCTGACCTCGTTCGCGGCGTGCTCATAGGAACTTATCGGGTTGTTGACGGGGAGAAAAAGAATACCTTCAAACGAGGGGCCGACACCTTTCCCCAGATTGATCGCGAGTGCTTCGCCGTCGATGGTAGTAACCTCCAAAGGTTTATGGGGATACTCGGAGCAGAGTATCCCGAAAATGAGAGATTGAAGCTAGGAGCTTTTGTCGCCGATCGAAATGCTGAAGCAATTATCAGCGGCGACAAATTCTTCCAACGCCATGCAGCCATCTTAGGGAGCACGGGATCCGGGAAAAGCTATGCCGTGGCCCTTATATTGGAAAGAGCATCCAAGCTGAAGTTCCCAAACATCGTGGTATTCGACATGCACGGGGAATACGCTCCTCTTGCAAATTCCAGCGCTGGAGGATTTGCGACCCGCTTCAGGATCGCCGGCCCGGGCGATTTGGACAATCCCCACGAGAACGCCCTCTTCCTTCCCTACTGGCTACTGAATCGGGACGAGATGCTTTCGATGATCCTTGATCGAAGCGATCAAAATGCGCCCAACCAAGCATCCCGGTTCACGGCACACGTCCGAGCACTCAAGGAAGCTACGCTGGCCAATGAGAAGAAAAACGACGTGATGAAAACCTTCACGGTTGACTCTCCAATCCCCTACCCGATCGCAGGCCTTCTCGAACTATTAAGATCAGACAATACTGAAAAAGGCGTGGGAGTGAAGGGAGCCCCCATCAAAGGCGAATGGGAGGACAAACTAACGAGGTTCATATCTCGCCTTCAGACCAAACTGGATGACCGACGCTATGGATTCATGTTTCAGCCGCCCGATGCCGCGCAGAGTTACGGATGGCTGGCCGGCCAGATCCTCAGACTACTTGCCTCGCACAACGGCAGCGGAATTAAAGTGATAGATTTCTCCGAGGTCCCTTCGGATGTCCTTCCCGTAGTCACCGGCACCCTTGCGAGACTTCTTTACGACGTTCAGTTCTGGTTGAAGCCTGACAAGAGGACGCCTATCACCCTCCTTTGTGACGAGGCCCACTTATACCTACCTGTGCGGGATGACGCTGATGCAGTTCAAAGGCAGGCGCTTGGCGCGTTTGAAAGGATTGCCAAAGAAGGTCGAAAATATGGCTTTTCATTGCTGGTAGTGAGTCAAAGACCATCTGACGTAAGTAAGACCATTCTCAGCCAATGTAATAATTTCCTTTCGCTGCGTCTTACCAACGAGACGGACCAAGGAGTAATCAAGAGACTGATGCCTGACTCGCTAGCGGGCCTGACAAGTATGCTGCCCCTTTTGGACACAGGAGAGGCGCTACTTCTGGGAGACGCGGTGCTGTTGCCATCCCGCATAAAGCTCGATGTGCCGGCAATCGCGCCCGACAGCGCTACTAGGGATTTCTGGAAAGATTGGGGAAACAAAGCCCCCGATCAAGATGCTATCGCTACGGCCGTGGAGGCGCTTAGGAGCCAAACTAGGACAAAAAGCCCCGAAGACTGAAAGGAATGACCTCGGCGAACCGAGCCAAAAGAACATGTATCAGCACATGTTTACTTCCCCGACTTGGAATTCGGTTCGTCCACCGCCTTGCTCTCCGGGGAGCCGTGCTGGCGTAGGAAGATGCTGAGGACGACGATGGAGAAGACGGCGAGGAATTCGCTCTGCCAGTTCTGGAAGGACTGGAACCAGAATTCGGGATCGGCCCAGAAGGCGGCGAGGCCTTCCGGTGGTTGCTGGTGTTCGAGGCGTTCTTCGTTCCACTGGTAGAGGCCGCCGGCCGTGTGGATGCCAAAGGAGATGAGGAAGAGCGCGAGGAAGGCGAGCGAGAGGGAGTTGCGGTAGAGCCAGGTGGCTTTGCGTTTGGACTTGGCGTTTTCTTCCTGGCGGCCGGCTTCGTCATCGGGGTCGAGCGATTCGGCGGAGCCGCGCTGGAAGAGGAAGGTGGTGAGCACGACATAGCAGCCCATCTGCAGGAACTCGCTCTCCCAGTTTTCGCCAGTGGCTTGCCAGAAGTGGGCGCTGGCGAGGTAGTGGGAGAAGCTGACCGGCTGCCCGTGGTGATCGAGCGCGTCGGCATTGCGGACCTTGAAGCCGGTGAGAGCCTGGCCGGCCCAGAAGAACAGGAAGAGCGCGGCAAGGACGAGGGAGAGGCCGTTGTTGCGGAGGAACTTCATGAGGGCTTTCCATCCCATTCGCAGACGCTGTGCCGGGCGAGACGATGTCCGTTGCACCGCAGCGTACCCGGCCACCCCGAGGGGTTCCGTTCATTCTCCGCGCGTCTTAGGATACCAAGCGACCGTTGCAATGAGCAATCACTGGCGTAAGCCCCTCAGTGCAGTTCGCTCGGACGAGCAGCCGGAGTGTAAGCCCGCTTGAGGGTGAGATCCATGGCACGCGGGATGCAAGCAAAGGGGTATGGATCGCTTGGTGAAGGATCTTAGTCTCAACGGAGAGAAGTCATGAGCACCGGTGACATCCGCATCGGCATCTCCGGATGGACCTATCCGCCATGGCGGAAGGTCTTCTACCCGGAAGGCCTGCCACAGCACCGCGAGCTGGAGTATGCCTCCCGCGCGCTGCGCTCGATCGAGATCAATGGCACCTTCTACTCGCTGCAGCGCGCGTCTAGCATGCGCAAGTGGTACGACAGCGTGCCGGAAGACTTCATCTTCTCCGTGAAGGGCAACCGCTTTATCACCCACATCCGCCGCGCGAAGGACGTGGAGGGACCGTTGGCGAATTTCTTCGCCTCCGGGCTGCTGCAGCTTGGCGAGAAGCTCGGGCCCATCCTCTGGCAATTCCCGCCGAACTTCAGATACGAGCGCGAGCGCATGGAGGCATTCTTCAAGCTGCTACCCCGCAGCAGTGGTGAAGCCGCGCGAATGGCCCGCCGCCATGATGGCCGCTTGCCGGAGCGTGCCGTATTGAAAGCCCGCGTCGATATGCCACTCCGCCACGCCGTGGAGATCCGCCATGAATCCTTCGAGACGCCGGAGTTTATCGAACTCCTCCGCCAGCACGGGATCGCCATCGTGATTGCCGATGCCGCGCAGAAGTGGCCCTTCATCGAGGACGTCACCGCGGACTTCATCTACGCGCGTCTGCACGGCCACGAGGAGCTCTACAAGAGCGGCTACACCGCAACCGCCTTGGAGGCATGGGAGAAAAAGATCCGCCGCTGGTCGCAGGGCGGCACTCCTAAGGGCGCCGCCTGCCTCACTCCCCCGCCCCCGGCGCAGAAGTCCGGGCGCGATATCTTCGTCTACTTCGACAACGACGTGAAGGTCCACGCGCCCTTCGATGCGATCGCCCTGGCGCAGAGTCTGGGTATGGAGCCCGACTTCCCCGAGGACTTGGTGGAAGCTGGCAAGGAGACGATCAAGAAACGCAAACGCAGCGCGGCAAAGGGCCGGGCCGCCAAGAAACTAACAGTGGCGTGAGAGCCTAGAGCTGCTCCGCCACCAGCCGCACAAAGCGAACGGGATGCAGGTCCATGGGGATGCCTACGGTGATCCAGTCCGGCTGACTCCCCCGCTCTTCCACGGTGCTTTCGATGCCGCCTGAATTGCTCCCCGTCGCGCCGATCTCGAACTCGCTCCATCCCAGACGCGGGTCATCGGCGTATTCGACCAGGAGCCGCAGGTCGCCCTCGGATTCGTCGCTCCTTGGAAAAGCGATTTGGAAGATGTGGCCCGGCAGCACTTGCGATACGATCGCCGATCCGTCCGGGGCGCCGGGATTGCCGCCGAGGACAAACTCTAACAGATTCACCACGCCGTCTCCATCCGGATCCGCATCGGGCGCCTTCTGGGCGGCGGTCGCCAAGGCGGGGTATCCCTCCAGCCAGCGCAGATACTTCGCCCCCGCCATCGTGCTGGAAGTCACCAAGAGGTTGTCGATCTTGGCCGAGCTGGTGAGGCGCACGTAGGCCCCTTCCGCCAGATTCGGCGCCACGGCGAAGGCGGCGTCCGTCACCTGAATCTTCCATGGCTGCACTCCTGCGGTCGCGCTGTCGAAGTCCACGTCGCTGCCGCTGGTGAGATTGCGCACCGCCATGGTGATCTCCCGCTGCCCGCTGCTGCTATCGCCCATCTCCACTTGGAAGCGATACCAGTTCCCGTTCGTTCCGGTCACCGGGGACAGGATCTCCGTTCCGAAGCCGGCGTTCCTGGCCTGGAACTTCACGCCCGTCCCGCCGACGCCGTAGCTCATGCCCGTGTCGCTGTTAGAGTCGAAGAGCGAGTCGCCATCACCATCCCGCACCAGGCCGACCATGATGCCGGTAAAGTACTGCGCGTCGAAGCGGATCATGTTCTTCGTGCCCGGCACCGCGATATCGCGCACCGCGCAGATCATCGTGCCACTGCCATTGGTACCAAGCGCCTGTCCCCCTTGATACTCGCCGCTGGTGCTGGTGGCCACGATTCTGGCTGGGCTGGAGGAAACGGAACGGGACCAACCTTTGGTGCCATCGAAAGGCGCATTCCCCGAGATCACCGGGGCCAGGTCGGTGCCGGCAGCGGGATAGCCCTCCGCAGTCTCGAACTTGATCGTGCCAGCCGGCAGGGCAGCCGTTCCCGGTGGCTCCGGCTCCGGCGGCAGGGCCTGCAGTGGATCATTCGTGGGCGTGAAGATCGCGGTGAGCCCGCGGCGGATGCCGAGCGTGCGCTCCAGGCTGCCATTCGCATCCACCACCCCGGTATCGATCCGCACCTTGGTTACGGTATTTGTAGTAGCATCGTCCGTGAAGAGCTCCACCCGGTAGCGCTGCCCAGCGCTCAGGAAATTCAGCGGCAGGTTCAGGTTGCGCTGGGTGCCACCATTGAGCGAGCCGAGATACCACACATCCCCCTTGCGCCGCGCCACCGTGGCATGCGTGCCGGGGTAGCCATCCAGCCAGCGCGTTTCATCCCACACCGTGGGCACCCGCTTGTAGAAATCGAGCTCCGGCACTTCCTGCAGCACGGAGACCGAACCACCGGCCCCGCTCGAACCCGGAGCGCCCAGCGGCCGGTCATACCAGTAGACATACTGCCAGGGGCTGTAGATGCAGAGCATCTTGGCCATCTGCGAGGCATGCGAGCCCATCGTGTCCACGCGCGAAGCAAAGTAGCAATTCGTCTGGTCCGCCGGCCCAGCCAAGCCACGAGTGAAGATGCTGCGCAGCACGTCATCGTTCGTCGGACTCTCCTCATCGCCCCGCACGCCCTCGCAAGTCATGAAGTTCGGCAGCGTGCGCTCCAGGCCGGTGGTGCGATATTCATCGTGGACATCCACCATGAGCTGGTTTTGCGCACAGGTGGCGATCGCGTCGTGCAGCCACTTGCTGGCAGCCTGCGAGCCCACGTTCACGAAGCCGAACTTCACCCCCGCCACGCCCCACTGGTGATAGAGCGGCAGGATCTGGTTGAGCTGCTGGGTCGCCGCGATCTGGTTCACATACAGCAGCACCCCCACGTGCTTCTCGTTCGCATGGGCGATCACCGCGGGCAGGTCCAGCGGCCCCGGCGAGCGCGCCGGATCCACGTTCACTTCCGTGGCATCGGAGGATGAAGAATTCTCCGGCCCATACCAGCCGGCATCGAAGTGGATGAAATCCACCCCATGGTCCGCCGCCCAATCGATGCAGGCCATGCTGCCCTGCGTGGTCAGGGTCACCTCGCGCAGCACCTTGCCCGGCTTGATCCAGGAAGTGTCCGCCACTTCCGATGGTGCGTTCAAGTTCGCGATGATCGTATTCCCCTGGGCCAGTGCCGCGGGGGAAGCCGCCGCCCGCACATAGCGCCAAGGCGTGGTGAAATTCCCGGTGTAAGTCGCGCTACTCGCGAGTGAAGGCACCAAGGTGGAAGTGCCACTGCGGGTAAACTTCATGCGGGAGTGATTGCGCATGCCCGCCTCCCCCAGCGCCACGAAGAGATCCGGTGCGAGCTCGGCTGTTAGAGGCCGCTCCAGCCCGCTGCCCGCGGAGCCGATCGCCATCTTTGAAATCGTCCCCTGCGCCGAGCTGGACACCCAGACCTGCGCCGCGGCGGGCAGTGGGAAGCTCGTCTTCTCCGAACTGACGGTGTAGGTCCCCGTCCCTTCCACCCGGTAACGCAGCGCCGCGCCCTCATTATAGGTCCGCAGCTCCACGTAGGTCACCGGCGTGCCCGGGAGCTTCAGGACCTCCTCATGGAAATGGTCGCGGATGCTGGTCTGCTCGCCATAGGGCGGTGCCCAGATCGTGTCCACATCGCGGGTCGTGACCGAGCTGATGGGCCCATTCTGCGCCACGGTGCCGATGCCCGAAAGATCCATCCCCAAGTCCCCGCGACTGACGACCGTATTCCCCCCCCGGGTCACGGACCAGGCCAGCCGCGAGGTAACCGTATCGCGCTCGATCAAAAGCACCAGGGTCCCGTCCGGACTGTTCAAGGTGCGCTCCACCACCATCGCCGCAGTCGCCCTGGGCGGAGCAAGGAGGCTGGCAAGAAGCAGAAAGGAAGATGCAAGGGATACTTTCAAAACGGAGCGGTTGTTAGACAGGCCATCGCACAGGACGGCCTCTTGGGTTGAAGATGACGCCGCGCGGCGCCGAGGGATCAGCAACCGCGCGGCGTTGACCTCGGCTGGAAATCAGGGCAGTGGCTCGACCAGTAGGCGGGCGAACATCTTCGGCACATTGGCCATGGGAACGCTCACCGTGATCTGGTCCACGGTGCCGGAGTCATCGATGGTCCAGCTCACGGGCCCGGAGGAACCGCTGACAGCACCGATCACCACGTCAGTCCAAGAGCCCACGCCAGTGCTATACTGGAAGGTCGTCTTGGCCAGACCCTCGGAGTCATCGCGGCGCTTGAAGGAGAACTTGTAGTTCCCGCTGTCGATCACCGCGGTGGGCAGCTTGGAGGTGTCCGAGAGGGTCGGATTGCCGTCCAGGACGAACTCCATCAGGTTGGTCATGCCATCGTGATCCGGATCCGCGGTGGACAGCGCATCATTGCCGGTGAGCGTGGGGAAGCCGGCGATCCAAGTGTCATAGGCCGTGCCGGCAGGCGGCTGGGCGGAGGTCGCATAGAGGTTATCGATGCGGACGGAACCGGTGGCACGGACCCAGAGGCCATCGCTTGACTCGGGTGAACTGCCGAACTGCGCATCGGTCACGCTGAAGGTCCAGTTGTCGATCTCCGGCGTCGCGGTGTTGAAGTCGAAGGGCGTGCCATCGGTCAGGTCGCGCAGCGCCATCGTGATGTTGCGGTTGCCGCCGATGCTCTCACCGATGGTAACAGTCCAGTGGTACCAGTGGTTGGTGATGCCGGTGACTCCCGAAGTGTGCTCGGTGCCGAATCCCGCATCGCGATACTGGATGCGCGCCGGGCTGCCGCCGATGCCGAAGCTCATGCCGACGCCGGGAACGCCACCGGAAGGATGACCTGCATCGAAGAGGCCGTCACCGTCGGTATCCTTCATGAAGCCCACCGCGGTGCCCCCTGCAATGAAGGGCGAATCGAAGGTCAGCGTAGCGGCACCGGTGCGCTGGATGCCACCCAGGCGACCGCCGGTGTAGGTGCCGGTGTTGGCACAGCCGATGGCCTGCCCACCCACGTATTCCCCGCTGGAGGCGGTGGTGAAGGTATTGGCAGCAGCGCCGCCGAGCGACCAGCCTTCCACCCCGCTGTAAGCCGTTCCGTTGGGGTCGGTGCTAACACCCGCGACCAGCCCGTTGGCGGGATAGTTCTGATCGGTCTCAAAGGTGATCGTGCCAGCGGGCATCGTCACCGTGCGGCGCAGCGCAAGCCTACCGGATTCACTGGTATCCACCGTGTAGCCCGCGGGAACCGAGGCGAAGCTGCCGATGACCGGCCCGGTGCAGGTCGCGATCAGATAGTAGGATCCCGTCGGAGGATTGATTTCGTTCAGCGTGAGGGTCGCATCGGTGATGTCCAGGCTGCCGGTCACCGCCAGCTTGTCCGCGGTGGCGCCGTTGATGTCGCAAGCGTAGTTGCCCGCCAGAATCAGCCCACCCGAGCTGACGGTCAGGGTGCCGACCCCACCCGTGCCCGGCGAGACCGTGCCCTGGATCTCCACCGCGCCGCCGGTCGTGCCGCTGCCTGCAAGGGTGGCACCGCTCTCGACCAGCATCTCCGTGGCACCGAGCGCGCCGTTCACCGCGAGGGTGCCGCCGCTCACCGTGGTGACACCGGTGAAGCTGTTGGTGTTAGAGATCGTCAGGGTGCCATTGCCGGTCTTGGTCAGGGTGGCCGCGCCGCCAATCGAACCCGTGCCGGAGAACGCGAAGCTGTTAGACGAATTGACCGTGACCGCAGCGGGCGTCAGCGCGCCGGTGAGCGTGATCGTTCCCGCAGGCGAGCTGGGGCCGAAGCTCACGTTGTCGTAGGTCTTGAAGACATCGTGGGAAGCGCCGTTCAGGAAGTTCACGCCGCTGTTGAGATCCCAGATGCCGGTGCCTGCATGGTTGTTCCAGGTGAGCGCGGCACCCACCGAACTCACGGTGACCTTGACCACGCCGCCCGCAACCTGGGCGCTGCCACTCAGGCGGCTCGTGCCGGAGGAGAAGTCAGCCAAGAAGGTCGCGCTGCCAGTGACACCACCGGTGGGAACGATGAAGTCATAGGTGCCCAGTGCCGGTGCTTCAGTGAAGGTCGGCTTCACCGTCACCGTGCCGCCGGAAAGGCTCAGCGTTTCATTCACCAGGAGATAGTTGGCTCCCGTATCGAGCGGCGCGGTGAAGGTGGTGCCACCTTCCAGGGCCAGACTCTTCAGGTTGCGGCCGGCCGCGGAGATGGTCAGTGCCGTGCCAGTCTTCACGGTGATCGGGCTGTTCTCCACCTTGCCGCCGAGGACCAGGCCACCGCCCTGCACCGTGGTGGCGCCGGTATAGGTTGCATCACCGCCCAAGGTCTGGACGCCGTTGCCGGTCTTGGTCAGCGCCAGCGTGCCGAGCAGGCCGGTGCTGCTGTCCCGGAGCAAGCCGCCGAAGCTGGCCGTGGCATCGCCCGCGCCGAGTGTTAGAGTCGAGGCAGTGGTAGCGGCCTGATTCTGCACCGTACCCGTGGCGCCGCTGAGACCATTGATGGTCTCGCTCTTGCCGTTCATGTCGAGCGTGCCGCCGTTCATCAGCAGATCGCTCTTGCCCGCGCCGTCGGCGATGTGGGTGTTGTCGGCGGTGTTGAGTTTGAGCGTGGAGGTGCCGGAGAGCTTCCAGATGCCGCCGCTGGGGAAGGTGGTCTGGATGGTCGTCAGGGTAGCGGCATTGCCGGTGTTTTCGTAGGTGCCGGTGAAGCCGGACATGTCACCGGAGAAGCGGACTTCGGAGGTTGCCGTGCCGGTGGTATTGGCATAGCGGGTGAGATTTGCCGAACCAGTGAGGGTCCCGGTCAGATCCAGGACTTGGAGACCCGAGCCGGTGGCATTCGTTGCAACGCCACTGGCCGTCGCCACGTCCACGTTGCGGGTCACGGCGTTGCTTACTGCCGTACCGCTGCTGATGAAGAGAGCGCCCCCCTTGAGTACGATCTTGTTCGCCGCATTGCCAAGAGCTGCACTATTGGCTGCGAAGTTCCCCCCCGCGATGATCACATCGCCGGTAAAGTCGTTGTTGGTGTTGGTGATATTGAATCGTCCGCTGGAACTGGGCGTGGTGATGTTCGAGCCGTGCTTGACGACCAAGCCGCCGCCCGCGGTGAGATTGCCGGTGATCTTCGCGTTGAAGTTGTTATTGATGAAGCCGGTGGCACTACCGGTGATCGCGGGGAAGGCGTCGCTGTAGGTGCCGCCGAAGGTGAGGGTGAAGTCGTTCTGGGTGGCGCTGGCACCGATGTCGTAGCGCGAGTTGGAACCGGCACCGCCGCTGAGAATCTGGATTTGGTTCACCGAGATATTCGAGCCGATCGTGACCGTTCGATTGCCGCCGCCTGCCACATAGGTGCCGGCGAAGACTGCATTCCCTCCGGTGGTCCACGGTGAATGGGCCACGCCGCTGCCTGCGTCCCAGTTCGTGAGGGCGGCGTTCCAGGTGCCACTCGTGTAGGTGGACAAGGCGTCACCATTGGTGGCGATGTTGGCCGTGCCTCCATCCCACATCAAGTCGGCGGCGTCTGCCGTGCACACGGTCAGGGAGGCGAGGGCGAGGAGTGCTGAGACTCGGGAGTTTCTCATCGTAGGGCTTTTGTTGTAGGTTTTGGTCGGGGCTGGCACCCACCTGCGGGGGACTGGCGAGTGGTAACGAACATCGCTCATAAGCGGCGGATCCGCGTTTTCGCGATGAAGCTTCAATTTTTTTCCGAAAGTTCGGCGGGCTTGTGATCCACTAGCGTGGTCACGAAGGGACGCTGCGAGCCGGGCGTGGCATAGATCAGGAACACGCGGCGCATTTCATCCAGGTACTGCAGCTGCCGCTCGGTGAAAGGCACCCACTGCTCGCCCTGCTTGTAGTTGAAGTTGGTCTGCGCAATGTTGAACTCATTCACCTGGTGCACCGCCGGCACGTGCGTGACCTTACCCGATTGCAGGATCAGCTTGTGCTCCCCCGCCTGCACCGCGGCATCGATCGGCAATAGGTTCACCGCTTGCGAGCTGCCCCAGGGAAAGGCCTTCACGCTGTCCTCTAACAGAAGCACGCGGTAGGGCAGCGTGGCGTCCTTGGCCGTATCCGGCAGGATGATGGCTATGGCATTCGTCCACTCTCCCGGCATCTTGGCCAGCGCCGCGCGCTTGCCGCCCTCCAGCTGCAGGCGCAGCTCGCCATCCGTCACCGGTACCTCCACTGCGGACGATAGCGCGCCACTGCGGAGCGGCAGTGGCTGCGGATCACCGCCCTCCACCGTGAATTCGCCGCCGTGCGGCTTCACCGGGTCGTGGAGGTAGGCGCGCAGCGACAGCTTCCTGGTGTCCGCTGCGAGGCTCGCGGTGCCCAGGAAAAGCAGGGCCAGGATCTTGGCAATCGTTCTCATCATCGTCATGGGTCAGGAAATTTCCTTGGGCTCGATCCAGCGGAAGGACAGCACGCGGAAGCTACGGCCGAATCGCAGGTTCACATCCTTCAGATCCGCCATCGCGGTCTCCGGAGAGGCGGCGGCATCGACAAATTCCGGCGTGCGCTGCACCACCGCCTCCGCATAGGCGCGCGCCAACACCTGGCCCTTGTCATCGAGGGCCTGGCCGCAAGTGCGGATCACAAAGGTATCCCCGCGCACCATCGCACGCGGCTCCAGGATCTGCATCAAGTCGCCCTGCGAGATCCAGCCCGGCGCGCCCTCCGCGGGATTGCCGGTGGCGGCCAGCGGCGTGGCGTAATTGTAGACCAGCGGATCCGCCACGTCCTTCTCGCGCACCGGCGTCATGTCGGCGAAGACCGAGTCATTCACCTTCGATTTCTCCAGCGCGACGTGCAGCGCGCCACCGCGTGTCATCTCGGAGTTCGGGCCGATCCTGCGGTTCACGAACTCCGACATCGAGAGGAAAGGCCCGCGGCTCCGCACCTGCTCCACGATCCGCATGGCCAGTTCATCCAGCTCCTTGTCATCCAGCGTGCGGAAGCCGTTCCACTGGTTGGTCCGCGGGGTATCGATCTTCAGCGGGTCCGGGTTCGGCGTGTTCGCCACACCGGCCAGCGGCATCGCCAGGCCCGTGACCGGCGCGCCCTTCTCCTTCAGGTATTCCGCTTGCAGGCTGCTGGCCCACAGCACCGGCAGCGGCGTATCGCGCAGGGAGGAGAGCATCGCCTTCCACGCCAGCTCGCTGGTCGAGTTCACGTTGAAGGCCCCCTTCACCATCTGGTACTCCGCGATCTGCCGCCACGCATCAGGATCCGCCTCCGTGCCCGGGAAAAGCTTGTCCGCCACCGCCTTCACATCGCTGCCCGCGGGCGCCCAGCCGCCGTAGCATTGGTTGTCCAGCACGGTGTCCCCGCGCAGGAAGCCGGCGAAGGTCTCCGCCGCCGACTTGCCATCCGCCGCACGCGCGGTGGAGAAGTAGTAGCTGTCGTAGAGCGCGTGATTCGCCAGCCAGCAGTGGTCCAACATCTCATACTCCGCCAGGCCCGACTGCCGCACCTTGGAGGTATCTAGCAGCGGGCTCGCCGCGGAGCCTGCGACCGGCTGCACGAAGTTCGGCAGATAGGTTGAGCTCAGCGCATTCGAGCGGCGGAAGCCCGCCAGCGTCTGCAGCGGTCCGGCGGGCAGATCGAAGATCGCGGCCGACTTGATGCCCGCCATGGTCGTGTTCCCGGTCACTGCGGCACCGCGGTTGCGCGCATCGATCTCCAGCACATCGTCGATCTCGCCCTTCAGGGGCTGGAAGTTCAGCTCGTGCGTGAAGCGTCCCTGCGGATCAGCCTTCAGGTCGACTCTCACGGAAGCGCGCGCCGGGTTGTGGTGCAGGAAGGGCTTGCCCGCCAGCTTGCCATCGCGGAGTTCGTTCAGCGCACCGGCCTGGGGCTCCCGCAGGCCGGTCTCATAGACACCGCCATTGCAAGTCCGCGCGCCCGTGGAGAAGACGCTCGCCGCCTGGGCGTGGTGCTGCGAGGCCAAGGCTTTCGAATAGGGCTCATAGAGCTCCGAGGCCTTGATATCCCCCTCCACTGGATACTTGTAGACCTTGTCGAAGTACTTCAGCAGCGTGGTCTCGTCCTTGTAGTCGAAGCGCATCCCGCCGTAGGACTGCTTCTTGTTCTTTATGAGCAGGCTCGCATCGATCTCCCAGCGGTCTTGCACGCCGCGCAGCGGACGCCGCACCGCGGACTCGATCCGCAGCGTGTCATCGAGCCGCAGCCCGAGCACGCCGAGGTTGCCATCCGTCGACTGGCCGCTGTTGTATGGCGGCGGCGTCAGCCAGTCCACGCTCAGGCCCACAGCCTTACCGGAGAAGCCGGGGCGCAGCTTGAGAGGTTTCACCGTCTGGGCCTCCACCGCCTCGATCGTTCCCGTATTGCCGCGCAGCGTGTCCGCGGACCCGGCACCCGGATCCAGATAGGGCGCGAAGACCAAGGTCTGGCCAGGCGCCATCTTCAGGTTCTGGCTCGGCCGGATCTGCGTGGGATTGGTCCACTGCGCCAGATCTAACAGGATCGCCTTCTCACCCGCAGCTCCTTCGAAGCTCTGGCTGCCCTCCTGGTTCAGCACGAACATCTCGTTGAAGGGCACCAGCCGGTTGTTCTGCGGCTTGCCGTTCACGTAGAAGTTGAAGGCCACCGGCACATCCCGCACCACCAGGTTCATCCGCTCGAATTCCAGCTCGGCATTGTAGGGATTGTGCAGCGTGACGACCGGCACGTACACCATGTGCAGCATGTAGTTCTTCTTCGTGTCCTGCGAGGCCGAGGGAAGCTGCGCCACCCAGGGCCCGTGCGTATCCCGCACCACGAAGGTGAAGAGGATCTCAACCTTCGCGATCACCGGGGCCACCGCGTAGCTGCGCGGCACCACCTGGCGGTCCAGCGTGACCGGATCAATGCTGTCCAGCTTGTAGGAGGGCATGTCCCCCGCCAGCCGCATCGTCTTGTAGAAATTGTAGTAGCCGGAGAGCGTGGACCAGTAGGGGTCCGCGACATTGCTCAGCCCCAGCGTGGATTGATAGAGCTGCTTGCCTGCCAGCTCCGGAGGCAGCCCGGCCTTCGTATCAAAGGAGCAAGTCAGGTCCCGCTTCAGGCCGCCCTTCCGAGCATCGGTCAACAGGCCCAGCGAGCAGGTGGTCAGGTCATGCCGGGACAGCGCGGCCACTTGATCCTGCGCCAGCAGATCCACCTGCATCAGGTCGGTCAGCTTGCCATTCACCTTTTGGCCATCGCGGTAGTGATCGCTGGTGTCGTCTTCCGGCAAGAAATCGAAGCTGCCGCCCTTGGCCCGGGCCAAGCCGCGGATGCCGGTGCGCTGTCCTGTTAGAAGGCTCTCCCGTTCGGCAAGGGTCCTCGCCTCGGGATCGCGCAGCAGGTCCACCCGTGCCTTCACCGCCTCATCGGAGACATGCCAGGCGAAGGCACCTTGGCTGGATGGCAGCTGGACCCGCCCCGCATAGACCACGTCGCCCTTCTCCCCGGACAGCAGCTTCACCGCATCGTCCGGATCCGGCTTCGTGGGATAGTTCATCTCCCGCGTCGCCGCCTCATCCGCATCGGAGACCAGCCAGCGGCGGAAGCGCTTCTCCTTCTCCCCCTTGTAGTCCGGCACGCCCGCCTGGGGATCGATGTCCCAAGACTTCCAGGCACCGGTCAGGTGCCGCCGCCCGCTGCCATTCGTGACGAGATCGGAGGGCGCGGTGATCGCCTGGTCAGAGCCCGCGGTCCTCTGTAGCTCGCCGAGCGCCATCATCAGCGCCAGCCGTGCATTGGCCCGGGCCGCTGCCATCTCTTGCGCACCGCCGGTCTGGCGCAGGCTGATCGAGGCAAGGGTCAGCAGGCCGACCGCCAGCACCAGCAGCAGGGTCATGAGCGCCATGGCCACGATCAGCGCAAAGCCACGCCGGTGCCGGACACGCGAGGACGGGAGTCTCATGCCGCCCCTAAGCGGGGGCGCTTGCTTTCTCGCGAAAAAATCCGCGATTTTTTCCCGCGGTATCCGTTTTCCGCAATCCGCGAAAAAATTTCGCGAGAAGCGGGAGGCTGCGGCTTAGATACGGTGCACGGGCGGCCCACAGCCAACCAACTCCCCCGGGCAAAAACCCTGCCAGCCATGACACCGGGCAACGAACGAAGCCGAGAATTCCTGGAGCTGCTCCTGCCGCACCAGAATGCCATCCGCAGCTTCATCTACAGCATCCATCCCCAGGCCGGGGACTTGGATGACATCATGCAGAACACCGCGATCTCCCTGTGGGAGAAGTTCGAGACCTTCGACAGCTCGCGCGAGTTCCTGCCCTGGGCGCACCGCTTGGCCTACTTCGAAGTACTACGCCACCGCAAGAAGCGCAGCCGCGACCGCCTCGTCTTTTCCGAGGAACTCGTCGACCTGCTGGCCGGTGAGGATAGCCCCGCGGCCCAAGGCGAACCGCTGCTCCAAGCGCTCGAAGGCTGCGTGAGCCGGCTGGACTCCCGCGTGCGCGAAGTCGTGGAAGCACGCTACGCCAGCGGTGCCTCGATCGCCGATCTAGCCAAGGGCACGGGGGAATCCGTGCACAAGATGTACCGCCAGTTGGAGAAAGCCCGGGAGATGCTCGTCTCCTGCGTCCGCCGCCGCCTCTCCGACGAGGGCTACCGCATGCCATCCTGATTCCCTTCTTCTTTGTCCCATGCGTCCCGACGCCCCATCACCCCGCCTTGCCGCCTTGCTCTCGCGCCTCAGCGATGAGTCGCTCACGCCCGAAGAGAACCAGGAGTTGGAGGCCATCCTCCTGCGCGATCCCGAGGCGCGGAGGTACTATCGCTGGCACGCCGCAGTCCACGTGGCGCTGACCGAGCGCGGCGGCCATGCCAAGTTCGAGCCGCGCAATGTCGTGCGCCCGCGCTTCGGCAAGCGCTTGCTCGCCATGGCCGCGCTGCTCGCGCTTTGCGCCACCCCGGCCTGGTTCTGGTGGCAGCACCGGAACCGCGCTCCCGGCGACACGGTGGTGCAGCGGGTCGTCGAAGAAGGCCCTGTCGCAGCTGTGGTCTCCGCGGCCACCGGCGTGCACTGGAGCGAGGAATCCCCCGCCAAGTCCGGCACCGTCCTGCACCCCGGCACGCTAACGGTGGACCAAGGCAGCCTCTGGCTTTCACTGCCGAAGGGGCAGACCGTCTTCGTGCAAGGACCGGCACGGGTGGAGCTAGTCAGCGCGGATGAGTTCTCCGTGCTGTCCGGCAAAGTCGCCTTCCGCAGCGAGGGCATCGGCGAGCCCTTCATCGTCCACTTGCCGAAGGGAGCACTGGTCGACCGCGGCAGCGAGTTCTCCGTGAATGCCGGCACCGGTGGCAGGGCGGATGTGCTCGTCTTCCGCGAGAACCTCGCTGTGTGCACCCTGGCTGCCTCCGGCCGCACCCGGGAAGAGCGCATGCTCGGGCCCGGCCAAGGGATCGGCCTTGATGGCGACTTCACTCCCCCCGCCTCGGCCCTTGCGGATTTCCTCCGCGTGCCTGCCCCGCCGCGCGCCGCGGGCTCCTCCGGCAGCGGTGCCTATCCCGCTGCGGTGAAGGCGTCCGCCCCCGCTGCCTACTGGCGCTTTGAGGAAGAAGGCAGCGGTCGCTCGGTGGCCGATGAAATGGGTGGATCGCCCTTGATGCTGGTGGACAATGCGGCACTCGCGGGCGACTCCAGCCACCGCTACTTGTCCGTGGACAACACCGCGAATTCCGGCTTCGCCATGCCGCAGGACCGCGCCTTCGCCCTGAAGCCCGCGGGTGGCTTCTCCGTGGAGTGCCTGGTCTACTCCACCAGTGAGGACTACGGCACCGTGCTTGCCATGGAGCAGGTGGGCAGTCCCGACCCGGAACTCAAGGCGCCCTCCCACGTCCATCACGCCGCCCAGTACTTCGCCCTGGAGCGCATGGGGCGACGCGGCGAGCATATCAACCACGTGCACCCGGACTTCGCGCTGCGCTCGCTCTTCCGTGCACCCGCCGGCTTCGATGGGGGCATCAATATCTTCTCGAAGGAATCCCACCTCGTTCACCGCTGGGTCCATGCCGTGGCCACCGTCGATGGCGAGCGCATCCGCCTCTACGTGGATGGCAAGCTCTCCGATGACGTGCCGGCCACCCTGAACTTCTCCGGCGCCGCCATGCGGCCCATCATCGGACGCCTCCAGCCCTACCCCGGCGACGAACGCCGCCAGTGGATCGGCGGCATCGATGAAGTGGCGCTGTATCCGCGAGCACTCAGCGCGGAGGAAGTGGCGGCGCATTATGAGACGCTGCAGCAGTAAGGGAGCAATGGGGGCGGCTTTTCTTTCTATTCTTAGCGCCGGCAGGTGCGTCGGATATTAGCCGGTGGTGGAGGCTAATATCCGACGCGCCTACCGGCGCTAAGAGCGAAGCAGCTTGGCCACCCGTGCGCCTCACGGCACTTCAAAGCGCATCCGCATGTAGAGATCGATCCCAGCCGTGGGGCGAGCCACCCGGGCCCGGACCGTCTCGCTTTCCGCGGTCTCCGCGATGACTTCCAGAGTCACCGCCGTCCAGGCCGTGAAATCCGAGGTGCGCTCCGCGATGTAGCTCACATCCGGCAGACCCTTGGGCCGGGTAAAGACCAAGGTCATGTGGGTGTCATCCAGCTGCATCGCGGGTGCTGCGGTGTAGGCCCAGGGATCTCCGCCCAGCGCATACTCGCCGAGGTTGTCGAGACCGTCGCCATCAGGGTCATCATCGCGATCCGCCTCACCCGCAAGGATCTGCTCTGCGCTGAAGTGCTGCGACTGCCACACCTCATAGCTGATCCCGACGATCTCCAGCTCGCCCGTGGTCTGCCCCGTATAGTTTGGGTCGTCGATGCTCGCGAGCACGTCGTGGCTGCCGATCTCGGACGGTGCCTCAGTCTCCCCATCATAGGTCACGTCGGTCTCAAGGCCCGCGGGAGTCGTCGTGACGGTGACGGGCTGCGGCGTGCCGTCGTAGGTCTGTTCAAGGTCACCCAGGGTGATCGTGGCAATCGCCTTGGCCACATGGAGGACATCGCTGGCAGTGCCAGTGTAGTTCGTATCCGCGATGCTCGCCGCCAAGGTATAGGTTCCAGCATTCACCGGCGGCTCCGGCGCAGTATCGTAGCTCAGGTCCACCGTGAGGCCGGGCGGAGTGGTGGTCACGGAGACCACACGGGGCGTGCCATCGTACGTCTGTGCAAGATCGCCGAAGCTGATCGAGGCCGTCGCCTTGCCAACTTGCAGGGTCTCGTTCGCCGTTCCCTGATAGTTCGTGTCCGCGATGCTCGCCGCCACGGCATAGCTACCCGCATTCACCGGCAGATCCGGCGAGCCATCGTAAGTAATGCTGACGGCGAGACCGGATGGAGTGGTCGCCGCAGACACCGGGCGCGGCGTCCCATCGTAGGTCTGAGCGAGATCTCCCAAGCTGATGGTGGCGCTTGCCTTGCCCACGTGCAGGACATCGCTGGCCGTGCCTTGGTGGTTCAGGTCAGTGATGCTCACCTCCACGCTATAGGCCCCCGCATTCACCGGCACTTGCGCCAAGCCGTCGTAGGTAATGCTCGTGCTGAGACCGGCCGGAGTGGTGGTGACGGAAGCCGGGCGTGGCGTGCCATCGTAGATCTGCGAAAGATCTCCCAAGGTGACCGTGGCACTCGCCTTGGCCACATGCAGGACCTCGGTGGATGAGCCCTGGTAGTTCGGATCCACCACGGTCGATGCAATGGCATAGATCCCTGCATTCACCGGGACCGCCGGCAATCCGTCGTAGGTCGTGCTCACGCTGAGGCCCGGTGGATCGGTAGTCACGGTGACTACCCGCGGCGTGCCATCATAGGTCTGCGAGAGGTTTCCGAAGCTGAAGGTGGCACCTTTCTTCAGCACGTGCAGCGTGTTGCTGGCGCTGCCTTGGTAGTTCAGATCCGAGATGCCCGCCGCCACGGCATAGTCCCCCGCATTCACTGGGGCCTGCGCGGCGCTATCATAGGTGAGGTTCACCGTGAGGCCTGGCGGACTGGTAGTAGCTGACACTACCCGCGGCGTGCCATCGTAGGTCTGCGTCAGATTGACAAAGCTGATCCCGGCAGCCGCCTTGGCCACTTGCAGGGTGCCGCTCGCGCTGCCCGTGTAGTTGGGGTTCGCGATGCTCGCCTGCACGCTATAGTTCCCGGCACCCACAGGCGCTTGGGTCAGACCATTGTAGGTCAGCGTCACCGCCAGCCCCGGCGGGTTGGTCGTGGCGGAGGCCGGCCGCGGCGTGCCGTCATAGGTGTGGTTGAGATTCGAGAGTGTGATCGTGGCTGGTGCCGGCGTGACCGTGACCGAGGCATTCGCGCTCACTGCCGCAAGCGAGGCAGTGACGGTGAAAGGCCCGCCCGCAGTGGTGGCGCTGAAGAGGCCGGAGGCATTGATGCTGCCGCCACCATTCACCGACCATGTCGTGCCGCTGCTGCTCATGATCGCCGCGAACTGATCGCGCGCCGTCGGGGTGTAGCTCTGGGTGCCACCCACCACGACGGTCGCGGAAGGAGGAGCCACCGTCAGTTGCGCGGGCGTCGGCAGCACACGAACGTTCACCGTGCTGGAAGCGGTGAGAGCCCCCGCATCCGCCACCTGCACGGAGAAGCGGTAGTCGCCGATCGCCGGGAAAGTCGCCGTGGTGCTCTTGGCCGCATTGTTGCCATTGGCGGAGTAGACCACGCCCGGTGGCCCGCTCAGCAGCGACCAGGTGTAGGTCAGCGCCGGCTCCCCGGCATCGTCACTGGCCCCCACGCTCAAGCCCACCAAGCTGCCGCGCACGATGCGGAAGACCGTGGTATCCGGATCCGTGACCGTCTCCGCCGTGGCGGCCGTCGCGGGAGAAGTGATCTGCGGTGCCTGGTTCGCGGGGATTGTTCCCATCAGCCCGATGGTATCCACATACCATCCCGCGCTGGCCGTGCCGACATTCGTCGCCAAGCGCCAGCGCATGCTCAGGGCGTGCCCGGCATACTTCGCCGTGTCGGTGAGATTCACCACGGTTTCGATGAAGCCGCCGCTGTTTCCCGACCAAGCCGCCAGCCCCATGAACTCGCTGCGATTGGAGAGCGCACCACTGGTCGACATCGTCACGTTATAGCCGTTCGCGGCGAAGCTCGCGCCGGAACCGGAAGCGGTCACATCGAACCACGCACCGCCATCCAGCGAGAACTCGAGCCTCCCGCCGTCCTGCGTCGACTGCAGATTGTAGTTGTGCCAGAAGCGCAGTTGCAGGCTCGTCGCATTCGCCGGAACATTCACTGCCGGCGAGGTGAGATTGCAGGTCGTCTTGGTATCCGGTCCCGGGCCAAAATAGGACGTGAGCGGCGAATGGCTGGCCGCGGTCGTCAGCACCCAGGCATTCGTCCCGGTGGTGGCCTGTGAGGTCCAGCCGCTCACGCTGCCATCGAAGCTCTCGCTCCATAGCGCCGGGTTCAGCGTGAAGGCATTCGCCAGCGTGGCGGAGCCTCCGCCCGGATTCGCCACGGTCACATTCCACTGCCCGGGCGCCGCACCCGTTAGATTGAACTGCCCGCGCAGCACGCCACCATTCAGCTGCAGGCTTGTGGCCACGATATCGGACTGCCCGGCGCGGCTCAACTTGAGCGTGGCATCCGAGTGGATGCTGGTGCCGCTGACATCCATGATCACCGTGCCCGGCAGGCCGCTCGCGGGCGTCACTCCGCTGAGCGAAAGCGGCGGCTCCTGCGCCGCCGTGCCGGAGATCAGCAGCGAGTAGTTCTGCAGCGAATTCGTCAGCGTGCCGGAGAAGGAAACGACCACCTGATAGACGCCCGCTGCCGGCGGCGAAGCGATCCGCACCTGCTCCACATTGTCGGTGTTGTTGATGCCGGTGGTCGCCGCGGTATCCATGGAGGCCTGCGACCAATTGCCCACGAAGGGCATGACGTAGGGCAAGTAGTCGCTGCCGCCGGGGGCAGTGATCTTGAGGTTCAGGTTGTTGACCAGCCGCGCCGTCCGCGAATCGGAAGTGGTGGTCGCCGTGCCCGCGGGATCGGTCCAGCTCAAGGTCGCGACCAAGGGTGAAACGCCGTCCCAGATCACCGGCAGCGTGCGGGTGACGGTGCTTGTGCTCAGCGAGGACTCCGTGATCCGCTGCTTCAGCGGATTGTCATGCTGGTCCTGGATTAGGTCGGCCGCGGCTTTGGCATTCACCAGGCCCCAGCCGAACTTGTAGTCCGGGCCGGGATTCCCGCGGTCGTCCGCGGTGTGGATCAGCAGGCCCTTCAGCGTGGCGGCACGCATGGCCTGTCCGGGGAACTCCACTCCGTAGTATTGGATCAGCAGGGCCGCGGAGCCGGTGGCATTCGGCGTGGCCATGCTCGTGCCACTATATGTCCCGTAGGAAGTGTCGCTGGCATTCAGCGAGGAATAGAGCGCCTCACCGTTTGCCACCACGTCCGGCTTGATCCGGCCATCGTCGGTGGGTCCCCACGAGGTGAAGCTGCTGAGATTCGCCTTCGTGATATCCCGCGTGCTGCCGGTCACGGCATCCGTCACCGAGCCCACGGTCATTACGTTCTTCGACAGGGCCTCGTAGGAGATGTTCTCGAAGCCGCCGCGGTAAGTGCCATCCCCGGGCGGGTGGAGCGCAGAATCGTAAGCCACCACCGCGCCGCCCACCGAAAGCGATACCGCTTCCCCCTGCGCCGGATTGTCCACGCGCTCGTTCCCCGCGCTGCGGAAGATCAGGTAGTACGGCGCACTGGCGGCCAGCGCATCCTGGTCGCGCGCATAGGTATTGTAGCGGCCGAAGTCCTGCTCGATCCCGGCGGCAGTGGTGCCATTGCCATTCCACTCCCAGGTCCGGATGCCATCGGCCACGTAGTTCCAGCCGCTGATGAAGCCGTAGCTGTGATTGGAGAGGTAGATCTTCCCCGCTTGGCCCGCGGCGCTGGCACCGCGGGAGGTCATCTCCGAGGTGTCGCTGTTCCAATCATAGCTGTCCACGCTGACCGCCGGGGCCATGCCCTTGGCAGCCGCCACGACGCCGGATGCAGAGAGAGTCCCCGCCACGTGGGTGGCGTGGTCGATGGATGAGGCTCCGTCCTTCGACACCACGCGCCCGCCGAATTCCTGGTGGGTCACGCGGGCCGAGCCCCCGTCCCAAAGGCCGATCACCACGCCGGTCCCATCCACGGAGTAGGTGCTGCGGACCAGGTTCGCGCCGGTCGAGATCGCGGCGTTCGCGTTATGGGTCGTGTGGTAGAGTGGCCGGTTCCCGTCGAAGTCGGCGATCTCCTGGGTAGTGCCGTTCGGGCGCTTCACCCGTAGCGGCAGACCCAGCGCAGTCGCCCGCTGCCGCGCATCTGCCAACCGCCGGGCATGAGCCGCGGCCACGGCATCCACCACCGCTTTCCGCGAAGCCTCGTCCCGCAGATCCGTCCCGGGCCGGGCCAGAAGGTCCGCCAGGGAATCCTGCGCCTGTCCCTGCGCGAGAGCCGCCCCTGGCAAAAGGAGACAGGCGGACAACGCGACGACGAGACGACGTCGCCCGGGCCCCGGGCAGCGGATGGGTTTCATGCGGGTGAGAAGGCCGGGAGCGCGGAGGTGGGAGCTGGCTCCGCTGCACATCCTAGCGGAACCCCGGATTTCGCGCAAGTCTCCGCTAAGGGGCCCGATGAGCCCCCCAGCATCCCCGCGATCCGCGTGCCCGGCTTCCCAAGGGTGGAAATAATTACTACTCTATAGCCGCATGTCACTTTGCAGATTGTTTCCCTTTGGTTCTTCGGCTGCGTGGCAGTTGGTGCAGCGTGGGGACACTTTGTCCTGAACGATCTTTCCCGCGGGCTGAATTGGGGAAACGGCATCGGCCTCCTGCCCTTTGCTCTGCTGTTCTTAGCAGGCTTCTGGTTTTCCACCTTAGTGCGGGATTATCCCCCTTGTCGCTGCGGCAGGCGGGAAAGTTCTGACTATCTCTTTGAGGGACACTCACTCGAAACTCCTCCGAGATCCTATGACTATCGCTGCCGGGGCTGCGGCCGGTGCTATCGACGCCGGGACCAGATCTTCTACGAGATCGGAGCCTCTGGAGAGGAGATCCCATACATGAAGCAGCGAGGCGTGCTGCCTTGGCGAGCCATCAAATCGTGATTGCAGAATTCGGGCTCCTCTTACGGCATCACCGCGATCCGTGTGCCCGGCTTCCGGGAGGACTCGCCGAAGGCATCCTCGATCGACGCGAGGCCGAAGGAATCCCCCACCAGGGAGTGGAAGGGCACCGCGTCCATGCTGGCCGTGAGGAAATCGACGGCGCTGAGAAGATCCTGCGGCGCGTAGTTGTGAAGTCCCTTCACCGTGAGCATCCGGCGCACCAGGTCATTCGGATCCAGCGTCACCCTTCCGCCAGGCGCGGTGGTACCGGCGATCAGGGCGGTGCCACCGGTGCGCGCTATCGCCAGGGCCGCAGCAGCCGCGGAGGCCGCGCCGGAGAACTCCATCGTAAGGTCCGCACCGCGACCGTCGGTGAGTTCGGCGCTCAGACTGGTGAGATCGTCCGGCGTGCAGAAGAAGTCGGAGTGGAAGCGCCGCGCCATTTCGGCGCGCGCAGGCTCCACATCGCAGGTGAGGACCTGCGCCGCGCCGAGCTGCCGGGCCATCGCCGCAGCTGTTAGACCGAGCACGCCGCAGCCGAGCACGGCCACCGTCGCACCCTCCACCGGGCCCGCGAGACGGAAGGCCGCGGCGACGGTGGCGATGGCGCAGTTCACCGGTGCGGCCAGCACATCGGGCAAGGCATCCGGCAGCTTCACGATGCCGGTGCCCGCATTCAGAAGACAGCACTCGGCGAAGCCACCGCTGAACTCGCGCCCCGGGGAGATCGAGCTATGGCCGTACTTGAAGAGATGCTCGCACTTCTGCGGCAGGCCACGGGTGCAGAAGAAGCATTCCCCGCAGGAAGCTGCCAGGGTCCAGGTGATGCGGTCGCCTTCTGTTAGAGGCTCACCGCGCAGGTCGATGCGCGGGGCTCCCGGCCCGAAGGCGACGATGCGCCCGACGATTTCATGCCCCAGCACGCAGGGCACCGGCTCTTCCCGGCGGCCATGCCAGGTGTGCAGGTCACTGCCGCAGATGGTGCTGCAGCTCACGTCCACCAGCAACTCGCCACGGCCCGGTGCTGGAATGGGAAATTCCTCAAGCCGGAAGGGCTGGCCGTGACCGGAGAAAACGGCGGCCAAGGCGCGGGCGCTGGAGCGTTCAGTATTCATCAAGCTCGATTGCGGACAAAGGACATCAGGGTGGCACCCAGCACGCAGGCCACGGCCACCACCAGGAACACCATGTGGGTCTTGCCCGTGCTCTCGATAATATGGCCGATCAAGGGCTCACCCAAGCCGGCGAAGAGGTAGGCGAAGAAATTCATCATGCCGGTGCCGGTGCCCGCCAAGCGCTTGCCGAGCAAGTCCGGGCACAGCGCCCAGAAGGCGGACTGCGGCCCATAGACGAAGAAGCCGGTAAGGAAGAGCAGCGGCAGCGCAAGGGCCGAGCTGCGGTCGAGCGCCGCCATGCCGAAAGCACAGACCGCGGCGCAGAGCAGGAAGATGATCACCGGCGCGGCGCGGCGGCCCTTGAAGACTTGGTCGGAGATCCAGCCCGCGGTCACGGCGCCAATGGCCATGCCCACCGGCAGCGCGACGGCCACCCACTTCTGCGGTGAGTCCTTCCACTTTTCACCCAGGAAGTGCACCGGCACCCACACCAGCAGGCCATAGCGCGCCAAGTTCTGGAAGCCGATCGCAAGGCAGCCGAAGAAGAAGGGTCGGCAAGTGAAGCCGCAACGGTAGCGCTCCCACCAGGTGAGGGGCTGCGCTGGATGATACTGCGCGGGTGCGGCGGGCTGGAGCGTCCTAGGGCTGGAGTAGGGAGTCCATGTCCCTTGCTCCGCCCGCTCCCCTTCCCCGTCGTCGGGAGTGGTATCCGCAGGCTGCTGCTCTTCGGGAAGATCCGCAAAACCCGCCTGCGAGGGCTTCTCCTTCACGACCAGCCGGAAGACAACGCAACCTAACAGCATCAGCACCGGCGGCCCCCGGAAGATCCAGCGCCAGCCGTGATCCAATGCCACGGCGGCCAGCAAATAGGTGACCACGGAAGACAGCCCGGCGGCGAAGACATACCAGCCATAGACGCGCCCGCGGTACTGCTTGTCCCACCAGTTCGAAAGGATGCGGCTGCCCGGTGCCCAGCCCATCGATTGAACGAAGCCATTTCCCGCCCAGGGCACGATCACGCCGAGCAAACCACCGGCGAAGCTGACGATCACATTCATCCCGAAGGACAGGATGCCGCCCAGGCTCATCAGCGAGCGCCCGCCGAAGCGGTCGGCGAGCTGGCCATTAATCGCCTGGCCGATGGCGTAGGACCAGAGCATGGCCGCGCCGCACCAGCCGAGCTGCCCCTTGTTCAGGCCGAGCTCTTCCTGCATCCCCGGAATGGCGAACCCGAAGTTCTGCCGCCCGGTGTAATAGAACAGGTAGCAAAACATCACCGCCAGCAGCGTGCCGACACGGGCACGATGGAATGGCTTTGCGTCTTGCTCCGAAGTCATGGAAGGATGCGCTGGAACCAAGCAAGGCCGCGTGAACCGCGGAAGGAAAAAGTTTCTCAAAATATAAATTGTTTCCCAAAGGAAACACACTTCATAAGACGGCCGGACATGAGCAAGGCATCCGAATTTTCCGTCAATGGCCGGCGCTACCCCCTTCAAGGCAGTCCGCTGGCCGTGATTTGTCTCGATGGCTGTGCCGATGAATACCTTTCCGCGGCCATGGCGCGCGGGCGCATGCCGCGGCTCGCGGCAATGGCCCGCGACGGTTGGCGCGGCATGGTCAGGGGAGCCCTGCCCTCATTCACCAACGTCAACAACACTTCGATCGTCACGGGTGTGTCACCCGCCGTGCACGGCATCTGCGGGAACTTCTTCCTGGACCCGGAAAGCGGCGAGGAGGTGATGATGAACTCACCGCACTTCCGCCGCTGCCCGACGCTTCTCACCGCAGCTGCGGATGCGGGCCGCAAGGTCGCCTTCATCACCGCGAAGGAGAAGCTGCGCACCGTGCTGGGCGATGGCGTGGTGGAGCGCGGCGGGATCGTCTTCTCCTCGGAGAAGGTGGATGAGGCGCGGAAGGAAACGCATGGCATCGATGATGCCACCGCGATCATCGGCAAACCGCGGCCGGAGATCTACTCGGGGGATGCATCGATCTACGTGCTCGAAGCGGGGGCGGCATTGGCCGAGCAGGGCGTAGCGGACTTCCTCTACCTTTCCACCACGGACTTCATGCAGCACAAGTTCGGGCCGGAAGCAGCGGAGATCCTGGACTTTCACGAACGGATCGATGCGGCGATCGGTAGGCTGTTAGATGCCGGCTGCACGGTGGCACTGACCGCGGACCACGGCATGAATGCGAAGAACGACGCAGCGGGGAATCCGAAGGTGATCTTCGTGGAGTCGCTGCTGCACGAGAACTTCGGCACAGGGCTGCGGGTGATTTGCCCGATCACGGATCCCTACGTGGTCCACCACGGGGCCCTGGGTTCGCTGGTGATGGTGCACTTGGAAGACCCATCGCAGCGCGCAGCGGTTGCGGACTTCCTCTTCGCGCAAGACGGCATCACCGAGGTGCTGACGCGCGAGCAGGCGGTGAGCAAACTGGAGCTGGCGCCGGATCGCATCGGTGATCTCGTCGTGCTGTCGGGCCGGGATGTGGTGGTCGGCAAGTCACCGGAATTCCATGACCTCTCCGTGTTGAAGGGCGGCCTGCGTTCGCACGGCGGGCGCTATGAGGAGATGGTGCCTCTCATCATCTCCAAGCCGCTCACGCCGGAGCTTCAGCGTCTGGCCGAGGGCGACCCGCGGAACTTCGATGTCTTCTACTTCGCCTGTCATGTCTGAGTCCTCCTGGAAACCCATCGCCTGCCCGGTGCTGGTCGCCGGAGAGGAGATACGGACCTCCGAGCAACTCGAGGTCCGCTATCCCTGGGATGGCTCGCTCACCGGCACCGCCTGCATGGCCGGGCGCGAGCATCTGGAGCGCGCCATCGAAGCGGCGATCGATCCCGCCAATGTCCCGCTTGATCGCTACGCGCGGCATCAGGTGCTGCGCAGGGCGGCGGCGCTGCTGGCGGAGCGGCGGGACGAGTTCGCGGCACTGATCACGCGCGAGACCGGCTTGGCCCTGCAGGAGGCGAAGTACGAGACCGGCCGTAGTTCGGATGTGCTGGAGTTCGCGGCGATCGAGGCACTGAAGGACGACGGGCAGATCTTCTCCTGCGACATCTCGCCCCAAGGCAAGCCGAGGAAGATCTTCACCACCCGCATGCCGCTCTCCCTGGTGGGTGCCATCACGCCCTTCAATCACCCGCTCAACCAGGTGGCGCACAAGCTCGCCCCGGCCATGGCCGCCGGGGCAGCGGTGATCCTGAAGCCCTCCGAGAAGACGCCGCTTATCGCCATTCGCTTCGCCAGCCTGCTCTACGAGGCCGGCCTGCCGGGCTGGATGCTCAGCGTGGTGGTGGGCTCGCTGGATGAAGTGATCACGCCACTGGTGAGCGAGCCGCGGGTGGAGCTGCTGACCTTCACCGGCTCGGTGGAGATTGGGAAGAAGATCTCGACCACGGCAGGCTACAAGAAGCTTTGCCTGGAGCTCGGCGGGAACTCGCCGCTCATCGTGCTGGATGATGCCGATCTCGAACTGGCCGCGAAGCTCGCCGCGGAGGGTTCTTTCCGGAACTCCGGCCAGCGCTGTACCGCGGTGAAGCGCATCCTCGTCCAGCGCGGCATCCTGGAGGCCTTCACCCGGCGCTTCACGGAAGTGGCCGCCACTTACACCTGCGGCGATCCGGAAGATCCCGCCACCCGGATAGGCACCGTGATCGATGAAGCTGCGGCCAAGGTGCTGGAAGAGCGCGTGCATCTCGCCGTCCGCGATGGCGCGCAGGTCCTGCTCGGCGGCGGGCGCCGCGGCGCGCTGATGGAGCCGACGGTGATCGCGAATGTCTCCCGCAACTCGGAGATGGTGGTGAAGGAATCCTTCGGCCCGCTCGCGCCGATCATCCCCATCGATGATCTCGACGACGCGATCCGCTACTACAACTCTGGTAATTTCGGCCTCAGCTCGGCCATCGTCACCAACAACCTGACGCTCGCGCTGAAGGCCTGCAAGGAACTCAAGAGCGGCACCACCAACGTGAACGAGGTGCCCGGCTACCGGATCGAGAGCAGCCCCTTCGGCGGCTTCAAGGACTCTGGCCTGGGCATCAAGGAGGGCGTGGTGGAGGCCACCAAGCTGATGACCCACCTCAAGACCTTCAGCCTGCCATGGTGAAAGCCGCCGCGCTGCTGCTCTTGCTCGGACCCGCTGCAGCAGCGGACGAGCCGGCACAGCGCAGCCAAGCCGCGCTGGCCCAAACAGGGCGCGAGATCTTCCTCGATACCCGTCTCTCCAATCCACCGGGCCAAGGCTGCATCAGCTGCCACGTGCCGGAGGCCGCCTTCGCGGATCCGCGTCCGGTCTCGCCCGGCGCCGTGGCGGGCCGCGCCAACAATCGCAATGCGCCGAGCCTGATGTATGCGGCGCTGACCCCGAACTTTTCCCAAGAGGATCTGCTCGAAGAGGATGGCTCCCAAATCTGGGTCTGGCAGGGTGGACTCTTCCAGGATGGCCGCGCGCGGACCCTGCAGGACCAAGTGCGGCAGCCCTTCTTCGATCATGCCGAGATGAATGTGGGCAGCACTGGCGAGCTCGCGGGGAAGCTGCGCCAAGCAAGCTATGCCGCCGGACTGAAAGCGCAGGCCACCGATTGGAACGATGACGACAAGCTGACCGGGACCGCCTACCGCGCCCTGGTGGAGTTCCTGAAAGAGCCCATCTTCCGGCCCTTCGATGCACGCATCGACGACTACCTCGCCGGCAAGGAAGACTCTCTAACAGCCCAAGAGCAACGTGGCCTGGAGATCTTCCGCGGCAAGGGCAAGTGCGCCGATTGCCACCTGCTCCACCCTTCCGTATGGCCGCAGCCGCTCCTCAGCGACTACGGCTACGACAACCTGGGCGCGCCCTCACGCGGTGCGAAGGATCCCGGCCTCGGCGGACATACGGGCAACGCCAAGGAACTCGGCCAATTCCGCGCCCCTTCCCTGCGCAACGTCGCCCTCACCGCGCCTTATTTCCATAACGGCTCCATCGCCACGCTGCGCGAGGTGGTCGAGTTCTACAACAAGCGCGACCTCGAGCCCCAACGCTGGGGCAGCACCGATTACCCGGAGACGGTGAACCACGGGGACATGGGCCATCTCGGCCTCAGCGATCAGGAGACCGACGATCTCACCGCGCTGATGGACGCCTTCACCGACCGCTGCCTGCTCCAGCGCGCGCGGAATGAACCCTTTCCACGGGCACCGGAAGGGTTACCTTCATCCTGGAAGATGCGCGCCTACTTCCCGGACTGGATCCGCAACTCGCCCGCGTTCCCGCCCCACGTGACCCTTCAGCCAGCCAAGTGACCCATGATCCGCTTGATCGCACTCGCCAGCTCCATGATTGCCTGCGCCGCGGCCCAGACCGGGCCCATGGTCGGCACGGTGAAGACCACCGAGGCCTGGCTCCTCTACCGCCCGGGCGATGTGGAAAAGCCGCTGCGCCTGAGCGTGCTCGATGCCAGGCAACAAGTCGTGGCCACCAGCAACGCGAGCAGCGAGGCCGCGCATGACCACGTGGCGAAGTTCCACGTCACCGGCCTGACAGCGGCCACCGCTTACCACTACAAGATCGAGGATGTCTCCGGCCCCGCCCCCGTGACCCTCGCCTCAGCAGCGGACGGCTTGCACTTCAGGACCCGCCTGGACAGCGGCAGCCGGGGCCTGGTCACCGCGGCCTTCGCGTCCTGCGCCAATAGCACCTCGGAGCCGGTGTGGGAACGCATCGGCGCGCTGAAGCCCGACCAGGTCCTCCTCTGCGGGGACACGCCCTACATCGACGCCGCGGACCTGCCGACCATCCGCCTGAAGCAGCGCAGCTTCCTGGAAAGCCCCTTCATTAGCTCGCTGATCCGCGGCACTTCCACGGTGGGCATCTGGGATGACCACGACTTCGGCCTGAACAACGGCAATGGCGTGAACGCTGCCGATCGCCGCGACGCCACACGCCAGGCCTTCACCGAATACCGCGCGCACGAGCAATTCGGCACCGGCGCGGAAGGCGTCTATCACAAGATCGACCTCGGCCCGATGGAGATCTTCCTGTTAGACCCGCGCTGGTGGTCGCAGACCGCGGCCTCACCCGTCGATCCCAGCAAGAGGACCGCCTTTGGCGCCGCACAGTGGGCCTGGCTGCTGCAGGCCCTCCAGCAATCCAAGGCGCCCTTCAAGGTGCTGACCATCGGCGAGGTCTGGGAGGACAAGAAGAACAAGGAGAACGACGACCAGTTCACCTACTGGTATGAGCGGGATGCGCTCTACGACTTCATCCGCGCGAAGGCGATCCCCGGGGTGGTGCTGGTCGGCGGGGATATCCACGTCTCACGCCATCTGATCCACCGCCAGCGGGTCGGCTATGACTTGCACGACTTCGTGAGTTCCCCGGCCCACACTTCGGTCATCCCGAGCCTGGATGTCCCGCACCCGGACCTCGAGTGGTCCTCCCAGCAGCCGCGGCAATTCCTCACGCTCACCGCGGACACGCGCAGCAATCCCGCGGTTCTCATCGCCCGCTTCTACCTGGCCGATGGCAGCATCCAGCGCGAGGTGGAGATCCCCTACGATCAACTCGTGCCCAAGGAAGGCCAGGGCCTCGGCCGCGACTTGCGGGCCTGGTGGTCCTTCGATGGCGACTTGAAGAACAACAGCATCCTCGGCAGCCGCTTCGATGCGACGGCGGTGAACGGAGCCAGCTTGCTGCCGGATGGCGGACTCCGCGGCGGTGCCATCTCGCTCTCGCGCATCGCCCAGCAGTATCTGCGCATCGGCCGCCGGGCTCTCGATGACAAGCCGGCGCTGCCGGAGCGCGCGGGGCGGAGTCCGCTGAATGACAACAGCGCGGCTCACAGCGTCTCCTTGTGGTGCAAGCCCGCCACGCTTCCCTTCCACGGCACCAGCGACCGGCACTTCCTGTTAGAGAGTGCTCTCGGTGGCAGCGAGGATCCCGGCTATGCGCTCTCCATGGGCTTCGAGCCCTCCCAGACCGATCCCGCCAAGGTCAACCTGGAGCTCTTCACCGTGACGCTCTCACCGGCAGGTGCGGAAAGCACCGCGCAGCCCACGCCCCTCAGCCAGGGGCCCTTCTCCTGCGAGCTCGATCGCTCGCTCTTCACCAACCACTGGGCGCATATCGCAATGACCTTCGACAGCACGCGGCTGCGCCTCTACCTCGATGGCAGGGAGGTGGCCACCCACATCCTGCCCGTGCCCGGCCCCTTGGCGGAGTGCGGCGGCCTCATCATCGGCGGCCACCGCGGCGGCACCGGGCGGAACTTCGACGGCCTGATCGATGAAGTGGCGATGTGGTCCCGCGTTCTCAGCCCGGCGGAAATCACGGAGCTGTACCACTCCGGCACGCCTCTGGCCCTGCCCACCGAGGTGAGCACCCCGCGGCCCGGCGCTTACTGAATCTTGACCCGCTCCCCGGCGCTGGCCAAGGTATGGACCGAGCATGAATCTCGTCGAACTTGCCTCCCGCATCAAAGCCGCCCGCATGTCCAAGGGCTACACGCTCGACCGCGTGGCGGAAATCTCCGGGCTCGGCAAGGGCTTGCTGTCGAAGGTGGAGAACTTCCGCGTTACCCCTTCCCTGCCCACCCTGGCGAAGCTCTGCGACGCGCTCGGCATGAGCCTGTCCGAGCTCTTCGAGGGCCTGGACGAGAAGCCGAAGCTGAGCATCACGCGCGTCTCGGAGCGGAGGTCGATCGAGCGCGACCGCGACCAGTCTGACATCGACTACTACGCCCTGGCCCATGGTCGGCCTGACCGGAATATGGACCCCTTCGTGCTAGACGTCCCCGCCGGTGGCGGTCGCCGCGAAGCCATGCCGCATGAGGGTGAGGAGTTCCTCATCGTGCTGAAGGGTGCCGTATCTTTCGAATACAACGGCGAGGTCCACCAGCTGAAGGAAGGCGACTCCGCCTACTTCGATGCCGAGGTGGACCACCGCGTTTTCAATCCGAGTGCGAAGGATGCGAAGATTCTCTGTGTCTTCCTCGGGCGGCCGATGTAGAAGTGAGGCCGCGCTCCATGATAGCGCTTGTCCTGTTAGCCTCCTTCGCGGGTCCCGTCCGAACTGCTGCCCGTGGTGGAGCGCCTGAATGAATGGCGGGCGCGGCTCGAACGCGCCTTCGAACGCGAGAGACGCTTCACCGCCGATGTCCCCCACGAACTCCGCCGCAAAAGCGTGAATCTCAGTTCGCTCCTTGAGCGAACCCTTGAGCGCCACGCGGAAGCGGATCCAACCTCCCCCTCCGAAGCCTCTTATTCGGTCTTCCGCAGGTCTTGCTGCTCTTCGGTAACCCCATCTCCATCGTCGTCCGTGTATTCAATCACTTCCACCGTGAAGACGGAGGGTGCCTCCACTTCCAGTGGCTCTGCCTGGGGCGAGGAAGAGGGAAAGTCATTCCGCAGGGTGTCGCTGGGTTCGCTCGTGTTCCAGACAGAGGGGGCGCTGACCAAGCCCAGGCCGGAAGCGGCTGCGACTGGGAAGCCGGCGCTGTTTCCGGCGACTTGGATATTTGAGGAGTTCAGTATGACCGGGGCGGCGATAGTGAGGTTCCCCGAGACCCGGATTCCCGCGTCTCCGGCATCGACGCTGCCAATGGGGGCGATCAAGTCGACATCGCCGGGTGCAACGCCCGGGACGGTGTCCAAGACGCCAATTCCGCCGCCTGTAGCAAGGCCCGCGAGGTCGGTCTGGACCGCCGCGCTTTGAGGATCGATCAGGACACGGGTTGGCGGTGCGGCTTGAACGGTTTTAGCGGAGGCCCCGGCTGCGATGTTCCCGGTGCTCGACCAGATGATCTCATTGCCGCCGCGGAGGGTAAAGATGCGGGAGGTACCCACGTTCACGTCCCGATGGGTGAAGATGGAGATGTTGCCTCCCGCTTCCGTAAGGACGCCTTGGTCCACGGGTTGGTTGGCACCGATGTCGAAGCCGACGTTCAGTTCTCCGCCGGGAGCAAGCAGGCTGATGCTTCCTCCATTGGTGGTTTTTATCGCGCGGGATGTGAGCGAGATGTCGCCCTGCCATTTGTCCCCCGGGAAGAGTGCGGCGATAGCTTTGAGGCCATTGTCGTAGCTCCGGCTTTCGAGACTGGTTGCCGAATTGAAGTCGCGCCCGGTATCGCGCAAGACGTGGTAGAAAATCTCGAGGGCGAGGATGTTCCGGTGCTCCGCCGGTAAATGCTGGAAAGCGTTCCAGACGCCCGCCGCCTCCACACCGCTCAGCCCGAGCAGTTCGCCCAATTCCGGGAGGTAACGGGCCGATGCCTCTCCTCCCGATCCTGGATTCAAGAAGAGCGCGATGAAGTTTGTGAAGTCGAGCTGGCTCGCATCGAGGCCGCTGGAAGCTCCGATGCCTGCGGCTGCGATGATATCCGCCCCGATGGCCGGCAAGGCTGGGTTCCGCGAGTTGCCGATGCTGGTGATGCCCACGGCGGTGCCATCGGGGTTGTTCGGGCCTACTCCAAGATCGAGGTTCCGACCGGCTAATACTTCAAGCGTTCCCGGGCCACTGATCTGGAAGTCCCCCGCCAGGGGGCCGATGGGAGTGCCGTCCCGCGAAAGGACGTTGCCGGCCGCTTGAGCCGCCCCACGCAGCACGGAGTTGGGATTGTAGGCGTTGATGTCGCCGCCAGCGGAAATGAGGCTGATGTCGCCCGGCCTGGTGTTCTGAAGGTAGAACGAAACGTCGGCGATGTCTCCATCCGCGATGACTCTTGCCGATTTGGCCGAAAACAGTGTCAGGCCCGAGATGTCTCCGGTCCCCGCGTAGAGGCGCACCGGCTCTTCATCATCCGCGTGAAGGATGCCCGGCGCATGGAGCGCCTGCTGAGCTTGCAGCACACCGCGGGATCCCGATACGGAGCCGGATTCATCGAAGAGCGCGTTGACGTCCGCCAAGAGATCGGGGGCAGTGAAGTTCCACACTCCCCCTTGGAAGCCCGTCGCCGGGCCAGGGAGGGAACGTGGCGATGCAAAGCCCGGAATACGGAACGGATCCGCATCGGATAGATTGATGGAGCCATAGGCCCACTCGCGCGCGCCGCTGGCGGAGTCCACGCCGCTGACCTGAAGGCCATTGATCGAGCCGGCGGCGATCAGGTCGAGGGTACCCGTGGAGGAGGGTGACAGCGTGAGCTTGCCCACGATGCCGATGTCGCCGGAGAAGGCGGTGGCACGCAGCGTGCCGGGCATCAGCGTCGTGAGGGACCGGAATGGGGCGATGCTGGTTTCGGCCAGCCTCAACCAAGGTTGGGAACGGGTGAAGGCGTTTGGATTCCCATAGTAGAGAAGCACGTTTTGGTACCACCGTTCGAGAGACCCTTCCCCGCTATCCGAGTCATTCTTGAAAACGATCGAGCCCGTCAAGGACGACGCATTCACAAAGGAGGATGCATCGAAGGTCGAGAAGTAGGTCTTGTTGTAGAAGCTGTTGTTGATGCCCTGCGGCAAGAGGAAGGGATTCGCAACCGCGCCTAACAGCAGGTCGCCACCGGCGCTGGCATCGAAGCCGCCTTTGCCCAGGAACAGCGTGGTGGGGAGCCAGGTCGTGGAGTCGGGGACCCTCCCGGCAACCGCGAGGGAATTGATTTCGGTTTGGGTCAGCGCGGCGCGGGTCGAGTTGGTGAGGATGCTGCCGCCGGCATCGAGGCTGCCTTGCCCGCGTTCAACGTAGTAGACGCCGCCATTGATATTGCGGCCGGCGCGGACCGAGAGGTTGCCTCCTCCCAGCTCCAGCAGAGCGGATGCGCCGGGACGCCCCTTGGGCATGCGTGCGTTGGTGGGGACCACTGCGTCCACATTGCTAACGTCACGTCCCGCGGCCAGAGTGACATTGCCACCACCAAGCGCGCCGACGCCTTCGTAGAAGTTGCTGAAGTCGATCCACCATGAGGTGGACCCGATTTCACCGCTGACCGATGACGCGGCAAATTCGCCGGTCGCGGGATCCACATAGCCGCGACGGTAGAGCCAGTTGGAGGGCAACTCCCTGGTCGAATCGGGAGTCCATACCGCATCGCTTCCGGAACCGATGACGTTGTAGCGGGCGATGTCGTTCTGGGCGGTGATCGTTACGTTTCCTCCGCCAAGACTGTATTGAGCCGGATAGATGGGCGACTGCGTGGCCCCGAGCGAAGTGCTGCGGTAGTCGAGATTGGGCAGGTCGAAATTTGCCATCGCTGGTGCCTGCGTACCGGCGGTGTAGATCGTCGCGAGGGAGTTGAGCAGAAGGACGTCGCGGCCAGCGTGGATGTCGATGTCCCCGGTGCCGGTGCGGATGGTCTGGTAGTAGGTCGGGACGATGCTCTGGCGGGAGTTGTTCACCGCGATGGGGAGCGCCGGGCTGCCCTTGCCCAGGATGATCGAACCGCTGTTCTCTCCCAAGCTGGTCAGCGGCTGTACCTTCCGGAAGTCCGCGGCGCTCAGGTCCGCACCGGCGATCAAGCGGTACGACCACGATTCGCTACCGGCGGCCAGCAGCGGAGCCTGCCAGAGAGAACCGGTGCTCCCATCGAAGCCATCGTTCAGGCTCGCCCGGAAATTGAAATTGAGGTTCCCCGCCGCACGCAAAGTCAGGACACCGGGAGAGTAATCGGGGCCGAAGCGGTAACTCGATAGATCCCAAGTGTTGGAAAGAGTGAGGTCGCCGCCGGGATTCACGATCTCCGCTCCGGCGCGGATACTGAGCACGGAGGCGAGACTCTCATTCCCCGCTCCCAGCAAGCGGTTCCACATGGTCAAATAGCCCGCCGTTGTGGTGCCTGCACTTCCCAGGAACTCATTGCCGTTGGCCAGCACATCGGCCTTCACGCTGTCGATCGAGCCATTCGCCGGGAGGTAGCTGTTGAATCCCTCGACCACGATGCTCGACGCGTTGCGAATGGTGCCAGCGATCGGATTGATTTGAACATCGCTGTGGTCGCTTGTCTGCGGAGCCCGCAAGTGAAGGGTACCGGTGAACCTTCCCAAAGCCGCTTGAGACGGCGCGTTGGACGCAACGGATAGATCAAGTATCGATCCTGCCTGGATACTGATCGCCGATCCGCCGTTGCCACGGGTTTCGAGTGAGATCGAGCCACCCTTTCCTGCCGCATCGAAATCCTGTCCTTTGACGGTCAGCAAGGACCCCGATGAAAGCGTGATGTCTCGCAAGGCAGCGAGATTGATGGCTCCGCCCGTGGCGCCAGAGGCATCGATCGTTCCGGTCACGGTGATCGAGCCTTGGTCCGCCGAGAGATTGTAGGACCCAGCCTTGGCCAAGCCGTCGATGATCACGTCCCCGTCGCGCACGCGGAGGGTTCGCGATTGGGTGAAGCCGCCGGCATTGAGCAGACCGTCAAGCCATGAGGTCCCCGAGCCGGTTAGATTGCCGACATCGCCGGAGAATGTGCCACCGCTTCCGCCTTGGCCAAGCAATGAGCCTGCCAGGTTAAACGTCCCACCCACCGCGTTGACGGAGAAACCACCGGCTTGTCCCCCACCCGCGTAAGCAGCAACATCGATGACACTGCCTGTCGTAGTGATCACGTTCCCGGAGTCCGAGGTCAGAGTGATCTGGCCGCCGCCGGTGTATCGCTTCTGGTCGAAGAAATTCTGTTGGGTTCCGCCGACGTCCAGACGGCCGCCCACAGAAACATCACCTGCGGTCGCGTGAAGGCTCAGTATCCCGCTAGGAAGCAGGATGTCGCTGTTCGTCGTTACGCTCCTGCCTTGCAGCGTGAGGGTGGCACCAAGACCTCCCGTGATCGACGGAGCGGCATTTCCAGCTGATGACTGGGTGAGCAAATCCCCGCCGGATTCGATGGTGTAGTTGCTTGCCGTTTCACCCGAGACCAAGGGTGCGGAAAGGATCAAATCTCCTTGAGTCGTGAGACGCCCTGAGCCTTGGGCAAGGATGCCTGCGGTGGTGTTCAAGGAAACGTCGGCAAAGCGATCGATCGCCAGCTGATTGGGGCCCAAGCGGATAGTGCCGGCATTGAACACGAGCGAGCCGCCACCAGACTGGACCGAAGCGCTTGCTTGCCCGTTAGATCGGTTGCCCAGCGTCAGGTTCTGGGCAGAAACCACGATCGAGCCTCCGCTGTTGTGGAGGCCCCGGATTTCACTTGCTTGGAGAGAGAGGCTCTTGATCGCAGGCAGCCCGTTGCTGCCGATTCCCCCGATGCTTCCATTTCCATACAGATCGATGGACGAATAGCTCTGGAGCGTGAGAGAGGTGAGCCCAGATTGGAGGGCTTGAAGCGCTCCACCCGCCAAGACCAAGCCGGCGCTTGGTTCGATCGCTCCCGGATCATTGAGTGCGATGCTGATCTGACCGCTGGCAAAGGTGAGGGCCGAGCTGCTTAGGCTGATGGATGGAGCCAGCGATGTCGCATGCGTGGAATCAAGAATGATGCTGCCACCCGCGAGCCTCGCGCCATCCCCGAGGGTCAAGGTTGGCCCCGCTGCCGTGCTGACACCGGCACGAAGCACCTGCGCCAACGGATCGTTGCTCACCCTGACTAACAAGCCATCCCCGCTACCGGCGATGTCGGGGTTACCGATGTAGAGCGTCTCCGCGCCCTGCGAAGCTGTCTTGGACCCTTGGATTTCCGCCCCGGCGGCAAGCTCCAGATTCTGATTGGCTACTAGAATAAGATCCGACCCGATCAAAGGGGTTCCGGCATTGTCGACGGTTAGACGACCCGCGCTGACATTGATAGTGGTGCCATTTGCCGTGGACTGGCGAGTGCCGCCGATGAGGAGGCTCTCCGCACCGAAGTTATTCAGGCTTCCAGCATCGAGCACCAGTCCCCCTCCCTGCCCGGTGACGCCTAGGCCTGCAATCAAGATGTCTGCCGAGCTGCTGATATCCACCATGCCGGCGCGGCCCGTCCCAAGCGCGCCCGAGGTAACAGAACCCGCCAGCGTCATCGCCTGGGTCGCGGCAAGGACCAAGTGTCCGGCGTCTTCAGGCCGTCGGGTGCTGGCCTTGGCAAAGAAGCCATTGGCCGAAGTGGTTTTGTATTCGCCCCGCGATTGGACGACCGCCGAGGAGGCTACCTCAAAGCTGGTGTAAAGTGGCCGAGCGGCAGCCGGAACACTCGATGCATTGATCCGGTAGCCCGAGACGAGGCTGGCACCATCCACAAGCTTGGCGGAGCTACCGCTGGGTGTGTCGCCCTTCGGAGTCACGAGGAATGCTCCGGAAAGGAGCGCATAGCGCGCCGGGAGCAAGGTGTAGTAGCCTGCGGGCAGACCCTTGCTGTCAGCGAGGTAGACGCGGTCGCCTGCCTTCAGCGTGCTGTTCACGTAGCCCCGATCCGAACCCAGATTGGTCGGCGTGGTCGCAACGGGGTTGAAGGGGGCATACGGCGCATAGTTGCTCTCGTAGCCGGGGATGATTGCGAAGCTTGAACTCGAATCGAGGAAATCAAGGGTCCCGCCCGTGCCCTTCTCGAATTGATAGGCGAGGAGATCCCCGCCGCCGCGGATGTCGATGATCGACCCGGCCTCATCGTCGATCTGCGCCGCGGAGACATGGATCGCCTTGTCCGGCAAGCCGCTGGCGGTGATGTCCGTGCCATTCGGATCGATCCATGAAGTATCGTTCAGAGTGATTCCGTAGGGAATCGTGATTCCTTTTCCCGTGATGGGATCAATCGCCGACACCGAGGTGATGCTCCCGTTCGAGAGGGTGATCTGCTGAGCCTTCGCGAAGGTCTGGCCGGTCAGCAAATCCACCGGGCCGCTGCCTTGCCCGTCCCAGCCAAGATTGATGGTGCCAAAAGGCGCGCGCAGCACACCGCCTTGGTGGATGATGGAGGCGTAGATGTTCAGCGTCCCTCCGGCAGACAAAGGAAGCTTCCGGGTTCCCGATCCCTTGATCGTCACCGTGCCGGGCGAGGTCACCCCATTCGCCTGATAGTCGTAAGCCGCGATGGTGAAGCAGGTGGCCGTCGGCGGATAGATCTGCCCCGCTTCCAGGGTGATGCTTCCCGCAACGTCAAGGATGCCATTGCCGCGGATGTCCCCGTTGCGGGCCACGAACTCCGCGTTGCCGATGCCCTGCAACGAGAGGTAACCGATATCGATCAAGTCCCCCGACACCTTCAGATTCCCGGAGCCGTAGGTGGGCAGGATGGGATAGGCTGCGCCCTGAAATTGGAAGGGGCTCTGGATCTGGGAAGCTTCGCGGGGAGGCTGGAAGCCAGTTCCCACTGCAAGGTAGGGAGCGGAGAGTGTGATGGTTGAGTCGCCGGACAAGATGCCACCGGTCGCAACGGCCAGGCTGCGCGATGCGGCAAGGTTCACTGGTCCGGCGAAGCGAACATTCCCCGCGAGCGACAGGGCTCCCATGCCACTCGAATCAAAGGTGCTGACGGAGAAATAGCCGAGGCCATCCAAGATATTCCCCTGGCCATCCACCACCGCGCGACCGATCGCCGTCTGCCCTGGTAGATAGAACGACGCGGGTATCGTCTTCCCGCTCTGCGTGACTTGGATGTTGGTGTCGAGCGGGGTCAGCACCGCGCCCGAGTTCGGCGCGATGAAGTGCCCCGACGAAATCGAGAGGCTGCCGCCTTGTGCACTCGAACCACCCGCCCTGCCAAGCAGGGTCGCATCCAGGAAAAGCTCCTGCTTGCCGGTCAGCGCGATGTTGCCGCCATCGCTTTCAACCCGCGTCGGGACCCGCGTGAGCCCGCCAAGCGAGAGGTTGGAGAGATTACCTCCCCTGCCACGGCTGGGCACCAGGTCCAAGATGCCGGCCGTGCCCGAGACGTCCAGAATCGCGCCCTCTTCCGCAACGATGTTTCCGCTGACGAGGATCTGTCCGCCATTGAGAACCGCGCCGGTGCGGTAGCCATAGTCATCGGGGATCAGCAGCGTCTTGCCGCCCGCGGAGAGGCTGCTTCCCGAAGCGAGGTAAACGGTGGGCAAGGCGTGGTCCTGATCCGCGAACAAGGCGGTGGAATCGGCCCCGCCGCTGATGGCGATGCTTCCTCCGGGTGTGGTGATGCTCCCGAGAACGGCCACCGTGTTTCCGTCCATCGAAACGCTTCCCTTGGCGTCGGTGAAAATCGACGAACCGGCGCCCATCACGATATCGCCCCTAACCAAGAGCTCGCGCGTAAAGTGGTCGCTCACCCCCGGTGCATTGAGTGCCAGGCTAACAGGTGTGCGCATTCCTTCCGGGAGAATCACCGGGACCTGTTCCAAGTCATTGGCGGTGGTGAGCACGCGCCAGCTTTGCACTTCGGGCGCGATCCGGGTTCCGGCCGCGATCTGCACCCCAGCCGGGCCGGTGAGGGAGAAGCTGCCGAAGCCACCTGTCGAGAAGAAGACGGGGGACAGCAGCAGCGTATCGGCGTTCTCCGTGCTGCCTCCGATTTGAATCAAGGGCGCTTGGATCGCGAGCTTGCCCGCGACTGCTCCCATGCCGGCATATCCCTTGAGGGTGGAATCCAACGCGAGCTTTCCTCCGATCAAGGAGGTGATCGTTGGATCCTGTCCGGCTCTGATGGTGATGCTGCCGGCATCGCCATAGGCCTCCTTCCCCTTGGCATCGATGATCACGCCACCGGACACATCGATAAGACCTCCATTCTTCAGGTCGGCGCTGTAGGCGGCGATTGAGATGGCTCCTCCTTCTGACACCCAGGGAAGAGTCTCCGAGGTAGGATTGGCCAAGCGATCATCCACGATCAGCCCCGCTGTGCTGAGCGAAGCATTTGCCCCGAGGGTGAACAAGCCGCGCGTGGGATCCGGCGCAGGAGTCTGAGCGCCTGCCGTTTGGCTCAAGGCCAGCAGCGAATAGGGAGAATAGTCGTAGGCAGTGAACTTCAGACTGCCGCCGGGGGCGCTGATCTTACCGTCGATCGTGATATTGGCTGCGGAGAGCGTGATCGAACCCCGGACGGGCGCGGTGATCGAAACATCCTCGGGGACGACGATGCTTCCATCGCTGTTGGTAACGGAAAGCGTGCCGAAGCCATGCTCCGTCAACAGGTCGGGCGAAAGGATGACATTGGCAACGCGGTCCGCGCGCAAGGCCATGGGGCGGCCCGACGCATCGAGCGCGAAGGGATCGGCAGGAGCCAGAGAGGCATCGGGGCGGAAGACGATGCTCGGTGGTGTGGGTGAGATTGGCAGGAGCGTCGTCGCGTTCTGCTTCTCAAAGATGAGGGACAGGGATCCGGGCGTCGGCGTGTTGGTCAGTTGCCGTGAGCCATTGGTGGTGTTTCCATCCAGAGCGCCATCGAGAGCCATCGCCGCGGCAGAAATGGTGATGCTACCGGCGGTCCCTCCCATCACATAGCCCGCTTGATAGCGTTTGCCGTTCGCAAGCGGTTGGGCGTAGTTTCGGGTGACACCCCACTTGGCGCTGGTGATGGTGGAGGTCCCGTAGATGCCGTCGTAAACGAGGTCGGGAGTGGCCTCGGAGATATCGTAGATGTGCCCGCCGGAAACCAGCCTCGTGGTCTCGACTGCACCTCCCGCGTAGTCGACTGAGCCGCCGGAAACATCGACCCGCGACCCGGCCTGCATGACCACCGAGTCACCCGCCTTCAGGGTCACCGAGCCGCCCGCGGCGGTCAGTTGCCCCACCGTCCGCTTCATGAGTGCGATGTAGCCCGATGCGTCGGCAAGCGGCGTGCCGACCCAATCCCTGCCATTGTAGGTTCCGGCTTCACCCGCATCGACGTAGACGGTTTGGCCACGGAGGATGCCATCCCGCTGAAGCGGTGAATCCGCCAACTCCGCGCCGAGCAGCTGCACGGCCACGATCTGATCGGCGACCGACGCTTGGACATCCTTCGAGCCGCTCACATCGATCACCGCGCCTGCATCGAGATAGATCTGCCCCGTGGAATAGAGGAAGTCGCTCTGGGGCCGACCGCCTCGGACCACATAGTTCCAAGCCCCGGCCTGGGCCTTCACATCGGCATTTGGGGCAAAGATCGTCGAGTCCTTGTCGAGATGGATCGCCAGCCCCTGGAGGTTGACCTGGGACCGGGACGCATTCGTCCATTGATTGGCGACCACGCTGGCAGCACTCCAGATCTCCGGGAGAATCGTGGTGATGCTTCCCTCCCCAAGCGTGACCGTCCCGGCCGACTTGAAAAGCAAGGGTGGGATGTTCGGGAAGTTCAGCGGGTCATAGGAAGGATTGGCCACTGCACCGTAGTTCGCCAGCAAATCGATCCGTCCGTTGAGCGAGACCGAGGTGGTGCCTTCGATCGCGCCGTTCTGCTGGATCGTCTTGCCCGTGAGCATCGTGCTCGCCCGTGGGATCTCGATCAGGCCCCTGTTGGTGACCGTGCCGGCGTAGGGCAAGAGGGCGGACGACGGATCCACCACCGCGCCGACGAACACATCGAGGCCGCGGAGCGAGGGATCGCCGCTGCTGTGCGCAGCGACACCGATCTGCAAGCCGGCGGCAAGTATGACCTGGCCGGATGGCGACGTAAGCGTGCCGTTGTTGGTGACATTGGCTCCCGCCAGGAAAACGCGCCCGCCGTTGCCATCGGTGCTGAGCGGGGTGGTGATCTGCGCGCCAGCCTGCACGGTGATGTCGCCGATGCGGCCTTGGCCAAGGCCATCGAAGAGGAACTCTTGGCCGGCATTGTTGAGCAGGCCGCTGGCGACGAGGTCATCGTTGATCGGCAAGGCGGATGCCGTGAGCGCGCCGGTATTCACCTGGCTGGATCCGCCGAAGATGATGCCGTTGCGGTTGATCACGTAGACCTGGCCCTGCGCCTTGATGGAGCCGAGTATCTGCGTCGGGTTGCCGGTCGGGTCGTTGACCTTGTTGAAGGCGATCCACCGGCTCGCGTTTGAGCCGCCAGCAGACTGGTCGAAGCTCAGCGTGGTGTTCTTGCCGACGTTGAAGGTCTCCCAATTCAGCAAAGCCTGCTGGGCGGTCTGTTTGACGGTGACACTCGTCTGACCGCCGTTAGTTGTCTGCGTCGGCAGCTCGGCACCCTGCCACCAGGACGCATCGCTGGCCACGTGGCTATCCAGCTGCAGGCCGCCGCTGCCGAGACCGTTCGGGACATTCGGCAAAGGGGCTCCAGTGAGTGGGTGATTGCCGAGATTGTTGGCCCCGTTGATCGCGTTGTTGCGCGCGGCAAGCTGCATCGCGCGCACCGCCGCGAGGGCCTGGGTAGTGCGCGCGAGCGAGTCCTGTGCGTTGTTGCGAGCCTGATTGGTGACTGACGGAGCGGAGCCACCGGAGGGCGTCGGGTTCGCCGCCGGCGGCGCGCTCCCGCCATGATTACCACCGCGGAGAATGTCCCCCGATGCCTGCGACACGAGCACGGACACCCCCAGCGTCATGCGGAATGCCGTGTTCAAAAGCGAGCTGCGGAGGTCGTGGGCAATCATGGCTCAAGGGCGGCCTTACTTCGCCAGCAGCTTCCCCAGCTCGATCTCGTTGATCGCGAGCGGATGGTCCTTCAACAACTTGGCGAGGTATTCCTGGCGGTTAAGGCGGGCACGCTCGGCACGGAGCTGCACGGTGAGTTGATCGCGGACCTGATCCAATGGCGCGGTATGCGCTTCCTTCACGTCGAGGACCTTCAGAATATGCCAGCCGTCATCGAGCTTCACCGGCTCGGAGATGGCGCCGACCGCCAGCTTCGGCAGCTTCTCGCGGATCTCGGGTTGGACTTGGCTTTCGGCCAGCCAGCCGATCTCACCGCCCTTGGCCTTGCTTGAGCCTTCGTCACTCTCCGCGACGGCGATCGCGGAGAAATCGGCATTCTTCTCTTTCAGCCTCTTGCTCACCGCATCGAGCTTTGCCTTCGCCTTGTCGGACGCTGCCTTATCCGCATCCTTCGGCAAGGCGATGAACACCTGTGCGAGCCGGTAGGACTTCGGCACCAGCAGCGAGGGCTTTGCGGCCTCATAGGCGGCTTGCAGGTCGCCCTCCTTCGGAAAGTCGGCGGGAACCTTCGCGGCATTGTCCAAATAGCTTTCGGTCAAGGCCGACTCCCGCGCGCGCACCAGCTTCGCGATGACCTCCGGCTCCTGGTCCCACCTCTTGGCCAGAGCTTCCTTCAGAACCAAGCGCTGGATCAGCAGGGCGCGGACATACTGGTTGAGGGCGGCGGGATCCTTGCTCAGCTGGGTATCCTGGCCCGCTTCAAGCCCGGCGATGGCCTCGCGGATCTCGTCGGCCTTGATCTCGATGTCACCAATCCTGCCCAGAGTTGAAGACTCGGCATGAAGGACCGCAGTGGCGGCCAGGAATGCAAGTAAATGGAGTTTCATGAATTCAGGGCTTGGCGGTGCTTGGGGCGTTCAGGCGATTGTCGATGATCTTGTCCCGATAACCTTGCACGTGATTCTCGACCTGGACACGGGCGTTTCCAATGAACGGCTCTTTTGCCGCCAGCGACTTCCCCAACGCATAATCCCGGTAGCGGTCGAGAATCTCGTTCGAGACATTGAAGAGCGCGATATTCTTCCGCTCGCGGTCGGCAATGGTGTGCCTCAGCGACACCACCTCACCCGCGACCTTCTCGCGCTCGGCATCGCTCTTCTTCGACGCGGCCACGGCCGACTGGTAGGCCACCTTCCACTGGTCGAGCGCGGCGATGTAGTCCGCCAGCCGCTTCTCGCGCTCCGCCAGCCGGTTGCTGAGCGTGGCGATGTTCTTCTCCGCCGCTGCCTTGTCGTCGTTCGACTGCTTGGCCAGCGCCGCGTTCCGCTTCTCCAGTTCGGTGAGCTTCGCTTGGAGCGCCTGCGACTTCTGCTCTGCGGCGATGGCTGCCGCCTGGGCATTCGCGGTTTCGCCCTGCGCCGTGCGGAGCTGGAGCGTGACGCCCTTCAGGGCCTCGCGCAGCCGTGCACTCTGATCCTCCTGGGCATTCGCACCGAGGGGAAGCAACAAGGCGGTTAGAAAGAGCGCTTTCATGATCAGAACTTGGAGTTGATGTCGAATTGCAGCGTGTCCGTGCTGAGCGGCGGGCCGGAGACTTCATCGGAACTCATCCACTTCAGGCCCACGCGGACATTCGGGGAGAGCGCCATGGCACCGCCGATCGTAAAACCCTGCACGTTGGTGCCGCCTCCGCCGAAGTCCGAGTCCGTGAAGCCATCGACCACGGCATCCGATTCGACGTATCGATAGCCGATCCCCGCGATCCAGTCACCGCGCTGGTCCATGGCCGTGCGGCCGAAGAGGAAGGAGAGGTTCCAAGCGGTGTCGCCACCATCGAAGACCCCGGTGCCAGACCCCACGCGATTGTTGACCGCCTTCGCGCCGATGTTGTTTGCATCGAAGGCGAGGTTTTTCATGAACTCGCCGGTCAGCGCGAAGCGGATCGGATCGTAGGCCTCGTAGTCCAGGCGCCCGGTGAGCGTTAGCACCTGGAAGGGCGTGGCGAGCCCGTAGTACTGCCATTGGTTGGTGGTGCCGAAACCATTCGCCGCCGTGGGAATGATATTGCGCAGCGCCATGTAGGTATTGCCGCGCTGGGCGAAGGACGGACGCGTGGCGTCGGTGTTGCCCGCATCGTTCGGCCCCAGTGGCACGAAGGGCGTGGACAGCTCGCCCTCGATATTCTGGAAGTCATAGTAGGCGGCGCCGAACTTCGCCTTCAGGTCCTTGCTGATCTTCCACTCGATCCCGGCCTGTGCGCCGTAGAGCCACTTGTCCTGGCTCTCGAATTTCGAGGGCTGGTTCGAGGCGAAGTTGAGATCGGTGTTGTAGACCGGGAACAGGCCCGCGGCCCCGAAGACGGACACGCAGTCGTTCACCGCGAAACGCCCGCGCGCGGCAAGTCCATCGAAGCCGAGGTCGTCGTCCCACATGACCTCGGTGCTGAAGAAGGGATTGTCGAAGCGGCCAAGAACGAGCGACAGCTCGCGGTCCTCTTCCTTCACCACATCGTAGGCGAGGAAGGCGCGGTCGAGCCAGATCTGATACTTCGAGAAATTCCCGCCGGACCCGCCCAGCGACTGGTTCGGCGAGACCGGCGAGTTGCTATCGCCAGTGGCCAGACGAATCCCGCCGGTGAAGCCATCGCCCAGCCGGAGGTCCGCTCCCACGCGCACCCGCAGGCGCGCGCGATTGCGGTCCTGGTCCACGTTGTACTGCGGTGAAAACAGCGTGCCCGAAGTATCGAAGGGCGCGCCGGTGTTGATCGCATTGAAGTTCGGGAAGGCACCGGTGTTGTCGTTCCCCTCGGGGAAGAAGATTCCTTCGTAGCGCGCGCGGATGTCACCGAAGGGACGGAAGGTCTCCGTCCATTCCGGTGCCTGCCGGGCCCGCCAAGCGTGCTCACGTTCATCCGCCATCAGCTCCTGCTTGATCTCATCGCGGATGCTGTTGCGAACCGTCTGTGGTACATAGTTCACGTTCATCTCGCCTTCGGTCTTGGGAGGGGGCGGCACCGCGGCGGCAGCCTTGGCCTGGGCTTGCACCGCCTTCGCTTCCGCTTCCGCCTGCTCGATGAGGGCGAGACCCTCTTCCTGCGTGAGCTGACCCTTCTTCACCAACAGCACCACGAGATTCACCGCCATGTTCGGCGAAGGAGCAGGCAAGGCCGCCGGCGCTGGCGGCAACTCGGGCGCACCGAGCTTCGGATCGAAGACCTCGTTGTACCGCTCCTGCGGTGTCGGATCCGCCGGGGGCAGCGGCGGCAATTCCGGAGCTTCTTGCGCGGAAGAGATCGCAGCTCCCGCGAGGGCTACTGCGAGCGTGGTGAGGATTTGGTGATGGGCTTGCTTGGTGGGCATGGCGCTACTTGAAAGGGAAGGTCAGGGGTGTGGCTTGCGGCCTTGCACCCGCGTTTTGATGGTGCCGGGTTTTCCGCTCGGCGGAGCTTGCGGAAGGAGAACGCCGACGAAGTCGCTGGTCAGGATACGGTCAATCGAGGGATCGCCCGTGGAGGTCTGAATGGTGATCGATGCTATGCGCCCGTCGGCGTTCACCCGGACCTCTAACCCCACGTCGAAGGCGGCGTTCGTTAGGCCCGGATGCCGCTTCAACTCCGCCTGCAGGGTGGCGTTGAGCCCACGAAGGAAAGCCGCGCGGGCGCTGCCCGTTCCGCCTCCTCCGCCGCCAGCCTTGCTCCCTGAGCCACCGTCGCCGCGATTGGAAAGACCGTAGCTGTTAGCCCCCTCCCCGCTCAGACCGGTGCCGAATTGCGCGGGAGGTTCTTCCGGTCCGGGAGCTTCCGATGCGGGTGAGCCAGCCGCTTCCTTCTCTGCCATCTCCTGCGGCTCTTCTTCCTTATCAAGCGTCTTCTCTGGCTCCGGCTGCGGAGGAGGAGTCTGCGGCGGCGGCTGCGCCTGCGGTGGCAGCAGCGGTGTGACCACGACGACCTGGGGCGGCTTGGGCTTCTTCGGCCCGGGCACCGGCGGCCTCGCAAAGACGTAGGCAACGATCAAACCGAGCAGCACCAGCACGACCGCCGCTCCGGTGATCCGGCGTCTCACCCGCTCCTCATTCTCGAAGTCCGCGGCATTCATGACTTCATTGTGCGGTAGCCGCACTGCCACGATACCGGACCTGAGCCATGGAAGGCGATGACGCGAGGCGAGATCATGATTGCTAGAAGTCCGCCCATCCCCGGAAAGTGACCCTCACCTCGCCGGCCTCGGCGTCGGCCTGGTCGGTGAATGGCACGGCGATATCGAGCGAGCCGTTGTAGTGATCCTGAAATCGGAAGCGCGTCCCTGCGCCGGCGCTGAGGAAATCGTAGAAGGACTTCTGCGAGGGCAGCGGCTTCAGCACTGTCAGCGTGCCAGCGTCCACGAAGGCATGCAGTCGCCATTCATCGGCCTGCTTGCCCTTCTCATCCTTCTTCCCGATGAAGGAGCGCGTGCGATACTCGGCGGTGGCGAAGACCCCGTTGTCGCCCAGGGCGGTCGCTTCCAGATAGCCGCGCGCATTGCCCAGACCGCCGCCGCTGAGCTGCTCGCTGTTGATCAAGGGCTGGCTGGAGAGTTGGCCCTGGATCTTGCCGTAGAGCTGCGAACCATCCTTCAGATCCCGGGTGTGGGAGAGGTCGCCACGCAGGTAGATGTAGCTACCATCGGCCTGATAGCGCTTCGCATCGAACTCAGGCTGGTCGGCACCCATGCCACGGAGATGGAAGTTCAGCGAGAGGTTCGCCTGCGTGAAGGAATCCTTCCTCATCCAGGATGCCCCATAGTTCGCACTGATCGGGTAATACTCGATCGGCGTGTTCCCTGTGACACCGGCGACCGTCAGATCCTCGTCAAAGGACTTCCAGTCCATGCCCAACGAGATGGTCTGGTAGAAGTCGTCCGTCCCCGGCAGGTCAAAGAGCGCGCGCAGGCCGAGGATCTCGCCGCGCCCGGCCACCGCCGCGCCGCCCAGGGTCGAGACGTCGCTGTCCTGCTTCGTGGCCTGCAGCATCAGGCTCATATGATCCGAAACACGCGCCAGGTAGTAGCCCGAGTAAACCAGCGCATCATCCGGGTTCTCCGGCGCCACTTGGAAATCCAGGCCGAGGGTATGCCCGAGCTGGAAAAGGTTGCCGTAGCTGATCGAAGCGTTCAGGCGCGTCTGCGTGGTGTTCGCGCTGTAGCGGTTGTTCAGCTCGAGCGAACCGTGGAGCGGCAGCTTGTCTTCTACTTCGAGGTCCACGTCATAAGTGCCGGGCTCCACGCCGGGCCGGAGCTGCGGCTTCACCGTGCGGTCTGGCAGGCGGTTCAGCGCGAGGATCTCCGCTTTTACCTTCGCGAAGTCCGGCACATTGCCTTCTGCCAAGGAGGGAGCTTCTTCCTTGATCCGGCTCGGCAAGAAGTAGCTAGCCCCCGTTACCCGCAAGCGGCCGATCTTCCCTTCGACCACCTGCAATCGGATCACCCCGCTGTTCGGATCCTGCGTGGGGATCTGGACGCTCACCGTCTGGTAGCCCTTGTCATGATAGGCTTTCTCCAGCGCCGTGCGGGCCTGCTCGACATCGTTAGGTGTCCGGCCCGGACCTAGAAAGGGATACACCGCCTCCTCAACCTCCAGTTGGGACAAGTGCTCCACTCCCACAACGCTGTACTGCCGGACATAGAACCTGACGGAATCCTGGGGGACCGTCTGCGCGGTGACGGTCTGCGCCACGCAACCAAAGACCGCCAACACCCACGCCAATTTGCGCGGGCTGCCGAAATTGGCTCGGCCCGCCTCTCGTGCGAAGCAGCTCCGTGGGCGGGCGTTCATATGGTTCATGCGGATTCCTTGCATCACCTGAAAGGATCAAGCCAGAGGGGGAAACCGCATCCCCCTCTGGCCATCTCCTCCGGCTATCGCAGGTTTGAAAAGGAGATCATTGGTAGGGGTTGCCCCAAACGACAGGCGTTCCATCACCGCTGCGGCTCACCTTCATGGCACCGATCAGGGAGTTGCCGCCTTCCACGATATCTACGTCGTGGAGCTGCTTGACCAACTGGTCCACCACGATCTTGCCAGTGCCCGTGTAGCCGCTGCGATGCATCAGGTGAGCATAGGACCAATAGGTATACTGACCTTGCTCGACCGCGGTGGTGCTGTAGGGCACGCCGTTCCAGCTCATCAGCGCACCACCCGAAACTGCCACCGTAGGAGCAGTGGCGTAGCCGCTTCCACCATTGCTCACCGTGATCGCGGTGATCACGCCGTTCACCACGGTCGCCTTGGCGCTTGCCCCTGTGCCTCCGCCGCCGGAGATCGTGATGACCGGGTTGCTGTTGTAGTTGGTCCCGCCATTGGTCACGGCGATGTCCGTCACCGCACCATCCAAAATCGAGGCCGTACCTGTCGCGGTCACCCCCGGGTTCGCGGGAAGGGCATCCGTGATCGAGCTGTAGGCAATGACCCAGCCACCCGTGGCGGCAAGGCTGTTCGGCGTGTTTAGGGCCGCGACCATGGCGCTGAAGGTGGGGTACCCGGAGTGGCCTTCCGGGTAGCTGACTCCATCCACGGTGGAAGCCGGATAGGGAGCATAGCCGGTAACCGATCCCGAGGGTCCGGCGGTTCCCGAGATGGTGAGACGATACTGGAGGGGCGCCGAGTAAATCCCGAAGCCGCTTTCCTGGAAGAGCGCCTCCCGCGAGCTGGCACCTTCATCCCGCCCGATCAGAGTCACATTCGTCGTCTGGTCGGTGGCCAAGCCGGTGAACTGGGCCAAAGGCGTCTGCCCGTTCTGGAACATCGTCTGGGCCAGCGTGCAGTTGATGTTGGACAAGGTGCTCGGGGAGCCCGCATTGCGAACCCAAACGTAGGGGAAGACGCCGATGATGTTGTCGGTCAAGGCGGGTGCCGTGAACCGGGTGGTCGCCTGGAACTCACCGGACACCGTGGCATCCGCAGTCACCGGAGTATCGTAGATATCGCCCGAATTGAGATTGGGGACCGTGCCACTTACGGTCTTCAGCCAGGTCGGAACGGTTAGATTCTGGACCATCGTGCGCATCCCGGCCGTCGAGGTTCCGTAGGAGGTCTTGATGACGACCGGGTAGTCACCGATCACGGTATTGCCTGAGAACACAGCCTGCGCGGCGGTCGGCAATGCGGCCCCTTGATAGCCCACCGAGTAGCCCGGCTTGAGGATATTGCCGATCCCCTTGTGCACGGCGGCACGCAGTCCCTGCGCACCGGTGATGTGGATGACGGTCTGGCCGTGCGAGACCAGTGGGCTCGCGGCGAGGACGAGCGCCGTGGCGGAAAGAATTCCGGTGAATTTCATGTGCGATCTGATTGGTAAAAATTGGGAAAATTGAAATGGGAGAGAGTGGGGAGCGGATCACGGAACGGAAACCACCACCTTGTAGAAGCCCTTCGGGTTGGCGAGGCGTGTTGGGTTGGTGTCCTGATAGGCCACCGTGGTGATCGAGGCTCCGCCGGCGATCGTGTCGATGAATTGCCAGGATCCAGACGAGAGGGTCGGAGAGTAATAGATCTGATAGGTCCGCGATGGGATCGTGGTGAACGAGAAGCCAAGCGCCGTTTCGCTGCGGGTGAGACCGCTTAGCACGAATCTATCCGAGTTATTGATGGGGCTGGTCCCGAAGATCTGCTCGTCGGCGTTGGTCTGGCCGTCTCCATCGGGATCACCGCTGCCATCCTGCGCCTCCAGGTTGCTTCCGAAGTACTGCTGCTCCCACGTGTCCACCAAGCCGTCGCGATCCGTGTCCGCCGCCACGGTGAAGGTAAGGGTCCCGACCTCCGATAGCGTGAACGAGCCCAGAAAGATGCCGGCCTTCTTGGTGGGGCTCGGCTGGAGTTCGTAGAGATCGAGAACGGAAGAGCTACCGGAGTTGATCTTGGTCGAGGCCTCAATGCTTGAGCTCAGGGCGAAGCTTCCGTTGTCCAAGGACAAGGTGGACCAACTACCCGGGGTCCCGGCACCGATGGCGGCGGCCGTGTTGCTATTGCTCGTCGAGGTCGCGCCATTGAATGGGGCGGTGCCGAGGAAGAGTGGAGAGATGTTCCTTGAGATGGGTCCGTTCTGAAGCGCCGCAGTTAGCCGGTACTGCGGAGTTAAGGAAGGCACTCCCGGCGTCTCCTCGGTGATTGTCGCCCAGATGGTTGATTTCACCGCATGGCTATCGCCGGTGCCCGAGGCCGCTCCGGTGGTCCCGATGATACCCCACCCCAGATCAGTCCGGGTCTTCCAGCCCGCGCCGTAGGTATTTGTTAGATCCTGGAGCGCGAGGCCCGACACGGTGAAGGAATTGGAGGCCGGGTTGTAGAACTGGGAAGCCGGGCCGAGGTTCACCATCAAGTTAGTGCCGCTGCCGATCCCTTGGGCGGGAAGCGGAATGCCGTCGTTCCCGTAGAGGGTAATCACCCGCAGACCCAGAATGAGGTCCGAATAACCCGGGCTGATCGTCGCAGCCGCGGCGGTAGAAGCCATCTGCACCACTCCGGACAAGGCCAGGATGGTGAAGGCGGGGAATCTTTGTTTTTTCATGAATTCGATAAAATGGATCTTTCCAGAAAGAAGAAGCCTCGGAGGCGGATGAAGCGGCGAAGGACCGCCGGCATGACATTAAACTGCCATGCACCGACCGGATATTGTCACTGCGATGGTCCGTTTCTTTGGAAAGTTGGATCTAGTCGGAACTGGGATCAGTTCAAGGCTTCTTGCAAACAGCTTCAGCCGTTCAGAGCGCGGGAAAACAACCTCGAAACGTGCCTGGAGAATTAGTATCCGTTCGAGTGGCAATGCAATCCATTCATTCCCCGGAAAGCGGCCTTTCATGACAGCAGGCTTCCACTGATCCGGGATTGACCTTGTCACAAATCATGTCCAAGCATGGCAGCATCATGCCACCCACAAAGTCCGATTCCCACCCTGTCGCGAGCCGCCGCACTGCCTGTGGGCTATCGCAGGCGAAGCTCGCTCTGCGGGCGGACATTCCCCGGACAACTGTTAGTGCAATCGAGGGCGGGCGTCTTACGCCATCGGTCACGGCGGCGCTGGCCCTTGCATCTGCTCTGGATTGCACCGTCGAAGAGCTTTTCGGCAGCGGCAAACTGCCGCCGGTGAAGGACTCGGGAAGGGAATGGGCCTGGCAACCCAAGGGCGACTCCTGCCGCTACTGGCACGCCGAGGTCGGGGGCCGGAATTTACTCTTCCCGGTGGAATCCCTGGCCTTCAACCCCCTTCGCCATGATGGAGTCTGGAGCGGTGGCATCATTCGCGATACGGTCCCCATTCCGCCGCCCGCCACCATCGTGATCGCCTGCTGCGACCCTGCGGCCGGGCTCCTTGCCTCCGAATACGCCCGCGAGAGCGGGTTTCGCCTCCTGGCCATCGAGCGCGGCGGCGCGGCAGCCTTGGATCTGCTGAGAAGAGGCCTGATTCACGTTGCCGGCATTCACCGCTCCACCCGGGAGCATCCGCATCGGAATGCCGAAACGGTGCGGGAACGCTTGGGCGCAGGGTATCGCCTACTACGCGTCGCGGAGTGGGAAGAGGGCCTGGCACTGCCGCCTACCGACAAATCCCGTTCCATTCAATCCGTCACGCGGCGATGTGAGCAATGGGCTTTGCGCGAGCCAGGTTCCGCCGCGCGGGAATGCCTCGACGAATTGCTCGCCTCCAAGCCGGCGCCCGGCCGCTGCGTCCACAGCCACATGGCGGTGGCCGAAGCAGTCCGGGGTGGCTGGGCCGAAGCCGGCGTCTGCGTCAAGATCGCCGCCGAAGAGACCGGGCTGAACTTTCTCCCCGTCCGGAAAGAATCACTCGATTTCTGCATTCCCGATTCTCACTCCCGGGATCCCCGCGTGCAGGCACTGATCCGGCTTCTGCGAAGCCAATCCTACCGCCAGTTGATCAGCGAACTGCCCGGCTACGACGCCCGCGATACCGGCGCAATGGAGGAGTGACGTGCCACCCCGGCAGCAACGCCACAAGAGTTCGGATCTTGGAAATCCCAGCTTATTGCCGAAACAAATCCACGACCCCTTCGCCGGCGGTACGTGAAGCTGCGAGCGGCGCGGCTATTGGGCGCTGACTTCCAAGCGCAGGAGGTCTCTCGCCGTGGCCGGTGGCGCCCCATCCCCTTGAAGCTGTGGTATTCGTATGCCGGTGATGCGGCGGGGAGCCCGTCGGCCGGTGGCGCGATCTCGGCAAGAGCGCCGCTCCATTGGTTCAGGCGGCGAACTTGCTGAGCATGACTTGCCCGGTCCCGCCGAGGTTCAGCGTGCCGCTCGCGCGGAGATCGGCGAGGATCGGGAAGGAGATGGATGGCGAGGTCATCCGGGTTTGTTTGTGGGGGAGTGGTTCTTGCAATCCAGCTTCAGATATCCCACAGCCCGCCCCCCCCCCGAACCGAATCAAGGCGGACGCATGCGCGATGGTCATGAAGTTCGACATCGGGTCTCCCCCTTCGCCAGCGGCTCTTCTCCGTGGCATCAAGCAAACAGTTCCTTCACCACCCTCGCAGGCTCGGTGCCGGTGAGCTTCTGATCGAGGCCCTGGAACTTGTAGGTGAGGCGCTCGTGGTCCAATCCGAGGGAATAGAGAATGGTGGCGTGCAGGTCGCGGATGTGAACCGGATCCCGGACGATATTGAAGGACATCTCGTCGGTCTCGCCATAGACCTGCCCGGGCTTCACGCCACCGCCTGCCAGCCACATGCTGAAGCAGCGCGGATGATGGTCCCGCCCATAGTCGGCATCAGTGAGAGCTCCCTGGCTATAGATGGTGCGGCCGAACTCGCCGCCCCAGACGACGAGCGTGTCCTCCAGCATGCCGCGCTGCTTTAGATCCTGGATCAGCCCATAGCACCCCTGGTCGATGTCCTTGCATTGCGAGGCGATATCGCGGGGCAGATTCGAGTGCTGGTCCCAGCCGCGGTGGAAGATCTGGACGAAGCGCACGCCGCGCTCCATCAAGCGGCGCGCCATGAGAGCACTGTTGGCGAAGCTGCCGCGGATCTTGCTCTCCGGACCGTAGAGCGCGTGGAGATTCTCCGGCTCCCTTGAAAGGTCCGCGAGTTCCGGAACCGAGGTCTGCATCCGGAAGGCCATCTCGTATTGTTGGATCCGGGTCTGGGTCTCGGGATCGCCCACGAGTTCGTAGGACTTGCGGTTGAACTCATTCAGCCCGTCCAGCATGGTGCGGCGCACCTCGCGGGGGATTCCCGGCGTGTCCTCCAGGAAAAGCACGGGATCGCCCTGGGAACGCAGCGCCACTCCGGCGTGCTTGCCGGGAAGGTAGCCAGCGCCCCAGAGACGGGCCGAGATCGATTGCACTGCGGCGAAGGGCGACGAATTCCTGGCGTGCAAGACCACGAATGAAGGAAGGTCCTGATTCATCGAGCCCAAGCCATACGACATCCATGAGCCCATGGACGCCTTGCCCGATTGCATCGACCCGGTGCAGATGAGCTGGTTGGCCGGCTCATGGTTGATGGCATCGGTGTGCATCGACTTGATGATGCACAGGTCGTCCACCATCTTCGCGGTCCATGGCAGGAGTTCGCTGACCCATGCGCCGGATTGACCGTGCCGGGCGAACTTGAAGATCGATGGTGCCAGCGGGAAACCCTTCTGGCCCGAGGTCATGGTGGTGAGCCGCTGGCCCTGCACCTTCAGCCAGTCGCTCAGGTCTTCCTTGAAGCGCTTCTCCAGGTCCGGCTTGTAGTCGAAGGTCTCGAGCTGGGATGGTGCGCCGATCAAGGAAATGAAGATGACGCGTTTCGCCCGCGGCGCGAGCTGGGGAAGACCCGCGAGAAGGCCCGCGGCATCGACTGTCCCGCCTTGGGTGGCGCGGCCCATCAGCGAGCTCAGGGCCGCCACTCCCAGACCCGTTCCAGACCTGCGGAAGAACTGGCGGCGAGTAAGCGCGGCATTGTAGGTTTCGATGGGATTCATCGCGTGATGGTCTCGTCGAGGTTCAGGATCTCACTTGAGAAAACGGTCCACGCCGCGAGTTCGATGGGATCGAGTCCGGCGGGCAGGGACTTTTCACCGGCGGCGCGCAGCTTCAGCGCCTCATCCGGCTTGCCCGTGTAGATGGTGCGCAGACGGTCCAGGGTGACTTGCGCGCTCTTCCGCTCATCGGGATTCAGCGCGCGGTTGAGCAAGCGGGCGGTGATGAAATCGAGGCGCGCATCAAACGAGCCCTCCTTCTCGAGCGCGTGCGCAGCGAGCCACTTCGACGCCTCCAGGAATTGCAGGTCATTGAGCATCACCAGCGCCTGCAGCGGGGTATTGGTGCGCTCGCGGCGGACGCAGGAGACCTCGCGGCTGGGCGCATTAAACAGCTCCATGGAGGGAGGTGGTGCGCTGCGCTTCCAGAAGGTATAGAGCGAGCGGCGATAGAGCCCCTCCCCCACGTCCTGCTTGTAGAAGCGGGTGTTCGACGCGGCCATGGCGATGGTCTCCCACACGCCCTCCGGCTGGTAGGGCTTCACCGGAGGACCGCCTACCTTGTCCACCAGAAGGCCGGAGGCGGCGAGCGCGAGGTCGCGGAGTTGCTCGCCGTCCAAGCGGACCCGCGGCCCTCTCGAAAGCAAGCGGTTGAGAGGATCCTTCTCCAGCGTCTCCGCGGATGTTGCCGCGGATTGCCGGTAGGTGGCAGAGGTCACCAGCAGCCTCACCATATGCCGGTAGTCCCACTTCGAGGCGATGAACTCATGGGCCAGCCAGTCGAGCAGCCGCGGATGGCTGGGCCTGGCCCCCATGACCCCGAAGTCCTCGACCGTCTCCACAATGCCTGTGCCGAAGTAGTAAGTCCACATGCGGTTCATGGTGACACGCGCGGGCAAGGGGTTGGCGGGATCGACGAGCCAGCGCGCCAAGCCCAGGCGGTTGTGCGGCGCGTCCGCGGCCATCGGCGGAAGTACTGCGGGCGTCGTAGCTTCGACCTTCTCGCCCTTGTCGGAATACACTCCGCGCGTCAGCACGTGCGCAAAAGGGGCGGAGTCTTTTCTCTCCTCCATCACCAGGCTCATCGAGCCCCGCGCGCGCAGTTCGTTCCCCTTCTCCTTGAGCTGATCCAACCTCGCTCGAAGGTCCCGCAAGGAGCCATCCATGGAATCGACGTACTGGCGGAAGACATAGTCATCCCCGCCGAGGAGGAGATGGATCGCGGGATTTGCATCAAGCTCTTGTGCCGGCGGGATGACCGCGGGGTTGGAAAGCCACTCTCCGAAGCCGGGCCGCGCGGCCTCCTCGCGGGCCTTGATGGCCTGTCCGGTGGCAGAGATTTCAGAAGCGACTTCAGCCCAGCGTTGCCGTTCCTCCGGCAGCGGAACAAAGACGGTCGGCTCAGGGGTGGCACTGTCACCATCCAGGGCGGCCATGGTGTTGTTGCGGAAGAACGCCGTCAGGGAATAAAAATCCTTGGTCGAAAACGGATCAAACTTGTGGTCGTGGCAAGCGGCACAACCCGTGGTCAAGCCCAGCCACACCCCGGACAGGGTCTCGGTACGATCCTTGGCGTAGATCGCCTCATACTCCTCGGGGATGGCACCGCCTTCGTTGGTGGTGATGAGGCAGCGGTTGAAGCCGGTGGCAACCAACTGGTCGAGCGATGGCTCCGGCAACAGGTCTCCTGCGATCTGTTCGATCGTGAATTGGTCCCAGGGCATGTTCGCCTGGAAAGCCCGGATCACCCAGTCGCGATAGGGCCAGATCGCCCGGTAGTTGTCGTACTGGATGCCATGGGTATCGCCGTAGCGCGCCGCATCCAGCCACTGGCGGGTGAAATGCTCGGCACTGGCCGAGCTGGCCAGCAGCCGGTCGGCGGCCTCCTCCACCGCGAGTTGCGGCGCATCCGCGGACCGCTTCACGAATTGATCGGTATCGGCCGGCGATGGCGGCAAGCCGGTCAGATCCAGTGACAGCCGGCGGTAGAAGCGGCGCGGATCTTCCGGAGGATTCGGCGTGAGGCCGTTGGCGGCGAGCTTCTGCGCGATGAAGCGATCGATCGGATTGACCGCGAATCCTTCGCCGTCCTTGGGCGGCCCGGGACTCTTGATAGGGCCGAAGGACCAGTGGGGCTCGTACTTCGCACCCTGGCGGATCCATTCTTCCAAGAGCGCGATCTCCTGCGGCTTGAGTTCCTTGTGGCTCGTCCGCGGTGGCATCACCTTCTTCCCGTCATCACTTTTGACCAGCTTGATGAGAAGTGAATTGGCAGGATCACCCTTCACGATGACCGGCTGTCCACTCTCACGCTTGGCGAAGACCCCTGCCTCAAGATCGAGCCGGAGAGGAGCATCCTTCGGCTTGCGGGCGGCAGAGTCCGGCCCGTGGCAGTGGTAGCAGTACTCCGAGAGGATCGGCTGGATGTGTTCATTGAACGTGAGCGCCGCGGGGAGTTGATCCGCAAGGGACGCAGAGCTTGAGGAGACCTTGCTCCCGGCCTCATTCTCCGCCGCGCGGCTTCTGCCACAGGAAGCCATCCCGCTGCCCCAAATCAAGGTGCCGGCGAGATGCAGGATAACAATGGCGCCGCGCGAGCGGAGCGCGCTGAAGATTCCCTTGCTCATGAGAGAAAAGAGGAAAGCCAGCCGGCCCCATGGACCGACTGGCTTGACCTCCTGGAAAGATTAGGGTGACACCACGACCTCAGCCCGGATGAAGGCCTTCGGGGTAGTGGCTGGATTGGAGTTCGGGAGGTAGAAGGACCGGTAACCGTAGCCCGGAGACAGCGCCGGTAGATTGTCCTGCAAGGTGCCGATGTTCGCCGGTGGCACTTCAATCACTTGAAGCCCCCACGTCGCCAGGTTGGTGCTGCCCTTGATCGTGTAGGAGACGGTCTCTGCCGCGCTTGAGGACAGGGGTCCGTTGTTCGGAGGGAAAACCGCCGAAGTGCGGACCGGAAGGGTCAGGGTGAGAGCGGTCACCGCACCGACGTTGGCGACCTTCGCCACGGTCTTGCCATCGGCAGCCCCCGACTGCGGATTGCCGTCGAAGCCGAACTCGATCAAGTTGTTGCGGTCGTCCTTGTCTGGATCCGCGGCCACACTGGCATCGGCACCGCTCAGGCCCTTGGAAGCGGCCCACAGTTGATATGCCGTCGCCGAGCCATCCGACACGAGCGCGATCTGATTCGATCCGTTGTAGTGATAGGAAATGGCGTAACCCGGGGGCAGGTTGTTGACGGCGGCGAACTGACTCCCCGTCAGCGAGCCGTAGGTCGCAAGGATGTGGGCAGGTCCGGTGAGAGCGCCGCCGATCGGGTTGAAATCCACCGTGGCGCCGGAGATATCGAGATTGCCGGCAACGGCCAGGACATCGCAAGTGAGCGGCTGGGAGCCATCGTAGTCGATTTTCAGATGCCCTCCAATTGTCGCCGAACTCGCTCCCAAATCGTCAGGGGTGAGTGCGCCGCCCGGGGCAATGTTCCCGTTTGCCTGAACGACGACGCTTCCCAGACCGCCGCTCCCCGCCACAGTGCCACCGGCGGCCACGGTCAGCGCGCTGTCTTCGATGTATCCGTCCACCACCAGGGTGCCGGAAGTCACGGTGGTCGGACCGGTGTACGAATTGTCTCCCGAGAGGGTCAAAACGCCGGTGCCACTCACGATCACCGATCCGCTACCACTGATGGTCCCGAAGCAGGATTGCGCGGCCGAACTCGCGAAATTCAGGATGCTTCCGCTCGCGGTAAGTGCGATGTCACCGACGGCACCGGAGCTGCCCAAGGTGCCCGCGCCGCCCACGGTTATCGTGCCGTCATTGATGGTCGTCGTGCCGGAGTAGCCGCCCGTGCCCGTGATCGCCAGGGTTCCGGTGCCGGTCTTGGTGAGATTCCCCCCACCAAGTGCCGGCACCTGGCGGATCGTCCCGTTGATGATGAAGTCCGCGTCCGCGTTGCCAGTGACGTTGGCGACATTGAAGGTGGTATTGAGGATGCTGAGCCCCACACCGCCGTCCAGTTGGTCGTAGGTCGAGGGGGCTGAGCCTGCGATGTTGACGGTGCCTGCCATGAGGATGGCGCCGTAGCCCGCCCCATGCTGGCCACGGTCAGTGATCGTGGCGCCTTCCAAGGTCAGGTTATCGACGCGCTGGAATCCTGTATTTGGCGTGTTCGCCGGATTGTTTTCCCAAGTGCCGCGAATGGTGAACGCCAGGTTGTTCACCACATCGCTGAAGTAATCGATCGAATCCGTGGTGAGCGTGCGCAAGGTTGTGCCTGGCTCCACAGTGACGGTCCTGCCCGTCAGATTGGCGCCGAGCGGATTGGCTCCGAAGATCGCTCCGTTCGTCAATTCGAGGGTACCGCTGGAGACGAGCACATTCCCAGTGATGGTATTCTTGTCGCCCAGCGTCAGCGCCCCCGCACCGGATTTGGTAAGGCCTCCATCCGGCACCGCGCCATCATGCGCCAAGACCTGCCCGACCCCGATGTCGAAGCCGTTGGTGTCGAAGTTCGCGCCGCCCGACTGTACCTTGTAGGTGATTCCTCCATTGAAAAAGCCGCCGTTGTTTGCCGCGGCCCGGACCGTGCCGCCATTCAGGGTGAAGGTGGAAGTCGTCACCCCGCTGTAGCGGAACACACTGGTGGCGCTCAGGGTGCCGCCCCTGAGTTCGAGACTGCCGGTGGCGGCCGATGTGGCAGACCCACCCCCGAAAATGATCGGGCCGCCAACGGCGATCGAGCCGGACTTCAGCACGACCAAGGCAGTGCTGTTCGAATCATCCGCGATGATGAGCCGGCCGGTGCTGATGCTGCCCCCATCCACCGTGACCGTTCCAATCGACCCTCCAGGACCTGCAGCCCTGGAGGCGACGGTCACATCGCCTCCCGGACCTGACAGGATCCCTGCGTTGACATCAAGGGTGCCGGTCCCGTCGTGCCCGACATAGAGACCGTTGGGATATCCTCCGCCCGTGAAGTTCAGGGTCCCCACGCTACCATCCATGACCATGGCTCCGGTGCTGCCGGTTCCATTGCCCACATGCAGATTGTGCCCGGCGTCGAAGCCGCCGCCGCTGAACTTCAAGATACCCCCCTTTACGATGGTGTCCCACGTGTAGGTATTCGCACCCGTGAGTATGAGCGTGCCCGCGCCTGCTTTGGTCAGGCCGGCGCTGCCCGCCACCTCCGCGCCAATCGTGACATTCTTCCCCGTGCCCAGCCCGTTGACGGTGATGGTCGGCGTAGTGTCCAGTGTGAGGATGTTGGCGGCATTGCCACCGTTATCGAGAATCCATCCGCCCGCAGTGCCGGTGTTGCTATCACCGAAGCTCAGGCTGCTGAGCGTGTGCGGGGCATCGAGATGAACCGTATTGTCCGCCGCGATGTCGAGGGTATTGAAGTCGGCCGTGAAGCCGGATCCGTCCGCGATCGTGCCGGCGGACCAATTGCCGGTGCCGCTCCAGAGGCCACCGGTGGCGGTGTTCGTCCATGTGCCGCTCGCGGCTTGGACATGGCCCAAGGTGGAGCCTAGGAGGGAACTGATGAGCAGGAAGCCAGGGGTTCTTTTCATGGGTTTTATTTCTTCAGCGGTTCGAACCGGCGGCGGGAGGAAGGAGACCAAGCTTGGGCAAGTAAGCCTCAACGTGCCGATCCGTGGGTCGGGTGGGTTCCCCGATCGGGCGGCAACATGACCCGGATGAAGCCCGCCCTCTACGCCTCGCGTTCCAGCGTCCGTGACTTTAGTTTCATGACGGAAGCCTCAGCGACCACGTGCCTCCGGCTTCCCGGGCGCTTTGCATCCGTGCTCCCGATCAATTGCGCCCGGGCGAACTTGCCGGAGCCGCGCGAAGTACTAGAGTTTCTCCTGATGCCAGGCAGCCGAGAGCACATCCAGTTGTCCGCCGGTTCCTCATTCCGCCTTCTGCGCTGGAACCGGAATCTGCGGGAGGTCGATGTCGTCCATCCCGGCAACCGCGTCGAACGTATCGTCGGCGCGGGGAATGAGTGGCATTTCCACCAGCACTTGGAGCTGACGCTATTTCATAGCGGTGTCGGCACCCGCTTCGTGGGCGATCACATCGGTCCGATCGTGCCCGGTGAGCTGGTGATGTTGGGAGCGAACCTGCCCCACCACTGGCATGCCTTGGGTGATACCTCCGGGCTCTCCGTGCAATGGGATTTCCCCAACGGCCATCCCTTCTGGAATCTCCCGGAAGCGATGGCCGTGATCCCGCTGTTCCGTCAGGCGGGCCGCGGTCTCTACTGCACCGGCCGCACCCAGAAAGAAGTCACCCAACTGATGAAGGACATGGTCGCCGGAGGCGGGCTCGACCGACTGGGCCTGCTGCTGCGGATTTTTTCCGCGCTGGCATCCGCCTCCGCCACCGAAGCCAAGCCGCTCTCCACCCAATCGTTCTCGCTGCCTGCCGAGACCACCTACCAACTGGCGATGAGCGAGGCGGTCCGCTACCTCATTGCAAACTTCCGCGACGAGGTGCGGATGGAGGAAATCCTCAAGTTCACCGGCCTGAGCAAACCGACATTCTGGCGGCAGTTCAAAAGGCACACGGGCAAAACCCTCACCGACTTCCTCCAGGAAATCCGCCTCAACGAGGTGCGCCGCCAGTTGCTCGAAAGCAAGCGCTCCGTCATCGAGATCTCGCTCTCCTGTGGATTCATGCAGGTCTCGTTTTTCAATCGCCTCTTCCGCCGCAAATACGGCTGCAGCCCTTCCGAATATCGCGAGCGCAAGCGGCGCAAGCGTTAGTTAGGGGCGGTTTTGAGGGTGAACCTAAAGTCGCAGCCCGGGAAACCCATGGCGTGGCGATCTCCTGCCGGTCCTGATATCTCCGGGGTCTGCCATGAGCGAACCCACCACTTATCGTTTCTCCTTCGGCCCTTGGAATATCAGCGAAGGCTCCGACCCCTTCGGTCCGGACACCCGCTCCGCATTTCCGCACGAAGAGAAATTCGCGCTCTACCGGCCCCTCGGCTTTGAAGGCGTCCAATTTCACGATGACGACGTGGTTCCCGGCCTTGATGAGCTGACGCCGGAGCAAGTGCTGGGGCGTGCCGCGGAGGTGAAAACCATGCTCGCCAATCAGGGACTGGTTCCCGAGTTCGTCGCACCGCGCCTGTGGTTCGCCGGGCAAACCGTGGACGGTGCCTATACGTCTAACAGCCTTGCGGACCGGAGCTACGCTTGGGACCGCACCAAAAAATGCATCGATATCGCCCGCGCCATCGATTGCAAGGCGATCGTCCTCTGGCTCAGCCGCGAGGGCACTTACATCCGGGAGGCGAAGGACGCTCGACTTGCCTACGAGCGCCTGCTCGAAACGGTCAACCAGATGCTGGCCTACGATCCCGAAATCGAGATCTGGATCGAGCCGAAGCCGAACGAGCCGACCGACCACGCCTACGTCCCCACCATCGGCCACGCGGTCGCCCTCGCCTACGCCTCCAGCGACCACCGTCGCGTCAAGGGCCTCATCGAAAGTGCCCATGCGCTGTTGGCCGGTCTCGATCCCAGCGACGAGATGGCCTTCGCGCTGGCCCACGACAAACTCGCCAGCGTCCACCTCAACGACCAGAACGGCCTGAAGTACGACCAGGACAAGAATTTCGGCGGGGCCAATCTGCGGGCCGCCTTCAACCAGGTCCGGGTGCTCGAGGAGAGCGGCTACGGCAGCCGTGGCGAGTTCATCGGCCTCGACATCAAGGCCATGCGCACCGAGCAGGCTTGTCCGACCACGGCCCATCTCGCCAACAGCCGTGAGATCTTCCTCCACCTCGTCGAAAAGGTCCGCAGCCTCGACGATGAAGTGGTGCGGCAATGCCGCGAGGCCCGCGACTACGAGGCCCTGGAGCTCCACATCGTCCGCCATCTGCTCGGCATCAAGTGATCCTCCGATGAAATCCTTCCGCCTCAATCGTCTCTTCAATCCCAAGTCAGGCCGCTGCTTCGATGTGGCCGTGGATCACGGCTTCTTCAATCAGCCCGGCTTCCTCCAGGGCATCGAATCGATGCCTGAGGTCATCCGCACGCTGGTCGCCGCGGCACCGGATGCCATTCAGCTGACCTCCGGCCAAGCCCGTCACTTGCAGTCGATTTCATCCTCCCGGAAGCCGGCTCTGGTTCTACGCACCGACGTGGCGAATATCTACGGCAGCGGATTGCCCGCCGTCGCATTCAGCACGATCATCGAGGAAGCCATCCTCCAGGCCGTGCGCTGCGATGCCGCGTGTGTCTGCGTGAATCTCTTCCAGGTCCCCGGCGCGCCCGAGGTTCACAAGCAATGCATCGACAACATCGTGAAGCTCAAGCCCGCCAGTGACCACTACGGGATGCCCATGATGATCGAGCCGCTGGTGTTCCGCCCGAATGAGCAGGCGGGCGGCTATATGGTCGATGGCGATGAGGCCCGGATCATCCATCTCGTCCGCCAGGCTGTGGAACTGGGTGCCGACGTCATCAAGGCCGACCCCACCAGCGATGTATCGCTCTACGGCAAGGTCATCGAGACCGCCGGCGGCATTCCGGTGCTAGTGCGTGGTGGTGGACGGGTCAGCGACCGGGAGATCCTCGAGCGCACTTCCATGCTAATGGCACAGGGAGCCAGCGGGATCGTTTATGGACGCAATATCATCCAACACCCCAATCCCGCCGGCATCGTCCGCGCGCTGATGAGCGTGGTCCACGAAGGCACCTCGGTGGAAGATGCGCTGGTCATGATTGAAACTCACTGATCTCTCCGAGAGCCATGTCCCATCCTCGCACCGGGCTTCTCGCTGCCGGCAACTTCATCGTGGACCACGTCAAGGTGATCGATGACTACCCGGAGCAGGACATGCTCACCTTCATCCGCCGCGAGACGACCTCGAATGGCGGCGGCCCTTACAATGTCTTGAAGAACCTTGCGGCCATGCAGGCCGGATTTCCACTGGCGGCGCTCGGCCTCGTCGGCGCGGATGAGAACGGCCAGTGGATCACCGCAGACTGCAAGACCCACGGCATCTGCACACTCCAACTGCGCCAGACCAGGGAGGCTCCCACGTCCTACACGGATGCCATGACGGTGGAGAAGAGCGGCCGCCGCACCTTCTTCCACCAGCCCGGCGCCAACGCCTTGCTCGGTGCCGGCGACTTCGATTTCACCCTCACCAAGCATCGCATTCTCCACCTCGGCTACCTCATGCTGCTCGAACAACTCGATCGCTTCGAGGATGGCCGGACCGGGGCGGCAAAGGTTCTCGAACGTGCCAAGAGAGCCGGCCTCGAAACCAGCGTGGATCTCGTGAGCACCGGTCACCCGCATTACCGCGAGATCGTTCGCAGCGCTCTGCCCTACACCGATCACCTGCTCGTCAACGAAGTCGAGGCGGGGAAGATCGTCGGCAGACGCTTGCAACAGGGGGACATCCCGGGTCTCTGCGCTGCCGCAGAAGAACTCATGGAGTGGGTGGGCCAAGCCGTGGTCATCCATTTTGAAGACGGCGCGGTTGCCATCGCGGAGGGCGGAGCCGTTCAGGTGGTGGGCTCCCTGCAGCTCCCCGACGGATTCAGCCGCGGCGCGACCGGGGCTGGCGATGCCTTCGCCGCTGGCTACCTCTATGGATTGCACGAGGGCTGGCCCATGCGTGAACGCCTTGACCTGGCCGTCTGTACCGCAGCCGCTTCTCTCACCCACCCCACTCCCTCGGCGGGCCTCCGTCCGGTCAAGGAGTGCCTCGCCCTTGCTGAGGAACATCCGCAGCGGGCCCTCCATCCGAAGGGCTCCTTGCTTGCCTCGTCGTAATCCCGCGCCATGGATTCCCTTCAAGCGCTGTTGCCGCGCCTTGCCGCGATCGTTGGAGCAGACCAAGTCCTGGCCGCACGGGAGGATCTTCTGCCCTATGCCTTCGATGGCACGGCGGTCTTGAAGCAGTTGCCGGGTGCGGTGGTTTTCCCCATGACCACGGCGGAAGTTGCCGCTTGCGTGAAGCTGGCTGCGGAAAACCGGATTCCCATAGTGACCCGTGGCTCGGGCACCGGGCTGAGCGGCGGCAGCGTGCCGCTGGACGGGTGCCTGGTGATCTGTCTGGTCCGGATGGATGCCATCCTCGACGTCGACCCGCGCAACCTGACACTCACCGCACAGCCGGGCGCCATCACCTTGAAGATTGATGAGGCCGCGGGAGCCCATGGCCTCTTCTATCCTCCCGACCCGGGTTCAATGAAGATCAGCACCATCGGCGGAAACGTCGCCGAGAACTCCGGCGGCCTGCGGGGATTGAAGTACGGGGTTACCCGTAATTACGTCATGGGCATTGAGGTCGTGCTGCCGGATGGCGCGATCGCCCGGCTCGGCAACAAGTGCGTGAAGGACGTGGCTGGATACTCCATGAAGGATCTCTTCGTGGGCTCGGAAGGCACGCTCGGCATCGTGACGGAAGTCCTGCTGCGTTTGGTCCCCCGCCCCATCGCCCGCCGCACGATGCTAGCGATCTTCGACCGGATGGCAGATGCCGCCGAGACGGTGTCCGCCATCATCGCGGCGAAGATCATTCCCTGCACACTGGAGTTCCTGGACCGCACCACCCTGCGCTGCGTCGAAGACTATTCCGGCGCGGGACTGCCCACGGACTGCGAGGCGCTGCTGCTCATGGAAACCGACGGGCACCCTGCCGCAGTGGCGGATGAGGCCGCACAAATGGAGGTCATCGCGCGTGACTGCGGTGCCAGGGAAATCCGCTCCGCCCGCGACGAGGCCGAAGCGCTCTCCCTGGCCGCAGCCCGGCGCAACGCCTTTTCCGCTCTCGCCCGGATGCGTCCGACCACCATCCTAGAGGACATCACGGTGCCCCGCAGCGAACTGGTGACGATGGTGGAATTCATCGCTGCCACCGCCGCGGAGTTCGGCTTGCAGGTCGGTACCTTCGGCCACATGGGCGACGGCAACCTGCATCCCACTTTTCTAACAGACGAACGCGACGAGGAGGAAATGGCAAGGGTTCACCAGGCGCTCGATGCCATCGTCGCCCGCACCCTGGAGCTGAAGGGCACCATCACCGGCGAGCACGGCGTCGGCCTGGCCAAGAAGCACTGGCTCCACGACCAGTTCGGCGATGCCAGCTTCGCACTGATGAAGACGATCAAAGCCGCACTGGACCCGCACAAGCTGCTCAATCCGGGCAAGATCTTCGATTGAACCGACATGGCCCGGACCCTCCGCCAGCTCGACTACGCGATCCTCCAACAGTGCATGCACTGCGGGATGTGCCTCCCGACCTGCCCTACTTACGACGCGACGAAACGCGAGCGCAACAGCCCGCGGGGCCGCATCGCCCTCATGCGCGCGATGGCGGACGAGGAGCTGGAGGTGACCCCTGCGTTTGCCGAGGAGATGAGCTATTGCCTCGGTTGCCTCGCCTGCCAAAGTGCCTGCCCGGCTGGAGTGGACTACGCGAGCCTGTTCGAGACCGCCCGCGCCGAGATCGAGAGCAAAGGCGTGGTGACCGGCACGGCGAGATCGTTCTGGCGATGGCTCACCCTGCGCTTCCTCTTCATGAAGCCGGGTGCCCTGCACATGGCGGCCCGCCTATTGCGCTTCTACCAGCGCACCGGGCTGCAGTCCACCTTCCGCAAGCTGGGCCTCACGCGCTTGCTTCCCTCCAATCTGCAACGGCTGGAGCCGATGACACCGGAGATCGCAGCGCAGTTCTCCTGCGAGTTGATCAGCGCCATCAAGCAGCCGCCAAGCAAAGCCCGCTTCCGGGTCGCGCTTCTAACAGGATGCATGCAGGACGTGGTGTTTCCGGACATCAACCGCGACACTGCCGACGTGCTCCTGGCCAACGGCTGCACGGTCGTGACACCACGGGCCCAATCCTGCTGCGGTTCGCTACACTCGCACAATGGCGAACCCGGACTAGCCGCCACTCTCGCCCGCCGCATGATCGACCAAATCCCGCCGGGCGACTTCGATGCGATCATCAGCAACGCCGGCGGATGTGGTTCGCATCTCCGCCACTACGGCAAACTCTTGGCCGATGATCCCCAATACGCCGCGAAGGCGCGCGCATGGGATGCGAAGGTCCGCGACATCCACGAGTGGCTGGTCGAGATCGGCTGCCGCGCACCCTTCACCGCACCCTTCGATGAACCTGTCACGGTCACCTACCACGAGTCCTGCCATCTCTCGCATGGCCAGAAGGTGGTGAAGCAGCCCCGGCAATTGCTGCGGATGCTCCCGGGAGTGACCCTGGCGGAACTCCCCGAGGCTTCCTGGTGCTGTGGTAGTGCCGGAGTCTACAGCATCACCCAACCGGAACAATCGGCCTTGCTGTTAGAACGGAAGGTCAAGCACATCGCGGCCACGGGTGCCGGCATCCTGGCGACCTCGAATCCCGGTTGCCACCTGCAGATCGCCACCGGTCTCCGGGCTGCCGGGCATCCGGTGAAAATCCTTCAGCCGGTCAGTCTGCTCGCCATGGCCTATCGCCGGGAGTCCACACCCCAACATTCATGAAAACAGCCAATATCGGAATCATCGGAGGCGGCCTCATGGGCCGCGAGATCGCCAGTGCCTTCGCCCGCTGGTGCGCCCTCACCGATGTCGCGGTCCAGCCCCGGCTCGTCGCCGTCGCGGATCTCAACCCGGACACCTTAGGGTGGTTTCGGTCCATTCCCACCGCGAATCAACTCACCACCGACTATCACGAACTGCTTGCGAATCCGGAGGTGGATGTCGTCTACGTCGCCGTACCCCACGATCTCCACGAGCGCATCTATTGCGATGTCCTGTGCGCCGGCAAGGACCTGCTCGCGGAAAAGCCCTTCGGCATCGATCTTGCCGCCGCCGAACGGATTCTCGAAGCGGCCCGCGCCACCGGTCGCTTCGTCCGTTGCAGTTCCGAGTTCCCCTTTCTCCCCGGTGCGCAACGCGCCATCGCCGTGGCCCGGTCCGGCGAACTCGGCCGGGTGCTCGAGGTCATCTCGGGCTTCCACCACTCCAGCGATCTCGACGAGACCAAAACCGCCAACTGGAAGCGTCAGTCGAAGACCTGCGGCGAGATCGGCGTCATGGGAGATCTGGGCATGCATGCCTGCCACATTCCCTTGCGGCTCGGCTGGCAGCCGCGGCGGCTCTTCGCCCAGCTCCAGCGCGGCTATCCGCTGCGGCCCGGCCCCGATGGCAGCCAAGTCGAATGCGATACCTGGGATAACGCGCAGTTGCACACATGGGTCGACATCGAGGGCGAGGAGGTCCCCATGCGACTCGAGATGAAACGCCTCAGCCCGGGTGCCACCAATACTTGGTTCATTGAAATCGCCGGCACCCGCGGCGGCGTCCGCTTCAGCACCGCGGAGCCCAAGACCCTGTGGCTCTTCGAGCGCGGCAGGGAGCAATGGTGGAAGCGCACCGACCTTGGATTCGGCATGCCCTTCAAGACGATCACTGGCGGAATCTTCGAGCCGGGATTCCCCGATATCATTCAGCAGATGTGGGCCGCTTTCCTCATGGAACGTGAGGGACTTCTCGGGGATCGCTTTGGATGCGCGACGCCGGAGGAAGCGGTCGCTGCCCACCGCATCGCCGCCGCCGCCCTTGAATCGCAGCGGAACCAGCAGGCCGCCACGCTTCCCGGCGCGATGAAACAAAAGTCTCAGGCCGGGGAACTGGTGGCGTAGCGGGTAGCAGCCGACGCCGTCACGGTGGGGCATTCCATTCTCGAAACTCATGCTAAGATCCATCGCCGGCGCCCTTGCCATCCTGGTGCTCTCCTGCCTCCAGCAGGCAACAGCCGAAACCACTCACTACCACACCGGCTGCCAAGCCTACACCTTCAGGAACTTCACCGTTTACGAAGCCATCGAGAAGATTTCCGGGGCGGGTGGCACGGTGATCGAGTTCTTCCTGGGCCAGCGCCTCAGTCCCAGTGATCCGCAGGGGCTTGGCCTCGATATCACCGACGAACAAGTCGCGGCCCTCAAGGCGCAGCTCCAGAAGCACCACATCCAAGCCACGGGGTGCTACACCGATATCCCCGGCGATGAGGCCGCCGCCCGCAAGATCTTCACTTGGGCCCGGAAGATCGGCCTCAAGTCCCTCACCACCGAGTCCGACGACTCGATCAACACGATCGAGAAGATGGTCAAGGAGTTCGACATCACGGTCGCATTCCACGAGCACAAGAGGTCGGACAATCCGGCCTACAAGCTTTGGAATCCCAGCTACCTCGCCGGCCTGCTCAAGGGCCGCGATCCACGGATCGGGGCCTGTGCCGACACCGGCCACTGGGCCTCCTCCGGCATCACTCCCATTCTTGGGCTCAAGGAACTCGAGGGCCGGATCATCAGCCTGCATTTGAAGGACCGTGCGGAAATCGGCCGTGAGACGCCGGATGTCGTCCTCGGAACCGGCGTGACGGATGTGGCAGGCATGCTTGCCGAACTGGGCCGCCAGAAGTTCGCGGGCTTCCTGTACATCGAATACGAAAGCAACCCGGCAAACAACGCTACCGAAGTGAAGCAGTGCATCGAATTCATCCGCAGCCGGCAGGCGCTTGCCAAGTGACCATCGTCCCATGAACTCCTCTCCAAGCCGGCATCCCCGGATGATCTCCCTGATTGCGGCTGCCATCATTACCCCGGCGGCGGCCGGACCGTACGACACGCTTCCCCTGCGTTCGAACCTGAGCCCGATCCCCTACTACGCGACCGAGGGAGGCAGGGAGAACAAGCGATTCGCCGGTGCCGAGATCAACCACTACCACTTGTACGACTTCTATCGCCGGCAAGCTGCCTTCGAACTCGCCACCCCCACCCCGGGCACAAGCACCCTGCCGCCGTTCCCCGGGCTTGATGGCGGGCGACGCGGACACTGGGGCGTGACCAATGAGGCGGATACCGTCGCCTACGATCGCAAAACGGCCCCGGATTTCGGCCCGGTGACCGGGCGCAGAAGCCGCGGGGAACTGTTTGTGCTCAGCGGCACTCCGGAGGATCCGGGGGTGCTGGTGTTCGACTCGCTTCGTGGCGGCTTGAAGTCGGCCTACCTTCACGCCCGCTTCGAGTCGCCCCGGCATCATCTGGGATCGGCGGTGGACCGCTTCGGCTTCGACCTCGCGGTGCAGGGGGACGTTTCCTTCAATGCCGGACCCATGGAGTGGACCCGCGCGGGCAAGTCCGTCGCCCGTTTTGCAGGCTACTATCCAAACGGCGAGGCGACCGTCTTCCGGTGGGAGATCGGATCTTCCGTGGCCCTTGACCGACCGGGGATCACACCCTCCGCAGAAGGCGGTGCGCGCTGCTTGGTGAGAAACATCGAGTTCCTATCCGCCGTGGAGGAAGCCCTTGAATTCGCCCTGCCTGTGCCTGCCGCAGCAGCACCGGAGACGCCGGGCGAAGCGGCTACCTCACGTGCCCCCGATGGCACGATCATGCTGCGACGGCCCTATGGCAAGCGGATCGCCCTTCACTTCATCCGTCCTGACGGTGGCTTGAACTGCGATCTCAAGCCGGACGGCAGCGGTATCACGATTTCACGCACGCCCGCGCACGGACGCCTCGCGATCGGGACTTGGGTCGGAGCAGTCGAAGAAGAATCCGCGGGGCGCGCAGTCTTGGGGGAAGCGATTCGATCGGCGGGAATGCACAAGCCCTTCGCGACCGTGGCGAAGGCCATGCAACGCTTTCCTGCCACCGTGACAGTGTCCGGAAGTCTGAACGCCGATCCCGAAGCCAGCGGGACGGCGTACGAGATCGACGACATCCCGGTGCCCTCCGAAAATCCCTACCGGGCACCGATGACCTTGAGCGGCCTCGCCTTCGCCAATGACGGGACCGCCTATGTCTGCACCCTCGTCGGGGACGTCTGGAAGATCAGTGGCCTTGAGGGCGATCTGAATAAGGTGGTGTGGAAGCGCTATGCCTCCGGCCTGGACCTGCCGATGGGCATCACGATTGTGGATGGCGTGCCCTATGTGAGCGTGCGGCCCCATATCCTGGCACTCCGGGATTCGGATGGCGACGGGGAAGCAGACTACTACGAGCGCTTCAACCGGGTCGATCTTCCCGCATCCGATGAATGCGGCCGGGACCTGCGACGGGATCTTGCGGGGAACTTCTACTTCAATGCAGGAAGCGGCATCTACTGCCTGAGCGCGGATGGCAAGGCCCTCAAGCAGATCGGCCACGGTGCCCGGAATCCCCTCGGGCTAGCTGTCAGGAAGGATGGCCTCGCGCTCTCCGATTCCTCCGAGGGCAACCAAGGGAATGGCACCTGCTCAATCTTCGAATCCGATCACCCGGAGAACGCGGCTTCCATCTCGAAGCTGCGGCGCATCCTCTATCTCCCGCGCGGAGTGGACAATTCTCCCGGCAGCCGCCTCTTCATGGATGAGCCGCGCTTCGGCCCGCTCGGCCAGACGCTGCTGGGCACCAGCTTCGGCTCGGGCACTTGGTACTACTTGTTGCGCGATGTCGCGGAGGGCACGCCTCAAGCCGCACTGGTCCCGATGCCCGGCAGTTTCTCCAGCGGTTCCTGCCGCATCGCGGTCCAGCCGCGGGACGGGCAAGTCTTCGTCGCGGGGCTCGATGGCTGGGGCGACTACGGCGTGACGGAGGGCTGCCTCCACCGCCTGCGCTACACGGGGCGGGACGCGATAAAGCTCTCCGGATGGGAGGCCTGCCGGAATGGCATCATCCTGCACTTCGATCACGAGCTCGCGGTCACTCCACCAACGGCCAGCGGCTTTTTCGTGCAGCAATGGAATTGGGTGGACTCCGCCCAAACCTATGGCTCACCGGAGTATTCGGTTAGAATGCCCGGCACCATCGGTCATGACCGGGTGCCGGTGACCTCGGTCTCGCTGTCGGCGGACCGGCGGTCCCTCTTCCTCGGCACGCCCTCGATTCTTCCGGCCATGTGCACTCAAGTCTCCGGTGCCGTGCAGGCCACCACCGGAACGACCGTCCCGGTCGAACTCTACGCCACCATCAACCGGTTGCGGCCGGACTCTCCATCGGGAACTCCATCCGACCCTGCCAAAACTACGGTGCTCATAGTACCGGAAAAGGATAACAACGGAGACACCTATCAGAATCACATGGCCTACTTCGACCGCCTCGCCGGAAGAGACCCGGAGAAGCGTCAGGTCGCGGCCGGGATCCCGTACCGCAAGGAGGAGCTCAACTACGGGTGGATCAAGGAGAACCTGCTCAACCGGCAATGCATGCCTTGCCACGGTCCGAGCACCCAACACGACCTCAGCACCTACGAGGGCATCATGAGGAAGATCAATCTCAACACTCCCGAGAAGAGCCCGCTCCACGGCATGGTCACCACGGGCAGCATGCCGCCCTATCCTCTACCGGCGGTGGCTCCCGGCATGCGCCAAGCGGTGATCGACTGGATCAAGGCCGGAGCTCCCCAATGACGGGACCGATGCCGTAAAGGGCGACACGCTGGATGGAAAATCATGCCCGTCCCATGGGATGGCGGCTCTCCTTGTCCCCACATTAGGGACTATCGCATTCATCCCGTTTGGCCACCATGCAAGCCATCCTCGAATTATGGCCGCGCCGAGGACTGACCACCGAACCCATGAACCTGAAAATTCATTCCATTCAGCACCGGGGTGACAAGAGCAAGGAATGCATGGTCCTTGAAGCTCTGGAAGATTGCGATCTCTCCGACTATGCCGTCGTTGACACAGCCTGCACACCCGAGGGCGAGCTCAACTCATGGAGGCACTTTCATTGGTTCAAGTCCCAGCGGATAAGGAAAGGCGACTATATCGTATTGCGCACCAGGAAGGGAAATGACCGCGCGAGGAACTCCATCCACATGGTCTCCAAGCTCGCGAACAAGACCTATGAGCGCCATTGGAATGCAGATAGCGCCATTTGGAGCGACGGCGGGGAGCACGCCGCCCTCTTGCACCTTACATGGGCGGATTCCAGGAAGATGAGCGCATGAAACACGAGCCCGCCATGCGTTCCGTGAGATTGTTGAAAGTCGTAGCCGGCATCTGCATCGCCTTGTGCCTTGGCCAGCGTTCGCCGGGAGCGAGCCCCGTGGGGGATGTGGTGGGCAAGGTGTCCGTGGGCTATCAGGGTTGGTTTGCCTGCGCTGGCGATGGGTCGCCGAATAACAACTGGACCCACTGGAGCGAGAACTGGTCGCAGCCGCCTTCGCCCGCAAACATGCACGTGAAGACTTTCCCCGACATGCGGGAGTATGCCAAGGTCTACCAGCCCGACTATGCCAATTTCGGCAATGGCCAGCCGGCCAGCTTGTTCTCGTCCTACGACCAGCAGACGGTGTCCACGCATTTCCGCTGGATGGCGGAGAACGGGATCGATACGGCCGCCCTGCAGCGCTTCGGCGGTGGCAATACCGATGCGGTGGCTCCCAAGGTGAGAGCGGCGGCCGAAACCTACGGCCGGAAGTTCTACCTGATGTATGACTTCAACGGCTTCTCCACCCCCGCCGCCGTGCAGGCCGACTGGCTCAACAAAGGAGCCGCATTCACGAGTTCCCCGGCCTATGCACGACAGAACGGCAAGCCGGTAGTCTGCATGTGGGGCATCGGCATGAGCTACATGAGCACGGCCCAGAACCTGGAGATCATCGACTGGTTCAAGAACACCCAAGGTTGCTACGTGATCGGCGGCGTGCAGCGCGAGTGGCGCGCCGACACCGCCAATGCCTCCGTCTACCGGGCCTTGAACATGATTTCGCCGTGGATGATCGGGTTCATCGGCAACGTGCCAGGCGCGGACAATGCCTACACGGGTTTGTGGGTGCCGGATCAAACCTATTGCAACGCCAACGGCATCGACTACCAGCCTTGTGTCCTGCCCGGGGATGTATCCGTGCCGGGCCAGAGGTCGGACGGGAATCTCTTGTGGCGGATGTTCTACAATGCGAAGCGACTCCGCTGCCAGGGCATCTATGTCTCCATGTTCGATGAATTCGACGAGGGAAACCAGATTGCCAAGACGGCTGCGAACTCCTCGATGGTTCCGGTCGGCTCCGGTCTTCCGACCCTGGACCAGGACGGCACCAACTGCTCGTCCGACTACTACCTGAGGCTGACTGGCGATGGGGGGCGCATGTTCAGGGGCGCGATGGCGCTGACTCCGCTTCGTCCGACGCCCCCCGCGCTGCCAATCGTCTTCCCCCCCGCGCCATCGAATCTGATCGCACGCGGCGGCACATCCCAAGTCGCCTTGAGCTGGCAGGCGGTCAGCGGCCCGGCGGAGATTTCTGGCTACACGGTCAAGCGGGCAACCGTAAGTGGTGGCCCCTACTCGACCATCGCCACGAACCTGGGCCATGTCAGTTATACCGATAGTGGACTGGCCAACGGCACGACCTATTACTATGTGGTCAGCGCGGTGAATTCCCTGGGCGAGAGCGCCGATTCCAGCGCGGCCCAGGCCACACCAGAGGTCACCTATGCGGTGAACTCGGGCGGCGGGGCTGCGGGCTCCTTCACCGCCGACGCGAACTACTCCGGAGGCAACACCGCTTCCACCGGAGCGGCCATCGATACGAGCGCGGTCGTCAACCCCGCGCCACAGGAGGTCTACAAGAGCGAACGATGGGGTGCGAACACCTACACGTTCAGCGATCTGGTGGTAGGGGCCAACTACAAGGTGAGGCTCCATTTCGCGGAAACCTTCTACGCCTCCGTGGGGATACGCGCCTTCAATGTCTCGATCAACGGAACCCAGGTCCTGGCCAACTTCGATGTCTTCGCGGAAGCGGGAGCCAAGAACAAGGCGACCATCAGGGAATTCACGGCCACAGCCAACCCGAGCGGGAAAATCGTCATTCAATACTCGAACATCCCCGGCAAGGATAACGCCAAGTCCAGCGGGATCGAAATCCTCTCCGCCAATGTCGTCCCGCTGCTCGCTCCGCCCGGCTTGACGGCCTCAGCCGTTTCCAGCAGCGAGGTCAGCTTGAGCTGGACGGTCGCAGCGGCGGCCACGAGCTACAACATCAAGCGGGCAACCACCAGTGGCGGGCCCTACACCAACATCGCCACCGGCATCACGGAGGCGGCCTATTGGGACAGCAGCCTGAATCCCGGCACCACCTACTACTATGTGGTCACGGCTGTGAACGCCGGTGGAGAAAGCACTAACAGCCCTCAAGCCAGCGCCACGACGCAAGTTCTTCCCGCGCCATCCGCTCCCGACGGCTTGAACACCACATCGGGCAATGCGCAAGTCATCCTGAACTGGAACGGCTCCGCTTGGGCGAGCGGCTACAAGGTCAAGCGCTCCACAAACAGCGGCGGTGGATACACCGTCATCGCGACCAACGTAACAGGCGTCTCCTACACCGACACGGGATTGGCGAACGGGACTACTTATTACTACGTTGTGTCCGCGAACAACGCCTCGGGCGAAAGCGCGAACTCCGCGGAGGCGAGCGTCACGCCGGGGCTCCTGAGCCGGGCGGGCTGGGTGGCAAGCGCATCGCCGAGCGATGCCAACGCGCCAACGCCGCGGGCATTTGACGGTGACATCGGCACACGTTGGGCCACCGGCACGCCCCAGGTAAACGGGCAGTGGTTTCAAGTGGACATGGGAAGCACCAACACGGTCAGCGGACTGGTGTTGGACGCAAGCGGCTCGCCGGGGGACTATCCGCGCGGCTACCAGGTCACCCTGTCCAACGATGGAATCACTTGGAGCAGTCCGGTGGCCAGCGGCGCGGGATCACTCGTGACGAACGTCACCTTCACCCCGCACCCGGCGCGCTACATCCGCATCACGCAGACCGGAAGCGCCCCGGGACTCTGGTGGAGCATCCATGAGTTCAATGCGTTTGGGATAGCCGGGGTCTTGCCGTCCACGCCGGCCGGCTTGAGTGCGGTGGCTGCCGATGGCGTGGTGGCCTTGAACTGGAATGCCGCCAGCGGTGCCAGCACTTACAACGTGAAACGGGCGAGCACCAGCGGCGGCCCGTACATGACCGTGGCCACGAACCTGGGGGCTCCCGCTTACACCGACGCCGGCCTGAGCAACGGCACGTCTTACTACTTCGCCGTCTCTGCAACGAACGCCGCTGGCGAAAGCGCGGACTCAGCCGAGGTCACCGCCACTCCAAGCGTTTTCAATGGCTGGCTGGCCTCGCATTTCACTACCATACAAAGGCTCGACCCGCTCATCAGCGGACTCACCGCCGACCCAGACAACGATGGCGAACCCAACCTCATGGAATTCGCCACCGCCCAAAATCCGCTCGCCTCAAACATCCTCCCGCCCGACTTGGTAAAAAACGGCACAACGATCGAGTTCACCTACACCCGCTCAGTCGCGGCAATGAGCGACGGCGTCACGTTCACCGTGGAGTGGAGCGACTCGCTGGCGAGCGGCGCATGGAGCAGTGCTGGTGTCATCGAGCAAATCATCAGCGACAACGGCACCGTGCAAAGCATTCGCGCCACCTTTCCTGCCGGGGAGACCAGCCGCTTTGCCCGCTTGCGTGTGGAGAAATAGCGGCAAACCGGGATCGGGCTCGTGTGTCCGTCGCCGTCCATATCACGGCATGCCAAGCCTCAATCCTTTCCAAGATCCAACCTCAGTGTCACGACGCCGTAGCGCCGCATGGGGATGGCGCCCTCCACGGGCTGGCCCCGGGTTTCCGAGGCATCGGAGAAATGCACTGCCCGCGGAGTCCGTGCAGGGTAACTAAGCCGGACAATCTCCTCCTTGTCGGAAAGCGAACGAAGGCGCAGGACCGCGGACTTCCCGTCGCCGGATGCCTTCACGATCGTCACATAGACCTTGGGGTTGTCCACGGCGACGAGGGGCTTGAGGTCGATCTCTTTCACGACGGTGGTCGCAATCAGCGGCTGGGCTTGTTCGAGCCCGAAGCGGTTCGAGGCGACGGGATCGTATTCCGTTTCGTGAGGCAGGATCCGGTAGCGGAACGGGATCTGGCCTTCTTGGGAGAGCGGGAAATTCGTGTGCCAGTGGTTGTTGAGGGCCCAGGAGTAGATCGTGCCGCTGGGCTGCAGGCGGCGCAGCCAGGCGGGCGAACGCCATCCGCTGCCGATGATGTTGGCGGACATGGCGCCTTGTTCGAACAGGGAGGAGTCCAGCGAGCACCAAGTGACGCCGCGGCCTCCCCCGGAAACATTGAGCCAGCGCTGGAAACAGAGCCAATTCCGGTTGGCGTAGGAAAGCTGGTCGACCTCCGTTTCCATCACACCCCACGGGATATCCGCGCGCACGCGGGGTGAATCGATCTTGAAAGCGAATCCGAAATGGATGCCTTCCTTGGTGGTGGTGGCGATCTTGTCGACGAGGTTGTCGATCTCCACATGCGGCATCCCGGCAACCAGGCGGATCTCGCGGAGGAGCTTGTTGCAACCTTCGGCCTTTGACTCGACGAGCAGCGAAGCGACCAAGGGGCCGCCTTCCTTGATGCGGATGGTGACCTCGGTGGGTCCGCTCGCCTTCGCCTCGCTGATCGGTTTTCCGGATTCATCCGTGGCGTTGGTGTTGTATTGCGGACCCGCGCTGGCGGGCTGGCCTTGCCCGAGGAGATAGCGGTAGCTGTTCAGCCCGCAGGAGGCATCGGGATCCACCAACTCGGTGCCCGTCTTGCGGTCCACTAGGCTAACGATGTCGCCGGTCGCGGGATCGAGCCGGAGACGGAGACGGGCGTTCTCCAGAGTATCCGGCCCCGCTTTGCACACATCGGCTTCGGGTGCGACAGGCGCGCCGGACTCGACGAGGAAGTTGGCAGCACCGAAGGAAGCGACGTTCCCGGAAAGGAAGGCGAGTTCGCCTGTGGAAAGGCGCTGGGATGGCGCAGGCCGTTTGCTCCCCCGCTCCACGACGCGGTCGCCCGCCCGGCTTTGCTCCGGTGAAAGGAGCACCAAGCCGGAGCGGTCCCAGGAAAGCGTATTGAAGACGGCGATGCCGGGTGCGTCCTTGCGGGTCACTTTATCCTCCGCGGTGGCGAGCAGCGAGCGGCTCATGCGATCCGCGGTCTTGAAGTGGCCCTGCTTGACCGCCCAGATTTCATTCTGCATGTCCGCCTGATTCGGGTCCATATAGCACCAGGTGTGCTCGGAGCCCATCAGCACGTTACGCCAGGCTTCGGTAAAGTCGGCACGGGGAGCACCCTCGCCCGGACGCAGCATGGACCAGAGGGTATCGGCCTGAATGAGACGTTCCTTTGAGTGCCGGTTCATGCCAGTCATGGCAGCGGCACTGCCCAGGCCGTCGGTCCAGTATTCGGTGAAGTCGCCGGTCCGCACGGGAATCTTGTCTCCGAACTTCTCCTCGAAGGCGCGCATGATGGTGCTCGCCCCGGCGATGACGAGATGAGGCCAGGCGTATTCCTCATTCCAGCTTTTCACGGCATCGGGCAGATCCGCATCGATCGGCGTGTTGTCCGCCATCGCCCAAGTCATGGGAAAGATGGTATAGGGATAGTCCTTGTCGGCTTCGAGGGCCTTGAGCGTCGGCCACAGGTATTCGTCGATGAAGTGCTCCCGTGGATGATCGGTTTTGACGATCTGCAGGAGCTTGTCCGGGTCACGTTGCCCGGCCATGGAGGGCCAGTAGTAGCGGCCCTTGGCCCGGGCTCCAGGGGTGTAGTCCCCGGGCTGGAGGAAAAGGATCTTCGATTCGCCGTCCGGCCCCAACCACCAGAAGGGGCGGAAGTTTGCCTCCGGGGCCAGACCGGTGCGGTCGCCACCGTTGATGGGCAAGAAGGCGTAGCGGATGCCGTGCTGCACGGCCATCGGGACGGCACCCCACGACATGCCCGGGACGTCCACCTGAACGAGCGTGTTGCTCTTTACGCCGGTGTGCTTTTCAAGCTCCTTGGCATAGCCGAAGAGGCTGGGAAACTCTTCGTCGGCGGTAACGCTGGTGTTGTCGTTGATGTAGCCGGCGTCGATCGACAGATATCCCTTCCTGATAGCATCGTAGACCTCCTCCTTTTGGGCATCGTTCGCCGTCTGCATGTAGCGTTCGACCGGCCAGGTCACCTCGGGGTTCCAGACGTAGCGCGCGCCCTCGGGGTAAGTGGCGGTTTGCTTCGCCAAGCGGATGCCCTGGACGACGTTGCGCTTGTGGATGAGCTCCACGTTCGAGTGGATGTTCGTGTAGCCGATGTCCACGTGGGAGTGCGGGTAGATGTAGACGGTCCACTTGCGCTGGGCGGGGATGGTGAACGACTGTCTGAGGTTCTTGCCACCGGCCTTGAGTTCCACTTCGACCTCACCGGGCTCTTCGGCGGCCACTCCGGCGGGGAGGAGAATCCGTGCGGAGGCGGTGCCGCGGACATTTGCCGGCACCGGAAAAACACCGCTTTTTCCGGCAGCGGAGACCTTCAGCTCCGCATTCTGATAGAGCTTCACGCCGCCGAAGCGGATTTCGATTTCCCGGAGTGCGGCACGGTCCTTGCCGAACCGGTAGATGGGCGATGGCTCGGCCTCCAGTTTGCCGGGAAAGGGAAGTTCGGCCGGGCTCAGCCGGCGGACATTGACGAAGCGCGCTTCGCTTAGTCCGTAAACATCGCCACCCCAGTTGGATTGCGCGGCGATGACGATGGCCTTGAACGGCCGTTGCGATGGGATTTCCACAACGGTGGCCGCGGCGGATTCGCCATTGGCTTGGGGGAGTTCAAGAGAGGCCACTTCGCGCCACTTCGTGCCATCTTCGGTCGCCAGGATGCGGGTCTTGCGGAAGCCGCGGTTGGTGAGCTGGTTCTGGTTGTGGTTCCAGATCATGATCTGCCCGACGGACTGCGGCTCCTTGAAGTCGAAGCGCAGCCAGGATCTCGCTTTGATGCCGCCGATCTCGGTTTCCGGTGGATCCACCACGGAGTGCCACATCGTCTCCGCATTCCCCGCATTGTCGTGGCGATCATCCTTCAGTCCGCTGCCATCGATCAGATGGATGGGAAGCTGATCCCCGCCGAAAGTAGTGGATGCGCTCGGCTCGATTAGCTCGGCCGGAACTTCTTCAATGATGGTCACGCTATCGGCCGCGATGCAGACATGGCAGGAGATGGCGACTACCAGGGATCGCACCAGATGTGACGGACTCATAGGAGGAGGAGAAGAATTGGAAATTAGTGGCTGAGCGACTGTTCGATTTCCTCAAGGGACCTGCCCTTGGTCTCCGGAAGAAAGATCCAAACGAGGATGAACTGGAGGACCATCATCGCTGCGAAGAAGATGAAAACCTTCCCTCCCCAGGTTCCGATCATGACGGGAAAGGCCGTACTCACGATGATCGCAAGGCCCCAGAGCACGAAACAGGCGGCGGAGGATCCGGCGGCGCGGATGGCATTCGGCAGCAGTTCATTGATGCAGACCCAAATCACCGCGCCTTGGGAATAGGCATGGGAGCCGACGATGCCGGCAGCAGCGGCGACCGCCAGCCAGCCGCCCTGTCCGCTCAGGAATACCCAAGCCGCGAGGGCGTGGGAAAGAATGAAGGTGACGGAGCCGACCAACAGCAGCAAGCGGCGGCCGATCCGGTCGATCAGGGCCATGCCCACGATCGTGAAGACGAGGTTCACCGCTCCGACCACGGCGGATTGCTTGAAGGCGTCGGTCTCCGCGAAGCCCGCCATGCGGAAGATATCCGTGACGTAGTAGAGGATGGCGTTGATGCCATCGAGCTGGTTGAACGCTGCCAAGGCGAAGACCAGCAGCAGCGGTCTAAGGTAACGCGCCTGGAAGAGCGATTCGGCTCCCGCCTGGCGCCGTGTGAAAGAGGCCAGGATCTTTGCCAAGGCCTCTTCGCCATCCTCGTAGCCCAACCGTTTCAGAATGGCGAGCGCCTCTTGATGGCGGCCGCAGTGCGCCAGCCAGCGCGGGCTTTCCGGAATCAGCAGCACGGAAACGAGGAACAGCAGGGCGGGCAAGGCCACCGCGCCGAACATCCAGCGCCAGGCGTTCGCCTCGGGGGCCAGTCCCAGCGTGGTCGCGATGAGATAGTTGGAAACCAGTGCCGCGAGGATGCCAGCCACGATGTTGAGCTGGCTGACAGCCACCAGAAGCCCGCGTCTTGCAGGAGGAGTGATCTCGGTGATGTACATCGGCGATACCACCGACGATCCTCCCACGGCGAGCCCGCCGATGAAGCGGAAAACAATCAGCGACGGGAGATTCCAAGCCCACGCGCAACCGATGACGGAGACGAGATAAAGAATCGCCAGCACGAACAACGTCTTCACCCGGCCGAAGCGCTCGCACGGTTTTCCCACCACCGCCGCTCCGCACAAAGCGCCGAACAAGGCCGAGGAAACGGTGAATCCGATCTGGGATTCACTGAGGGAAAACAGCTCCCGCAGCGACGAGGTCGTGCCGGCGATGACCGCCGTATCGAAGCCGAAGAGGAAGGATCCCAGCGACGAGGTCAGGGCGCTTGCAAGCAGCAAGCGGCTCATGGGGGCTTTCGGGGTGGGATGGGGTGACATGGGTTTCGGGATTTCTGCCGGATGGCTCGCGTCACGCCCGCACGTAGGCCTTGAGTGTGGCGCAGGTGGTCCCCTCCCCTTGACCAAAGGGGCGGATCGTGTAGGCACCCACGCAGGCGGGGACGATGAAGGTCTCGGCGTAGTGAACGACGAAAGGCTCGAACGCACCGGTGGGACTCTCAACCACCGCTTCACGCCCTTCCACGAGGTTAAGGACATTCACCCCGCCCCCAGTGTGGTGCTCGACAGTGCCGGTGAACCAATGGCGGCGTGTCTCGATGAACTCCAGCTCGTGCAAGCCGGTGCGTTCCTCACGCCAGCCATCGCCAGAAGCCACATCGGTGACCGCATTGACCAGCTCCCGCCGCACCCAGTTCTCCGTCCGTTCCCACGCGATGTTGGCTTTGCCGCGCTCGATGTTGATCGGGCGCGGCTGGCCGTCGAGTCCTAGGCGGCCCCAGTCCCAAAGCTTGAAGGTGAAAATGTTCGGCGTGGCGCTGATCTCGAGCACCAGGGTGCCAGCTCCGGAGCAATGACAGGTGCCGGCGGGAATAAGAAAATGATCGTGAGCCTTTGCCGGCCATTTGCAGACGAACCTCTCGTCGTCGAATGCCTCGCCACTCGATTGCGCTGCCTCGAGCGCGGCAATCATTCCCTCCGGAACGATGCCTTCCTTGAGTCCGAGATAGACGGACGAATCTGCTTCCGCAGCGAGCAAATAATACGACTCATCCTGCGTGTAGTGAATCCCGAAGTGGCGCTGGATGTAGTCGGTGAAGGGATGGACCTGGAATGAGAGATTGCCACCGCCGACGGTGTCCAGCAGATCGAAGCGGATCGGAAAACTCAGGCCGAACCGTGCATGAACCCGCGATCCCAACAGGCGTGACGGATCGGAAAATACGACGTTCATCGAAGGCAGCTCCACGATGATGCCACCAAAACGGAAAAGAATGCTGTTTTCCTCCGGCACACAATCGAAGCACCAACCGTAGTTCGGCGCATCATCGGGCAAGGCCATGGTTTTCTTCATCCACTGGCCGCCCCATGGCGCTGGATCGAAGAAAGGGACCACGCGGAACGGACGCGATAGGGCGGTTTCACAGGCCTTCGCCGCAGCCTGCCACGAGATCATCTTCGGTTCACCGGGCTTGCAAGTATCGAGGATGAAATCGATGTCCTTCAGCCCGAGCTTGAGACGGTCGCAGATCGGCCAGTCGTTGAAGAAGGCACGCTTGTATTGGAGATTCCACTTCAGCTCCTGGTTGCGGGTGCCGAGGTTGGACATCTCGTTGCGGCGCATCCGTCCCTGCGCCTCATAGCGCGGCATCTCGGCGTAGACCAACAGATCTCCCCTGCAAACGATGCTTGCTCCCGGACCGATGATCACCACCACACCGGACTTCACTGCCGCCATCCCCTCGCGGAGTCCGGCAAGTTTTTCCGGGGAGAAGAAGTCCTCCATCCGCAGGGCGCTGCTGTAACCGAAGATCGGGTCGCCATCGCCGAGGAAGGGCGCCACCTTCCCTTCGATTTCCTCCGGCTGGTGGAAGGCCTTCTCCGCTTCGAAGACACTTGCTGAGGGAATGTGCTCGCGAACCGCGGCAACGATCTCAGCCACCGCGACTCCCACGTAGCACTCGATGACCACAACCTTTGCATCGCGCCGGCCCGACAGAACCTTCATTACCTCCACCCAGCCGCTCCAGCACTGGTCGTCCATGCCGGAAACCTCCACCTGCGGATGCTTGTCGTAATTGGATCGAATCATAAATGAGCAAACGCGGATCGCCGTTCCCAAAGAGCTTCACCGCCCAGCAGTGCGGCGGCATCGTCCAGCACCGTGGCGCACAGCCGGACCTCCCGCGAGGATGGAAGTGCCTGCCGCAGCGACGTCTCAAGCAGCGGCAGGATTGCCTCCTTCCCCGCCATGATCCCGCCGCCGATCACGATCCTCTCCGGATCGAACTGATGGATCAAGTTGGCCAACACCACGGTCCAGTCGCGGATCGCACTGCCTCTCAGCTCCATGGCAAGAGCGTCCCCCCGAGCGGCTTCCGCGAACACCGCCCGATAGTCAATGCGTTCGTGGCGAGACAGCGCGCTCTTTTGGAACAAGGGAGACTCCCTCGCGATGGCCGACAGCGCCCAGGTTCCCACATGCGCCTCCGCGCAGCCCCGTTGTCCACAGGGGCACGGCCTTCCTCCCGCGTGGATGATATTGTGCCCGCCAAGATTTCCCGCCATCCCGCCACGACCGTACAAGGGGCGCCCTTCGCTGATGACCGCCGTCCCGATTCCGGTTCCGAGCGTCACCATCACCATGTCAGAGCATCCCTGCCCGGCTCCGTAAGACCACTCACCGACCGCCGCCGCGCGGGCGTCATTGACCACGAGCAGGGGAATATTGAAATGACGGTCCACCCAGCCGACGAGATCCAGTTCCGGAGCATCGTCGAACTTGCCGAAGGTCCGGGTGACGGTGCGCCCATCCGGCGCAACAATGCAGGGCAATGCCCACACCATCGCTTCGGGCTCCGGAGAAACATCCGCCGCCAACTCCACGAAGAGCTTCTGGAGTTCCGGCAGCTGGGATTCGAGCGTCCAGCCCTCCGGAGTATCGTGGGTGCGCGCTGAGACCAAGCGACCGCCGTGCTCGACAATGCCTGCCTTGATCCGCGATCCGCCGAAATCCACGACAAACACACTCATTTGAATATTGCTCGGCTGGTTCGTCGGGTCCACCTGATCCCGCATTCGGGTCGGAGCGAATAGGGACAAAATGTTCAAACATTCAATCCGGTCAAGATGATTGTCCTGGATGTCAGCCACGGACAGGAAGCCGACTCGTTCCCTGCATCTCGACGGCCAAGCGCAAATGTCCTTTGAATGTTCGATAGCTTCCGCCGGGCGTCCGCCGCGAGAACCGTTGGCTGCTTGACGCGACCTGGATGCAGCATGCCTCGCCGTGCCGGCGTAACTTCAGGCATGCCGGCCACCCCCAGCTCCTCCTTGCCATTGGGTCCCTAAGCCAGAGATCCGGCCGGCGGCGCCAGCACACCCGCTACTGCGATCCATTTCGTCAATGGACTCTCCGGATCGTCAGGCCATAGGTGAACCGATCCGCCCGATAGTGGTTCTCGTTGTACTCGATCACCCTTTTGCTGGCATCGCTCACCACGCGGGTTCGCAACAGCACGGGGTCTCCTTGATCGCAACCCAGCCGGTCCGCCAGATGGGCATTTGCCACCTTCGCCGACACCTCTTCCTCGGAAAACTCGGGCATGACGCCACTGCGTTGCTGAATCAGATCATATAACGGCATTGTAAAGTCGTCCTGCGCCGAGATTCCCGTGCGCCGGTGGAACCACGAAACGGAATATACCGACGGAATGCCCCCGTATCCCCGGACTCGTTCGAGCTTTACCAGCTTGTGACGCAGGTCCCTGGACGACAGTTGTAACAGGCGCTCCACTTTTGTCCCAGGCTTCACCTCGACCGCCCTGCACGAGAACACCTCGACGGTGATCCCTTTCGCCCGCATCTCCCGCGTGAAACTCGGCCAATTCTCCAAGCTCGTCTTTACAGACTGCTTCACCACCCGTGTTCCCCTCCCTGCCTTGCGCTCCAACACCCCCTCCTGCACCAGTCTGGAGATTGCCGACCGCACCGTGTTCCGGCACACCGACAGTTGCTCTGCCATCCTCGCCTCCGGCGGCAGCAATTCGCCGCCCTGGAACCGAGCATGTTTCAGCATGTCCCGGATCAAGGCCTCAACCTGCGCATGCAGGGGAAGCGGACTGTCGTGATCGATCTTCATAAATTCACAGGGCAGCGCCTTCGCGATGAGGCACAAGCCTAAGCCGCGCGCACCTGCTGTCGCAAATAATCTAATGTCCGCACATTTAAAGAAGTTTCTTACTGGACCTTCTCATAGGTCCATCCGGAAAGCTCCCGGCTCCCCTGCCGGAAGCGGAAGCTTTCCTGCTCCAAGAAGCGCCGGGTAGCCACAAGCGAGGGCGACGGTTCCAACCGGCAGGCAGCTTCCAAGAATTCCGAAGGTGTCCGACAAGAGGGCGGAGGATGCCGCTGCCACAAGATCTCATGACCTTCGTCGCGTGCCACGCGTCCAAATGTTCGCACATTTTAACTTGACGCGGAAACCATCCGCCGAAATGTTGCGCCTTAGCCAATGAAGAAACCCTCCCCTTCTCCGTACGCTTGCCACGGGAAAGCAGCTCTCCGGTGAGGTCGAAGCCAGCCCCTGGGAGCCTAAGCACATACCCGGAATTCGGCGAGGAAGCACAGACATCAATTTGTCTGAACATTATGTCTTTTACCCTCACCTCCCCCTGGAGGCCCTTGGCCTGCCACCCCATCTCCGGGCCCGGAGTCCCCTTTCCAGCTACAAAACCTCGACCACTGCCATCATGAAACCCACAGCAATCATTATTGCGATCCTCCTCTCCCTTCCGCTCCATGCGGCGGAAGTCATTAGAACCGTCACCGTCACAGCCAGCTCCGAATGGGGTGGTGGCATCGTCGACGACAACCTCGTCAACAACTCCGGCCTTCGTACTGCCGGTAGCACCCCCGCAAACCAAACGCCGACCTCATACGACGTCACCGCCGTACACACCAATCACGGCAGCGCCGTCGATCAATGGCACACGGCCACAGGCAACCCCACTCCCACGATCGACTTCAACTTGGGCGGTACATTCAGCCTCGACGCCATCCACATCTGGAATGGAAACCAGACCAACCTGACCACACGCGGCGTCAAGCAATTCGACATCCTGGTTTCCACGGATGGCGTCAACTTCACCGAGGTGCTCAGCGACCAGACGCTCACCCAATCACCAAATAACACCTTCATCAGCGCCCAGGTTTTCAACCTGACCGGAAACAATGGCATCACCAACGTTCGCCTCAGGGTCGATTCCAACTGGGGCAACGCCTATACCGGGCTCTCGGAGGTCATGTTCACCCAGTTTGTCGACCCGGCCCTCAATGCTCCGACCGCATTCGACAAGGGCACGGTGAGTTCCCTCGTCACCAGTCCACTGAGCATCCCCATAAGTAATTCGGGACCCGCGCAGACCCTCAATATCTCAAGCGTGAGCGTGGAAGGAAACGATGCGAGTTCGTTCTCAGTGGATGCATTCCCGTCCACACTTGCAGCCGGTGGTGGAGCGGGAAATATCAACCTGAGCTTCAATCCACTGGGGGCCACCGGGCTATTCACAGCCGTGGTAAAAATCACCAGCAACCGGGGAGGAGTGCCCGGCACCGTAACCGAGATCCCAATTACTGTCACCTCGGCTCCCGACCCCGATCTCTCGGTGGCGAGCGCGGTTACCTTCCCGGGGGTTCATCCATCCGCAACGCGGCAAATGCAGATCCCAGTGAATAACCTGGGCCTCACCCAAGCCCTGGCCATTTCCGGCGTCACCGTCACCGGTCCCGACTCTGACAAATTCACCATCAATTCTTCCCCTACTACAATTCCTGCGGCAAGCGCCGGAAACATCGCGGTCACATTCGACCCGGAAGGCGTGGAGGGGAATTTCTCCGCCGCCCTGGAGATCACCTGCAACGACGAGGGCTTCGAGGGAACGGTGGTAACCGTGAATCTCCAGGCGTCCACGGATCTACTTGGAGCCTATTCTCATCCTACGATCATGGCGGCATCGCCTGGCTTCAATGGAGACTACACAGCCGCGAACCTCTTCGACGGCACAGCGGCAGAGTTCGCGACCGCCGGAGGTGGAGCCGGCACACCGCTCTCCCAGGCAAACGGCACTTGGGTGGAACTCGACTTCGGTGCGCCCGTGCCGATGGATCGGATGATCATGGCGACTCGCCTCAACGATGTCGATGTCGTCGGCTCATCGCGCCTTATTCTTAGCAACGACCCTGTCTTCGATGAAACCGACACCATCCATGTTTTCAATCCCACCGGCTCCGGCGGTCACGGCTTCATCCAGCCCTTTGCCGCCACCGTCGCACGGTATGCTCGCTGGGAGGTGGTGACGTCGACCGGGACTTCGCAGAATCTCGGAGGCATGGAATTCCGGATCCTCAACACTCCGGCCGGATCGTACATTGCGCCCTCCACGGTCATCGGAGGAGCCACCCCGTTCAACGGCGACCACGCGCTTGCAAATGCTGCCAATGGTGACGCTGGACGAGGTGCCGGAAGCGAGTACGCCTCCCAAAGCCTGGGAGCGGATATGTTCGTCGATTTCGACCTCGGAACGTCGAAGCCCATCACCGGCTTTGATCTCTTCGACCGTCTCCCGGCGGTCGACCGGACCAGCGCCTTCGACCTGCTGCTCTCCGACGATCCCACGTTCAGCACCGGTGTAACCACGCTGAGCTTTACTCCCGGAACCAATGTTTGGCCGTATCGCCGCTCTTTTGCGCCAGTCACCGCACGCTACATTCGCTTCGACGCCACAAACACCACCGGCGCGGTCAACAATTCAGGCATGCAGGAAATGATGTTCTACAGCTCGCAGCCGGCAGCCACGCCGTTCGAGCAATACATTACCGGCACCTGGGGTCTTAGCGGCGCCAATGCAACTCCAGCCGGCGACTACGACGCCGATGGCCTTGTCAATGCCATCGAGTTCGTCCTCGGTTCGGATCCAAGCTCGGCAAGCGCCGCCGCCGCCCCAACCGGCAGCCTTAGCCCGACCCAACTGGTCTTCACCTTCCGCCGCAGCAATGCCTCCGTCTCCGATGCGCCAAGGGTCGAATACGGGTCGAACCTCACGGGCTGGACTACCGCGGTCAACGGCGTGAACGGCGTCTCGATCGTCACCGTGCCCAACGGCTTTGGTTCCGGCATCGACTCGGTCACCGTTAGCATTCCTCGCGCCCTCGCGGCGAACGGGCGGCTCTTCGCCCGGCTCGCAGTTGAAGTCGCGACCACGCCATAAGGCAAAAGCCCGCGTTTTCTCCGGGAGGCACTTCACAGAAATCTGTGATGGTAGTGACTCCGCAACTGGGTTTTTGGGTCCTCCCTGCTGCGGAGTTTCTCACTTCCGGCGCGCCGTGGGGCGCGCGCCGGAAGTCATCGTCTGGACCGGCCTCTTACTTGTAGCCGACTGATCCCGTCTTTTTCGAAGCCAACAAGAGCAGCATGGAACAGCCTAGAACTCGAAATTGAATCCCGGCCTTATGTTGAAGAGATGGTCGGAGTCGTACCCCACGCTGAGGAAAGCATTGAAGTGCTCGCCGAACTTGTATTCCGTCGCTATTGCCTCCGCAAATGTTCCTTTGTCTCCCACCGCAGGCGAGGTGTTGGCGAAAATCTCCGCGAAGACGCTGAGTTTATCGGTGATTTTGTACTCGGCGGAGAAGTCGTAGATGAATTGCCCCTTCAAGCCATCGCCCTTGTAGACGCTCGTGACGAAATCGTATCCAAAGTTCGCATTGAAGACCCAGTTATCAATGTTCTTCCCGAAGATGACGTATGGCTGGTAATCATATTCGCCAGTTCCAATGTCAGGGTTGGTAGCGGTGGGAACCTTGAGCTTGAATGCGAGCACTGCGGCAGGGACCCAACTCTCCGGATCATCCAGCAGGACCATGTAGGAAGGGGTGATCTCAAGATCTCCCAGTCCTCCGAAACCCTTGGCACCTTTCGGGCTATCCCACTCGTAGAAGAAAGGCTCGACCAGAATTTCCGCGCGATCCGTGATCGCATACTCAAACTGGTTGAGAGTGAGAACACTGCGACTTCCATCGCGTTCCCACTCAAGCTGTGTCGCCATGCTGAAAGTGAAATCGCCCTTCTTTCCGAGCTCGGCAGTCTCCGTCTCCAGAACGAGGTCTGCACGAACGGGGCCGGCTACGATCAAGGCAAAGAAAAAGATACTACAGTGACTCCGTAGATTAGACATGATTGGGTATTCGCTTATATTCTCGACTGAAATCATTTTACATTCCCGACACGACTCCACGCACCGTGACCCACTATGGATCAAGGGCGGCAATCTCCCGGAGACACGGAAACGCGCTAGTTCTTCAAGAAGCGCTGGATGTAGCTCGCCTTCTTGTCAGAGTAAGCGATCCATACTGCGTGGCTTTGCGGATCGCAGGCCAGGGTCTTCGCACCTGCGGCGCTGTCCACATCTCCGAGAGACTTGAGTCCCGTCTCGGAATCCTCTCCCACGGAGATCTTCCCGGAGCCACAAGCGCAATAGACGCGCTTGCTCGCTGAATCGAACACGATCTGATCGACTCCCTTGGCGATCTCCATCGAGCCCAGGCTCTTGCCGGACTCCGAGTCGAGAACGACCAGGATTCCATTGGTCCCGGCGCTGAAGAGATGGTGATTCGCAGGATTGTAGGCCAGGCCGTGGGGCGATTTCGCCGGAGCGGTAGACCAGGTCTCGCGCACCGAGTTCGTCTTCGCATCAATGACCAGCACGCTGTCGTTGGTTTTGATGTTTTGGAAAAGCCTCGCGCCCGCGGGATCGTGAACGATCACCTCCGGTCCTACGGGAATCGCAATGGTGGCCGTCACCTTGCCCAGCCGGGTATCCACTACCCACAGGTCCTTCTCATCATCATGGCCGACGTAGAGGAGATGGCTGGCGGGATCCAGGGCTATGGCATCGGCGGGCCCGTCGAGCTTGATCTCGCCGATCACTTCCAGCTTGGCACTATCAATGATGGCGATCTTCTGCTCCTTGCTCACGCTGACGAAATACTTCCCGGCAGCCGAATCCACGGCCACGTCCTGGGCCTTTCCAGTCGGGATGTGTTTTAGCAGCTTCCCGTCGGCGAGGTCGAAGACATCCAAGGTGCCGTTGCCGGTGTGATTGGCCAGCAGGCGATGGCCCGCCTCATCGACCTTGAGAAAATCAAAGCCGCCCGAGGAGTCGGGCACCTGGATCGGAGTCTCGGGGCTGAGGGGTGCCGCATGGATGCACAGGGGAGCGCAAGCGATCAATGCAGCGAGGATTCCGGTAGAGAACGTGCGTGAATGGCTCATGGGCGATGTATCGAAATGATGGAAAATCCGGCGGCAAGGCAGCTGCGGGAACCGTCAATGAACCGGATGGAAGTCATGGCAATCAGCGGTGGTGCCAAAGCCCCGAGAGCAGCTCGTGACGGGCGCATCCAAACACAGCAACAATGAGAGAACCGTTAACGCCCCGGACAATCCGCGGAATTCTTGGAGAGCCTAACAGAACAAGCCGGTGGCGCGGACAACTCGCCCAAGCACGAAGGCCGCCAGCCCAGGGTTAGAAAGCAATGAGAACCCCGCCCTTCCCGTGAACCGCCAGAGCTCCTCACGAAGGAGTCAACTCGTAGTCCTGATGCGCCAGATGATAGTCAAGGGTGCGGCGGATCGCAGTTTCGAGATCGGTGGTGGGTTGCCATCCCAGTGCCTCTTTTGCCGCCTCGATCGAGGGCACACGGGTGTGGATATCCTGGTAGTACTTCCCGAAATACTCCTGCGAGGATACGGAGACGATCTGCGCCTGTTCCGCATGCTCGCGGTAGGCCGGGTAACTCCGGAAGGCTTCGATGATGATCTTGGCCAGATCAGCCACGGAGACGTTGTTGTGCGGGTTGCCCACGTTGAAGATCCTGCGGCTGGCAACACCGCCCTTGTTCTCGATGATTTTCAGCAGGCAATCCACGCCGTCATCGATGAAGGTGAAGGAGCGGCTCTGCAGCCCGCCATCCACCAGCTGGATCGGCTTGCGGAAGATCACGTTGCTGATGAACTGAGTGAAGAGCCGCGAGCTGCCTTCCTTCGGCTCCATCACGTTGTCCAGCTTGGGCCCGATCCAGTTGAAGGGCCGGAAGAGCGTGTAGTCCAAGCCCTCCAGACCGTAGGCATAGATCACGCGGTCGAGCAGTTGCTTGGAAGCGGCGTAGATCCAGCGCTGCTTGTCGATCGGCCCGTAGACCATCGTGCTCTTCTCCTCGTCCAGCACCTCGTCGGGGCACATGCCGTAGACCTCAGAGGTGGAAGGAAAGACCAAGCGCTTCCCATACTTCACGCACTTGCGCACGATCTCCAGGTTCGCCTCGAAATCCAATTCGAACACGCGCAGGGGATACTTCACGTACTGGGCCGGATTGGCGATGGCGACCAGCGGAATCACCACGTCGCACTTCTTGACGTGGTATTCGATCCACTCGCGGTTGATGGTGATGTCCCCCTCCACGAAGTGGAAGCGCTTGTGTCCCAGGTCACGGGTGAGCTTGTTCTCGCCCACATCCATGCCGAAGACCTCCCAATCCGTCTTGCGGAGGATCGCGGAAGTGAGGCTGCTACCGATGAAGCCATTGGCTCCGAGGATCAGGACCCGCAATGGCGATTTCGCTTGGTTCATAAGAGATATCTGGAAATCGGCTCGCAGGCTTACGGGGGCGGAGGAAGAACCCGGTTCACGAGCAGGCAAAGATCACCGGAGCGGCCCACCACCTCGTGGGCAATGCCGAGCTGGCTGAACCACTTGTCATAGTACCAAGTCCGCATGACAGCGTATGTCGTCTGCGGGCCCTGCCATTCGGCAACAAAACGGTCCCGCGGGATGAAGCGGCCAGCGGTCTTGTCCGGCTCGGACTCGATGCCGAATTCCAACTCGCCCTCGTAGCCAGCCACATCAACCTGCCTGGCCAGGTAAGCCGGCATGTCCTGCGCATAGAGCCCGACATGGAAAACGCGGTCCTCGGGCTTGAGCGTCTTCTGCAGGATGCGTGAAAGGGCAAGGGTCGAACTGCCCTCGATCGCGCCGCCCATGGAAGCTGCCGCGGCAAACAACACCGCCACCGTGGCCGCCATGCCGGCGATCACCCGCTGCGGCTGGCGCTTCCGCAAGGCAAAGGCCGTAAACGCCGCGCCCCCCAACAGGATCGCGGAGAACAGTCCGAGGGCGAAGGGGAATCGCTGTGTCAGCCCCTCAAGCCCGGCGCTCCGGGGAACGAAGGGCAGGGCCAAGCCAAGCCCCACCGCCAATGCAATGAAGGCCCATGCCCCGCGACCGAAGCCCGTCTCCAGCGGCGTGGCACGGCGCTCCGCGACATAGCGGCCGATCAGCACCGCACAGGCGGGAATCACCGGCAGGATGTAAGGAATCAGCTTCGACTGCGAGGCGGAGAAGAACACCACGATGAAGACGATCCAAATGACAAGGAACCAAGCATCCGCGTGCTCGTGCCGGGCCTTCCATCCGCCGCGCAGGGAGCGCGCAACCGATTGCCAGCCGAAGACGATCCACGGGAACAAGCCTCCGACCAGGAATGGCAGGAACCACCACCACGGCTCGTAGCGCCGGTGCACCGTCGTGGTGAAGCGCTCGAAGTGCTCGTGCACAAAGTAGAACCACAAGAAGTCCTGCGAATGCTGCGCCGAGTGATTCGCCAGTGCCGCCTGCACATGCCAAGGCAGGGCGATCGCGAGGAAGATCACGATCCCGCTGAACGGATAAAAGGGCCGCAGGGAACGCCACTTGCCGAGCATGAGCAGCCACAAGAACATGACCGCGCCGGGAATCAGGAAGCCGATCAACCCCTTGCACAGCGTCGCCAGCGCCATGAAGACGTAGTGAGCGGTGAACAGGCCCCGGCGTTTTGCGCCCGGCGATTCACGGACACCCAGCAAAAAGCTGAACAGCGCCCCGCTGATCATCACGGACACCGCCATGTCCAGCAGGATGATCTGCGCCAGGACATAGTAGATGATGGTGGTGGCCAGCACAATCGCCGACCACAAGCCGGCGGCCCGCCCGTAGATCCGAAAGGCGAAGCAATAGGTCAGGACCGTCCCCGCCACCGCAAACAGCGCCACCCACAGCCGGGCGGTGAAATGGCTGACGCCGAAGGCCTTAAAGGTGAGCGCAGACAGCCAGTAAACCAAAGGCGGCTTCTCGAAATACTTCACCCCGTTCAGACGGGGCGTGACGTAGTCACCGGAGACTGCCATTTCACGGGGGATCTCCGTATAGCGGCCTTCATCGGGATTCGCCAAGGGCCGCAGCCCGATAAAGGCAAGGAACCAGATCGTGGCCGCCACGACCACGATGAGTAGTTCCTTGAATCCCGGAAAACTCGAATGGGACTCGCTTGGAGGGCAAGACATCAAAATCGCACCCGCATGCAAACAGACCGAACATTAGAGACCGATGAGACTGAATACTTTTGCAATTCCCCAGGGCCCTCCGCCGCGATCAGCCTTCTGGTAGGCGCGCTCATAAATCTCTCATGTTCGACCTGCTAGGCTCCCCACGTTTGCCTCCGTATGCACCTGGCGGCAAAATGCCGCCTTCAGCTCTCCATCCATGCGTTGCCTTCTGATCGAAGACTATCTCCCCCTGCGTGAGAATATCCGCGAATGCCTCGTCGAAGAGGGCTTCGTGGTCGATGATTTCGGCACAGGCGACGAGGGACTGTGGAGCGCGGAGAACCACTCCTATGAGGTCATCGTCCTCGACATCATGTTGCCGGTGGTCGACGGCCTGCAAATTCTCAGGAGCTTGCGCAAGGTACATGACAAGACCCCGGTGATCCTTATCAGCGCCCGTGATGCAGTGGACCAACGGGTAGAGGGATTCAACGCAGGGGCCGATGACTACCTGGTGAAGCCCTTCGCGCTGATCGAACTGGTCGCGAGGGTCCGCGCCCTAAGCCGTCGCCGCTACGGCCGCGAATCAGACATCATCCGGATCGGAGACCTGGAAATGGACTCGCTGCGCAAGGTCGTGACCCGGGGAGAGCGCGAAATCTCTCTCACACGGCTTGAATACCGGATACTACACTACCTCATGCACCGGGAAGACCAGATCGTCTCACGCATGGAAATCGGCGAACATGTCTACCTGGACCATGACGCCGGGAACAGCAACCGGGTCGATGTGTACATCAGCTATTTGCGCCGCAAATTGAATCAGGCAGGAGAGACTGACCTGATCCGGACGGTCCGCGGTCTCGGCTACGTCATTTCGAGCAAGCCGCAATGAGGCATCCTTCGATCAAAACCCGCCTCATTTTCGGCTGCGCAGCCCTGGTCGCAATCGTACTGCTCTATTCAAAGATCGCGATGTACCGGGAAGTGGAGCGTTCCCTGCGCCACGAGATGGACGACCAGTTGCTCCACTCGGCCACGCTCTTGTCCAAGTCAGCCGAACTCGAGGCGGGCGGGATCGTCTATGAATGGCAGGAAGCCCAGCGCTCAACCCCGGGCCTGCACATCGAGGGATTGTTCCAGTTCTGGGATTTGAAGAGTGGCACCACCGCTCGTTCCCCGGACTTGGGCAGCGCCGATCTGAAGTTCATGCACGGCGACCTCAACACGCCGGTTTACGGGGACATCCTGCTCGCAGACGGCAGACCCGCCCGCGCCCTGGGCTTCATGCACCTGCCTTTCACGAACGAGTATGGCAGAGATGAGATGGAGCGGCGCGGCAAGATCTTCCTGCCCGCGGACTTCCCTCAAGTGATCGTCTGCGCTAGCGCCACCGCCGGACTGGAGCAGCGGCTCGCCGCCACGCGCGCGAACTTGATGTGGACCGGCATTGCCACCCTGTTAGCCATCTTGCTGGCAGTGCTCCTGATCACGGCGTGGACCCTACAGCCGCTGAACAAGCTGGCCGCGAACCTGCTCAGAAGATCCACCGAAGTTGGCACCCCCTTGCCGGAGATCCCGCCCACGCTTCCCCGCGAACTGGTGCCGGTCACCTCGGCTTTCCGCGCGACCTTGGAGCGGGTGGAAGCGGCGAGAGCCCACGAGAAGGATTTCGCCTTCAGTGCCGCCCATCAGCTCCGGACCCCGGTCGCCGGACTCCATGCGATCTTGGAGCAAGCCCTTTCCCGACCCCGGGAAGTTGACAACCTGCGCGAGCGCATTGGCCGGGCGCTTGATGTGACCAAGGAGATCCGGCACACCATCGAGGGCCTGATGCAGTTGGCGCGGGTCAAAGGTGGAATCGACCCTATCGGACACGAGCCGTATGATCCCATGGAGATCGTGCGCGAATTGGTCGGCCCGGAGGATCCGGCCGCCGGACAAACCCATCCGGTCAAGATCCATGGGCGGGATGACCTGGGGCCAGTGATTGGCGATGCCAGGCTGTTCCGCATCCTGGTCTCGATCCTCATCGAAAATGCCCTCCGGCACGGGCTGCCAGGTGCTCACATCATCATTTCGATGGATCGCCACGACCACAACTTCCTGTTTGATATTACCAATGAGGTCGACGCTTTCGATCCATCGGATGCAGGGAGGATTTTCAGGCCATTCCAACGGGGCAAGAACACCTCGGTCAACTCCCCCGGTGCAGGTCTCGGGCTGGCCTTGGCGAAAGAGATTTCCCAGCGGATCGGCGCAGAACTTGAGATGTCGCTTTCAACCGGTTCCGGCCCGAACTCCAGGATCTCGTTCAAACTCACAGTTCCCTCTTCCGATGCCACTTCCGACTCGGAAGGCCGCACGCCGGAGAGACCTTGAGCCCGCCAGACCTTCACAACCCGGTAAGAAAAATCGCTACGACCTTCAAAAGAAAGGACCGGAAAATTCCCGTTCATCATCAGTCTCTCATGTTCCCCGTGTAAGAACTTCCCGCGTCCTTTGCGGCGATCTTTTCTTCCAAATTTCCTGTTGGGCTCCTGAAGTTTACATGAAGCCGAGTGTCTCCGCTCTAGTTTCCGCCGCGATCCGGTGCGGGCTCCTTACGCTCGCAGCACTCGCGCTCCCCTCCTGCATCCCCTACCGGTCCCAGCCCCTTGATCCCGCCGCCACTGCCGCGGATTTTTCACGTCGCCGCCTGGATGACCCGGCCCTGCGCCAGCATCTGATCGACGCAGGCTCCAGGGAAGTCAGGCGTGCCTGGCCTCCGGGGAACTGGAGCCTGCGCGATCTTCAGAAGGTAGCCCTCTACTATCATCCCGATATCGCCGTGGCAAAGGCCAAGGCTGTCTCCGCCACGGCCGCGATCACCACCGCGGACACCGCGCCGAATCCGGCGCTGAACCTGACACCGGAGTATGGCGTCAATCCCGGCGCCGGGGTATCACCATGGGTCCTCGGCTTCTCCCCGGACATCACCATCGAGACCGCGGGCAAGCGCGGCGAGCGGACCGCGCAAGCGCAGCGCCAGGCCAACTCGGCCGCGCTGGCAGTAGCGGACAAGTCATGGCAGGTCATCTCCGCGGTGCGCTCGGCCTTGGCCGAGCTGGAAGTGGCCAAGCGCCGGCTCACGATCTTCGAAGAACAACAGCGCAACGACGATGAACTCGTGGCCGCGCTGACCGCACGCGTCAGTGCCGGCGAGTCTCCCCACAGCGAACTCGCAGTCTATCAGAGCCAGCGCGGCCGCAATGCAATCGACCTGGCCGACGCCCGCAGCCGGGTGGATGCCGCCCAAGCCAAGCTGGCCGACTCACTCGGGGTGCCAGCGGCAGCACTGAAGGGTGTGGCGCTCGGCTGGTCCTCCTTTGAAAAGCTGCCAAGCCTGCCAAGCGAGGCCCAGCTCCGGAAGTCCGCAGTCCTCCTGCGCAGCGATCTGCTCGCCGCACTGGAAGACTACGCCGCTGCCGATGCCGCGCTGCGTCTGGAGATCGCCAAGCAATATCCGGACATCCACGTGAACCCCGGTTACACCTACGACCAGGGCCAATCGAAATGGGCACTGGGGGTCGGCCTCACCCTGCCGGTGGACCGCAATCTCGGCCCGATTCGCGAGGCCACCGCCAAGCGCGATGAGGCCGCCGCCGTTTTCCAACAACTTCAGATCGGTGCCAGCGGCGAACTCTCGCAAGCGCTCGCCGCTTACCGCGCGGATCTGGCCCGCCTGAAGGAGGTGGATGGCCTGCTGGCAGTCCAAGAGAAAGAAGCGGCAAACGCCGCGGAACTTTCCCACGCAGGTGAGGGTTCCCGCAGTGCCGTACTGGAGGCCAAGGGCACGGCCATCCAAGCCAAGCTCGCCATCATCGATGCGCTCGCGCAGGCCCGCCAATCCCTGGGCCAGTTGCAGGACAGTGCCCGCATTTCACTCGAATCCCCATGATGAAGATGAAGAAGCCGCTCATCGCACCCACCGCCCGCCTTCTTCTGCCGCTTTTGTTCTGCGCTTCGTCCTCCGTCTCGCGGGCGATCGAGGTCGAGGCCGAGGCCCAGAAGAAACTCGGCCTGGTCACCACGGAACTGAAGGAATGCACGATCCCGCCGACTAGCCCCGCCTTCGGCACCGTGCTCTCCCCCGCCCCACTGATCGATCTGCTGCGCCAGCGGAAGACCGCGCAGACCGCGGCGGGATTCTCAAAGGACACACTGGCCCGTGCCGAAAAGCTATTCACGGACGGGGAACTGGTGGCGCGCAAGGATGTGGATGCCGCGCGTGCCCAGCAGGTCCAGGATGAAGCCCTGATCCAGGGTTTGGATGACCGCATCGCCCTGGAGTGGGGCCCTGACTTCGCCTCGATGTCTGCCGACGAGGAAAGCTCCTTCATTGCGGATCTCCTCGCGCGGAAGCGCTTTTTCGTGCGCCTCGCGATTCCCGGGCGCGAGTGGCCCGCGGCTGCTCCCAGCGGAGCCACCTTCCATCCCGGCGGCGGCACCGCGAAGCCCTTCCACAGCACGGTCATCCACCAGGCCACCACCACGGATGCCGCCTTCCAGAGTCTCGCCTTTCTCTCGGTCTTCGATTCGGCCGGCCTTGCTCCTGCTCCCGGCAGCACTGACTCCGCCGTCCTGGAACTACCGGGCGAGCCGCGGCATGGGCTGCTGGTGCCGGAGAGCGCGGTGGTCTTCTTCCAAGCGCGGGCCTGGATCTACTGTGCCCGTGGTGAAGAAAACGAATTCCAGCGGATCGAGATCCCCATGGATCACCCGGTGCCGGGCGGCTGGTGTGTGCCGAAGGAGAAAGCCGGCACCGACCCCGTGGTCACCACTGGAGCACAGACCCTGCTCTCGGAAGAAGCCTTCGCTGCACACCCCGGCGAACAGGACTGACCATGCTGCGCTCCCTCATTCATTTCTCGCTGCGCTATCGCTTCGTGGTCGTCCTGGCAGCGCTGCTGGTCATGGCCATTGGCGTCTGGCAGGGGCCGCAGATGCCGCTGGATGTGTTCCCGGACTTCGTGCCGCCGGAGGTCACCATCCAGACCGAGAGCCCCGGACTGGCACCGGAGCAGGTGGAGCAACTCGTGACCTATCCGATCGAAGCTGCGGTCAGCGGCATCGCCGGGATCGATACCGTCCGCTCGGAGTCCAGCCAGGGGCTATCCGTGGTCACGATCATCTTCGAGGAGAGTTCGGACATCCTGGCGGACCGCCAGCTTCTAACAGAACGGATGACGGAGGTGAGCGCCCGCCTGCCCAAGGAGGCGAAGGCTCCCACCCTCTCGCCACTGGTCTCCTCCACCATGGACCTGCTGAAGGTGGGCATCAGCTCCACCAAGCTCACGCCACTGGATCTCCGCACCTTCGCAGACTGGAATCTCGCACCGCTGCTGCGCGCCGTACCCGGCGTGGCGGAAGTCAGCGTGGTGGGCGGTGAAGTCCGGCGCATGGAGGTAAAATTCGACCAGGAGCAGATGACGCGCTACGGCGTGACCCTGGCGGATCTCACCCGCACGATCAGCGGCTCCACCGGCACCCGCGGTGCCGGCTACTTCGAGACGACCAACCAGCGCCTGCTGCTCAGCCCGGAGGACCCCGCCGTGGATCCGGATGCCCTGGGCGCGGCAATCGTCCGCGGCAGTGGCGGGGATGCGGTCCGGCTGCGGGATGTGGCGGAAGTGAAGCTCGCCGCGGGACCGAAATTCGGGGATGCCCTGATCATGGGCGAGCCGGGAGTCCTGCTCGCCATGACCAGCCAACACGGCGCGAATACCCTGGAGGCGACGCGCCGCGTGGAGGAGGCGCTGGATAACTACGCAAGCACCCTGGAGCGTGAAGGCATCACCCTCCACCGCGGCTTGCACCGCCCGGCGAATTTCATCGAGCTGGCGATTGACCACATCCGCGATTCACTGCTGATCGGCACCTTGCTGGTGGTGGTCGTGCTCTTGCTCTTCCTGCGCAGCCCCCGCACCGCGCTTATCTCCTTCTCCTCGATTCCGCTGTCCCTGGTGGCAGCCATGCTCGTCTTCCGCGCCTTCGGGGTAACGATCAACACGATGACGCTCGGTGGCTTCGCGGTGGCCATCGGCGTGGTGGTGGATGATGCAATCATCGATGTGGAGAACATCGTGCGCCGCTTGCGGTTGAACGCCACCCAGGCGGCACCTCTCCCTGCCAGGCTGGTGATCCTGGAAGCATCCATCGAGGTGCGCGGCGCAATCGTCTACGCCACGCTGATCGTGATCGCGGCCTTTATCCCGGTCTTCACCTTGGGCGGGGTGCAGGAGCGGTTCTTCGCACCGCTCGGGCTCGCCTTCGTCGTGGCCACCATCTTCTCGCTCCTGATCGCGGTGACGGTCACGCCGGCCCTGTGCTCGATTTTCCTGCGGGCTCATGCAGAGGATCGCGAGCCCTTTTACCTGCGCTGGCTGCGCGCACTGCATACCGCAGGCTTGAAGCTGTCCACGCGCTTGGCGTGGCCGCTAGTGCTGCTGGTGCTCGCAGCCGGAGCCGGGGCAGTCGCTCTGGTGCCACATCTGGAAAAGGAGTTCCTCCCGGAGTTTCGCGAGGGCCACTTCGTGATCCAAGTCTCCACGGTACCTGGCACCTCACTGAAGGAGATGAACCGCCTGGGTGCTTCCATCTCGCGCGAATTGCTGGAGGATCCCCGGGTAATCTCCGTGGAATTCCAAGCGGGCCGCGCCGAGCAGGGCGTGGATACCTGGGGACCCGAGCGCGCGGAGATGCACGTGGAACTCAAGCCGGGCCTGAACCTGGATGAAGCCGCGGTGCAGGCTGACCTGCGCAAGCTGTTAGAGGGCTATCCCGGTGTCCAATCCGAGGTTCTCACCTTCCTGGGCGACCGCATCGGCGAGTCGATCGGTGGCGAGACGGCCGCCGGAATCGTCAGCGTTTACGGGAATGACCTGGACATCCTCGGGCAGACTTCGACCTCCATCGGCAAGCTGCTCGAAGCGACGCCCGGCACCGCGGACGTGATCGTGAAGTCCGCCGCGGAGGGCCCACGCGTCGGCATCCGCCTCAAGCCCGCCGCGATGGCCCAATTCGGCCTGCTGCCCGCGGATGTGATGACGGCGGTGCAGACCGCCTACCAGGGCACGGAGATCTCCCAGCTCTACCAGTGGGGCCAGATCATCCCGGTGGTGCTGGTGGGGCCCGGGCCGGAAGGCAGCATCTCCGGTCTGGGCGAGCTTCCGCTCATCCAGCCCCCGGGGCCGACCCTGCGCTTGGGCGATGTCGCGGACATTTTCATTAGCTCCGGCCATTCCGTGATCGAGCATGAGGGCGGCCGGCGTCTGCAGCGGGTCACCTTCAATACCGACGGCCGCCCGATCTCCGCGGTCATGGCGGACGCCAGGAAATCCATCGACGACAAGATCCATCCCGCTGGTGGGACCCAGATCTCCTACAGCGGTGCCGCCGAGGCGGAGAGCGAGGCGAATCGCAACCTGATCGTTTCCTCCGTCATCGCCATCACGATCATCGTGATGATCCTGTGGACGGCCTTCCGCAGCGGCCGGCATCTTACCCTGATCCTGTTAAATCTCCCCTTCGCCCTGATTGGCGGAGTATTTGCACTCGCCGTCACCGGTGTCCCGCTCTCCCTCGGAGCCTTGGTCGGCCTGGTGGCCCTCTTCGGCATCAGCGCGCGGAATGCGATCATGATGATCTCCCACTATGAGCACTTGGTCCTGAGTGAAGGCCTGCCATGGAACCGCGAGACGGCGCTCCGCGGTGCAGGTGAGCGGCTTGTCCCCGTGCTGATGACCGCGCTGGTCACCGCGCTCGCCCTGATCCCCATCGCGCTCAAGCCCACTGCAGCGGGTCAGGAAATCGAAGGCCCGATGGCGATCGTCATCCTTGGCGGCCTGGTCTCCTCCACCTTGCTCACGCTGCTGCTGCTGCCCGCGCTGGCCGAGCGCTTCGCCCGCTTCCACCCGGGGGAGGACGCCATGGATGCAGCTCCGGCAACTCCCCACTAAAAAATCATGCGGGCGTCGAATTTCTCTCCGCCATCAGGTTCCCGTCATCCACGCCATGCTTCAGTTGCTTGAGTCGGTTGCCACGGGGGCAACCACACGGAATGCAAATCATCCAATACCTGATCAAGCTTATGAAATTCCACCCGATCCTCGCCCTCGCGGCACTTCTCCCTTCACTGGCAGTCGCCAAGGAACACGAGGAAGAAAACGAGCTCACGCTCGACAAGCTTCCGGCGAAAGTCGCCGAAGCGATCCGGACCACCGCTGGCCAAGCGGAAGTCGAAGTCGAAAAGGCGGACGATGAAGCCAAGGCCCCGGCCGCCTACAAGGCGGAGTGGGAGCAGGACGGCAGCAAGCACGAGATCACGCTCGGTGCGGATGGTGCCATCCTCTGCCGGGAAGATGGCATCACGCAGGCCGCTGCTCCCGCGCCGGTCCAGGCCGCCCTGCAGGAACTCGCGAAATCCGGCACCTTGAAGGAGATCGAGAAGATCACCGAAAACAACACGGTCAGCTATGAGGCGGAGCTCAAGACCGCGGACGGCAAGCTGGAGGTGAAGTTCGACGCCGCCGGCAAGGAGATCGCCCGCAAGATCGAGAAGAAGAAGGACAAGGAAGAGGAAGACGATGATGACGAGGAGGATGGCGCCGACGACGACCACGGTCACGGCGATCATGATCATGACGGCGGCCATGAGGATGACGACGATGACGAAAACTAAACCAAACCCGCCGATCCGCTGAATCCGCCCGCCATGACCGTGACTCACGGGCATGGCGGTCCACTTGGAAGCGGATGGATCGGGGCAATCAACCACGATGCGCGTGCTGGTCGTAGAAGACTCCCAGAGCTTGCGCAGTTCCCTGCGCCGGGCGCTGCAGCACGATGGCCATGCCGTGGACTTGGCGTCTAACGGCATGGAGGGTTTGGCCGCGACCGATCTCCATCCCTACGATGTGATCATACTGGACGTGATGATGCCGGGGCTGGACGGGATCGGTATGCTGACCGAGCTGCGCCGCCAGGAGAACCCCGTCCATGTGCTGCTCCTGACGGCGCGCGATACCTTGGAGGACAAGGTCTCCGGCTTTCGTGCCGGGGCCGACGATTATCTGGTGAAACCCTTCGCCCTGGATGAGCTGCTGATGCGCGTGTCGGCGCTTGGCCGGCGTGCCCACGGCATCAAAAAACCGGTCCTCTCGATCGGTCCTCTCGAACTCGACCTGGCGGCGCGCAGCGTGCGGCTGTCGGGAAGCGAACTCGATCTAACAGCCCGTGAGTGGCGGCTCCTGGAGTGCCTGGCCCAGCGTGCCGGACAGGTCGTCCCGCGGACCGAGATCGAGGAATGCATCTATGACGAGTTGGTGGAGCCGATGAGCAATGTGGTGGATGCCGCGGTCTACGGCTTGCGACGGAAGATCGGGCGCGACCTCATCCACACCCGGCGCGGCCTGGGCTACGTGCTGGCACCATGAGATCCCTGAAATCAGCCCTGACGATTCGCCTCCTGCTGGGTGGCGTCATGCTCCTTGGAGTAGCCGGTCTGTTTTTCCAGTGGCGTCTCCACAAGGCCCTGTTGGGCGACTTCGATTCAAGCCTGCTGGTTGCGGCTCATTCCCTGGAGGCCTTGGTCGAAAACGAGAATGGCCAGATCCGGATGGAAGCCCAGGCCAGTGAGATGCCGGACTTCGGTCACCGCGGCGGGGCGGCGATTTTCCTGCTGGAACGCGCGGACAATGTCGAGATCCAGCGCTCGCCCTCCTTGGGAGAGATCCATCTGGACATCCCGCCCGCCTCCTCGGATATGCCGGTGTTTTCGAACGTGACCCTGCCGGACGGACGGGGCATGCGCTGCGCCTCGTTGATCGTCGATATCGACACCGAGGACCATGCCGGGAATGCCGAGTCGGAGGCGATCATTCCGGCGAAGTTGCTGGTCGGCCGGGACAGCCGGCCACTCGAGGATACCATTCACGAAACCCGCAATGCCCTGCTGGTCACCGGTTTCATCACGCTCGGCGCACTGGCGCTGCTGCTCCTGTGGGGTGTCCGGCACGGGCTGTCACCGCTCGACAAGCTGGTGGAGGAAATCGGCAAGATCGACGGTCGCTCACTCGCCACCCGTCTGGAGGCCGGCCACGCCCCGTCCGAACTGCTGCCCGTGGTGAACCGCCTGAATGAATTGCTGGCGCGGCTTGAGCGCGCTTTCGAACGCGAGAAGCGCTTCACCTCCGATGTTTCCCATGAACTGCGCACACCCCTTGCCGAACTGCGGGCGCTGGCCGAGGTGAACCTGCTCACGCCGCCGCCAAGTATCCGCGAGGGTGCCGCCTGCTGGAGCGAAGTCCAGGCGATCGCCCTGCGCATGGAGTCGCTCTCCATCCATCTCCTGGAGCTAGCCCGTGCCGAACAAGCGGGCCGGGTGCCCCACAGTGAAAGCGTGGACATGAACACCTTGCTCGACCGCACCCTGGAGCGCCATGCGGATGCCGCCGCCGCCCGCGATGTCAACTTCACCATCCGCGCTTGCGGAGCCGTGACTCGCGAGAGCGACCCGATGCTGATGGAGTTGGTCCTCTCGAACTTGATCGGCAATGTCGCCCATCACGCACAACCCGGCAGCACCTGCCTGATCGAGCTCGAACAAGGGATGCTGATGGTAAGCAACACCGCCACCGGCCTTTCCGCCGCCGACCTGCCCCATCTCTTCGACCGCTACTGGAAAAGCGACCACTCACGCAGCGACGGTCGACGCCATGGCTTGGGCCTGACCTTGGCAAGGGAAGCTGCCAACCTGCTCGGCGGCTTGCTGGAAGCGAAGTTCGATCCGCAGACCTCCAGAATCACCTTCATTCATCATTTCGATCACCCCGGCACGGGGGACGACGTCTGACCCAGTGAATTTGGGAAGCAACGGAAGGATCCATGGACCACGCCACCCTTCCGGAGGGCCTCAGGCTGAAATAAAAGTACGAGGACTGGGACTCGAACCCAGGATTAATTTCCCATCTCTTCAACCGAGATGAATCCTTGATTTATCAAGGATTTTAGGCACACTTGCGGCAGTAAAAACCTCCTCGACGTTCTCATTTTTGTTCTCACTTATTCGGCCATGGGTTCTCTCAGCAAACGCAGTGGTTCTCCTTATTGGACAGCATGTTTTGACGTGACCCTGTCCGACGGCAGCACTCGCCGTCTGAAGAAATCCACGAAGAAATCCAAGCGCTCCGAAGCCCTGATCGAAATGCAGCGCTTGGAAGACCTGGAGCAGAAGCGTGTCAACGACGGCGGCGACGTTAGGACAGACAAAGCCTACACCGTCCTGGCAGAGGCGACGGAGGCTGCGGCAAAAGGCGAGCTTTCCGAGGCTCGTGCGAGGGCGCTGATCGCCCAACTTGCCGAGTTCTCCACCGGCAAGCAGCTCCGCTTCTACACCGTCCGGCAGTGGTCGGAAGAATGGCTTGGCCTGAAAAAGGCAACCAGCAAGGGAACCACCATGGCCCGCTATAAGGGAAGTGTGGCACTTTTCCTCGCTTGGCTCGGGGAGAAGGCTGGCGAGCGCCTTGAAGCCATCACGAAGGAAGATGCGCGGAAATTCCGTGATGCCGTCCGGACCGGATGGAACCCGGTAGTGAAAAAACCGAAGCGCAAGCTCTCAACAGCAAAGCGAACGGCCAAAACCACAAATCACTTTGCCCGGGATGTGGCCGGAATGTTCCGCGCGGCCGTTCGCGAAGGGCTATTGATCGCGAGCCCGTTCACCGGTCTGGAAAAGCTGCCGGAGGATGATTCGCTCGAGCGGGAAGTGTTCACCTTCCCCGAAGTCGGGCAACTAATTGGAACCGCCAGCAAGGAAGAATGGCAGAAGAGCATCTTTTCCGAGAAGGCGGTAAAGAAGGAAATCCGCGCGGCACGATCGCGAGATTGGCAGGGCCTGATCCTGCTGGGCCTGTATGGCGGGCCGCGAATTGGCGACTGCGCCCGCTTGAAGAAGACGGCCATCAACATGGCCGACCGATACTTCTCGTTCATGCCCGCCAAAACGGAGCGGAAGAAGAAGCGCCTGATTGTGCCTATTCATCCGCGGCTCGCTGCTTGCCTCGAAGGTCAGCTAAAAGTGATAGGCGATTCCGAATTCCTCTTCCCAGCGCTTTGCCGGACATCAGTTGCCGGCAAAGCCGGATTGTCGTCTCAATTCGTCGCAATTATGGCTGCCGCTGGCGTGGGCCGTGGGACTGTGCGCTCTGCAAGCGAGGGTCGCAGGGCGCAGCACGCGCGCGGCTTCCATTCACTCCGCCACAGCCTCACATCAGCATTGGCAAATGCCGATGTTCCAGAGGAGATCCGGCGGCGCATCGTCGGGCACGACTCGAAAGAGGTTCATCAGATTTACACTCATCACGAGCGCCAAACTCTGGCGACAGCTTTGGAAAAATTACCCTCGGTCTAACGATCAGCGCCCTTGAAATGATGATCGCGCAGCTTCGTCTTAATCCCCTAAGATGAGGTCCATCTTCTCTTGGTAATAGGCTGGATACTTTTCGATGACCACCTTAACAGCTTCGCGATTTGCTCGGAAAATTTCGATAATCTGCCATTTCTTCTCTGCTGCGAGGGAAAAATTCGCAGCTAAATCTTGGGCAACAACTCGATCTGCGAAGCCAAGCTCATAAATGGAAATGGAGGCCGCGGAAGGAAGGCCGTATTTGAGCTGCTTCTGAAACACACCCAAACGCTGATACAAATCGTTCACATCGCGCCCGGGATGAGAACCCACAAATTCAATTAGGGCACCAATCATCAATCCAGCATCAAACGAAATCCCATTTTCAAACATATCCACCATATTCTCAACCTTCAAGTCACGACGCTTCTCACCCCATATATACCGCGCTTTAAATTTCTCCGCCGTTTCTAGCAACTCTGCAAATGATTTACCAGAAACCCATTGGCGCACCATCATGGGCAAAATTCCGGGCTTGTCGAATTTTCGGAAGGACTTGTTATAAGTGTAGCGGGAAATAAGAGGCCACGTCACTTCAACGAAATCTACACCGTGCTTTTCGTCGGCCAACTCAAAGAAATTATCGACCATCCAACCACTAACGAATTGAGAGTCTGCCACTCCAAAAAGCGTTCTACCAAAAGAAACACGATTGGCTTGATCAGGAATTTGGGCCTTTATATTTTCAGCCAATATTCTAAAAAGCTCGATGATTTCCACCCTTCGAGCATCATCAGCCAAGGCGTAAGCCAAAGTATTGATGGCAAGCTGGCCGTAATCTTCTTGGCCATCTTCCATGTAAGACATCAAGAAACTTTCGATCGATGAAAGGAGATGGACACGCCAAGCTATCTGGCGCGTGACCCCATCAACGGAAAATTTGAGATTCTTGTTATCCCTAACAAAGTTTTCAACGAAATTTGTTATCGAACTTGGATTCGCTATATACTCCCTTACAAAATCCATCGGTGCCCACACGATAGTCGCCTTTTGATCATCACTTTGGATTGGATCAAAAATCGAGAGAATATTGCTCAAGCAAGGCTCGGAATTTTTCGCATCAAGCATATCCCTGACTTGCCTCCACCGCCATCTTTCATCACGATTTCTCTTTCCGTCATAGACGTTGGGATCGGCAAAAATCACGCTGCCTTCCGTGTGCATTCCTGACCGGCCCGCCCTACCAATAAGGTTATGGAAGTCTCTTGTCTTGATCTTCTCCTTACCTTGATACACACTCGTCACTATGAGATAACGAATCGGAAGGTTCACGCCCTGAGCCAAGGTCGAGGTGCATACAACAAATTTAATTTTTCCCGCTCTCATAGCATGTTCAACGGCCAATCGAATCCCGTGCGGCGTGTTGCCATGATGGGCGAAAATACCCAGCCGAGCGCTCTTGGTCGCGGGGGCTTCGCCAAGATTTCCAAGTGTAAGATTCACCAGCTTATCCGACTCGCTCTCGTCGCAATAAAAAGCTGGAGCCTTGAAGGCGAGCCCTCGATCAAATTTATCGACAGCAGATTCCAGAATTCCCGTAACTACGTCTTTGGTTCCACAAAAAATCGCCACCGCCCCTTGGTTAATCAATTTTATCCCCAAATATAGGGCGATCTCTTTTCCAACAGCCGTGCCATGTGACTTGTCGGGAAAAAATCGCTCACTCCTCTCCCTGGGCAAATTGTTTAGCCTAGTCGAACTGATCAATCGGGGAACGAAGAATTCATCCTCATCAATATTCTCCCCTGAGACAAAATTTATCTCCCCCACCGAACGCTGCCAGCTTACAAAGCCCATGGCTCTAGATGTCGGACTAAGGTTGACCCCTGAAACGACATTCTGATTGCCATTTAGCCAATTCCCGATAGCCGCCGCGTTACTTATAACCGCCGAAATCAGAACCTTTTGAGCTGTAGCTGGAAGCATGACCCGAAGTGAGGTTAGGAGAAGCTCATAAGTAATCCCCCGGGTTCCGCTATCAAACTGATGAGCCTCATCAAAAACCGCTAGCCCAATTTCTGCCGCCAATGCTGGTGATTGACGCAGAACGTAGAGCAACTTTTCCGGGGTGACTACGACCACCTTGAAGCGCCCCAAGATCTCATCCAATACAAAATCCATCTGCAAGGAATCCGACAGCTCTTCCACTTCAATTGGCTCTCCCGCAAATGCCATCGACAAGCTATCAGTTATTTCGTGGCAAAGCGCTCGGAACGGAGCGACAATCACCGCCAAACGGGTTCGCGTTTGAATGAAGGCACTTCTGATGATCAGCTCCGTCGCTTTCGTTTTGCCTGCGCTTGTAGGCATTTGAATGACGACCGATTCCCCCTTCAAAACATTCCCCTGCCCCAGCAAATGCTGCGAGGGCCACAGTTCTTTGAGAAATCCTTCTTTGCGGAGAGCGGATTCCCACTCATCTCTACTTGCGCCTGAATATAACGGAAGCGACTCCCAAGTGGAGTTCTGGATTTTCTTTCGTATGACTGCCGCAGCCACATCTCCGATAAGCAGCTGCCGAGGACTACCCGTGCGGTAAACAATTGTTAGAAGCTCTTTGACCGACTCAAGAATCTGCTCATGCCCATTTCCTGTTTGGAAAAATGTATAAAGCTGCTCAGACAGGGAGGCCGCTATGGACCCGAATTGGCCGGGAATATTCTCATAAAAAAACGATACATCGCCTCGAAGTAGCCAGTGCAATAGGTCCTCCAACCCGCCGCCGCCAAATGGCGGACAGTCATCACCAATGGCTTTTGCCAACACGGCGGAACTGCCAGGCAAATCCGCTAGATAATATGACGCCGCTCCCAACAGATGTAAATAGGGATCGAGATCTCTATTGAGCTTCGATCCTACAAAGGCGTCGAAAAAATTTGCCGAGAACAGCAACTCCTTACGAAGCTCGGTAAGATTATCTGTGTTTGGTGTCTCAAAATTTGCTTCCGCCGAAACATCTCCCAACAAGCAAATCGCCAAAGGAAAAAGATTGCTAGGGTCCTGCGAAATTTTAATATGATAATCCTCAGGAACGCCATATTCATACATTTTTGCTTTGGAGCGTGTTACCCCCAACAGCTTCCTTGATCGATTTTCAGGCTTCATCGATTGCCCGCTGGTAAAGTTCTCGAACGAGTTTCATCATGTTCGCCCCCTTGATTACTACCAACATCAGATTCTTGGCTTCAGGATGATTATCATCCTTGCATGCCTTTATCACTCCAAGATCGACCAGTTTTTCGTCCCAATGCGCTACCGCGCCAAATAGCTTCTTATATTCATTATCCTCGGGACTTTGAAAGCGCTGCACTTTAAGTGCGCTCGCTTTATCCCCTTCTTTCAAAAAGCGTCGCTTTATGGCATTTAGAGATTCCGCCCGCCTTAAAATATCTTTCGCCGAATCATCAATGGCGTCTTGGAGGCGGGGCAGAGTTTTCTCTCCGGTGAACTGTGCCTTTGACTCAAAAACCGCTAAAGTGTCATTTGCAGAGTTTCCGTCAGCGGCGAACTTAAAACCAATGGTATCGCTTCCTTTAACCGACTCATTGCGGACAGCCTTTTCTTCGTAGCGAGTGCGGGGTACCCAATAATTCAGAATAAACTCCAAGTAATCAGCGGCTAGAATCTCAGCGAAATCCCCCGCTCGGATACTGGGCCCTGGGGCTTTGCTTTTATCGGGAAAAACCAGCTGCTCTAAGTATTCTGCACGACTAAGCTTCGTTCCGTCTCTGAGCTCGTCGATCAGGTCGTCGGAACAATAGTGATTCCGGAAATGCTTCGCCCAAGCGGACAGAATTTTGGGATTATTTTTGGGTGCGAATTCCCACACCTCGACAACCTTCCCAGTTGAGATTTTGATCTTCTGGTTGGTCTTGGTCAGCCAAGCAGCGTGAAGATTGGTCCAAGGCATTGATTTCCTGCGGTCGAGCTTTGTACTAGGCTTCTAACAGGATTGGGCAGTGAAAGTCAAGGTGGCCCCAATTTAGAAGAGGGCTCGAATTGGCAACGGCCTCGGCAGAGCGTAAGAGGCTTGGCCTATTTTGATAAATTTACCCAACCGATGCGGACGACTTCCGGCTTGCCGCACGTTCTGGCTGGTGTGCAGCATTCCTCACCGATGGAAAATAAGATCCCCGCTGACACCCTGAAGGAGATTCTCGTGCTTCGCGCTGAAAACAGCTTGGAGACCACCGAGGAGGCATTGCAAGCGGATCTCGCTAGGTCGAAGGCCAAATGGACGTTAAAGGAAACACCACGCTATCGTCGCGCTGGCCGCTCCCCTCTTTACATGTCGGGCAAATACCTTACTGCCGTTGGCGTTTGCCCTGCAACTGGCGAAGCAGATGGCAAAGAAAGGAAGGCGAAGACCGCCGCTAGCGCCAGCACAGCTCGCAGCGCAGCCACCGTCCAGAAGGTCGATAAGACTGTCTTCTACAAGGTTCTGCACGGCAAGGGCTTCAATGTGAAGATGAGCCAAAACCTTCTGACCGGTGAACTGGAAACCCAAGTACCTCCTGCCATTTCCAAGCTCGCACTGAAATTTGGCTCTATTCCGCCCAATGCCACAGACATTCACGTGACCCAAACCAGTCAGCAGATCCAGATATCGATGCCGCTCGACAAGTTTTTGGAGGTTGCAGGCATCAAACCTTAACGGTCCGCAATACTGGAGCAGGCCCTCTATCCAGAAAATCAAAGGCCAGCTTTTTCAGAAGAAAAAGTTGATGCCGATAGGAAGAGCAGCCGGCTCGCAGGGGTCAAGGGGATCCGCGAGTTCCCGCAGGAGGCTTGGCGACGAGGACAACGAGTGGATGCACTTGATGCCGAGAACTGGCTGCGATCCTCCTGAGGCTCCGGCAGGGATGCGTAGGCTTTGCGGAGCATCGCTGCCGGAGCCGAAGCACTTTGATGGCGATCGCGCGGCGGAATCCGGCGTAGCGAAGGCGAGGTACGAGCCGTAGCGGAGACGGATGACGCGGAGCAAGCGATCGGCGGCGCGGAGCAACAAACTGGTTCGTCATTCAAAGGAAAACCGCGCGCGGCGCGGCTGATTTTGGGGTTTGGGGCAAAGCCCCAGGAGAATGGGGTGCGGCGTACGCAGTAGCCGCCGGGGAAAGTCCTTTCCCCGGCCACCACGGCAAAGCTAGCGTGAGCGTCGTGAGCTGCGTGATTGGCTCATCTTCTCACGAAAGCTTTGCTCCCCTGCGCCAACCACGGACAATTCACCCTGATTAGTAAGAGACAGGCTTTCAGGGCTTCCCGCAGGAGATTCTGTTTGTTGCCCGGGATCCGAACCTAGAGCCAAATCCCGTTGCTGCTCGTTTTGTTGCTCGGCTGAATTGCCAGTCCGAGCTTCGCCTTGCCCTTGCTGCTTCCTTGGCTTCATGCCGAGCCGCCAAAACTCGAACATTTTGTCGGACCCCAGCCTCAAATCAGCCAATTGCTGCGGAAGAAGTTTGATTTCTCCCCCACTCTGCCAATTGCCATTCCCGTCCATATAGGTGCGCTTGATGCTGAGACTCTGGAATGTCCTCAAGTCATCTCCTTGATTTTCCCACATAGCAAAATCAAGACTTCCGATACGGAAAGTCTCAATGGGCTTCGGTTTATCACTCATTATTCTTCTCCTTCTTGTTGATTGATTAAATTACCGTTGGAATCCTCGGTGATATTGTCGTTCGCGTATTCGGGAAAATTGTCATTGTCGGCTTTGCGGGACAAAAACCCCTCAACCTCTTTCCTTTGATTCCTTCGACGCAATTCATCACTCTTGTCCTTCCTCTTGTAGAAGCGACGACGATTCTGTGGGGTTTGATTTTTCTCCTTATCAAGCTTCAACATGCGGAAGTCGATTACTTCAGACCTGCTTTTCAAGAGTTCGGAAAATCTTTTGCGAGCCCTCTCGAAATCAAGGCCCGCATAAAAGCAAGCTTCATAAAGTCCGCTATTTATACCTTCTCGACCTTCAAGCCAAATGCGAGCGTGCACTTGTATTGGGCCTACTCCAAATTTACCGAGAGCATCGAGGTATTGCTGAACAATTACCCCCTGCCACAATCTCCGGCAGTTTTCTTCGTCACCTTCCGCAATTGGTTCAAAAGTAACGCCCCTTACATCTTCATCATCCGTCATTCAGCCTCCGTTAATAATTGTTAGTAGAATCGCGGAGGCCACAGTAAGCGCATGACCGTTACAATCGTAAGTAGCTAATTTTCATAGGGCGACAATTTTTATTCAATCTGTAGCTGTATGGTAACAGATTCGCAAAGAGTTGTGCGGACGCGTCCAAAAATTTGGATCAATCCTTCGCGGAATGAGGCTCGAAGCGTTCACGCGGAGTCCTTCCTTTGGTGGAAAGCGATTGCTGGCGAGAAGTTGACTGCGTGTTTTCCATCTTGTCCTTCGCATCAGCGAGGTTGTCGCCGAGAGCTTTGTCGAAGCGCAGCGAAAGCCATGCCCGAATCATTTCCTTCAAGCCAAGCGCGATCCCGCACACCACCAGAATCTTCCCGAGAGGATTTGGAATGAGACACCCCATTCCACCCGTTAGCAAAGGCTCCGCAACACAGTGAACGAATCCTTCGCATTTGTTCCGCTTTGAAGGTGGAACAAATGCGAGCAGGAATGAAGTGCCGGAATACTGATCATGTTCGGCATCCCCGCGTGTCAGCCTGACGATGCCGGAAGCGAGTTGAACCAGATACAAAGCTGAGGCCAACACCGCGAAGGCCGCCAAAGGAATGAGGGCTTTCAGCGCGGGATCATGCCACACAGCAAACGCAAACCCGCCAGTTACGATCACTGATGCCAGGAAGATTTTTTTCGGGCGCAGGTAGTTGTATCCGAAACTGTGCCGGAGGAAAACGAGCACTGGCGTGGCCACGCAATGCAGCACCGGGCTAATCAGCGGAATACTGCCCGATGGTGTTTGGGAAGCGAGTGGTTTGTCTTTCATTCCTTGGGCTGCTTGAAGCTGTGACGGAGATAGTTGCGGGTGATGGTCTTCTTTCCATCCGCGCCAAGCCACTGCCTGCCGCCTTGAAAAATGATGCAGTCCACGATGCCGTCATTCTCGGCGCCACCCGTCCGCAGCGTGGTGAACTCGTGCGACTGAACCAAGTGCTCAATGACGATCGAGCCGCTGGTGCTTTGCTGGGATGAGCCCTGCCGCTCGCCATGCGCCAGTCCTCCTGAGATCTGAATCTGGCGTGCCCTGCCAATGGATTCTGCCGCCCAATTATTCGTTGCAGGATCCCCGTTGGAGCAGAACACCTTCGTGGAGAGGTTGGCGATAAAAGCTTCGGCTGCCGGCTTGCCGCCTTCTGACATGAAGGCAGATTCATAACCTGGCAGGTTCTGCGTCAGGTAGACAGTGCAAGCGCGTGATGAACGGGCAGTAGCTTGGAAGAGCGCATCGTGGCTGTTGCAGAAGAACTGCGATTCATCCGCGTAGAGAAACACCGGCCGGATGGTTTCTTGCGCTTCGTGGCGGGAAATCCCCGGTGGGATTCTCCGTTCAACGGCTCGTTGCCAGAGGTATTTGAACAGGATTTGGGCAAACGCCCCGAGCTGATAGTATTCCTTAATGGGAAAATCCAAGATGATGATTTTTCCTTTGAAGGTGTCTTCCGGGTAAATGTTCAGCTCACCGCAGAACATTTCGCGCAGGGTTCCGCGAAGAAATGAATCCGCCATGCTGGTGAACATGCTCACAACCGCCGTCTTGGTTTCGATCGCCAATTGGGCAAAGTCGCGTGTCCAGTATTCGTAGGTAATCTCAAAATCCGCCTGCCGTCCAATTTCTCCCGCACGCGCTTTGGCAAACTGGAGCATCTTGTAGCAAGTCGAGTATTGTTGCCATGAAGCGCTTTCTAATTCCTGTGTGGTGCTCGGCGCGGAAGTGATGATCTTGTAAATGTTCAGCAGGTTGAAATACCGCTCCGCTTCATTCCCTGTGGCGATGATCAGCAGATCGAACGCATTGCGGAGGAGCTGCTGGACGGCTCTTGTCCAGTAGCTGTCACCTCCGCCACGGTTCTTGCGGTCGGCCGCTTCCATGATGCTCATGAAGAGGTTGGTGAGGTTCTCCGTGTTGCCCGCGCCTTTGCCTTCGCGAGTGCGTTCGTACTTCAAGAAATTGAAACGGAATGGCTGCCCCTCACCGAAGATCAACAGATCATGCTCGCGTCCATATTTCTTCGCCAGCTTCTCCCACTCGGCACGTTCGTCGGTCTTAGCGGTGAGAACCAGCCCGCCGAAGTTGGATTCAAGGAAAGCCTCGGCCAACGCTCTCCCTGGGCCACTCGTCTTGCCACTGCCAGTGGCTCCAAAAGCCTGAAGGCCTTGGAAGGCATGATTCACCGTCCACCAATTCTCAGAGCGGCTGGGATCCTCGCCAAGTTCCAGCAATGCGGCGGTGTCGGACGGCCAGTTGCGGCAGGAGGTTGAAACGGGATCCACGAACAACTCCTAGACCGCTCATACAACACCACTCAAACCATTTATTCTAGGCGCGTTACAACCACCGTCGCTACTATCTGCCGAGGTTTTTACTGTCCGAATTTTTTTCGGCCCCGTCCTTCAACCGACCGGCGAGCTGGGGAGTTGCGTGAGCGGTTCACGCTTCTTCCAGAGGGTTGGCTGAATCCTCTGGCCGATGTTTGGCAGCGCAAGAAGCGATGATCTGACAATCTTAGAGCAAACTTCGTGACCACCCTAGCAGCATCATGTCCGCCAATTTTTTTTTGGAGGATGAATGCAAGCAACAAACAACGATCGAATAGACGCTTACCTGAGGCTCAACCAAGTTTTGAAGATTATTCCGGTTAGCCGGAGCACATGGTATCGTGGAATGAAGGCGGGAATCTACCCTAAGCAGGTAAGGCTATCCCATCGGGTTGCTGCGTGGCGAGAGTCAGAAGTGAGGCACTACCTGGAACGATTGAATGCCTCTGCTTCCCAGTCGTCAGGAAATACGCCCAATCGTTCATGAGTAGCCTTCGTTTCTCAAACAGATCACCGCGGGCATAGGCGGCTTCCGTCCCATCCTTCACCTTGTGTGCGAGTGCATATTCGGCAACCTCACGCGGGTGCGTGGTGGATTCGCCGGCCCAATCACGGAATGTTGAGCGGAAGCCGTGGACAGTGATGGACTTGTCCACTTCACGGACCACTTGAAGCAGCGCCATGTCGCTAAGAGGCGTGCCTTGGCAATTGGGGAACAACAGATCCTGGTCTTTAAACCTCGGCAATTTGCGAAGCAGGTTGATGGCTTGCGGTGAGAGCGGAACACGATGCTCGCGCCCTGCTTTCATCCTTTCCGGCGGAACAATCCAGATGGCTTTCTCTAGGTCGAACTCAGGCCATGATGCGCCACGAACCTCGCCGGAGCGACAAGCGGTTAGAATGCAGAGTTTCAACGCATCGATGCTCACGCCCCGCCGGTTGCCCAAGCCACTGAAGAATGCAGGGCATTGGTTCCAGTCGAGTGCTGCATGGTGTTTTACCTTCCGAACCTTTTTGGGCGCGGCCAGCATTTTGTCTAAGTTCCCTTTCCAAGCTGCAGGATTCTCACCCTCCCGGAATCCTTGAACCTTGCACCAATCAAGAATGTTCTCGACCCTCGCTCGAACACGTTGTGCAGTTTCCGTTTTAATTGTCCATATCGGCCCTAGTAAATCGGCAATATGATGAATGGTGATATCGCGAACAAATTTAGACCCTATTGTGGGGTGAACATAGGTAGCTAAAGTATTCTCCCATTGGTTTGCGTGCTTCTCGTTTGTCCAGCCGCCGCGCTGTACCGCGATGTATTTCTCAGCAGCTTCTTCAAAGCGAATGGCTTGCTCTTGTTCCGCCTTGATGTTTTCAAGAATTTTCTGGCGTTGAATAATTGGGTCTACCCCGTGGCGCAAAAGATGCCGCTTGTCCCAAGCGATCTTCCTCGCCTCAGCAAGTGAAACCTCGGGATAAGGGCCTAGACCCATATCGCGGCGCTTCCCGTTAATAGAATACCTTAGTATCCAACTACGAGATCCAAGTTCCGACACCAACAGTGCCAAATTGGGAGCACCACCTACATAATGGAGGCCCGCACGAGCAATCTTATTTACCGCAATCGCCGTCAAAACACTCGCATTCTGCCCCATCATTTATCCCATCAGTCAAATTGAGATTTAATGATACAAGAGGACCGTCATCTAGGCGCGATAAAACCGACAACCGACTGAATAATTTTGAAAATGAGACGATGTGAGAAATAGTGAAATGAACAACTGGCGGAGGAGATGTCCGCCATCACCCATTGTAATTTATGAAAAAACAGGCTATTTGCCGACGCGCCCCATCAACAAACCCATCAGCTCATTTTGTTGCCGTTAGGACGCAGTCAATCGCAAAGTTCAGCAGCCAACAAGCGCGTCTTATTCCTCGCGTGAGTGGCGATTTGTAGCGGTGCCCGGCGCCCCGGATGCCCGTTGAAAATCAGCCCAGTAAAACTTGCTTTCCCAGCCACTGCCGACTCAATAGTGGACACGTGAGCGTTGAACTGCGGATTTCAGACTCTCTTTTTAAGCGTATTCAGAAGCACGCTATCCCTTTCACCGATCTCACCCCCGAATCGGTGATTGAGCGCTGGGCAGACCACTATGAAGCTACGACTCGTCCCATTGAGCCAACAACTGCTGCACCGAAGCCTCCGCTAGAACCTATCGGAAAGAAGTTCTACGAGATGAATCCTCCGGAACTGTTCCACACGAGGGTCCGTGGCCGAATCGAGGAGATAGACTTCAACAAGTGGAACGATCTTGTCCGGATCGCTCACATCCTCGTCTTTAGAAAGGTTGGGAGCCTCGACGCATTGAAGAGGATCACGGCGGCAGGCGTTCGGGAAGGCAATCACGATGGAAAGGAAGGCTACCATTTCGTGCCGGAGCTGAATGCATCGATTCGAGGAGTCGACGCCAACCTTGCCTGGCGAATCAGTTTCCAACTTGCGAAGTCCGCGGGAGTCCCGTTGCTCGCACAATTCGAGTGGCGGGAAAATTCCAATGCCGCGTTTCCAGGGGAGAAAGGCTATATGGAATGGAAGCCCACTTGAGTGCCACTAAAGTCCCGTCTCGCCCTGATCACCTCCGAGTGATCAAATCGATGCGTGAATGGCTCTGAATATCGAGGGCTTCTCGAAGCACTGCCCTATGGCAAGCGCCTTCCAGGCGCGATCTACCTCCTCGACCCCGGCACGGATGCGAAGGCGATACCTGCCAAGTTGCGAATCACGGTCGGCGAGCTTAGAAAACGCCTCGCTGTCGGGGCTGTTTTCAATCTCCTCAAATTCCATACCGCATCGCCGAAGATCTCCTTTCTCGCTTACCCGACGTTCGAGAAGGACCCACACCCGACATTACAGGAAGCGGTAATCGTTGATCTCGTAACGGGGAAGGTCCGCCGCGACGACTATCGCGGTCGGGAAAATCCTCCGATTCTTCATCGAAAGGAAACCTTCCTTCCTATAGGTCACCCGCTTCATGCGAAGTTCGCCCGTCTAACAAAGGAAGAGGAAAAAGCCGGGCTGCTTGAAGAAACCACGCGGATTGGCTTCCTCCTGAACTGGCAGCGACTGTTAGCCGAACGTCGCCTCAGCTTGAAAGGCCACCGACTCGTCGGGGCTGGCAACTCTGCTCCTGTTTCCAAGCCTTCCAAGCCAAAGATCCACCGGCACAAAACCGCCCTCGTTCGTCGGGAAATCTCAAAGCCGGTGAAAACGCTGCTGGAACTCGGGCAGCTTCGACGGGGAGAGTCCTTCTTCGACTACGGCTGCGGCCACGGTAGCGACGTCGAAGCTATTATGAGGCTCGGCTTCACCTCTACCGGCTGGGACCCTGTCCATGCACCGAAGCAACAGAAGGTCCCCGCAGATGTAGTCAATTTAGGCTTCGTTCTCAATGTCATCGAAGACCCCGCCGAACGGATCGAGGTGATCATCGATGCCTGGCATCACGCCCGCCGCTTGATGCTGGTCTCCACGCTCATCGCCGGGCAGGAAGCCTACGATGATGTCCAGCCGTACGGCGACGGAGTCCTAACGAGCCGCAGTACTTTTCAGAAATTCTTCGAACCGGCCGAAATTCACTCTCTAATCGAGGATAGCATTCACACGGAAGCCGTTCCTGTTGGCCTCGGCATCTATCTTGTTTTCCGCCACCCTTCGGACCTCCACGACTTCCTGGCCTCGCGTAGCCGGCGCTTCATCGATTGGGAAGCCCTGTCTCGGAAGCTCGGCCTTTTGCGGGCCCTTAAAGCGAAGATCGATCCCTATGACACCCACCGCGAGCTACTCGACTCATTCTGGGAGCGAGTTCTCGACTTCGGTCGTCTTCCACGTGAGGACGAGTTCGAGCGCCTTGGAGAAGTGCGGCAAGCTTGCGGATCCCCCCCCAAAGCCCTTCAGCTCTTCATTGATCGCTTCGGAGAACCGACCTTCGCCGCTGCCCGGCAGCGGCGAAAGGATGACCTTCTTGTCTTTGTGGCAACTGCCCAGCTCCGTCGAAAAATTCCGTTCAATCAATTGTCCGACCGTCTCCAGCGTGACCTTCGCAGCTTCTTCGGCAGCTATGTGAATGCGGAAGAGAGGGCCCGTGAACTGCTGTTTGCTGCCGGCGACGAGGACGAACTCGAACTCGCCATCCAAGGTCTCGGCTTCGGCCACCTCGATCCTAACGAGGGCCACTTCACGATCCATCGCAGTCTTCTCGACGAACTTCCAGCGATCTTGCGAGTCTATGTCGAATGCGGAGCCCACCTTTACGGTGATCCTCGGGCGGCGGACCTCATCAAAATCCATCTCCACTCCCGGAAGCTCACATTTACCCATTATGACGATTTCGAAGGCCGGCCATTCCCCGAGTTGGCGATGAGAATCAAAATCGACCTCAAGCGACGCTTCGTCACGGTCTTTGACTATCCGGCTGGACCCAATCGCCAAGTGCTTCTCTTCAAGGAGCGTTATCTCTCCTCCGAACACGCTTTATGGCGAAAAATGACCGCAATCAGCGAGAAGCTTCGATCAATTGGGCTCAGCGAGAGAAACGTGGGATACGGTCTTCAGCGAAATGCCTTGGAGCTGCATCTTGAGTCGCAATCACCTTTCTTCCGCGACTTGGGATCTCGTGCTTTCGCTCCGGCTAGCCGAGTAGATCCTCCGGCGTAATTCTTCAAGCGATAGCGGTGGAAACGTTGTATGGACGGCACGGTGACAATTGGCGCAGAGGATCGCCAAATCACCAAGTCGCGTAATCCGAGCCTCCGGTTCCAAGCTCAAAGGCTCGAGGTGGTGAACCTCGCAGAACTCGACGCCATATACGCCGAGGGAATCGAATCCGCAAACTTCACATGCCAGAGAAGCGGCGGAGCGTTTCTTCCTTCGAACAAGCGCGGCATTTCGCTCCCGGCGGAGATGTTGGACCAATCGCCTTCGCCCTTCAACGTGTTCGACCAGATCCAAATCTGGACACTCAACCGTGACAGTTTCCTCGAAAACCATCGGCGCGGCCCTCGTAATCGAATAACTATACTTGTAGTCCTGATCGATGGGTTCACCCTTCCTCACTCCTATTAGGGATGTCATGTGCAACGGCAGGCTCGGCCGACGCAGATTTCTAACAACGTAAAGGGATTGAACCGCTTTGCCCTCCTTCTCCCACAGCCCCTCCTCTCGCGTGCTCGCGGTCGTCCAGCCGAGCAACTCTTCGGTTCTTTCGTCACCGCGCTGCGGGTCGATCACCACGTCGACGAGGTCTCCAACAAACTCGATCATGCCGTCCCCACTGACGGTAGCAAAATAGACGTCCACAACCGCACCGGCTTCGAGGGCTGCCAAGGCCGATTTCCATTTCTTCCTAGCTCGAAAGGTGAACATCCGCGCGTGATCAATCTGTGCTTCAGCAAAGGCCTCTTCGAGATGCACGGAATGGTTTCTAGTAAATACTCCAATTCTTCCATCGTGCTCGATAGCCTTCAGTATTGGAGCAGGCATGGAACTCCTGTCGTCGAGCGAAGCAGTGGCTCGCGCCGGCTCACCAAATTCCCGCCTGCGAATCGCTTCTGAAGCTTTCTCCAACCTATCTCTCCTTCCGTTGTATTCATTCCAGACTCGGGCGTAGACTTGGTGCCCCATGAGCACCTCCCCTCGTCGAAGCACGTCAAAGTATCGAAGCCGCCGTGCTATCCCTTCTGGACTGCGGAAATTCGGAAGTCTTTTCGAATGAGGATGGATTGTCGCGGCATTCAATGCCTTGCTCAATTTGACGACCTCCGGGTGAACCGCTGCCAAGGCTCCACCTTTTCCCGCAATCCTCAGAAAAGTCTCCAGAGCTAGGATCAATTCGTCCTCAGTAAAGTCGGGATTGCGAGGCCCCCTATTCAAGCCGCCAGTGGTCGATTCACTCGCCATTCACCAACTTTTAGCAGGAGGAGTGTCAGGCCCGCAATCTCTCGCTTTTGGCAACTTTCGCCTCATCCCGATCCCAGACCGAATTTCGCCGATTGCAATTCCCTCCGGCAGTTCCTTCGATGGGTTCGTGATCTACCTCGACCACAACGCCACGACGCCGATCCTACCCGCTGTGCGGGAGGCGATGCTCCCCTATGTTGAGTCCGAGTGGGGAAATCCCTCCAGCACCTACCGTTTCGGCTCAAAGCTAAAGGGCTCGATTGAAAAGGCAAGGGAGCAAGTGGCCGAGTTGATTGGAGCGAAGTCTCCCCGGGAGATCATCTTCACCAGTGGTGGGACCGAGAGCAACAACACTGCCATTCACGCGGCGATCACGGCTCACCCCGGAAAGCGTCACATCGTCACGTCGCAAGTCGAGCACTCATCCGTCTTGAGCTACTGCCGTTTCCTTGAAGCTCATCATGGGTATCGGGTCACCTACCTTCCGGTGGACAGCGAAGGCCGGCTCTCATTGTCCGAACTGGAGAACAGCCTAACGGAGGATACTGCTGTCGTCTCTCTCATGTGGGCGAACAACGAAACAGGGGTAATCTTTCAGGTTGAGGAGACCGCCCAGGTCTGTCGAAACCGTGGAGTACTCTACCATTGTGATGCCGTTCAATGCGCGGGAAAATTCCCAATCAATGTGCAGACCACTCCTTTCGACTACCTTTCCATTACAGGCCACAAGATTGGGGCTCCAAAAGGCATAGGAGCCCTCTACATCCGAAAGAAGGCTCCCTTTCATCCCTTGGTTCACGGAGGCCATCAAGAGCGAGGACGCAGAGGCGGGACTGAGAATGTCCCCTCAATTATGGGCTTCGGTGTCGCAGCGGCTCACTCGTTGAAGAAACTCCCCTCCTACGACGATGTTGTCCGACCTTTGCGTGATTCTTTGGAGGCTGGCATCCTATCCAGCATTCCCGGAGCCGAGCGTAACGGCGATTCCGCGCTACGGCTAGCTAACACCTCTAACATCACCTTCCACGGCATTGAGTCGGAGGCACTGCTTCTTCTCCTAGACCAATCAGGGATTTGCGCTAGCAGCGGCTCCGCGTGCCTCGCAGATTCACCCGATCCATCTCACGTTGTCGCCGCCATGAAGCCCGGCCCTGCTGCGCGTCAATGCGTGCGCTTGTCACTTGGGATGCAAACCTCCGCTGATGAGATTCGTCAGGCGGTTCTCGAATTCCAGCGACTTACCCGCACAATTCGCGGTTGACTATTTGGTTAGAAGAGCAGCGTTGGGCAATCTTCCATGAGGCAATGGGACTGCCTGCCGATCATCAAGACGCCAGCTCAATGTAGGCAGGCCGATCGGCATCCGCGAGGTCCGCTTCGCCGATCAAGCCAGCACGAAGAAGAATGACATTTTTAACGCGAACCTTTCCCTTACCGGATGCTTGGAAGAACTCGTTCGCGAAATCAACGCTCGAAGACGCCTGCGTGACCCGGCGAAGCTCCGCGTCAAGCTCCTCCTTGTGAACTCGGAGTGCTACGAGCCTGAATACATCGAACAATGCTTGAACTCCGATCGTCTTCCGAATGTAGGAGCGTGTAGATGCACGACTCCAAAACTCTGTTTCAACGATCCGAAAGAAGGCTACGATGAGGTTCCAAAGTTCGTCGTCAGCACACTCGCGATACAGATCTCTAAATGGAGAACTGTCCTGAGGAAGTGTTTTTCGGTTACGTCTCTGAAGCGGCTCCCTGTGCAGGAGGTCCCGATCCGTCTTAGGCTTCGAAGAAAAAAGGGAAAGAATGCCTTCTACAATGCAGGCAGTTGAAACCGTCCAAGATTGCTCTCGTCCTTCCGGAAAAACTAGATCCGCCTCAAGTGGTGCGATCTTAATGTGTTGATGGAGCGGGGATTCGGGATTCAGGTTTAATTTTCGCGTGAAAAATACGGCGAGCTTATCAGGCGACCAACCCTCTTTGGCTTCAACGTCAAGATTGAAGCCGAACTGTTCGTAGGCCAGGCTCTTGTCCACCTTCCGTTGATTGGTGTTGATCGTTGCAAATAGGTAAGCCTGATAAGCGACAGGGAGATCTATATAAACGGAACATAGCAATTGCATGTCACGACGATCATCCTTGCAGTGGTCGAAACCAAGTAGACGGTGCTGTCCATCGATGACACTTGCCATGCGGGTCTCGCTGGGCACCATCAGAAACTCACCACAATCATCGCTCTCTATCCTCCAGCGTGTCGACTCGTTCTCGATAAGCATTCCTTGATCGTCATAGTTGGCTGACAGGATTACGCTGTTCGGGAAGGCTGATTCTTCGGTGTTGATGTATTCGGCAATACTCCGGGCTCGAGACGCCGAAGCCTCTCGTTGGTTTCCAATGAGCCGATATAGAAAATTTGCCCTGTCCACTGAGGAGATTCGCGTCGGATCGAGAAAGACGATCTGTCGAAGAACCCTAGCAGAAATCGCCACTGCAAAAAACTCGCCAAGCGCTTGCTTTACACGAACTGCAGGCAGCCGCATTGGAAACGATAGTGCTTCTGTCATACCGAGCCTCCCATAGTCGTGAGTGCATCGTTTCGATCCAATGCTGGGTTCCATGCATGAGTCCCCCACCACGCCGCAGCCGCCGATACGAAACTCAGCCAAGAAGCTAAAATCGTCATCGTCTGCAATTCGAAAAGAGCAACAGCACCACAAATGCCTGAGAATAATACGGCTAAAAGCAGCGCGAGTCCTCTCGTGAGATTTGACCCATTTTGAGATAGAACCCAAAGGTCGGCTAGCGACATCACGGCAAGAGAAATGGAGAAGGTCCCAAGGCTGGCGCAGAAGGCATAACCGCTAGTTTTTTGGGAGTCATGCAAATGTTGGCATCCCGTTATCCAGCTTCCAAGTCCCCCAGCGACGGTAAGGAGAGCAAAATACAACCAGCGATTTCTATGACGACTGCACGATTCTTGCAAGCCACGCCCAATCGGCTCCCATTTGGCCTTTATTTTCTCAAATTTTGCCATGGTGCTCACTCTCCTTGGTCTCTCCAAAACTGCCTTGCAGCAGCAACCGTAGTTCTTCCCAGCCTGAGTACTGCTTCTCCTTTCTCAAGCTGCCTATTGACTTGTGCTCCCAATATTTCCTTCTGCTCCTTTGTGGAAAGCGTCTGAGGAGAGAAATGGATTCCTCCTGTTGCCAACTGGGTAAAGTCAACACCAGCACTTGTAAACTTGTCAGCATCTTGGCTGGCCAACCAAAGAGGGAATCCCCACGAACGCCCTTCCCGAGCCAATTTCTCAAGGAGGCGAGCCTTCCCGTCCTTCGGTAGAACATTATGGGCCTCGTCGACGAAAAGAACCATCTGGAGAGGCTGGATCCCATTTCGAACTGCTAGATTTTTGTTGAGGCGCTCAATAAAGAAATTGAGAACGAACGCCACGACAAGAACTCTTGTGTCGTTATCCAGAAGCTTCAGATCGATGACATTGGAACGACTGATCCACTCCTCGAAAGGCTTCGCTTTGGCGGCGATGGAGAAAATATCTAAGTCAACAATCTTGGTGAGCACTGAAACCGCCACTCCATCCTGCCCGTTGTTTTCCAGTTCTTGAACGAGAGAGGGGAAGTCCGGACTCTGAAGGTTCTGATACGCATCGCGGATAGCATCTTCTTGGTTCGGACCCATTTGAGGGCCGAAAGCCCGCACTAGTGAGGCGACGCGAGACGCGATATTAGCGGTCTCGGGGCCGGTTTTCCCCGGATAGAGAGGATTCACTGGCAAGGGCTCGTCGATCAGGCGGACGTATCGGGCTCCAGTAAGGTCAAAGAACTTTTTCCGATTGGCGGCCTTTTGCGCGTCGTTGCTAGCCTCTTCCAACTCACCCTTTAGATCGAAGAAAAGGAAACGGACACCCTGACGCGAGAGCTGGGCCAAGAGGTCAAGCGCAAGTTGGCTTTTTCCAGATCCCGGCTGCCCCGAAATGATTAAAAGCGAATTGGACTGCCCTGGAACGGTCGTGTCGTTCATCCGCCACGGCTCGGAGTCGGCCAAGAGTTTGACTTCCACTACGCCGTTTACGGGACTGCCTCCGCTAGACCCTTTCCCACCGACGCCGGGAGGAAGGCCCAAATCCGGCCCCCCGAGCTTGAGCAGCTCAGCAACAAACTTGGATTGATCCTTGCCCGCGTCCTCCCACAGCTCACTCATCCGTAGGCAGCCGAAGTCAAAGGCCCGCTTGAACTCCTGCCTATACCCGGTCTCATCAAGCGTCTTCCCGCAACGGTAATTCAGAGTGGCACGCACCACTTCGCGCAATCCGTCGTCCCCAAGGACCGTTTCATCATTGAGTTCAACCCCCAGAGAGTCGCTTGATTTGAACTGCTCAGGGATGCCTTGTCCCAATGCCATCAGAAGCGCGCTTCGGCCGAGAACGGCCTTGTTCCGCGCTCCAACACGCTGATGGACGTCCTCGATAAACTGTTCCGCAGCCTGACTTGTTTTGAACTTCATGTGCAGGAATGGTCAGGGGGTCTCGCCGAAGTAGTCAGCGGTGATCTTCACCTGATAGTCAGTGCTCCCTTCTTCGCCATGCGGATGAAGAGTGTAAACCCTCCCAAGGCGATCACGGATTGTATGGAATTGTTCGCTATCGGGATCGATTTCGGAATTGGTGGAGAGGATGATCGATTGATGACCCGTCAAGTAGAGGCGGTCCAAGACTGAGTTCTTAACCTCTTTGTCGAGGCGACCCAACGGAGTATCGACGACCAGAGGCGGCACCACCTTTGCAAGCCGGCGTAGAGCCTCGTAGAAAGCCAGGAGGCGGACCTGCCGCTGCCCGGCTGACGTATTGGTGTCCTCCCAAGAGGCCTTCTTCCCATCGACGCGCTTGAGCCAACACTTCCAGTGGTCATCGAACTCCATCCCACGGAATTCGCGACCGCGCTCGGTAATGTCCACCCAGATGTCACCGACGGTTTCCGAGATCTTCTTGCGCAACTGTTTTGCAGCGCGCGAACGGATCTCGGCGGCGGCTTCGCGGTAGCGATGGGCAAGAAGAATCATGTCCTGACCCTTCGCGCCCTTTTCTGCTTGCTCGGTCAGCAGCTTTTCCTCGCGGCGAAGTTCGGAGAGATCCGAATCGAGCCGACTGAGGCTGTTGGTCAACTCGTCCTTGCGGTCATTGATCTGCTTGAGGATCGTATTCAGCTCGCCGCGACGGTTGTGAAGTCGACCTCCTTCCGCGATGGCGGCAGCATTTTGACTGAAGTTCTTGATCTGCTGATCGAGTTCGCGGGCTTCGCTTTCCAAGCGTTCAAGTTTGACCGAAACATCGACGAGGTCCTTCACATTCCCTACGGCCCCCATGAGCTGGGCCCGGACTTGGGCACTCGTATCATTGCGGTCGGTGACAAACACCTTTTCGGCCATTCCTTCTGGAGCCGGGTTGAAGAGGTTCTTCAGTGCGACCTCTAGCCTCTCCTTGTAGAACTTCTCGAAATCCTCGTGGAGCGTGTAGGAGGCGGGAACATTCTCGAAAACCTCCTTTTTGACCTGAGGAATTTTCGGCTCAACTGCCGATTTGCTGGCCTCCCATTCGCGACGGCGCTCTTCCGTCAACAGGTAGTCGTGAAGCTCTTTCCGAAGACCCCCAAGAAGGGCGAGGGGCAAGTGTTTCTCCCATGATTCCCGCAATTGGGATTCAAGGTCCGACTTCACGCCTGTAATTCCAGCGCGGCGTGAGCGGGCTTGCTCCATCTTTTCGGGATCCACCGCCCCCAAAGTCAGGAGGCGCTCCTCGACTTCGAAGAGTTCGGACCTGGCTTCGCTTTCTTCGACTTCAAGTGACTTGAGATCCGCAGCGTGACTCTTCTGTTTGGCTTCAGCTGTCACTATCCTGCCCGTGACTTCAGCTAGCTTATTGCTAGCGATGCTGGCAGTCTTGGAGTCGTAAACCTTGGGAATCTTATTGGAGATTAGTTGGCGCAGGTCATCTTCCAGTTCGCCGTAACTCCAGAGACCCAGAATGCGGCTCACGCCTTCTACAATGTCCTGCTGGCCCAGGTTGAAGCTCTGGCTGCGCTCGGCATCAAAGAAGAAGAAACGGGCGAGGTGGCGGGGAAGGAAGGCATCCCTCAGCTTGTAGATCAGACTTTCGTCATCAACCCGCTCCTCCTTGCCGCCTTCAATCCGGTACGCCGTAGATTTCCAGATCGGCGGGGAGTTCGGGCGAAAGCGGACCTCCCGAACCAAGCGCAGCTTCCTCGAGCCCGCAGCATCCTTGTCCCGCTGGGCAATCGTGATGTCGAAACAGGATGTATCTTCACCAGCAGATTCGGCTTTCCGGTTCAGGGCATTTTCGAAGATGAACTTTGTGGCATCCGACCCTGTCTCGACCTTCTTCAGGTCGCCTACTCCCGTTTCACCGACAACGGCGAGGTAGAGAGCCCGGAGCAAGTGGGTCTTGCCGGCACCGTTTTTGCCGCCGATGAGTACTCCGCAGCGTCCTTCGAGTTCATCGAAGCGAAGCGGATTCTCGCCGAAGTAGGGGCCGAAATTACGAATTGTCAGCGATTCGATCGATACTTCCGGCATGATTCAGACCTCTTGGGGGGTGCGCTCCGTTTCGTTCAAGGCGTCTTTGAGGATATTGAGCAGATCGTCGGGAAGCCCCATGGCCTTGTGGCTCTCCGAGTATTCTTCCACCTTGGCGAGTAAGCGGCGCAAAGTATCCGGACAGATGTCCTTTTCCTCTGCGACCTCCTCCTGCAGTTCGCGCAGGCGTCCGGCTTCTTTTAGGTCCACCATATGCACCCCCTTGATCCGGTTGACGATGCGAGCCACGCCGCGACCGTCGTCCGGGTCGCGGGCTGCCTTCCAGTAGCGCTGGATGAGCAACAACTCTTCTTCACTGATGAGTTGCATTCCAGTATCTTCTTGCAAAATAAGCAAGCGTTTCAGCAATTCCCGGCGGCCTTTGATTGTCAGCGGGCCATCGCCGTCAGCACCATTCATGCGGCGGGTATCCCGCCAATTGTTAGCAGGGTCACGAAATTCCAACAGGGTGTTGCGAAAACCGATGAGGTGCTCCATTCGCTCGTCCCCGCTCTCCAGGAGGCCTTCACTGGCCTTGTCCCGCTCGACGACGGTGCAGGTCCAGCAGCCAAAACGGGAATTCCCGCAGCTCGGGGTTGATTCATCAACGACCAAGGGGCACTCGCCGCCTGAAGCATTAGAGTAAAGGCGGTAGAGAGCACGATTATCGCCGCCCCAAGGATTCGGCTTTTGCAGGAGGTAGGCCCAAACTTCCTCTGTCGAAAGATATTCAATTGGGTTATTGATCCAGACATTCGGCATATCCACATGCCGCCGGAGGTTGTTCCGGGTCTCGCGATTGCCTAGATTGCGGGCACGTTCCGCACTTTCGCCCCGTCTGGCTCCAAGGTGAAGAATGGCCTCGCTCCATTTTCCACCATTCATCGTCCGCTTCACGAAAGTCGTGACCGGATCAATTTTGAGCCGCTGAGTGCACCAGCGGAAGGTGCGATTCGGCGGCGGGTAGCCCCGGCCAATGATGTTCACCCAAAACGACTGCTCCGGAGGGGGACGAAGGAGATTTACGTCCACACAAAGGCCTTCGGCGTTGGAACATTTCTGCATCTTCGCCAAGGTGCCCTCGATCATTTCGACGATGGCGGGGATTTCGACGCGAGTGTCGGTGCAGACTACGGCGATGGGCTTGGTTCTCTGCTCCGGAGGAATTTCAAGGACGACCTCGTAAATCAAAGAAGCGACCATGGTGCTATCCTTGCCACCGCTAAAACCCACGAGCCATGGTCGGGAGTCATTGATGTACAAGTCTCGAAGGGAATCTTTGATTTCGGCGAACACGTCCCGTGGTTATTGCCAATCCAGCCCGGCCAGTCAAACGCTGATCCCTCATCGCCGGATCTTTGAGCCAAAGAACCCAAGGTAAATTAGTCACCGTACGGCAATCGGAACCGCTGATTCGATTCGATGGGGCACCACTCTGATTGCTGCACGTGCTCCGAACGAACTAATCCTCCGTTTTTCTAGACCTTTAATGTTCTTGAGATGTCAGAACCACTTCGCTATCTTCGTTTGGGCACAAACCAGCAATCCTTCCTAATGAACCCAATTGTCTCATTAAGAGAGCTCTTCGAGAACGAGGTCGTGTTGAGCGCGGACTACAAGGAACGCCTCTTGAAGATCGGTGATTTCACGCTTGAACAGCATCTTGGTTTCGGCGCTCACGGAACAGTCTTCCGGGCAACCAATGAAATCGGTCGTAGGTTTGCAATAAAATTCAAAGAACTTGCCACCGACTCGAGGACCTTTAATGCTAGCGATTGGCTAAGCGAAATATCGACCTTGGTTAAGTGCAAGCACCAAAGCATTGTGAGCATCTTTTGCGCCGGTATAGCGAGTTACCGACCCGATATCGGATGGACGACGTCCGATACCCATCGACCGCCACCAAATGAAGGGGGATACGCCTACATAGTCATGGACTATATTCCCTCAAATTTGGAGGAAGCATTTTCGGACACGATTCGCCAGACGTTTTCTCACGCAGATTTTGAAGACCGGTTCGACAAACTAGTTCTCCACACGTGCGCGGCGCTAGAACTATGCCATAATAACAGCATTAGCCACCTAGACGTTTCTATAAATAATATTCTATATTCACCAGATGACGATGCGTTTGTGCTTACGGATTTCGGCTCGGCAACCTTCCAAGAGCACAGTGTCATAACCCATCCCACAACAGGCAGCCGCCTCACCCCTTATCAAACCGATATCTATCTATTAGCTGGCGTATTGCTGGAAACCCTAGACAAAACTGGGAACACTATCGAAGGATGGCGGCGCAGAGGACTGAGGAATCAGCTCAACACAGCCCGACTTAAAACAGCAACCATAAAAAATATCCCTCAGTTTCGAGAGTCACTTGCCGGCTATCTGAGGGTAACAGGGTGGACCTTGAACCTAAAAATGGGACAATATCTCATCCCTTCCCGCGACGCATATTTTCGTTGGAGCTCAAAAGTAAGAGTGCCCCAGTCGGGATCGGTGCTTTTATGCCCTGCAGTCAAAGATATTATCGACACCCCCGCCTTCCAGAGATTGCGCTTAGTCAAACAGTTGGGACCCACCTCTTATGTATTCCCGGGAGCAACCCACACTAGGTTCGAGCATTCTCTGGGAGTCTATCATCTCTGCTGTTCGTATCTGCAACGCTTATCGCAGCTCGAAATTTTCCGATCAATGATTCCGGATTTAGACTATGCAATAAGGTTAACTGTCGCCGCGTCACTACTACACGACGTGGGACATTATCCATTTTCGCATTGGGTGGAGGAGTTGAAAAAGACCTCGGGCGTACTCGGATTGGAAGAACACGAGAACCGTGTTTCACACATCATCCAAAATAGCGAGCTAAATGAAATCCTCCGCGAACGCTGGAAAGTTGACCCAAGCGATGTCTGCGATCTTATCTCACGAGGCAGGAAGTCGCGATACCCGCTATTAGGTAGTATAATTAGTTCTAGAATCGATTGCGACAAGGTGGACTACCTGGTTCGAGACAGCTTACACTGCGGCGTTGATTACGGTCGGGGTATTGACGTGGAGAGATTCGTTGACTCCCTCTACGTAAATTCCAAAAGACGCACTATTTGCCTCAATACAAAAGGACGCGCAGGGCTTATGGGCCTAACCTACTGCAGAAACACAATGTATAAAGAAGTGTATTGGCACAAAACCGTGCGATGTTTTATGGCAATGTTCAAGAGAGCATTCTTTGAATATACAAAATGGGTTGATATTAAAAGCAAAAAGGAGCTGCTGCAAAATGCTAGCGACGAGCTCTTCCTCGAAGAAATTCATATGGTCCTCTCCACCAAGAAATCGGAAGCGGCTAATCTCTTAAGCGTTTTCAAAGGTGGCAAGCGCTCGCCTCACAAAAACATTTTTAGTTTTCAGAAGAACGACAAGACCCCGCCCGCCGACGTCGTCACGTTCTGCGAACGGGTCCTTGCATATACCGAATACTCGGAACTGCTAAGGATGACGGATTGCTTGGCCAAATCTATAGCCCGAAGCCCAAGCCTTCCCCCTGGAGTGGCGGAGCCGTTGCAATTAGGCGCTTTTGATATCTTAATTGAGGTCACACCGGGTAAAACCGACGCTGAACTCGATTACGCGCCCGACGAGAGCTGGATGTTCAACGAACGGACAGGCTCCGAAGCCAATAGTGAAGCCGAGGCGTCTGTTCTGCGGAGCTTGGCCGAATACCTCCCAAGCAGTTACCAAGTTTTCGTATATTCGTCTCCGCACATTGCGCCATTGCTCAGCACAATTTTGGCGAACGAGGAGGCTTGCGAGGAGATCTTTGCGGAGGCAATGAGGTTGTTGGATAGGCGTTAACGTTGCGCAGCGAAGCTGTGCAAGGAGAGATGCCTGCACGGAGGTTCGGATGCTTCGGAACCGTAAGGGGTGTGCATCGATCCGCCTTTATTTCAATAAGGAGGACATCGAAGCCTCCAAACAGTCTGGGAATCCGAAGCGTCAATCTTGAAGATCCTCACCCTAGCAAGTCCTCCGCAGATAATCGTGTCATCTATCAAGTGGTATATAAAGATAATCTCAGTCTGGCGTAGCTACGGCATACATTTTCCCACCGGCGTTTTTGAGAATCTATAACGTCGCCGACTGCGTTTCGGATGTCGAAATCGCGATGCTCGCGGGCACTTTCTAAGTCCCTAATTAGGCTAAGCCCTCCGGACATATGCTTTCTAAGATTGCCACTGGGGAAATATTCAACGACAGCCCAAATGAACTTCTGCTCTTCTGGAGGAAGCTTCAGAAATTGATCTTTATCATACGATCCGTGTAATCGAGCGCGAAGAGGCTCAAGCTTTTTGCGATTTTCACGAAGTAGCACAATACTCGACTGAATGTCTTCAGGATCAGCCTTTCCTGATCTAAAGCTGGTTTTGGTGTGGACGTCATTTTTGTTTAGAAGTGCATCCACGCCTTCAAACATATCCATATAATCAGAATGCACTAAAATAAAATCTTCGAACATGGGCTTAAAAACTTGCTCGAACATCTCTTTCCGAGCTGTCTTTTTTTCAGATTTGAGGGATAATATCAAATCAACGGCTTTTGATAAAATTTCAAACATGTCTATACGAGCTATTTGGTTTTACTGGAACTGCAGCAGCCCCGCGAGCCTATAAGCCTAGGTTTCTCCTTGCAACACTTTGCTTACGAAGTGTTTCAGAAGATCGATAAGAAAAAGCCCTGCTCGCGGCAATTCGAAACTGCCGAAATCGCCGCCTTCAGTTCCACATCTTGGCCATAAGCTCGCGCTCTTCCTCGTCTTGGACTTCGAGGTAAATTGCTGTGGTTTGGGGACTAGAATGTCCCATCCAGCGCTGAATCAAGTAAACGGGCAGATTTGCCATAGCACCACGCACCCCGAAGCCGTGACGTAAGCCCTTCGGACAGGCGTGAACGCCGTCAATACCCAGCTCCCCCATCACCCGCTTGATGATTCTCCATACCGTAGTCCTGGATACCGGCCAGAGTCGGCCATCCTCGTGCGCCTGACCGAGTTCTAGCAGCTCCTTCGTCAGCCGATTCGGCAATGGAATCCTTCGGATCACCGTTTTGCCGCGCTTCTTGAGGCATTCAATGCGAGCACAGGATTCACTAGCATCGAGGTCGCTGACTTTCAGCCGAATGATCTCTCTCGGGCGGCATCCTGAGTAGTAAAGCGTCTCGCAGAGTAGGCGCTCTCTTTGGGGGAGATCGGATACCCTGCGGACAAACTCCAGTCCCTCTTGCCGCGTCAGGTATTTGCGGGATCCCTGGGCGTCATAGGCCCGGTAAGCTTGGTGGTTCATCAACCCTCCATGAAACACTTCGTAAGCAAAGTGTTCCCCCACCCTAAAGCTCTGCACATCAATCATCCATATGGATCATCACCCCTTCCTTCGGACGGCCCATCCCGCAAAACTCCGATCCTCCAGCATTGTTGCCGCTGCCATGGCAATGGTGCTTCCAAGCTGTCAACCAATGTCCAATCAGAACGCCACTGGAGCCGGCGCGGCCGTTGGGGCTGCGGGCGGCGCCCTTTTCGGCGCCATCGCCGGGAACCAGTCAGGCAAAGCCGCAGAAGGCGCTGCACTGGGAGCGGCCGGAGGAGCCATTGCAGGCGCAAGAAGCGGCCCCAGCTGGTTTGGTGGCGATGGAAGTATCCAGAAAGTCGAGCGGGAGGATGGAAGCCGATGAAAGCGAGAATCCATACCACTGCAGTTCTGGTCGCAGCTCTGGCTCTGAATAGCTGCACCAACCTTGGTGATGACGCCTTCGCGCATGCGGTGAAATCCGGGAATGCGCGGATGGCGGTCTCGACCATCCAACCAGGCCAAGCGACGCTCCGCATCCACGAGGTAAACGGTCGAGTCTACTACCCCATCCATTACACGATCTGCCGCGGGGACGCGAACGCGACATTTGGGCTAATTGAAAGCGGCTCCCCCACCCGACTTGACGGGAGGAGCCTTGCTTACAATGCCGCAAAAGCCAAACAGCCGGGTTTGGCGAGGCAACTTGCAGCGAAAGGCTACGGCACATTGTCCGAAGTCGCCCTAGCCGAAAATGAGAACCGCCAACAGCAGCGGTCGCATGACAATTCAGCGGCGATGGCCGCCGTCGGCATCGTGGCTCTAATGGCATTGATCGGCTCCAGCGGCTCCTCCTCCAACATGTCCGAGGAAGAGCAGCGCTATGAGATGGATAAATACACCATCATGAAAGAGCGCGGAGAGATTCCCTAAATCACGAGGCAATTACGAAAATGAAATTTCAATCTGTAGCCCTTGCCGTTGCATTTCTCGTACTTGCAGGACCCGTCAATGCGCAGCAGGAAGATTGGCGGAAGGAGTTAGACGAGATCGTAGCCCAGATGGAAGGGCCGATCTATGCTCAAGCGGAGCTCAACCAGATTATGGTGCGGTGGACTGCGTTCCTAAATCAGCATGGGCGTAAGCTCGGTCGCGATCAGCTAGAAGCCATCACCGACAAGCTTGAAGAGAATCCGAGCGTCACCTATAAGGGGGCTGGCGGCTACGTCTATGTCCGTCACGAACCGGATGAAGCTTCAGGGGTTCTCCCCGTTCAAGTGATCGGCAAGCGCAACGATCCTGAGCTTGTAGACCATGTGAAGCGAATCAAGGCAACCATTGCTTCGGACAAGCACTTCAAAATCACCGAGGTGACAGAGAAGCGCCGCCTAGTGCTCACGCTCAACTTGAAGGAGGAAGGCACTCTCAAGCTCTTGCACGCAGATTTGACGATCAATCCAGGCGGTAAAGAACATGGCATCGGTCTGTCAGGCTCTTCGGCGGCTCTGATGAATCAAGATCAAGCAACGCAGCAAAGGGCCTATTCGCGGCTCTTTGAGGATTGCTTCGTCTCGGAGAAGCTTCCTGAGAAATTTGGGCAACTGGGCTCGCTATCGGACGGTGCCGATTTCAATGGCCTGGCTTTCGGGGTCTACGCGGCTGATCGGAGGAGCGGCAAGCCCAAGCCTAAGCAAACTGCGTTAGGCATCGGCATTCTCCTGGGAAGCACCGAATATCCGACGGTCATCTCGGTGGGCGACGGAAGCCCCGCGAAAGAAGCGGGAATCGCTCCAACCGGGGTTCTGGTTGCGATTCAAGGGCGCTCTGTTAAAGGCTACACAGCTCAGGAGGCTACTGACTTCATCGCCCGCCAACCTGACACATTCAAGATCACCTATGCGGACAGCGTCAAAAATGTGAAAGCGGCAAGGACCTTGGAGCTTACCAAGAGAATTGTTGAATACATTCCAAAGTAGAGGCAAAGCCCCGCCCGGAAGCGAGCGGGGCTCTTCTGCTTTAGGCGGAAGCAGCTTCACGCTCGCGGCTGGCGGTGTTGAAGATCCAATCGTCCGCGCGATCGAGGAGCTTGATGGCGCGTTGAAGGTCTAGCCGGCCCAAGTACGAGGTTTCGCTCCACTTGCCGTTGGATTGGTAGCTGCGTGTGAGGACCACGTTGTGGCGAAGGATTCCGTCGCTACCGCTGCTTGGCCAAATGGTCACTCGGAGGTTCGAGTCGCGGAACTCGGCTGCTGGTCTCGCTTTCTTTGGCTGAGCTGATTCTGGTTTTGGTTGTTGAGCTATTGGCATAGAGTTTTTCCTTTTTAGAATGTTTCTCCCTTCGTGGGATTGCTAATGGCCCAACAAGCCTTGAGCGCCTTGCACCGCTTGCGGTCGGAACAGAGAGGAGAAGTGCGCCAGCGCTTGCGGGGAACAGCGAGGGGTTTGTTAGCCTGCAATCACCATCATCGGAGGGCGAAACATTCTTCGGAAAAACGGCCAATTCTATACGGCGCACCAAAACCATTCCGTGCTGAGCTAATGTCCGGGGCTCGCGCTGATGGCCGACGAGATTCCCGCCGGGTTTCAATGTGGACAAGTCGATCGTGACTGGGGTAATCAGCCTGGTCGTGCAGCTCGTGTTAGATCTTGCGAGAGGATCCGATGCTTGATAAGAGCGCCTCATGCCAAGAAGAAGACGGCATCATTCGGAGGACAACCTTCCTCTGCCATTCGTGTATAGCGCGATCCTTGCAGTAATTGCACTGCTGCCAGCCTTTCTGATTACCGCAACGGTTGGGGTGTTTGCTGTGGAGAGATTTGCCCAGGCAATTCCCGGCCTAGACGGATCAAGTGCCGACGTGATCACGCTGAAGAAATGTGGCCTGGGGATCGTCTTCCTGCTCAGCCTCACCATTTCATCCGATCTCTATCGCCTTTTGAAATTGATGTTAAACAAGGCGATGAATTCGGCTTGAGAGGCGCCAAATTCCGATCACCTGAGAGGACTTCAAAATAGCGTCATCTGTGCGCTTGCCGGCAGCTTGCGGCAAATTTCGGACTTCACGAATTCTTCCGGGCTGATGCTTGCGAAAGTTGCAAGTGGAATGAACATTGAACGGTAGCCGGTTTCGGTAATTCCGGGAAGCGGGCCATTATGCCTGATCTCAAGATGGGCAGACCAGGAGCTGATGTGAAATGGCCGGCAGCGAACGCGGAATGTCCACGGCGGAGAAGTGAACTCGGCGTTGCTCCACGCCGCGAGCGTCAACTCCCCCTCTGATTTCGGGGCGACTTCATCAAAGCATGCGGCCATGCAATCGAAGCCCAGCTCTTTGAAGTGAGTCCAACAAAGCGACTTGAGTTCGGCTAGCGGTTGATTCTCCCCTTCCGGCCTTTCAGTGGCGATTGCAGCAGCTTGTGGGAAAAGCTCCGCGGCAAGAGTTCGTAGTTCCTCAAGGGTCAAAGGATGCCTCCAATGGTTAGAAGTTGAACATGAATTGCCCGCGCTCTTCCGAAGGAGCCTGGCGAATCTCGGAGACCTCAATCACAGGCTCGGGCGGAGGTGGCGCATTGAGGAGATTCTGTATTTTCAGTATGGCTTGGCGCTGGTCTTCGCCGACCCGGAACCAGTGCAGGTTCCTCCATTCGCGGGTGACTGTCATGCGGATGGTGTCGCCGAGGATGATGTGGGCAGGAATGCCCCACAAGGTAAGATTGATGTAGGCCATGTCGGCAGCCAGCGGGTTGATGTCCTGGGCAGTGACCCGCAGGAGATCCACCGAATCCGGCGCGAAGAGTTCCGCGAGCGCGAGCACCATTCCGCCGCTACCGCATGCGGGTTCATTCACGGTGATCGGTTTACCTCTGGCCTTCACCACATCGACATCTACCGTCATCCGGGCCACGAGTCTTGAAAGTTCTCCGGGCGTGAAAAACTCGCCACGAAATTGCTTGGAGGAGTGTGGGGCTATATCGAGGTAGAAGGGGCCAAGGAGGTCCGTGAAGGGCGCAGCTTCCATCTGCTGAACCAAGTTGGCGAAGGCGAGCGAAAGGTCGCTCAGCTCGTCGCGGGTGTAGTTCTTTGCGACCTCTAGGTATTCTTCTTCGCGCCGCCCAACCGCCAAAGCACAGGCAGAAATTTTGCAGAAGTCGGCGAAGACGGTGACGGCTGCAGATTTGCGGCGGGCTATTTCTTCGATGATTTTTCGGTAGTCATGATCGGGCAAGGTTCACTCCACTATTTGACGCATGGTAAATTGTGCTCGGTTATCTTGGTGGGAAAAAAATGAGGCCGACGGAGAACCGCCAGCCTCGTGTTGACTATTGGAGCGAGTAATCCGAAAGCAGTAGCGGCTGTTCGTCATTCTCCTCCGGCCCATCAATAATTGGCAACGGTTCCAGGCCTGCGGCTTTGGCCATGATGTCGCCCAACTGTTGGACGTTGGTTGCAAGCAAAACGGCATCAAGTAACCGTGCTTTCTCGGCTTCCAACCCTTCAAGATGCTGACCGAGCGGATGCTGGGAGAAGAGGCTGTCTGCCCGCCCCTTCACCAAACGGCCGATCTCGCGCTTGATGTCGGCAAAGCTGTAGCGGAATGGAATTTCCCCTCCGTAAACGTCAACGGCGATCGTCGCGAGCAGTTCCTTCTGAGCTGCTTCAGATTCCTCGATTTCCTTTTCGCGGCGTTCGTATGCAGCAAGGTCGTCACTGATGTTCAGCTCGTCGGCTAGCTGGCAATCAGCCTTAGCCCTGATTTCTTCGATGATCCTTGCGGACAGGGTGCGAAGTTCACTGATCTTGTCGTGGATCGTCTTCTCAACGCGGTTTTTCCAGTATTGTTTTTCGGTAAATGAAAGTGCCATGTGGCCTCCTTATTGGGTTCTGCCCGAATGCCGGGTTCACCCGCGGCCACGCCCGGCATTTGGGGAGAAACAGGAGGCTTGAAGGCGATTTGCGGTATTCCCTCGGTTTCAGTAGAGTTCGGTAGTTCAGTCCGATTTTGAAACCTATGCACTCGCTCGTTGGCGGGTTACCATTCAGCAAGAGAGAGCCATATGGGTGGCGAGGAAATTTGGAAGCCCTGGCGCGTCAGCTACTCCGCAGTGCAGCGGACTATCAGAGAACTCCCGCTGGAGGCGCGCGCACCATTGCTGATGGACAAATTGCCGCCGCTTTGGACGGAGATCTATGAGGAGAATGCCGCCCGACCGCTTGAACTCTACCGCCTGGCATCAGGCCAGTTTCAATATATTTACGACGACCACGAGGCGCTGGCGGCAAGCGGAGAGATTGAAAACGATCCTGTATCGGAGTCCCGCGTGGTTGCTGCGTTTGGGTTCTCGCCCCCTTCGTCAATAGACCGCAAAAAGGATGACGGGCGTCTGAGAGGTTGGCTGGGACCCACGGAGAAGCGTTTTGGGAGAGGCTTCGACAAGGGCCACTTCATCGCACATTCGATCGGCGGCGCGGTGGATCGAGCCGAATTCAACGTCTTCGTCCAGTGTAGGCGCATGAATCGCGGATGGACGGAAGAGGGAAAGCGATATCGCCTTCTAGAAAGCTACTGCCAGCAAAGTCCGGGCGTCTTCTGCTTCAGCCGACCATTCTACATCGATGGAAGCTCACGCCCCACTTGGCTTGAATTTGGCGTGCTGAAAACCGACGGAAATCTTTGGGTCGATGTCTTCGACAATCGGGGCACGTGATTGGACCAAAATGGCCCGAGAATGTCCGCGCAGGCTCGTGTTGAGTAATTGAGAGAATATTTCGCGAGTAGCAGCCGCGGCTGATATCGGCTAGAAAATCCTCACTCCCAGCGCCGGCTTCCGAGCTGCTCATCGCTGCCACGCCTAGAGTAAGTCACAAACACACAAAAAGGCCTCTGCGCTCCACAGCGGCTTTCTAGTTCTTGCAATCTTCAACCTCTTTTCTATTCTGGAGTTAACGTCGTGCCAGATCTCAGCTTTGACGAGGAAGGAGAATGCGAACTTTGCCGCAATCAAGCGCCGGTGAGCCGCACGAGAATTTGTCAGCCGTGCTTCGAGAACCTCCAGCGAATCCGAAAGGATCCTGTGCGACGAAAAGCGAGACTTGCTTCCCTTGGACGTTCGGAAAACGGCATTATCCAAGCTCTGCGGAATGACCTTCAGAGGGAGCAAACCCCACGACCTTCCGGGTTTCGGCTAGATTTCAATAAGCTTCTAGATGCTCGTGATCGCAGGCGCGCCATCCAAGCCGCGGTTCGTGATAGGGCTGCTATGGTGATCGCCGCGTCTCCACAGGAACTGTCGAATGCGCGCGACCCAGAGCCGATCACTGTAACGCTTACAGAAATCAATGAGGAGCTGATCGCTTGGCTATCGAAGCATCCAGAATATTTGCACAAACTAGACCCAAGGAAATTTGAGGAGTTGGTCGCCGAGATTCTCAGGGACCAAGGGCACACAGTCGAACTGACTCCGCAAACCAAGGATCAAGGCCGCGACATTATTGCTGGCATGAGGACGCCTTTAGGCGAAATGCTGGTCATTGTAGAATGCAAGCGGTATGCGGCTCATCGGAAGGTCGGCCTTAGTGTCGTCGAGCGCTTTCTCCACACGATTCGGGAACGGGATCGCGCGAACATGGGCATGGTGGTGACAACTACAAGATTCAGTCCTGACGCTATCAAAGTGGCGGACGAGTATCGACATCAGCTAAAGCTGAAAGACCAGGACGCATTGTGCGCGATGGCCAACAACTACGGCAAATGGAAGAAGCACGGCGATTCTGAAATCTGGATTCCCGCGTATTAGCCGCCTGAGAGGACTCTCCTCCGATTTTTGACCGCAGAAGTCGTCCGAGAATCACATGACCTCCATCCCTCCCCAACCCGACCAGCAGATCCACTTGATCGAGTTTCTTCGCTTTGCTTTGACCGGCGATGGCAGACTCGGCCAAGATTTTGTTAGTAAATATCGGGCTGAGACGACCAACAGGGAAGTCGAGCGACTTTGCAAATTCATTCGGAATGCGACCATCAAAGGGCTAGACGCTGATGCTGATGAGACATGGCATCTCATGGCCTTTCTAGCCGAGTGTCTCAATGATGGAGCCTGTTCGGGATCGGGGCGAACTCTGCTGCGGAGCTACGTCAAGAACCTCCGGCACAAAGGATCGACGGGGCGCGAGAATCTTAGCCAGGCTGCCACCGCGATGGTGGCCTTCCATACCTTGCGCACTGGCGTGGTGACACTTTATGCATCCGAAAGGAGTGGCCAGCCTCCGCCCATTCCGTGGAAAAAGCTCCAATTCTATGGATATCTGCTTCAGCAAGCCCTCGTGGAGGCATTCCCTTCCTATCGCGCACTCATCCTATGTTCCTACCGCTCAAAGCTCGCTGAGGTATATTCCCTGAAAGGATTTCGCCGCCATGCGAAAACAAGACTCTCCAGAGTAGTATCTTCGATTCCAGAAGACCTTGCTATCACCCCTAGACTGCGGGCTGAGGCGCACTTCAACCACGCCACAGTTTGCGATGATGATGAGACGGCCTATGACGAGTACCTCATCGCCCTCTTTAATTCCAAGAAGGTCTGTCCAAGCAAAGAAACTGCCTCCGTTGAGATCAAAGCATTCGCTGACATGGCGCAAATTCACGAAAAGAGGGGGCATCTGCGAGAGGCAATCAAGGACCATGAAAGCGCCTTGGAGGCCATTGTGGCCTACAGAGACTTCTGGACGCCTTCTGAGGCTGCCGGATGGATTCTTCAGCGGAGCTGGCTGGCCGGTGAAGCTCTTTGTCTCGTCGGAAAATACCAACTTGCTGCGGATAGATTCGAATATGCTGCCAGCCAGGCCAACTTTCTGAAATCGACGAAAGTTGCCTCAAAGCTGCCCCATATTGCGATAGGGACGCACTTGAAGATGCGAGCCGAAATGCTCCGGGCGCCGGCGAATCAGGCTAGCGAAATTCGGCGACGCTACCTCGCCGACATAGAGCAACACCTTGCAGAAAAAGCACTGGAGACCCTAAGCTTGCCGCGAGCCGGGTATGTGAAGTGGTTCAATTTCAGAACCCTCTGGCGTTTTCTAACAAAGCGGCAGGAGGTTGTCGGTGAGATTCAACAATACGCAGCCGATTACCCGTTCATACTCGGTGACTACGAGCAAACACGAGAACTACGCAACATGCTTCGCCGCCAACTCGAGATCCTTGAGGCGTTCGGAGGCCCCCACGCGAGAAACTATGTTGGCGGTCTTGATGTCGCTCCTGACACAGCATTCGCGTTCCGGTTCACGATGGAGGCAATCATTCAAGCGATCAGAGCAGATGAGAACGTCATCAGTATTGATCCGAATAGGTTTCCAGAACCTCAACTAATGCTACTCAAGGCGGTGGTGAAGAACGAGCTCTCGACCAAAGCGATTTGCCTTCAGTTTGAGCTTCCAACCAAGATTTTAGAGGCAATCGACTTTTGCGAGGTCCACCTCCCGCAGGAGTTGTTCCACGCGTTGAAGTACTTTGCTGACTTCATCGCCAAAAATCCATCTTACTTAACCAGCACTACCATTTCTACTATAGGCGAGATCCTGAACAGGATGGAATCCATCGCGATGAACTATGCTCACCCCGAAGACAGCTATTTGGTCAGGATGAAGCTGAGAGATGTTTACAACGACATCGCAGCTTCACTTGGCTGCGTCGTTGATCATTGCGCTTCCATCCTCCATAGCGCGGTTGCGGATATGCTGAGTGTCTGCGCTGAACGCTCCCAGTCATATTACAGCGCCGAGATTGAACCGGGATCGAACTTCACGCCTGAGGAAATGAAGATTCCCGCGGTGATGGAATTCGTCCGCCAGTCCGAGGCATTGGCCGATGCGAGAAATCGCCATTTCTTCTCGGACGGTGTAGTAACCGAATTTGGATCCGGGGGCGACCACTACTCCCAACTCTTAGGAAGCCCAGCCCGTCCGGATAATAGCTTGGATCGCCACGCCGCCACCCAATCGGCAGTCGATCGCTTGCGCGCATGTCAAAAGGGATACGCCGCGAGCTTGGAAGAGGTGCGTCGGGCCGTAAGGGCTTTTCAGCCCTCCCGAGCCTACTTGAGGAAATTCGGGGGAACTCCAGGGCCGGGCGTTCTCCGGCTCCACATCTTGCTAGCCGCCAAACGACTCGTTTGCATCGCGTTCTTCGCCGACGAAGTGGTAGCATCCCTGCTCCCTCAAGCTCAATCCGAGTCCCTATGCAGCAGGATCCGATTACTTGATTGCGGAGGGAACGCTGAGGTCGCTGACCTGCGGCAAATTGGCGGTCTTATCGACCAATCGGTTCGCCGTTTGGTGGTGACCGACCTGCGAGAAATCGAGATTTGCATTCAGCCACCCTTGGAAACGATACCCTGGCTGTTGCTTCGCGAATTTGTCGCATCCCTTTCAAGACAGGTGCGGTATCACTACGATGTGGGGGTCGGCTTCAGCGCCAACTTCGCTCCGCCACAGTTGCCCAAAGGCAGATGCGTAGTTCTCGTCGGTCCGCCCTTCTCAAGGTCGGACCTGCACTTCGGCTCACTCGAGTATCATACTTCGTGGCAAGAAGAGAGAGAGGTCAAGAGATTCCCCCTTCCCATTGAGGACGAGGCGGACTTCCTAGACGCTATGACTTCCGCAAAGATTGTTCACTTCACCGGTCACGTATATCATGATGACGCTTCCCCCAAGGAGAGCCAAATCTTGGGAAAAAGAATAGACCATCGAGGAATTTCGTTGGGGCACCTCCAAGCACAACGGTCTCTTCTTCAGGGTGGCGTCGTGCTACTCAATCTTTGCGATTCCGGACGCAGCGGATCGGCCGCGAAGATCGACGACTCAACGGTGAGATTCTCCCAAAGGACAAGATCCTATGAAGCTTTGGCGGCTAGTCAGAAGGCGTTTGCCGCAACCTTCCTCACCAAGGGAGCTCAATGCGTGATTGCAACTCTTTGGGAGATGGAGGATCTCCCCTCATTCCTTTTCAGCTACAAATTGGAGGCTTTGATGTCTTCATCTAAGGCTGCCGATGTAGCCGTAGATGAGGCCTGCCATTGGCTACGGTCTATTTCCCGAAGCGATGCATGTCAGATCATTGAAACCGCAATCAATGGTGCTGCCAACCTTCTCGTAGATGTAGCCGAAACAAAAATGCAACTAAACGAGCAATTGGCGGCGATCGCCAACGGTGCCGAGAGCCCCTTCAACGAACCCAGATTTTGGGCCGGACACATCGTCTTTGGGGTGGGCGCTTCCGGATTCCCAGCCAATCCGTCGGACTGAGCGTCAACTTGGCCGCCCTCTAGGTCATACGCTATAACCATTACGCCCGGCAGAACTGACCTATTGCCATATCTCTTGTAATATGATAAAATACTTATTTATCATTGTCATTTCCATGAGAATCATACTTGGCCAGAAGAGGAAGAGATTACCCGGGACTCCACAGAATAGGCATTGAGCTACAGGGCGTCTTTCGGGCCGTCTCGCCTGAGCAAGGAATCTGGACCACCACAATATTCGAACCGCCACGGTGGGATCTCTCCCAACTCCCCCTCCTACCCCAACTCCCGAGGGCACCGATCGATCCTGTTGCTATCCGGGTGCACTACCTTCGGGATGGCCCTCTTGGGGGCACCTTCGATATCGCGCTGTCTTGGCCCCCATCACGCCCCCATAGCAGCTCGGTTAATAATTCGGGCCATCCCACCATCGTATATGGCATTCAAATGGGTGGGTTGCGGCGTTGCGAGATGACGAGAGACTGCGCTCTCGAACTTGGTGCAACTCCACCACAACTGGGTGAGCTAAGGCCGAGGTTCAAGCTCAAGAGATTCGAAGTTTATCCCCTTTATGTATGCCAAGAGCTTGTCGAAATCGGGCGATTACTCGCACAGAATCGGAACCTTGCAATTGAGGTCCCGAATGTTCTCAACGGGAGATCGCGCTAAGATCAAAGCTCCTCGACCAAAGGAAGGGTTAAGAGCACGGCTGCTGAGCCCTCGGGAATCACCTCTTGCAGCAGGTAGCTACTCCATGCGCGTCCACGAGCAGGATTGCCCAATCGATGCACTGCTTTTTCGAGCGGAAGCTTCCCGTTGAAATGCCGCTTAATCGGCACAGCGTCCCATTTGTAGGACGTAAGGGGATTTGCCTTGATAAATGTTACCAGCGACTTTTTAAGCCAATCTTGGTCAATATCGACGGGTGCCGCCAATGCCAGACAGGCTTCGATGCCGGCCAAGCTATCAATCGGAATTCCGGGCAGCTCTCCAATAGTCAATCTATGATGGCCGCCGATATTCACAGGCTCCGGCCTCGAAACTCGGGATTGGCGCTTATCCATCTTCGGATAAAGTTCGTATAGATTGTTGTTCGAGAACCAAAGAACCACAGGGCTCAATCCTCCTCCATATGACAAATGGATCTGAACATTGCACCCATAGTAGATGCTTCTCTCCCTCGAAATCCCACGAATCTTCCATTTATCCTCGCCGGACGGAGAGTGAGAGAGGATTGAAAGATCTAAGAAATGAGTGCTCTTCCTCCCGAGGAGGCTTGCCAATATTACCTCGATGTCTTTTTCGCTAACGGGATGGTCCTCTTGATTCCCCTCGCCAACCGCCATTACTTCAACCGCCAGCTCCGCCCTAACAGATGCAACCAGTACCTTTTTCCGAGATCTCACGCCAACGTAGTCTCGAGGTCGCTTATCACCGAAGATGAGCGTCATCCATTCGTAAGGCTCATCCTCACGAAGCCCGTTGTAGAGGGCTTTGATCAGGCCTTCCGGCTCCGAAACCTGAATTGCCCCTGTTTCGCCCCTTTCGCGTTGTTTCCAACATTCGCAAAGAAGAATCTGAAATGCCCTGAAACTGTCGTCGTGACGGAACTGATCCTCAACCAATTCGCGACCATCAGAAAATACGGAGTCTAGGCTCGCTCGGGTGGCGGAAGCGAGCTTGTAGATCAATCTAATCGTCATCCGCTTCGCACGCCCGAAGCGGGAAAAGGTACCTCTCACGGATCTGCTGTTAGCCGCATAGCCTGTCGACTACAAGGTCGAAAGAGTCGCTCGTAGCTACTAATACTTGGTGAGTTGCGTTATTTTGTTGCGGAAGAATGCGGAAGCACTGCGGAACTCTGCGGAGTTCGCTTGGGGGTGGGTGCAATGCTCAGCGCATGCAAAATCAGATGCCGCTGGAAGCCATCTTCCTCTTCGACAACGGTCGCAGCACTCTCAAGCAGCTACGCTTCTCAAACCAACTGAGGTCAGCCTACGGCAGCCTCGATGCGCTCCACGCTAAGATCGTCGGGCGTGGATGGAGGTTGGTCGAACACATCCCCCCGTCCGGCCCCTACGGCCTGTGGCTCCTATACGCGCGAATCAACGCGGCCTGATCTTCCCCCGGCAGACATCTGCCGCTTCCACAAAACAGAACCAGAAAGCACTATAGTATGAAATTGACCAAATCCATTGCAATCCTCGTCGCCGCTATTGCGGCAACGAGCTGCGGAACCACACCGCCAAAGGCCATTCCTGTGGATGGTCCATTCTCCATTGAAGGAATTATTGGAGGGCTGAGAGATGCCCGCCAGCTTCTTCGCGAGGGAGGTAATACTATTCAAGAGTTCAAGCGCTTCCGCTGATCTCAATCCGATCACGCTCGCTCCAGGACTCAGTCCTGGGGCGGGCCCCTCCCACCCGATTTCTCCAACCTGGGTAACTACCGCGCGAATATCTTTCGACTATGTTGAGGATACACCAGAGCAAAGGCGGAGCCGGCGGGGCTGCCCGCTATTACACCGAGTCACTGAAGAAATCCGATTACTATATGGAAGGATTGGAAATCGAAGGTCGGTGGCATGGGCGGGCTTTGGAGAAACTCGGCCTTGTCCCAGGAGATGCGGAGACGGCTGCGCAATTTTCAGCGCTTCTGAACGGCCTCCATCCTATCACGGGAAAGAGACTAACCGCCCGCCTAAACAGGGATGATAACAGGACCGCTGGCTGGGATCACGTCTTCTCCGTTCCAAAGTCCGTGAGCATAGCTTGGGCGATCACGGGCGACCCAAAGATCGTTAAGGCGTTTCGTGAGAGCGTTTCGGAAACAATGGCGGCCATTGAAGCGCGTGTGGAGACAAGGGTCAGAATAGGCGGGAAAAATGAGAACCGTCTAGCGGGCGGGGGCGTGGTCTGGACGGAATTCCTTCACACCACCACGCGCCCGCTTTCCGATGGATTGCCGGACGCACACCTCCACATCCATGCATACCTCCACAACCTCTGTTACGACAATGTCGAGGGAAAATTCAAGGCCATCAACTTGAAATCCATCAAGGACAACGCCTATTTCCTCGAGGCGCGCCACGATTCAATACTAGCACGGAAACTCGATGAAATTGGCTACCCCATCGCACGCACCGCCAAAGGGTGGGAGCTCGCCGCGTTGAATGATCGGAGGCTGATCGACAAGTTCTCACGGAGGACTCTGGAGATCGACAAACTTGCCGCCGAACTTGGGATCACAGATCCGAAAGAGAAGGAGAAACTCGGCGCGAAAACCCGCAACCATAAGACCCAAAAGCTTTCTCCAGCTGAATTAGTGAAGGTGTGGAAATCACGCCTCACCGCCGAGGAATCCGATGCGATCCAAAAGGCCTATCGCCGCGAGAATCCGCCTTCAAAGGAGAAGGTCACTGTTAGTGATGCGCTCGATTTCGCCGAGGGCAAATGCTTCCAGCGCGAGAGCGTGGTAACGAAGGAGCGCCTCGTTTCGGCGGCGCTGAAATTCGGCATCGGTTCAATCACCCTCGCCGACGTTGAACGCGAGATGGCGCAGCGTGACTATATCGAACGCCGGATCGGCAACGAGAACAAGGTCACCACTCCCACACAGGTCGTTGAAGAAGTTCAGCTCGTTCAGAAATGGCGTGATGGCCAGGGCAAGCATGCGCCGCTCATCAAGGGCAAACTCGAATTCACGGATGAAAGGCTTTCAGAGGAGCAGCGCGATGCCGTTCGTCACATACTCTCCAGTCATGATGGGATCATTGCCTTGAGAGGCCGAGCAGGCACCGGAAAGACCACCCTTCTGCGCGAGGTCCGAACCATGCTTGCCCGAGAGGGGATTCGCATGATTGCCCTGGCACCTAGTGCTGCCGCCAGCCGTGGTGTACTTCGCGATGACGGCTTCGTCGGAGCTGAAACTGTCGCCCGGTTTCTAATCGATCCGGAGTTGCAGAAGAAAGCACGTGGCCACGTCCTCCTTGTTGATGAGGCAGGCACGATCGGCAATAAGGATCTCACCCGCTTGCTCTCGATCGCTGGGGAAAGCACCAGGGTGATACTTTCCGGTGACACTGGGCAGCATTCTCCTCAGCAACGGGGCGATGCTCTTCGCTTGTTAGAGAGGGTCGGCCTCAAGGCGGCGAATGTCCGTCACATCATCCGGCAAAAGGAAACAGGATACCTAAAAGCGGTCGAAGCGATTGCGGAGGGCGATCTCTCCACAGCATTTAAGAGGCTCCATGGCATTGGCGCTCTTCGGGAATACAAGCACGACGGCGACCGCTATCGGGCCATGGCGTTGGACTACGCGCAATGCCTGGCTGAAACGAGTGTGCCGCCACTGGTCGTTAGTCCAACGCACAAGGAAGCGAACCTGGTCATCGGCGCGATCCGCGACCATTTGCGGGAACTTGGGCAACTGGGTGCCGATAGAAGATACCTCCAGTTTCGCGACCTTCGTTGGGAAGACGTCGAGCGAGGTCGTGCCGAGAACTTCGCAGCCGGCCAGGCTGTAGTTTTTCACCAGAATGTACCTGGCATAAAGCGCGGCAGCATCCTGCCGGTGCTTGGAACTGATGCGGCAAGGAATGTCTGGGTTGAGGGTCCGACGGGAAAATCCACTAAGCTTGACCTCTCCCGCAGCAACCATTTCCGCGTCTTTGAAATCGATCAGGTTGCTTTCGCCGTCGGAGACAGAATCAAGCTCACCAATGGCGGAAAGGATCTGAATGGCAGGAGGGTTGAAAATGGCATGCTTGCGACGGTCAAGTCGATCGGCAAGGACGGCAAACTCACCCTCTCAAACGGAATCAAGCTCGATAGCAGCTTCGGCCATTGGTCGCATGGCTACGACACCTCGCATTCCTCGCAAGGAAAGACAGCCCGGGACGTCTTGGTGGCTCAATCCGCGATCTCCTCAAAGGCAGGCAGTCTTGAACAATTTTACGTCACAGTCTCGCGAGGAGAAAGGCGCTTGCAAATTTATACTGGGTCCTCCGCCGAGCTGATGGAAGCAGTGGCAAAATCTTCTCATCGTATGTCTGCGCTAGAATTCACAGGCCTGGATCAGGAATTGATCAGAACAGGTGGGCTTGCCGGGAAGAAATGGGCAGAGCGCCTAACGAACGGCAAAGAGTTGCAGGCTAAGGATCTCAGGCAGTTCCTCGACAAGCTGTTAAAGGAGCGAAAGCCAGTCGAGAAAAACGGGGAGAAAGAAAACTTCTTCCAGAACCTCCTCGATAGGCAGCGAGCGCGCATGGGATCCGACGGGAAGAGCCGCTCGAAAGGCCAACCCAATCCGAACAAGCCGAAGCGGAAGGAAAAGCTTGGTACAATCGATCCGCGGCGCTCAACCCCTGCGAACGCCCGCACCCAGGAGCCGGAGTCTAACTCCAAGCAGGAAGCGAAGCCACGGAAGGACCGCGCCGAGAAGAACCCGGACAGCAGGAAACCGCGCAGCAAAAAGAGCAGCCTGACTCGGCAAACCGAGAAGGAGATCAACGCCGGCGATAAGCATCTGAACGAGGTAGTCGGACGCAGCAAGCGCGGGGCTGATGCTATCAAGAGTGGCAGTGAACGTCCCATCAAGTTTGGCAAGCAGGAGTCCACATTAGGAGGACTGACGAACAATCCAAAAACGAAAGCAGCGCAGGTGAAGAATCAGGCGACGCAAAAGCCGACGCCGCCGAAACCACCCGCCCCTACCATCAGACGAGGGCGATAGATGTATCGCGATAAGATCATGAGCAATAGCCTCGACGCAATACTTGGAGCCAGCCCCTCTTCGGAGACCTCAAGCACGAGGTTCTACCAGATGATGCGTGGCGAGAATCTAGAGCATTACATTGAGTTTCGATTTCGTGATGGAATCAGGACTGCGTTCTCTTACGACAAACTGTCCTGGTTCAATTTTTCACCGGAACACGGCATGCTCGATCTGAACTTCATGGGAACGATGGTTTCCATCGAAGGCCGAGGCTTGGATGAATTCTTCCAGGCATTGAAGGCCAAGAAAATCTCGTGGGTGAAGGAAGCGGAAACGGAATGGCAGGACAACAATGCCAACACCGTGTTCATCAAAGAAATTACCATCCTGCCGCCGAAGGATGATTTTGAAGAACTCGATGACGAGCGAATCATCCGGCTTACAGAGCATCCATAGAGAAGGGAGCACTGAATGATCAATCGATTTTCCATTCTCAGATCTCTTTGCCGGCGGTTTCCCGGTTGGGCAATTTCGGCGCTGATTCTTGTAGTGGGTAGCGCTTGCTTCCTTGCATGGTGGGTTTCCTTCAAATCCCGTCACGCTGCTGGATCCCTGCCCGTCGCTGTTAGCACCTCGGTTGATGTGGAGGAGATCAAACCTGGTGAGATGATCCTATGTGGCAATGCCCTGCTCAACTACCGGACTGGCCAATTACTGACTAGAACGTGGCTTCCGGACTTCGGCGACACTGCGCCTCCGATTTTAAGCATACTGCCTACAGAGAAGCTGGTGATCTGCGGCAGCCGTGGTATGGCCCAAGCTTTCGACTTTGATGGGAGCGCCAAGCCCCCAATCCGCCTTGATGGCAAGCCCATTGGGCCGGCCGCCTACCGATTCCGGGATTCAGGAGTTGTGTTTGTCCGCGAGGGCAACCTGTGGACCGGTCGCGTGGATTGGATGCAGTCCATCGTGAATGAACCCAAGCGGGTGACGGATGCCGGGTTCTTCCGCGAAACCTTCCGCGGTGACTGGCTTTGGAATGGCGACATGCTTTTCGTCCCTGTCCTCGGAAAGCCCCATCGCGTAGATCTTGTAACCGGTGTTGTCAGCAGGGACGCGCCGAACGCAGGGCAACTCCGCCACGGTATTAGCCCTGATGGGCGATTGTCGGCCGTAGCTCATGGCCGAGGAAACTTCGTCGTGATCGATTTTGCCGACGACGGAGCAAAGCAGTTTTCGATCCGCGGAAATTTTAGGGAGTTCCTTTGGCTGGATGGGCAGCGCCTGGCTGTCGTGACCAGCCAGGACGAAATCTCGATTCTCGACACGTCTACCAGCAAGATCACGGCCTTCGCCTCTCCTGCTGCCATCGTGAAACTCGTCGCCGCTTCGCCGAAAGGTGGATGCGCCGTGGTTGGGACTGCCAAGGGGCCAATGATTTTCTCAACGGCAAATGGCAAATTTCATCCTGTCGGATTGCCAATGGATGATGGGCTGTGGATTTCCGAAAATGAACTGCTCTGCAACAATTCCTCCACTGACACCGCCCTGCGGGGAATCTGGCGAGCTGATGTCAATGGTTCAAAAGAGCGCGTGGTAAATCAGCCTATAGATAGCACCCGCGCTGCCGGCGGAGCGAAGGCGATGATCGCCGTTGACGGCCAGGCATTATGGATCTCAGGCGGCAATCTCTGGCGCTACGACGTCCAAAGCGGAGTCGTGAGCCAGCTCACGCAAAGTCAGCACCTCTCCCCCAACCTCCAATTTCTGCCATGAAGCCAGAAACTGATCCCTTGCCCGAATGGATCGACGCAAGACTTGCGAAGAAGATTTTCTCTATTGGGAGGACTACGCTGTACGACCTCGCAGCGGCGGGCCGCATCAAAACTTCTTCTCTTCGTGAACGCGGCAAGCTGCGTGGGAAGCGCCTATTCTCTTATGACTCCATCCGGGCATACATTGAAAGCCGGGCGACGGGTGGTTAGTCAGCGAGTAAACAGGTGCAAAGGTCGTGAAGCAGATGACTCAAGAGCAACGCTTGCCTGCGCTGCTTCGTCTGTTTGGATCGTAGCCTCTGAGTTGAAAGCGAGACTGCGGGACTACGAGCTTTGTTGAGGTTTCGCGGAGTCCAAACGAGACAGCTGGGTATATTTTTCGAACGCGGAACCCTACATGGGGTGATTTCGAAGTTCCTTCTGCCACTCCAAAAATGCCCCATTCCACGGGAAGGGTAGTTCTGGGATAAATTCGCAGGAATTCGACGGAGCCGCCCTCAGGGTCTTGGTCAGTTCGGTTTCCAGCGGACTGGTCAGTTCCAAAGGTTTCTCCCCGCTCGCCCTGGGGAGTTCAGGAATCTCAGATTTTTGATCGCACTCGGATGCAGTTTGTTTGTTGTCGGCATTCATCGGTAACGCCGAGCATGATGAACATTGGTAAGGCAGATGGGAGCCAAGCAGGAAGATTGCAAACTGGGGATTGTCGCCGAGGGACAGTTGCCGGGGAATCATCCTCAGCGATCCCGTGCCATTGCTTCGAGCGCACGAATCACACCTTCCTTGATCGCCGCAAGCATCCCTTTTCGGTCGCGAACCTTCGTATTGTCACCGTCCAACCATACCGCGAAAGCCGAGACGGTTTCCAAGTCTGCTTCCCGAAGGTCTATCAGAGGGACAAGGAAACGCTCAGCCCATTGCCGCCGCGATTCACGGTCTTTCGTCAACGGGGGCAATTTGAACGATTCGAGAAAAAGTTCCGCCTCTGTGTCCGTGATCGAATTCTCGGGGCGCAATCGATAGTTTGCTAAACAAACCTTTAACCGTTCGGTTTCCGTTCGATCATCTCCTTTCATAGGTTTCCATTCCAGAAACCGTTTCGCATCCTGCCACTCCCAAAAGACTGTAAAAAGGTACCTTTGGAGCAAATTCCAATTGACGCGGGGCGACGGATTGACGGCGCAAGTGTCACCAAGCCCTATCAAGTCCACTTTCCGCCTGTAGTCGGCCGGGAGATTGTCACGTCGGAACATCAGGAAAGGCCAGTTGGGATAATCCCCGCCGATTCCCTTCGCTGCATCAGGATACTCGTCTATCAGATCGGATAGTTCTTCCGATTGCCTGTGAACATGGTCGGCGAAATATCGTAGGATGTCCCGCTTTTCAGACTCTTCGTCGGCAAGCTCCAAGTTTCGCCTTATTGCCCGCAGGAAGGCGTCGGTTTCGTGCATTGCCCCGCAGGCCGTGCAAGTAAGCTCCCTGCTTTCGCTTCGCGCCGCCCGGTGAAGGCCGAATGAATCTCTCATGAGGAAAGCGAGTCCCTCGTCACAGCATTCTTGCAGACGTCTTTCAGCTTCGCTTGCTTCGCCACGTTCGAGCTGCCGATCTTGCATCAAGTTTGCGATAGTGACGATATCTGCCGCGAAGCTTGCCGCCTCCCCCTCGATGGCGTGGGCACGGCTTCTGACGGCTTCCGCAATTACAGCAATAACCCTATCCCGTTGTTCTTCGGGTAGCTTCAGGGCTGTGACGACCACAACAAGCCTCCGCTCGGATTCAGGTAGCTCCATCAATCGCTCGATAAACGAAGCGTCACCGTTCTTCACCGCTACTTTTTTCTTCGCGCTCATGCTTACCGTGGAAATCTTAGGGAGCTTCTCTGGCTGGCTGAGAAGCTCTTGGCTGTTGGAACAGCAAATGATCCGATGATCTTATTCCCGGCAAATGGAAAGCTTCAGGCTGTGCGTTTGCCCATGGATGATGGGCCGTCGAATTCCGAGACCGAATTGCTCTGCAACAATGCCTCTACCGACACAGCATTGCGGGGAATTTGGTGAGTGTATGCCAATGGATCAAAGGAGAGCGTGGCAAATGAAAGGTCGGGCAATTGAATTACGACCGGACTGAACACCGTCAGCCTAGCTCGGAAGGCCGATGCGGACAGCTACCAAACTCTGGCAAACATCCGCGGGCTTTGGCGGATTTGTTCTCACTTTTGTTCTCAAAATGGCCTCCGGGGAGGGCGCTGGAGCCGCAATCAATTGAGAATAAACGGAAGTACGAGGACTGGGACTCGAACCCAGGACCAATTGGTTAAAAGCCAACTGCTCTACCGACTGAGCTATCCTCGCTTTTTGTTTCTTCCTTCCGGTCCGGCGGGCCTTGGGGGCCGCCGGGGCGGGGATGGGTAGTGGCGCGGTCCGGGTTTGGCAAGTTCATTTTGACCGATTCCCCAGCGCCACGGCGAGGAAGTCGCGGAGATCTTGGGCCGGGCGTTCGAGATGCCACGCGGGGATGCCGAGGGCTTGGGCGCCGAGGAAATCGGCGGTGTGGGAATCCCCGGCGTGGAAGGCCTCGGAGGGACTGAGATCGAGAAGCTTCAGAGCGTGGTGGAAGATGCCCGGCGCGGGTTTGCGGCACGCGGCATCCGCGGAGGTCACGACGGCGTCGAAGTGCAAGCCGTGGCCGGCGAGGATGCCGTGGAGGCGGCGGTCGAAGTTCGAGACGACGGCGAGGCGGAGGCTGGCTTCGCGGGCGGTGGCAAGGACCCCGGGGACTTCCGGGAAAACGCGCCATGCGCCGGGGTCCGCGTAGTGGGAGAAGAGCGCGTGGAAGCAGGCTTCGAGGAAGTCGTCCGGCAGGGTGCGGCCCGCAGCGGTGTTCAGGGTTTTCGCGACGATCTGCCGCCACCACTGGCGCTCCGCGGCATCGCCGTGGGGATGCGCGGGCCAGTCGGGATCGGCCAGTCCGCTGAAGGTCTCGCGGAAGGCGTGCTTCACTGCCGCGGGGTCCAAGGGATGGCCGTGATCCGCGGCGGCGCGGGCGTAGACCTCCGCCACGGATTCCGCGGGCTCGATGAGGGTGCCGGCGGCGTCGAGGAGCAGGGCGCGAAGCATGGGCGGAGGATGGAGGACGGCGCGCCCGCCGACCTAGGACTTTTCTCGGGAGCGGCATCCAATGCTGTATGGCAACTTTCCCAGACCTCCTTGCGGCACCTGGGAATCGCGGGATCTCCCCTCCCCGGGGCCCCCGGCCCGGTTGACTTATGAGACAGGGGCGGATGGACAAACCGTTCCGCGGCGACTAGATCACGGGTGCCTCCTATAGCGGGATTTTCCGCCGATTCCGGAGCGATCCCTTGCCGATCGTTCCATTTTGCCCCTGACCCAACCCAATGAAGAGTTCCACGAAGGTCCTGCTCGCGGCCCTTTTGTCCGCCGCTGCTTTGACAACGCTGCGCTGGCTGCCCAAGGAAGAAACCCCCGCCCCCATCCCAACGGCGAAGCAGGCCACGCCGCTTGTGGCGCCGCCCAAGCTCCCGGCCGCCATGCCTGCTGCGATGGAGGAAGCTTCCGCCTTCGCAGACATCGGCGGCTTGGAAAAGGGCGGCATGATCTCCCTGCCGCTGCCGGGTGGCGGGACCAAGCAGGGCCGCATCAACTACGTGAACCGCTATCCGAACGGTGCCTGTGCCGCGGGCGGGCGGCTCGCGGAGGATGGCGAGATCTTCGAGATCGCGCACGAGCCCTGGGGCTACCGCGGCTTCATCCTGCAGAAGAAGGAGAAGATCGCCTATGTCTATTCCAGCGATGCGCAGGGCAAGCTGCAGGTCCAGCAGAAGCCGATCGGCGATGTGATCTGCGAGCCGGATCCGAACTTCAAGCCACAGGTCGCGCAGAACGAGCTGTCCGATCCGCAGAAGGCGGCGATCTACAATGGCGGGCGCAGCGTGGGCATCATCGGTGAGGCCATTCCCGTGCTCAACAGCCTGCCGCGCGCGGAGGCGACGATCTACCTGGACTTCGATGGCGAGGTGATCGAGGGCCAAAGCTGGGAAGGCGGCGCGCGGATCGTCGCCACCGCCTACAATCTAACAGCCGCGGAGATCACGGACATGTGGCGGCGCGTGGCGGAGGACTTCGCGCCCTTCGAGGTGAATGTCAGCACCGACTTGCAGGCCTACCTGCGCGCGCCGCAGGGCCGCCGCATCCACTGCATCACCACCACGAACAACTTCGCTGCCGCCGGCGGCGTGGCCTTCAACAACACCTTCATGGAATCCGGCGAGCCCTGCTGCTGGAACTTCTACAGCGGGAATGCCGGGGCAGTCGTGATCTCGCACGAGGTCGGTCACACCTTCGGCCTGAGCCATGATGGGACCAGCACAGCCGGCTACTTCGGCGGCTATGGCAGCGGGAACATGAGCTGGGGTCCGATCATGGGCGCGCCCTACGGCCAGAGCATCTGCCAGTGGAGCAAGGGCGACTACCCGGATGCCAACGAACACGAGGACGACCTCAATATCATCGCAGCCTCCGCGCCGCGGCGTGCGGACGATCACTCGGGCTTCGCCACGCTGGCCACGCCGCTCACCCTGGGCAGCGGCGGCAGTGTCTCGAACAGCGGCGTGATCGAGGGCGCGGATGACATCGATACCTTCATCTTCACCACCACTGCCGGTGGCAGCCTCACGCTGAATTTCGATCCGGCCCAGAGCAGCCCGAATCTCGACATCGAGGCGAAGCTCTACAATTCCGCCGGCGGCTTGGTGGCGACGGCCAGCCCGGCGAACCAGATGAATGCGGTGCTGACCGCCACGCTGGTCGCGGGGACCTACACGGTTACGGTGGATGGCGTGGGCAATGGCACTTGGGCGACCCAGGGTTACGATGACTATGCCTCGATCGGCCAATACAGCATCAGTGGCACGGTGCCCACGCCATCGTGGCGCTTCCAGGTGGCGGCCAATTCGCTGAATGGCACGGTGGCGGGAACCGTTGCCCCGGGTGGTTCCGGCTACTTGATCACCAGTGGCAATACCGGCAGCACCTTCGCGATCAACTCGACCACCGGCGTTCTCACCGTCGCGAATGCCGCGGGCCTGATATCCGGCAGCACCTTCAATCTCGGCATCTTCTACAATGCGAGCCAAACCACCACGGTGCCGGTGAAGGTGGCACCGCTGCGCGGGACCAAGCAGGAGATCTGGACCGGCCTCGGTGGCGATGGCATCGGGCCGCTGACCTCGCTGGCCAGCTACCCCAATAGCCCGAACATCACCCGCTACGCACCGAATCTCCAGAGCACCTACCCGCTGGACAACTACGGCCAGAAGCTCAGCGGCTACCTGCTCCCGGTGGAGACCGGGAACTTCACCTTCTGGACGAAGTCCGACGACGCGAGCGAGGTCTGGCTGTCCACCGACAGCAATCCGGCGAACAAGGTCAAGATCTGCTACGCCACGGGTAGTACTGGCCCGGACAATTGGGCAGCGCAGGCCAGCCAGCAGTCCGCCGCCATCGCCCTGGTCGCGGGGCAGCGCTATTACATCGAGGTCCTGCTGCGCGACCAGACCGGGCCGGATCACCTGGCCGTTGCATGGCAGACGCCCACGCTCTCGCGGCGCCTCATCACCAGCGATTTCTTGGAGTATCCCGGCACCATGCCGAACCGCGCGCCCTGGCTGGCGAGCATGACCTTCCGCGTGCGGGAGGATGCCACGGCGGGCACCGCGGTGGGCACGCTGGCAGCGGGTGACTTCGAGCCGGGCTCGGTGCTTTCCGGCTTCAGCATCAGCGGCGGGAATACCGGCACGGCCTTCGCGCTGAATGCCAGTACCGGCGCACTCACGGTGAATGGCCCGTTGTCCTTCGCCACGCTGCCGAAATATTTCCTAGACGTGCAGGTGACCGACAGCGGCGGCCTGAGCAAGACCGCGCAGATCGCCGTGGAAGTGGAGCCGCGCGCGGTGAAGCGCGAATTCTGGAGCGGTATCAGCGGCAACCAGGTGAGCAACCTGACCAGCGCGCCGAGCTACCCCAACAGCCCGAACTCCACCACCTACCAGGCCTTCTTCGAGACGCCGTCTAACATCGCGGAGAACTACGGCCAGCGTCTGAGCGGCTACCTGCGCGCGCCGGACAGCGGCAGCTACACCTTCTGGATTTCCTCCGACGATGCCGGGGAGCTCTGGCTTTCCACCGACACCAATCCGGCGAACAAGGTCAAGATCGCCTACCACACCGGGGCCACCGCATCGCGGGAGTGGGGCAAGTATGGCACGCAGAAGTCCAACCCCATCACGCTGGAGGGTGGCAAGTTCTACTACGTGGAGGTGCTGCACAAGGAAGGCGCGGTGGACGACAACCTCGCGGTGTCCTGGCAGGGCCCGGGCTTCGGCCAGGTGATCCTGGGCGCGCCGCACGTCACGCAGAGCTTCTACAATCACGGCGCACCAGTGCTGGATGACAAGACGGTCACTGTCTCCGACCGCGATACCGCCGTGACCACGCTGGAGGCGAAGGACTGGAGCGACCCCGGCACCACGGTGCGCTACAGCATCACCGCCGGGAATGACGACGGTGCCTTCACCATCGATCCACTCACGGGCACGATCAGCGCGAGCGGCACCCTCCCGAGGCTGCCCGTGGGCAACCGCGTGCTGACCATCACCGCTACCGACAACTCCCCCACCCCGCTGAGCGATACCGCCAGCATCACGGTGAACGTGCAGAAGGCCGTGCTGAAGCGCGAGGTCTGGACCGGCCTGCCCGACGGCCAGGCCCTCACCGATCTAACAGGCTGGCTCTACTTCCCGCAGGCACCGGACCAGACCGGCTACGAGGACCGCTTCAAGGCACCCACGAACTGGGGCGAAAATTACGGCCAGCGCCTGAGCGGCTACCTGATCCCGCCGACCACGGGCAACTACACCTTCTGGATCGCCTCCGATGACGGCGGCCAGCTCTTCCTCTCCAGCGACTCGAGCCCCGCGAACAAGAAGGCGATCGCCAGTGTCAACGGCTCGGTGGGGGAGGAGCAATGGAACGCGCAGGGCAACCAGCAATCCGCCGTGATCCCCTTGCTCGCCGGCCAGCGCTATTACATCGAGGCGCTGCAGAAGGAAGGCAACGGCGGCGATCACCTGGCCGTGGCGTGGCAAGGGCCCGGCATCGCGCAGGCCGTGATCCCGGGTGCCAACCTCGAATACCCGGACGAACTGCGGCCGACGCTGCGCCGCGAGATCTGGACCTCCACGAATCCCGTGGCCTGGGCCAAGAGCCCGGCGACCAACCTGATGGATTGGGCGACGACGAGCTTCGCCGAGTCCTTCGAGGGCACCGGCGCGCTCTCCGGCAATGCCACCGAAACCGGCACTGCCACCTGGGGTGCCTCCGCCGCGTGGACCCGCAACAACAACATCGCGAACAAGGCTGGCACGGGCTACGCCACCGCACTGCTGCCCTTCACGCCCGCCGCCGGGAAGATCTACACGCTGAGCCTGGAGATGGATCCCACGAACTCGCCCAGCACGGACTGGTTCGCACTGGGTTTCCTGACACAGCCCTCCACGAACACCGCGCTCTACACGCAGGGCTCCGTGTTCGAGACCTACGGTGCTCCCTGGATGCTGGTGCGGGCGAATGGCAACGTCGGCGGCAACACGATCCAGGCTTTCTCCAGCGCCCTGAATAACCCGGTCAACTCCGCCCCGGCGATCAGCGGAGCGGGCACCTACGACACGGTCGCCATCACCCTCGACACGCGCGGCGCGAGCTGGGTCTCCCGCTACTATGTGAATGGTAGTTTGCGCGGCAGCCACACGCTCTCGCCGAATCCCTCGATCCAGTCTGTCGGCTTCGGCGCTTTCTCGACCGCGGTGGGGAACGTGCGGAACTTCCGCATCGCCAGCAATGATGCGCCGACCGCCACCAGCCGCGACTACGAGGGCACGCTGATGACCTTCAAGGCACCCATCGACACCTTTGAGAACTTCACCCAGCGCCTCTCCGGCTTCATCGTTCCGCCCGCCACGGGTGCCTACACCTTCTGGCTGGCCACGGATGATGATGGCGAGCTGTGGCTGTCCACCGATGAGAACCCGGCCAATCTCGTGAAGATTGCGGCGGTCAGTGGCTTCGTGAATCCGGAGGCCTGGGATGTGAATCCCTCCCAGAAGTCCGCGCTGAAGAACCTGGTGGCGGGCAAGCGCTACTATGTGGAAGTGCGGCACCGTGATGGGGTCTTCGGCGATCACGCGGCGGTGGCTTGGGAAGGACCAGGCTTCACGCGCCAGATTGTGGCGAGCCAATACTTGGAGCATCCCTCCGCCCCCGCGGACCGCACGCTGCCGCGGCGTGAAGCGTGGACCGGCATCACGGGCAACAACGTCAGCGACCTGACGGGCAATGCCGCCTATCCCGCCACGCCTAACAGCACTGCTCCCCTGGCCACTGGCGCAGGCTTCAAGGCTGGCACCAACATGGCGGACAACTTCGGCGAGCGGGTGTCCGGCTTCATCGTGGCACCGGAGACGGGACGCTTCACCTTCTGGATCGCCTCCGACGATGCGAGCGAGCTGTGGTTGTCCAGCGACGCGAACATCGCGAACCGGATCAAGATCGCCAGCGCGGGCAGCGCGACGGGCGAGCTGGCCTTCGACGTGCAGGCTTCGCAGAAGTCGGTGCCGGTGGCACTAGTGGCCGGGCAGCGTTATTACATCGAGGCGCTGCACAAGGAAGGCGTGGGAGGCGACTACCTGGCAGTGGCGTGGCAGGGTCCATCCTTCGCGCGGCGCGTGATCTCGAACCAATATCTCGAGCATCCCTTGTCGATCCCCGGCACGCCCTCGCTCAAGCGCGAGGTGTGGACGGGCATCGCGGGTGAGCAGGTGGCCAACCTCACCTCGGCGGCAGCCTTCACGGCGGGCACGCCGAATGAGCGCGGCGTGCTCACCGCCTTCGAGGCACCGATCGATCAAGCGGACAACTACGGCCAGAAGATCTGCGCGAAGCTCATCGCCCCGGAGTCCGGCAACTACAAGTTCTGGATCGCCTCCGATGATGCGAGCGAGCTCTGGCTCTCCACCAATGCCAATCCGGCGAACCGCATCAAGATCGCCTTCACGACTGCCTTCACCAATCCGCGCGAGTGGACGAAGTATGCCACGCAGGAATCCGGCAGCCTGCCGCTGGTCGCGGGCACCACGTATTACATCGAGGCGCTGCAGAAGGATGGCGCCTCTGGCGATCACCTGGCGGTGGCGTGGCAGGGTCCTTCCTTCGCGCGGCAGATCATCGACGGGCGCTTCCTGCAATTCTACGGCAGCCTGCCCGCGGCACCGCTGGCGCTGAAGCGCGAGATCTGGACGGGCATCAGCGGTGAGCAGGTCTCCAATCTCACCGGCACTGCGAGCTATCCGAACTCGCCAAACCAGACCTTCACGCTGGAGGACTTCGAAGCGCCGCAAAACTGGGGCGACAACTACGGCCAGAAGATCAGCGGCTATCTGATCGCGCCGCGTGCGGGTGACTACAAGTTCTGGATCGCCTCCGACGATGGCGGCGACCTGAACCTGGCCACCGATGGCAATCCGGCGAACAAGACGCGCATCGCCTACACGACGAATGCGACCGGCTACCGCAACTGGACGAACAACGCAAACCAGACCTCCGCTACGATTACTCTAACAGCCGGGCAGCGCTGCTACATCGAGGCACTGCAGAAGGAAGGCGGCGGGGATGACTACGTGTCCGTCTCCTGGCAGGGCCCGGGCTTCGGGCAGCAGATCCTGCGCCGGGATTTCGTGGATTATCCCACTGCACTGCCGATCACGGCCGAGGCGCCGGTGCCCGTAGTGCCTAACAGCTTGACCCCGGGCTACGCCTTCTGGCTGGATGCGAATGGGCTCACCGGCGGCAACCGCGCGGTGAATGCGGATCCGGATGGCGACCAGCTGCCGAACAGCCTGGAGTTCGTGCTGGGCGGCAAGCCGATCGGTGGTGACGGGAATTCGAGCGCCCTGTGGCCGCAGGCGACGGTGGACGCGAACTTCGTGACCTTCGTTTATCGCCGCGCGGACGTTTCGATCCCGGTCGCGCCCTTCGTCCAATACGGGGAGATCCCCGGCGTGTGGACCACCGCGGTGAATGGCGTGGGCGGCGTGCAGATCACGACGGAGGATGATGCGTTTGGAGTGGGGATCGACAAGGTGACGGTGAAGATCCCGCGGGGGGCGAAGTTCACGTTGTTTGCGCGCTTGAATGTGACGATGTGAAGGTGGTCCGCACAGCCCTCTGTGCGGCGAAGCAGTTATGGTGGCGGACTCACTTGGTGACCCCCTATTTGCTCCGATTTATCTTCCTTTAGGCGACGTCAGCGGTAGCGAATAGGCCCACCCCAATCTCCAGTTCGTCTTCACGGAATAGGTGTCAAAGCACAAGGGTCTGAGCTGCTTGGCCGAGGCACTTGGTCTCCGGCAGCCACGAGAACTGTTTCGCCGCACAGAGGGCTGTGCGGACCATCTTTTTCACGCTGCGATGGCTCGCCCCGACACGGCGACGAATGCCGACTCCAGCTTTTGGGGAGGACGAAATGATTATGAGACACACATACCCGGCGGGGTTCAGGCCGAGCAGGAGACCCGGAACTCCATTGGCTCGCTCACGGCAACAGGGTTGCCTGCCGAAAGCGGCAAGAGGCTTCCCGCAGTCCAAGGCCGCTGCGCGGCGGTGGAAGAAGGAAAGAAAGCGCCCGCGGTGGATATCCACCGCGGGCGCTGCAATCCATGATGCGGCTTTCAATCAAAGCCGCGCACCGAGAATCAGTTCTCCTCCCGCACGCGGTAGAAGCGGCGCGAGATCGTCGCGGGGACATTCACCTCCATGAAGCTGGTTGTGGGCCAATCTTCGGAAGCCGCCACCCCGGTCTTGATCGCATCCCATCCTCCCGTGGAGAGGTCGTCGGAAGCATCGATCGCGTAGGTCTTGCCCGCCGCGGAGGTCCATTCGATCGAGACGGTCTCTTGCTCCCCGTTGTGCACGAGGGTGATGATCCGCAGGGCCTCCAGGCCTTGGGGGGTCTCGTAGTTGTAGGTCATCGTGAAGGTGCCGGTCACGTTGGCGCTCACGTTTTCCACGTTGTTGAAATTCACCGACACCCCGCTGTCATAAGAGATCGAATAGGAATCCTCCCCACTGATCATATCCACGATGATGGGATTGTATGGCTGGCCGACAGGCGGCTGGCCGGCGGGCACCACAAAGAAGTCCCGATTGTAGGCAGGCGTCATCGCGAAACTGGCCGCCAGTGGATCTCCGGCATCACCGCTAGTGCCGCCACCGCCGCCCGCGCCGTCGAAGGTCATTCCGTTGATGGAGAATGTCCCGCCCATCTGGCCGGAGGCATTGCCGCCGCCCGCACTGCTGAAACTGCCAGCCAACTCACCGGCGATCTCGCACTTGAGATTGAAGGTTTTCAGGGATCCAAGCGCCTTGTTGAAGGGGCGGAAGGTCGCCGTGAAGAAACCCCGGTCGGCCAGACTCTCAGCGCCTGAGCCATTGTAGAGATTACCCGCATTCGAGGTCTGGAGGGTCACGGGCTGGGCCACCGTTTCAGCGGCGGCGACTCCTGTGAAGGCGAGGGCGAGGATCAGGTAATGTGGTTTCATGATTAGGTTAGCATCGGATCGGACTATCCGGATCGCATCGAAGCAGCCTGAAAGCCAGCCGCGGTCAATTTTCAAATACATCCGAACATTCCCCCATACGGGGGAACCCACCCAAAATCGCAAAAACTTGGCGGAGGGCGGGGTTGCCACGTGAAAGGGAATCCGCTAGCAAACGGTATTCCACGCGACACCAAACCAATGAACCTCGACGATAAAGTGACCATTTCCGCCGCCAACCGCCGGAATTTCCTCAAGACCCTCGGCGGTGTGGGTGCCGCTTTCACCGCCGCCGCCGGGCTGGCAGACGCCCAGGGAACCCCGGGCCGCGCCACGGGGGCCAAGTACATGGGCGACTTCGCCGCGCCGAAGCTGGAGAAGGTGAAGGTCGCGATCATCGGCGTGGGCGCACGCGGTTCCGGCCATGCCGCCCAGCTGGCGGTGATCGAGGGCGTGGAGTTCGTGGGCATCTGCGACCTGGTGGAAGGCCGCGCGAAGGCCGCCGAGAAGTCGGTGACTGCCAAGGGCCACACGCCGAAGGTCTACTTCGGCGAGGAGAACCTGTGGAAAAAGATGATCGAGGAGACCAAGCCGGACGCTGTCTTCGTGGTCACGCCCTGGCCGCTCCACGCTCCGATGGTCGTCCACGCCATGAAGGCGGGTGCCCATGCCTTCACCGAAGTGCCGATCGCCTACACGATCGAGGACATGTGGGAGATCGTGAATACCTCCGAGGCGACGGGCCGTCACTGCATGATGATGGAGAACGTCAACTACGGCCGCGAGGAGCTGATCTACCTGAACATGGTCCGCCAGGGCGTGCTGGGCGAGCTGCTGCACGGGGAAGCCGCCTACCTGCACCCGCTGCGCGAGCAGATGGAGAATGGCGATAGCACCGGCTCCTGGCGCACCTTCCAGTATGCCAAGCGCAACGGGAACCTCTACCCGACCCACGGCCTGGGCCCGGTGGCGCAGTACATGAGCCTAGGCCGCACGGAAGACACCTTCAGCCGCATCGTCTCCTTCTCCTCTCCGGCGAAGGGCCGCGCGCTCTACGCGAAGAATTCCACCAAGCTCACCAACCCCGAGTTCAAGAATCTCGATTTCAAGGGTGGCGACCTCAACACCTCGATCGTGAAGACGGCCTTGGGCCGCACTATCATGATCCAGTGGGACGAGACCACGCCGCGCCCCTACAGCCGCCACAACTACATCGCGGGCGTGAAGGGTGCGATGGCCGGCTTCCCGAACCGGATGTCGATCGAAGGCCTGACCAAGGACCACAGCAAGGGCTGGGCCGAGGACGAGGAGTGGGAAGCCATCGCCTCCAAGTATGAGCACCCCTACTTCAAGCGCATGGGCGAGCTGGGCAAGAAAATGGGCGGCCACGGCGGCATGGACTTCCTGATGCTCTACCGCATCATCGAGTGCCTGCGCAACGGCGAGCCGCTCGACCAGAATGTCTACGAAGGCTGCTTCTGGTCCGCGGTCGGCCCGCTCAGCGAGAAGTCCGTGGCGGCAGACGGCATGCCGCAGGAGTTCCCGGACTTCACCCGCGGCGGCTGGAAGACCACCAAGCCGCTGGCCATCATTGCCTGAGGCAGGATAGCGCTTCGCGTTTCACTTTTGTTGGAGTTGGCGGTCGTCCCGGAAACGGGGCGGCCGCTTTCCGCGGAACGGAGGAGTCTTGGCAGGATCGCCGGCTTCCTTGACCGGGGGCCGGATGCCGGGCATGCTTTGCGCCATGAGCGCCATCGCTGAACGCATCGAGCTTCGCCTCCGCGAATTGCCGCCGCGGCAGGCGGAGACCTTGGAGCGCGTCATCGCAAGCTTGCTCGACATGTTCGAGTCCGAGGCTTCTCCTGCGAAGCCGCCTGCCAGCAGCGGCGTGGAGGCGCTGGCCGCGCTGAATCGGATCGCCGGCCGTGGCGGCATCGCGGGCATCGATGACGCCACGACCTGGCAGCGGGAGCTGCGTTCCGATCGGATTCTTCCGGGACGTGACCAAGATCCATGAGACTTCTGGACAGCAACATCGTGATCTATGCCACCCAGCCCGGGAACGACTGGTTGCGCGTGGAAGTTCTCTCTCGGCCCTTCGCGGTCTCGCAAGCCACCCGCATTGAAGTCCTCGGCTGGCACGGCCTGACTCCGCAAGACAAGGCCGACCTCGAAACATTCCTTGCCGCCGGACCGGTGTATTCTATCACGGACGCCATCGCCGACCGCGCCATTGCCTTGCGCCAGGCGCGCAAGCTGTCCCTTGGCGACGCCCTCATCGCCGCCACCGCTCTCGAGCACGGACTGGAACTTTCCACGCGCAACGTCGGCGATTTCAAGCACATTGCCGCCTTGAAGCTCGTCAACCCTTTCGACCACGCCCCCGCCGCACCACCGTGAGAGGGGCAAGCTCCACCGTCTTTCTTCATATCCGCTGGTATTCATCGTGGCTGGCATTTCCCGACAGCGGAAGGGGCCTGCGCAGCGCTCCAATTTTCCACCTGTTTTTCACATAAAGAATCTTTTGCCGGGGGCATTTATCGTCTACTGCCCTGATCGATGCGTACCCGGATTCTCCTAGCCGCCATCGCACTCCCGCTGTGCCTGCCTGTGGCGGTCGCGCAGGAGGAGGGCCATGGGCCGCTACCGGATCTCCCGCAGGGAAATGAGGCCTCCGCTCCCGCAGCGGCACCCCCAGCGGCGACGGCGGATTTCAGCGAGGGCCTGAAGCAGCTGGCCGCACTTGGCCTACCCGAGATGAAGGGCGCGCAGTGGGTGCAGCCATCGGCGGAGCTTGAAAGCGGTGAGACGCTCTTCAGCCAGTCCTATGAGTTCCGGGAGATGCGGCTGACGCTGAAGGGCGGTGTCTGGAAATTGCCGGGCGAGCCCGCGCGCTTCGTCGACTTCGGCTCGCCGGAAGCCATCGCTCAAGCGGATGTCGGCGAGGATAGCAAGGAAGCCAAGGTGCCCCTGGTCAGGCCGGCCGCACGAACCCCGTGGTCGCGGCCAAACGCGAATCCGCCGAAGCCCGCCACGGAGAAGAAAGCGGACCTTTCTGACGAGGAGACCGATGCCAAGGCGATCGCCGGACTCCTGGGAAAGGAGGAGTTCCGCAAGGAGCTCGTCGAGCACCAGAGCTACCGGCCGAGTCCCCTGCCCGGCCGCTGCCTGATCTTCGCGGCGCAGCTGAATGCCGCGGGTAAGACGGAGGCCGCGAATGAAGTGGCCAGGGCGGTCTTTTCGCTGCCGATCGAGAAGGAGAACATCATCGATGGCGCGGTCACGCAGTTCGCCGATCTGGCCTATGAGAAGGTGGCCAAGGCATTCTTCGAAGAGCACCACGATTGGGCGAAGTATTGCGATGGCGTGAAGGCCGTGCTGGAGAAGTATCCGCGCGGTTGGGATGATGCGGGGGCGATGGCGATCCTGCTGCCGCTGCTGGAGAAGCGGGCCAGCGGGGCACCACCGCCGGTCCCCTCTCTGGAAGGTGTGGAGCTGAAGCCCGAGGCGCTGGCCGCATTGAAGCAGATGCTGGAGCCGCAGGGCGGGAAGGCGAAGGGCGCGGATGATGCCGCGCTGGCACGCAGCCATGGCATCCAGCTGGACCAGATCCCGGCAGCGCAGCGCGCGCGGATCCTCTCGATGCTGCGCCAGCAAGGCATGGGTGATGAGGAGGGCAGCGGCGATGGGCCGAGCGGCCTGTGGCTGTTAGACGAGCCGGAGGACGGGGAGGCGGTCAACGATCCGCTCTCGCGCCTGGTGGCGATGAAGATGGACGGCTTGATCGCGCTGGCTGCCGTGGCGACGGATGAGACCCTGGTGCCGCAGCCCAAGACCGGGGATTCCGACCACTACTCTTATAGTAGCCACGAATCCGCGGAGGAGATCGCGCGCAGTCACTACGAGTCGCTGGACCGGCCGAAGACGCGCGGCGAGATCGCGATGGAGTGGCTGGAGGCCGCCGTGCCGGAGGATGAGAGCCGTAGCTCCGCCGATACGGAGGGCACGGCGCTGGCTGCGGTGGAATTCTGGAAGGAGCACCGCAAGGACACGCCGCTGAAGCTGGCGCTCTTTTACCTGAACAGCAGCGACCGCAGCAAACGCAGCGAGGCCGCCACCTACCTGTCGGAGCGGGAGGATCCCGAGGCCCACGCCGCCTTCGAGAAGGCCGTGCTGGATTCGGCCGAGCCCGCGGAGTTCGCCGACGAAGTTTCGAGCTATCTGGAGCAACGCAAGACCGAGGCGCGGTCCTTCTTCGAGGCCTATTCGAAGGCGCTGCACGCTGCCCTGGACGGTGTAGATTTCGAGCAACTCGACTACTCCGGGGGCGGCTACGCGGTCCGCAACGCGGGCAGCGTGGACCAGTTCCTGAAGCCCCTGGCGATGAAAGTCGGCGCGGTCTCGCTGGAGGAGCTGGTGGACTCCGCGATGAAGTCTGGCAAGGCGGCGGAGATCGCCGCGCTGGTGAATCCCATCGGCGGCAGCCCTATGCCGGATTGCCTGAAGGTGCTGGGCAAGGCCGCGGAAAAGGCGAAGCCCGAGCAGCTGATGGCGCTCTACGAAGTGCTCCTGCGCCGCGCCTACCAGGACCACCGGCGCCGGGGGGGCGAAGAGCAAGAGGATGCCCAGGCGGAAAAGAAGGCCCCGGCGAAACCGGAGCTGCCGGAGGAGGTCCGCACGCTGTGGCGGACCCTGATGGCGCGGACCGATGCCTTGCCGGAGGGCAAGAAAGGACAGCGTAGCTTTGGCGATTGGACCAAGAGCTATGGAGGCAAAAACTGCGGGGATACCGCGCTGCTCGCGCTGGAGCTCTGCGTCTTCCCGGAGTCCGGCGAGGCCCTGAATCCCTATGCGGATATCAGCGGTTCTTATGAAGTCGTGCTACCCTTCGCCCGCAAGCGGGTGGAGGCCTGGATGTCCGGCCAGGAGCCGCCGGCCTGGCCCAGCGCGGAGCAGGTGAGCGAGGAGCGCAAGAAGGAGCTCAAGGACAAGCTGGCCCAGCTGCCCGCGGACGGGATCATCCCCTGGGCCCAGGGCTTGCCGGAGAACGAGCGCATGGCGGTGGCGGAAACCGTGCGTGGCTACGGCGCAGAGGACGACCCGGCACCGGCCGGCCTGCTGGAGCTGAAGTGGAAGGTCACCGCGCTCAAGCCGCTGAATGCGGCCACACCGCATGACCCCATTCTGTTAGAGAAGCTCGGGATCCACGCGGGCATGGCGATCGGCTACGAGCCGCTGGGCGCGCTGACCAAGAAGCTGGCGATGGAAGCGAAGGAGTCCTCCGGCACCACGCTGATCATCACGCCGGGACCGATGGGGCTCGGCTGCACGGCCACCGCCATGCGCAGCACCGACCCGAAAGATACGGCCATCGCCTACAACTACGGGATGCCCCTGTCCCGCTGGTTCTCACAGTATGAGAGCGCGGAAGCAATCGCGACGCTCTCGATAGGCGGCACCGCCGACGCTTGGGCACCCAAGGACGGCAAGGCCGAGAAGCTGGAGAACAAGCGCGTCACCCCGCAGGACCTGCCCACCTTGTTCGCGGCGAAGACCGGCTACCTGCGCATGCCGGTGATGATCCAGGTGCTGACCCGCGAGGATGCGGAAAAGATCAACAACCACGGAAACGAAGAACCGGAAGCAGAAGCTCAAGAAGAGGAGGAACAATAACCACCATGCCAGCCACCCTCGAACCCGCTGCCCGCTGGCAGCAAGTGCAGGAGCGCGCCGTCGCGATCCGCAAGGAAACCGCCCGCGTGATCGTGGGCCAGGATGCGATCGTCGAGCAGTTGCTCACGTCCCTGCTATGCAAGGGCCACTGCCTGCTGGTCGGCGTGCCGGGCTTGGCGAAGACGCTGCTGGTCTCCACGTTGGGCCGCATCCTCGGCCTGAAGTTCCAGCGGATCCAGTTCACGCCCGACCTGATGCCATCCGACATCGTGGGCACGGAAATTCTCCAGACGGCGGATGACGGCTCACGCGAATTCAAGTTCGCGCACGGGCCGATCTTCGCGAACCTGATCCTTGCCGATGAAATCAACCGGACGCCGCCGAAAACCCAGGCGGCGCTGTTAGAGGCCATGCAGGAGAAGCAGGTCACGGTGAACGGCGTCACCCGCCGCCTGGATGAACCTTTCACGGTCTTCGCCACGCAGAACCCGATCGAGCATGAGGGGACTTATCCGCTGCCAGAGGCGCAGCTGGATCGCTTCTTCTTCGAGCTGCGGATTGGCTATCCTTCGATCGAAGAGGAAGAAGAGATCGTGCTGCGGACCACGGGGCGCGGGATGCCGGAACCGCAGGCGCTGTTAGATGCGGCGGGGGTGCTGGACTTGCAGGATGCCACGCATGATGTGCCGCTGCCGGACTCCGTGGTGAAGTCGATCTTGAAGCTCGTGCATTCCACGCGACCGGACTCGCCGCATGCCACGGCGGATGTGAAGAACTACGTCTCCTTCGGCGCGGGCCCGCGGGCTTCGCAGTGCCTGGCGCGCGCGGTGCGGGCTCTGGCCCTGCTGCGCGGGAAGTCCTCGGCCTCCATGGAGGAGGTGAAGGCGCTGGCCCTGCCGGTGCTGCGGCACCGGGTGATCCCGAACTATAACGCGACCGGCGAAGGCATCACCACGGATGTGATCGTGGAGAAGCTGGTGAGCGGGCTATGAGGACGGGCCACGACATCCCTGGCGGGCGAGAAGCAGCCCTTGGGTGCGAGACCTTTTCGCGCCCCAAAGGGGCATCCTATCGTAGCCCCGGGCAGCGCCCGGGGTCGAACCGCGGTGTGATTCCGGAGCCCCATCGGGGCGACCTAACAGGGGGAGTCCGCAGTGAAGCAAAGATCCCTCCCCACGCCCACACGTTCCCTATTGGGTCGCCCCTTCAGGGCTCAATCTCTCGCACCGCCGCTAACCCGGGCGCTGCCCGGGGCTACGATAGGCTGCCCTTTCGGGGCGGTTTGAATCGTCGGCCTGTGGTTTCCCATCCATCGCGTCGGACTTTGTCCAACGAGCCGGCTAAAGCCGGCGCACCCAGTGGGCCCCTACTTCGAATCCCTTGAAAACCTACAAATACCTCAAGCCGGACGACATCCGCCGCCTGAAGAACTACGAGTTCGGGGCGAAGGCGATGGTGGAAGGGTATTTGTCCGGCCGCCACCGCTCGAAGCAGCGCGGCTCATCGATTGAGTTCCACGAGTTCCGCCAGTATGTGCCCGGCGATGATCCGGCACTGGTGGACTGGCGGGTCTATGCGCGGAACGACAAGCTCTTCCTGCGCACCTACGAGCAGGAGACGAACCTGGAGTGCCACCTCTTCCTCGATTGCTCGGCCTCGATGGGCTTCCCCGAGGATGAGAAGGGCCGCCTGAGCAAGCTGGAATATGCCTCCTTCTTCGCGGCCTGCCTGTCCTGGCTGGTGATCTCGAAGAATGACCGGGTCTCGCTGACCTTGTTTGACGATGGCATCCGCCGCTTCCTGCCGCCGGGCTCGACGCGCAAGCACCTGAACGAAGTGCTGACAACCCTGGAGAAGAACGAGGCAGGCAAGGGCACCTCCATCATCGAGGCACTGAAGCGCGCCGCCCCCCTGCTCAAACGCCGTGGCACCTTGGTGCTGCTCTCGGATTTCTTCTGCGATCCCGCCGCGCTCTTCACCGCGCTGAATCCCTACCTGCACCGCGGCTTCCGTGTGCATCTCTTCCATCTACTGGATCCATCGGAGCTCGATCTCGGCGACCGCGGCCTGGCGCGCTTCGTGGACATGGAGACGGGCGAGCGCCTGATCGTGCACCCGCAGTCCCTGCGCCGGGCGTGGAAGGATCACCTGCAGGAGCACATCCGCTCGCTGCGTGCTTTATCAGCATCACGCCGCGCGGACTACGCCATGATCCCGACCACCGAGTCTTACTTCACACTGCTCGACCGACTTCGCGACTGACGCTTGCGCCATATCTTCATCACACTCCGGTTTAAAAATTAGTGCTTAGTCCTTAGAATTTTCTGCCTTGTCCATCTTCCTCCAGAACCCGGCCTTGTTAGGACTGCTCGCACTGGGAGCAGTGCCCATCCTCGTGCACTTGCTGTCGCGGGCGAAGCCGCGGCAGTATCGCTTCTCGAACATCGAGTTCCTGAGGAAGGTGATGCGCCAGACATCGCGGCTGCGGAAGCCGAAGGACTGGCTGTTGCTGGTGCTGCGCACGCTGGCGCTGCTGGCGATTGCCTATGCTTTCCTCGGGCCGCTGTTGCTTTCGAAGCATGCGGCGCTGCCGGGGGAGAAAAAGACGATCGTGCTCTTGATCGACCGCTCGGCTTCGATGGCGGCGAAGGAAGGCGCGGCGAGCCGCTTCGAGGCGGCTTGTGTGGCGGCGGGGGAGATCCTCGACAAGGGCAAGCCGGATGCGGCGAACATCGTGTGGATCGATGCCGCGCCGGATGCGGTCTTCCCCGATCCCGCGCCGAATCGCGATTACCTGAATGAGGAGCTGACCAAGGCGAAGGCACGCCCTGAGGCAGGCGCGCTGGATGCGGCGATGGAGCTGGCACTGCGGCAACTGGCGGGCGCGCAGGGACACAAGGAGCTGGTCCTGATTTCCGATTTCCAAGCGGCGGCGTGGAAGGACTTTTCGCCCGTGGTGCCGCAGGGCGTGGATCTGCGCATGGTGCCGGTGGCGAAGGAGGATGTGCCGAACATGGCGGTGAGCTCGCTGGTGCCGCTGCCCGCGGCTCCGCTGGCAGGGCAGCAGATGGTCGCGCAGGTGCGGGTGGCGAATCACTCGGGCGAGGCACGGCGGGTTTCGCTGACTCTGGATGCAGGCGGCTCGCGGCAATCGCAGCCGCTGGATCTGCCGCCGCGCGGTGAGGCGGAGGCGGCCTTCACGGTGCGCTGTGCGGCATCCGGCCTCATGCCGATCAGCGCGGAGATCGATGGCGATTCCTTCCCCGGCGATGACAAGCGCTATGCGGTCGTGCGGGTGCGGGAGTCGATTCGACTGGCGATCAGCGGCGCGCCGGACTCGCCTGCGGCGCAGACCTTGGGACGGGTGGCGAAGGCCTTGCCCTGGCTTGAGATCGTGCCCGCGGGTGGCAATGGCGGTCCCCCACCCTGCGAGATCCTCTGCGTGGCGGGCTGGGATGGCAGTGCGCCGGAGAAGCTGCGCGAGCTGGCAGGGAATGCTACGGCGGTTCTCGTACTTCCCGGACCATCGGCGGGCTCGAATGCGGTGGCGGCACTCTTCGGCGATGCGGCGGATCCCGCGGCGGGGGCGAGCGGGCTGGAGACTTCGCCCGAAGGCTGGGAAGCGACACCAGCGGGCGAGCACGCGGCCTTCCGGCTCTTCGCCGGTGGGGAGTTCGGCAATCCGCTAGGCGGCAAGTTCAAGCAACGGGTGCGCCTGGAGGCATCGCCCTCCGCGAAGGTGGTGGCGCTTTTCAACGATGGAAAGCCTGCGCTGTTAGAGGCGAAGGACCGGGCGCTGATGGTCTGCAATCTCTCGCTGGATTCCGGCAACTCGACTTGGCCCGGCGAACGGGCCTTCCTGCCGGGAATCGGCGAGCTGCTGCTGAACCTGCTGCCGCGCAAGACGGCGGAGAGCTTCGAGGTGGAGGCCGGTGGCAAGCTGGCGTGGACGAATCCCGCGGGCGACGCCGCGGGCACGCCCACACTACTGGCACCGGACGGCAACGCGCTGCCCCTGGTCGCCGCGGGCGAGACCTGGCACAGCGAGACCGCGACGGAGCCGGGCATTTACCAATGGCTGGTCTCCGCGCAGCCGGTACACCTGACTGCGGTGAACTTCCCGGAAAGCGAGTCGCGGCTCAAGCCGCTGGAGGAGCCGCCCGGTGCCGGTGGCAATACGATCGCGGCGAATGGCTCCGCGCGAGCAGCGCTGGATGAAGGCATGCCGCTCTGGCCCTGGCTGGTCGCGGCGGCACTCGGCTGCCTGCTGTTAGAAGGGCTGATCTCGGGCATGAAACTCAAGACCGCATGAATCCTCCCCTGCCACTCCCGGTGCTGATTCCCCTGCTGCTGCTGGCGCTGGTGCTGGCGGATTGGCTGTCGTGGCGCGGCTCGAACGGTCTGTCGATGGGCAAGCGCATCGTGCTGCTGGTGCTGCGCATGGCGGGCGTGGCGGCGCTGTGCGTGATCCTGCTCAACCCCGGCAAGTGGATCCGGCCCACCGAGGAGCACGAGCGTCCCTGGCTGGTGATGCTCGACCGCTCGGCCTCGATGGCGCAGCCCGCGGAGCAAGGCTCCCGCGCGGATGCGGCGGCGGCCTTCGCTCGCGAGGCGGAGAAAGTGGCGAAGCAGCACGGCGTACCGGTGAAGCTGCATCTCTTCGATAGCGCGGCGAGCGCGGCGCTGGAGAAGGCACCGGAGAAAATCGAGACCGGCGGCACGGGCAGCGATCTGGAAGCTTCATTGAAGCGTCTGGCCAGCGAGGCCGGGGCGGCGGGCGATTCCTTCGCCGGGGTGCTTGCTCTAACAGACGGACGCCAGACCGCACAGCCGACCGAGCTGCAGATGGAATCGCTGGCGCTGCGGCTGCGCTCGCGCAAGACGCCCTTCCACGCGGTGGCGATCGGTGCGGGCCTGCCGGTGCGCGACCTGATGCTGCGCGCCACGCGTCCGACCGTGACCGTCTTCAAAGGACAGAAGGCGCGCATCCCCTTCTCCGTGACAGTGGAGGGCATGGGGCCACAGAAGCCGGAGGTGCGCCTGCTCGGGGACGATGGCAAGGAATTCGCGAAGGTGGCGGTGGAGGCCGCTCCGGGAAAGCCGGGCTTCGGGGTCTTCGAGCTGGAAGCACCCGCAGCCAGCACGCGCTGGACTCTGGAGACCGCGGCGCTGCCAGAAGAGATGAACCCGGGCAACAACCGCGCGCACGCCAACATCCGCCTGTTAGACTCGAAGACTCGGGTCTTCCTCGCGGAGGGCGCACCGTATTGGGACAGCAAGTTCCTGGCGCAGCTGCTGCGGCAACAGACGCAGATGGAGGTGCACTCGGTCCACCGCTTGTCGGAGGAGCGCTACTTCCGGATTGATTCGGGAGCTGCTGAGCCGAGCGAGACGAACAAGGCGGTCTTCCCCGAGACGCTGGAGGAGCTCTCGCGCTACGATCTGATCATCTTCGGGAAGAATGTGGATTCATTCCTCACGCCCTCGCGACTGGATGCGCTGCGGGCCTACGTGCGGGACCACGGCGGCGCGGTGCTCTTCGCGCGCGGCAAGCCGGTGACGGGTAGCCTGCCGGGCTTGGATTCGCTGGAGCCGGTGACCTGGGCGAACTCGACGGTGGGCGATTTCCGCTTCATGCCCGCGGCGGATGGCGAGGCGGCCGGGCTCTTCGGCGAGGCGCTGCCACCGCCGGATGCTTCCTTGTGGAATGCGCTGCCGACCTTGAAGGACGCGCGACAAGTCGCGATGGTGAAGCCTTTCACGCGGGTGCTGGCGAATGGGCGCGACACGGGAGCAAGCGGCTTCTCGAAGGATCTGCCCGCGCTGGTGGTGCGGCGCTATGGGCAAGGCGTCTGTGGCCTGGTGAATGGCGATGGCTTGTGGAAGTGGGACTTCTATCCGGAAGCGCGCGAGCTGGGGAACATGTATGAGGATTTCTGGACGCAGTTGATCCAGTGGATGGCCTCGTATTCGGAGTTCCTGCCGGGACAGGATTTCTCGCTGCGGCTGCCCGCGCTGCGCGGTCGTGCGGGAGATGCGGTGGCAGTGACGATGTCGTATCGCGGGAGTGGTGCGGAGGTATCGCCGGTGCTGCGGGTGACATCGCCGGAGAGAAGGGCGACGGACTTGAAGCCGGCGGCCTTCCCCGATCCCAGCGGGCATCCGCAGTGGCGGGCGTCCTTCACGCCGGATGCGGCGGGATCATGGAAGCTGGCGGTGGTGGATCCGCGGGAGAAAGCGCCACCCGCACCGGAAGCGAGCTTTATGGTGCCGGCGCCGCCGGCGGAGGGCGACAATGTGGCGGCGGATCCGGAGTTCTTGGCGGGCCTCGCCTCAGCCACGGGCGGGAGCTTGGTTGCGCCCGGTGACTTTTCGGCGTTTCTGGAGAAATCATTGGTCCCCGAGCCGCCGACCGCGCGCAGCAGCGGGGCGGTGTGGGAGGAGTCGTGGACGCGGTGGCCTTTGGCGTTGCTGATCGCGGTGGCACTGGGGGCGGAGTGGTATTTGAGAAGGAGGCAGGGGCTGGCATGAGCCTGCAAAACACGAGCGAATCATGAAGGCAATTTTCCATCCAGATTCCGGCCCCACCCAGCATGAGGCGTCCCGTTGGGACGAAGATGAATGCCCCTTTGGGACGAAGTGATCGCCACCACCTTTAACCAACTCCTTCCATGAACTTCACCTCATCCCTCAATCGCATCCGGCGCTGGCGGCGTCTTGGGCGCTGGCTGGCGGCGCTGTTGGGTGTTGCGGCCTTGGCTTGCTTGTTGGCACTCGCGGCGGGATTGGCGGATGCTTGGTTTGGCTTTGAGTCTTCGCCGCGGACCTTGCTGGTGAAGGCGGTGCTGTGGGTGAGCGGTGGGGCATTGGCGATTGGCTTGCTGAGGGGCGCTATCTATTCGCGGCGGCGCGGGGCGGAGATGGCGGACCGTTTGTTAGGCTCGCCGCGGCGACCGGCGACGGCGGCGCTGGGGCTTGATCCGGAGAAAGAGGAGACGCCGCTGGCACGCTTGCTGGCAACGCGGGCGAAGGAGGAGGCGGCGCAGGAGCTGGATGGGATTCCGGCGTCGAAACTGATTGGTTGGCGGAAGATCGGGATTGCGGCCTCGCTGCTGGTGCTGACGGTTTTGCCGGGAGTGGTGCTGGCCGTGAAAAAGCCGGAGGCGACACAGGCGGTGGTGAAGCGGCTGATGGAGCCGGGGAGCGATCTGCCGCCGTGGAGCCCGCTGAAGTTTGCGATGGAGCCGACGACACCGACCGCGGTGTATGGAGGCGAGCTGACGCTGGCGGTAGAGGTCACGGGTGGGGCGCTGGAGTATCCGGTGGAGCTGCTGGTGCGGCGGCCGGGCAGTGGCGAAGTACTACGTTTACCGTCGTTCCGGGAGACGGAGAAGCGCTTCTCGCGGAAGCTGGATGCGTTGACCGAGCCGGTGCAGGTGGCCTTCGCCTGCGGGCGGGCGCGTTCGGTCTTTTATCCGGTCGAGCTGCTGCTACAGCCGAAGGTGCTGGCGGGCAAGGGGACGGTGACTCCGCCGGCTTACACCGGCAGCGAGCCGCTGAGCGCGCCGCTCGATACGAATGAGATCGCGGCGATGGAAGGCGCGTCGGTGAATCTGGAACTGACGAGCAACCGGCCCCTGGCGCCTTCGGCGCTGATCTTCACCCCGGCCGCGGCTCCGGGGGTGACGCCGGTGCCAGAGGAGATTCCGGGCGAAGTGAAGGGCGGCAACACGATCGCCTTCCGTTGGACAGCGACGCGGCCGGGCAAGCTTTCGGCGATGCTCAAGGATCTGCGCGGCACACCTGCGGCGGCTGCGGTGGAGCTGAACTTGAAGGCGCTGCCGGATGCTCCGCCAGTGGTCGATTTGGCCTCTCCACCGCGCTACCTGCTGGCCACGCCGAGTTCGACGCTGCGGCTTGCGGGCAGGGCGGAGGATGATTATGCGCTGGCGAAGGTGCAGTTGGTGCGGACCCTGGAAGGCTTCCGCGACCGCACGCGGGTGGTGGCGCCGGCGCTGCACGATAAGAACTACGATTTCGCGGATGCGGTGGAGCTGGCGAAGCTCGGGGTTTCGCCGGGGCAGATCATCGAGCTCTTCCTGGAGGCGTCCGATCACAACCCCTCGCTGTTAGGCCAAGGGGCCTCGGAGATCTCACGGGTGCAGATCATCTCGGAGGACGACTATGCGGCGCGGATCCGCGCGAAGACCACGCTGGAGCAGTTCAACGCGCGCTATGCAGCGATCGCGCAGGCCTTCGAACAAGCGAAGGAGGCGCTCGATGCGATGGACAAGGCCGCGGACCTGAATGATCCCGCGGCGGCGGAAGAGGCGCGGAAGAAGGCACAGGCCGCCCATGAGCAGGCGGCGGAACTCTTGCAGAAGCTGGCGGATGACTTCCCGGCCTTCAAGCTGGAGGAGCGGTTGAAGGCGCTGGCGGAAAAGGCCGCGGGAGATGCGCAGGCGAACTTGCAGGCGCTGAAGCAATTCGACCCGAAGGCCAGTGAGGGCGACCAGCGCCGTGCGATCAAGGAAATGCGGGATCGGCTGGGCGCGCGCGAGCAGGAGCACCAGCAACTGCAGATGGACGCGAAGATGGCCGCGGAGGCGGGCAAGCTGCTGGAGATGGCGGCGAAGTTCCAGCAGATCTATCAGAACCAGGTCTCGATCACGAACCGGATCGGCACCATCGCGAAGGAGATCACCAAGGGCAATGACCAGAACCGCCGCCTGCTGCCCTCGCTGGCGGAGACGGAGGAGAAGAACCGCAAGGCGCTGGATGAATTCGAGGAAGAGCTGCAGAAGCGCGCGGAGTCGATCAGCGATCCGGCGCTCGGGCAGCTGAAGGATTCAGCGCTGCAATTTCTGGCGGATCTCAAGCAGGCGAATCCGCAATCGGCGATGGATGGTGCGGTGGATGCGGGCAAGCAGGGCGTGGCGAATGATGCCTTCGTGCAGGCGGAACTGGCGCGCTCGCTCCTCGAAGGGCTGATGCAGAAGAAGGACGATCCCTTCGCCGGTGCTTGCAACGGCCAGTGCATGAAGTTCTCCGTGGCACCGCCAGATGTGAACCAGACGATGCAGCAGATGCTGGAGGGCCTGATGTGCCAGAACCCCGGCATGACTCCGAACCAAGGCAAGGGCGGCGGTGGCATGGGTGCGGGCGGCAAGGGGCCGACTGGCAATGCCGCGCCGGGCTTCGCGATGGCGGATGTGCCGGTGCTGGGCCCGCAGCGGATGCTTTTCGAGCCGGCCTCGCTGGGCGGCAGCGGGGATGGCAAGAGCCGGACCGTGGGCGTCAAGCCACTGCCGACCGCCACGCAGTCCGAGACGATGCGACCGGTGGAGAAGCCGCGCGATACGCAGTCCGCCCCTGCGCCGGAGTCCGTGCCGGAGAGCTACCGCGAGGCGGTGAAGAAGTATTTTGAGCCGGAAGGCTGACACTGGGTGCGCCGGCTTTAGCCGGCCTGAAGATAGAGAAGATTTTGATGAAACCTTACACTGACAGACCAAGCACAAGGGTACTCGTGCCGGCTAAAGCCGGCGCACCCAGTGCATGAACCGACATCTTGCCATGAAACTACTACTCTTGCTAAGCCTCGCGCTCGCGCCACTGCTCCCCGCCAAGGAAGGCGCGGTGGAGTGCGGCAACTTGATCTACGCGGGGACGAAGACCTCGAAGTGCTTCAGCGACGAGTTCCTGTCCACCGTGCAGCAGAAGACCTCCATCGCGACGGAGCGGCGCTTCAAGCCGGTGAAGCTGGCGTCCGACGAGCTGTTCAAGATTCCCTTCGTGATCATGACCGGCGAGGGCGACTTCACGCTGACGGCGGATGAGCGCGAGCATTTGAAGAAGTATCTGGAGAATGGCGGCTTCCTGCTGGCCTCTGCGTCGTGCTCGAACGAGGCCTGGGACGGGGCCTTCCAGCGCGAGCTGAAGCGGCTCTTCGGCAACGATTGCCTGAAGGACATCCCGATGGACCATGAGATCTTCAAGACGATCTTCACGGTGAAGGACCTGAAGCTCTCGAAGTCGAGCGGCGAGTCGCGCCTGCGCGGGATCTCCCACAATGGCAAGATCGTGGTGGTCTATTCGAATGACGGGCTCAACGACACCTCGCACACGGAGGGCTGCTGCTGCTGCGGCGGGAACGAGATCCAGAATTCGATGGAGATCAACGCGAACATCCTCGCCTACGCACTGCTGCACTGAGCCCCCCGCTGCCCGCCGTGAAACGAAGCCTGACGCTGCTTGCTGCCTTCCTGCTCGCCCTGCCCCTGCGAGGACAGGATGGCGATGCCGTGTCGGCGGCGCTCAAGGACCTGAAGGCGGGGAAGGCGGATGCGGCGGCGCTGGAGAAAGCGGTGCCGCTGCTGGCGGATGAGACGGGGCGCAACACGGTGCGCACGGCGATCATGACGCTGGATCCCTTCCCTTCCGAAGCGATGGTCGGGTTGCTGGGGAATCCGGCGCTGGCGGTGCGGCTGGGCGCGCTTGAGCTGTTAGAGGAAAAGGCGGGCGGTGATTTTGCCTTCAATCCCTGGCTGGCCCCGGGCGATCCGGAGAACGTGGGTTCCCTGGCGCGCTGGAAGCAGTGGGCTGGCTCGAAGCCCGAGGCGGGGGCGAAGAAGGATTTGTTAGGCGAGGAGCAGCGGCGCGGTTATCTGCGCGACCTGCTGGGCAATGATGCGGACAAGGCCGCTCGGGCGCGGCGCATGCTGGAGGCGGACGGCCTGGGCGCGGTCGGCTTCCTGGAGACTTTCCTGGCCGGGTCCCCCGCCCTGCCCGCGGGTAGCCGGACCAAAGTACGAGAGGCGCAGTACCAGATCGTGCTGTCCCGCACACTGGGTCCGCAGGCGGCGGCCACGGCGCGGCAACTCGCCTTCGGCAGCCGCGATCAGACTCTGGCGGCGCTGGGCACCCTGCGCGGTGCGGGCTTGGCAGCGCTGCCGATCCTGCGGGATTTCATCCAGCATACCGATCCGCTGGTGCGGGAGACCGCGATCGATGCGATGCTTTCCTCCGGCGGTGCAGAGGGCCTCGCGGTGGTGGGGCCGGTGCTGCTGAAGGAGACGGACGTGAATGTCGTCCACGGCGCGCTGCGGCGGCTGAAGGAGATTCCGGGTGATGCTTCGCTGAAGATCGCCGCATCCTTCCTCACCCATGAGGATGAGGACCTGTTGGTCTCCGCGGTGCAGGCCTGCCTCAAGCTGGCAGGCGGCGAGATGGGCCCGCATCACTCCGTCGCCTTCACCGGGAGCGAAGCGGCCAGCAGCGGCGTCAAAAAGGAGGTGAATGCGGCGCTGCTCAAACTGCTGGACGATCCCCGCTGGCGGGTGCGCACGGCGGCGCTGGAGTATGTGACCGCTTGCAAGATGAGCGACGCGAAGAAGCGCTGCGTGGACCTGCTGGCGGATCCGGATGAATTCGTGCGCTTCAGCGCGATCAAGGCGGCCTCCGCGCTGGGAGCGGAAGGCGCGGCGGCGAAGATGAAGGAGATGATGCTGAGGGACCCGGCGATGACGGGGCCGGTCTTCGAAGGTTATCCGGGTGGCTCCCCGGACAAGGAGATGCTGGACAAGCTGGCGAGCTATCCGCCGGAGGCGCGGCTGGCAGCCGTGCGCGCGGCGGAGACGAACCGCGGCCTGTCGGACGTGGTGCTGCGTTTCGCGGATGATCCGGATCTGGATGTGTCCTGCGCGGCGATCCGCTACCTGTCCGCAGAGGAAGAACGCGTGAGCATGGCGAAGGTCGCGAGCGTACTAGTGCGGGCCCTGCAATCCGGCAGCGCGGAGAAGCGCGCCGCGGTGCTGGACCGGCTCGCCCTGCCGGAGACCGGAGGCGAGGCGGATCCGGAGCTGAGCGCCGCCTTGAGCAAGTTCAGCGGCGGGAGCGGTGAGAAGACCTCGCTGGATGGCCTCTACGATTCCCTGCTGAAGTCCGCGGGCCAGCAGCAGGCGGCAGCACCGGGCAGGCCCGAGCCGAAGGTGATTCCCGGCGCGCAGGGGGAACTGATCAAGGAGGTGGGCAAGGTCGCGGCGGGCAACACGCCGGAGGCTTTCCGCGCAGCGCTCTGCCTTGCGAAGGCGGGCGATCCGAACGGACTGAAGATTCTAACAGCGAGGCTGCCGCAGCTCTCCACCGCACAGCGCGCATCGATCGCAGAGCAGCTCTACAGCCCCTCGCGCAAGGAGGCGCTGGAACTTCTGCGGCAACTGCTGCGTGATCCCGTGGAGGAAGTGCGGACGGCGGCGGCAGGCTCCGCGATGTCTGCGGAGGAGACGCCGGCCTTCGTCTCGCTGGTGCTGGAGGAGCTTTCCGCGCCGGAGGCCAAGCTGCAGCCGCACGAGATCTACGGCTACCAATTCGAGTCCGCGGCGCGGCAGAGCAATAGCTCGCGGGTGGTCCGCGCCTGGGCGACCGGGGTGGCCACCAACCCGAAGTCGCCCGACCCGCTGCGGGTGCTGGCGATGATGGCGCTGTGCCATGGCATGCCCGCGAATGCGGTGGAGCCGGTGCTGCACCTGGCGAAGTCCGCGGGCGACCGCTGGGTGCGCCGCGCGGCGTGGCATGCGCTCGGTTCCTCTAACAGCGCGGCCTACCGCCAGAACCTCAAGACGCTCGCGGAGGATCCGGCACCGCAGGTGCGCGAGGTGCTGCCGGAGATCAGCAGCAAGGCGGACACCGCGTGGCAACATCACTTCGACGATGCGCGGGCGACAGCCGACTCGAACTGGTCCTCGGATCGCAACATGCGGCGGCTGGCGGCGGAGGCGAAGGAGGCGCTGCTGAAGATGGCGGCCTCCGATCCCTCACCGCAGGTGCGCTTCGAGGCGATGCTCGCACTGCTCTCGCAGGGCCAGTCGATCGATGTGGATGCCTTTGCAGCGCTGCTGTCGAAGCAACCCGAGGAGAGCCATGCCTCATCCCGCGTGGCGGGCTGGATGAAGGAGAATGCCGCGCGGGTGGGCCCGGGGCTCGCGCCGCTGGCGGCGGCGCTGGATACCTCGCAGATCGAGCCGGAGGTGATGCAGGTGATCGCCATGCGCCTGGCCCCGAAGAGCAGCGAGGGTGGCGGCTTCGCGAGCTTCTCCGCGCTGGTGGCGGGCGCTGCCGCCGCAGAGACGGCACCACAGCAGACCGCACCACCCGTGGAGGAGAAGCCCGCGGCAGAGGTGAAGCGCGGATCGCTGAAGCTGGTGTTCTTCTACAAGCCGGGCTGCGCGGAGTGCGTGAAGGCGACCCAATTGTTAGACACGCTGAAGAAGGACTTCCCGCTGCTGGCGATCGAGCGTCGCAATATCCAGGACGGCAAGGATGTGGTCTTCAACCAGGCACTGTGCACGCGCTTCCAGGTGCCCTCGCTGAAACACAACCTCTCGCCGGCCATCTTCACCCAGGGCGGCTTCCTGGTGAAGGACGACATCGAGCCACAGGCACTCGGCAAGCTGCTCAGCAGCACCATGGCGCTGCCAGAGGACGATAGCTGGAGCGTGGTGGATGAGCCGGCGATCGCCCAGGCGGCGGTGGTGGTGGAGCAGAAGTTCGAGGCCCTGAAGCTGCCGGTAGTGCTGGCCGCGGGGCTTGCGGATGGCGTGAATCCCTGCGCCTTCGCCACGATCATCTTTTTCCTGTCCTACCTGCAGGTGGCGCGGCGCACGCCGCGGGAGATGCTCGCGGTGGGGATCGCATTCATCCTTGCCGTCTTCCTGGCTTACTTCCTTGCGGGGCTGGCGCTGCACAAGATCCTGGAGGGAGTGATGGGCAAGATCGCGGGGCTACAACGTTGGCTGAACTGGATCTTCGGTGGCCTGGCGCTGCTCGCGGCTTACCTGTCCTTCCGCGATGCGCTGAAGGCGCGCGCGGGCAAGCTGGACGAGATGACGCTCCAGCTCCCCGGCTTCCTGAAGACCCGCATCCGCGGGGTGATCCGCAGCGGAGCCAAGGCGCGGAACTTCGTGATCGCGGCTTTCCTCGCGGGGATCGTGATTTCCTTCCTGGAGCTGGCCTGCACCGGGCAGGTCTATGCGCCGATCATCTACAGCATCCAGCAGGGCAAGCGGGACGCGGTGATGTGGCTACTGGCCTACAACTTGGCCTTCATCGTGCCACTGGTGGTAATCTTCGTGATGACCTTCGCGGGGATGAGCAACAAAGTGCTGATCGATTTCCAGACCAAGCACACCTTCGCGGTGAAGATGGCGCTGTGCCTGGTGTTCGTGGCGCTGGCCGGGGTGATCCTGTTTGGGGGGGAGCTGCTGAACGGGGCCTGATGGGCCGCTGCAAGACTGGCCCCGGGTGTGGAATTCGCCCCGGGAAAAAGCAAGTTTGTGAAGACGCGGCCCGTTCTATCACCGGCTGGCTACGGGATCACCCCGGGTTTTCCGCTTGGCCGGGAATTATTGACCGGCACCGCGCTCATACCTCCCAAGACCCATGAAAGAGACCTCCAGGATCATCGTCTGCAGTGCCTTCGGGCTCCTCGCACCGCTCGCAAGCGCAGCCGAGCCCACCATTCCCCAGGCACCCGGCCAAGCGGCGGAGATCGGACCGGACGATAAAGCCGCTTACCCGCCACCTCCGCCGGGCTTCAACGAAAAGCGGGAGGGCATTGCCCATGGCAAGCTGGAGATGATCGGCTACGAATCCAAGACCGTGGGGAGCTCGCGGAAGATGCAGGTCTACACCCCGCCTGGCTATTCGGCGGACAAGAAGTATCCGGTCCTCTACATTCTGCACGGCATCGGCGGGGATGAGACCGAGTGGCAACGCTTCGTGAAGGTCGACATGCTGATGGACAACCTGGTCGCCGACAAGAAGGCCGAAGCGATGATCGTGGTGATGCCCAACGGCCGCGCCCAGAAGGATGACCGGGCAGCCGGCGGGATGCAGTCCGCGCCCGCCTTCGCCGTGTTCGAGCGGGATCTGTTAGACGACGTGATCCCTGCCATCGAGTCGCGCTACAGCACGCGCACGGATCGCGAGGGCCGCGCCTTGGCGGGACTTTCGATGGGCGGGGGCCAGACGCTGAATTTCGGGCTGGGGCATCTGGATACTTTCGCTTGGCTCGGGGCCTTCTCGGCGGCACCCAATACCAAGCCGCCGGCGGAGCTGGTGCCGGATCCGGCGGTGGCGAAGGAGAAGCTAAAGCTGCTGATGATCACCTGTGGGAACAAGGACGGGCTGTTCCGCATCAGCAAGGGCGTTCACACCTACCTCACGGACAAGGGCGTGCCCCATGTCTGGCACGTGGACGATCACGCCCATGATCCGGCTCACTGGAGCAGTGCGCTCTACAATTTCACCCAGCGTATCTTTCACTGATCCTCGCCTGCTAACTCATGCTCCCCGCACGCCCCTTCGTCAAACTGCTCGCAGCCCTTGGTGCCATCCACGCACTGCACGCTGAAGAGCCCACACTCCGGGAGACCTACGAGAAGGACTTCTTGGTTGGAGTCGCTCTCAACCCGGGCGTGATCAGAGGTAGGAATGAGAAGGCCGCCACGCTTGCGGCAGCTCAATTCTCCTGCCTGACGCCCGAGAATGACTTGAAATGGCAGTCCATCCACCCGGAGCCGGAGCGCTACAACTTCGAGGCGGCGGATGCTTACTTCGAGTTCGCCGCGAAGCACAAGATGGCGGTCATCGGCCACACGCTCGTGTGGCACAGCCAGACCCCGCGATGGGTCTTTGAGGATGAGAAGGGACAAGCGGTGACTCGCGACCTGTTGCTCAAGCGGATGCACGACCACATCCAGGCCGTGGTGGGCCACTACAAGGGCAAGGTCAAGGGCTGGGACGTGGTGAATGAAGCTCTCTCTGATGGCGGGCCGGACATCCTGCGTGACTCGCCATGGCGGCGGATCATCGGGGATGACTTCCTGGATTATGCCTTCCGCTATGCGCGGGAAGCCGACCCCAAGGCTGAACTCCACTACAACGACTACGGCTTGGAGAATCCCCGCAAGCGGCAGAACTGCGTCAAGATGCTCAAGGGAATGCTAGAGCGGGGTGTGCCGATCGACGCCGTCGGCACACAGTCGCACTTCCAACTGGAGCAGCCGCGGCTCGATGAGATCGAGAAGACGATCACGGACTTTGAGGCTCTGGGATTGAAGGTCATGGTGACAGAGCTTGATATCGATGTCTTGCCGGCGCGCGGTGCCCCGGGAAACGCAGACGTCAACCGCCGGGAACAAGGCGACTCCACGACCAATCCCTACACCGCCGGCCTGCCCGCGGAAATGCAGGAGAAGCTGGCGAACCGCTATGCTGACCTCTTCCGGATCTACCTGAAACACCGCAAGTCGGTCTCCCGCGTGACCCTGTGGGGCCTGGATGACGGCCATAGCTGGCTCAATGGCTTCCCGATCCGCGGGCGCACGAATCATGCCCTGCTGTTCGACCGCGAGCTGAAGCCGAAGCCTGCCTTCGAGAGAGTCATCCGGGTGGGCAGCGAAAAGCGCACGCCTTGAATTGAGGCCTTTAAACCGCGCCTTCATCGTGCCGCTGGTAGTGATCGCCGCCATGACCTTCGACGGCATGAGCGACAAGATGCTGATCGACTTCCAGACCAAGCACACCTTCGCGGTGAAGATGGCGCTGAAGGAGAATTGCCAGTGAATGCAAAGTTACCTGCTATCAAAATCGGCCTGAAGGTCGAGCGAGGCAGTGCTTGCAGCCGGTCCGATTGCCACTGACAATTCCGACCCAAAGAAAAGGGGCATGATGGTGAAGGGAGCCCAAACCTCGACACAAGTGGCACAAGGCGCTAGGGCAGGCTCATTGGCACGCCGGTTTTTCGGCTTCTTTTTCAGCATCCGGTTCGGAGGCGGGTTCGACTTTTTTATTTCTTACGCCAGGCGCGACGCCAGGGATTATGCACAAGGCCTGCGCGAGCAGCTCACCAAGGCAGGCCTGCGCTGCTTTTTCGATGAGGCCGATTTTCAAGCGGGCTCCAACCTTTCGGAAGCGACGAAGAGCAGCCTGCGGAACAGCTCGGCCTTGATTCTGGTGGGCAGCCCCGGGGTAGTACTCTCGCCTTTTGTTCCGCAAGAGCTGGAGATCTTCGGAGAATTCGGCGGTCCGGTGATTCCGATCAACATCGAGCATGCCCTCGAAGGCGAATTGCCTCTCGCGATCTCCAAGGCAAAAGAAGGGCGGCTTTGGATCGACGAACCGCTTGAGTCGCTTGTCTCAGGTCCAAGCGCGGCGACGATCGGGAAGCTGCTGCAGGGAGTCGATTTCACACGGCAGGAGCGGCGGCGCATGCAGGCCTTTGCCGTCGCGACGCTGGTCTTCGCAGCAGTGGCGTGCGCAGCGGTAGTTTTCGGGCTGGCGGCAAAGCGTGAATCGCGGATTTCCCGTTCGCGTGAACTCGCGGCCGAAAGCCAACGGCTCTTGGCCGTCGAGCCGCAGCGGTTGGGCGAGTCCCTGAGCTTGGCGCTGGAGGGAGCGGAAACCTGGGCGACGCCCGAGACCCTATCCGCGGTGAGGCAGGTGCTACGTCTAACGCCGCGTGGGCGGACGGTTCTCAAGACAAAGGGAGCGCCGAGCGTCATGACGGCGGCGGTGACGGTCGTCCAGGGGCAGCGCGTCTTCGCACTCTCCGCCCGCACCGGCGACAGCTTCGAGGTCCGCATCCTGAAAGAAAATGGAGAGCCCGCTCCAGCTCCTTTGCCAATGAGCACTTGGCCCGAGGCGCTGGCCTTTGACCCGGACGGCAAATTGCTGGCGATAGGCCTGCGTGGAGAAGGAGGCGTGCAGATCCGGGAGTGGCGGACGGGGCAACTGAAGGCTCATCTGGCGCACCCAAAAGTGGTCCACGGTTTGGCATGGCGCGGCGGAGGGGGAGCCCAAATCGCCAGCGCCTGCGGCGATGGCAAAGTTCGCCTGTGGGACATCGCGGCACCGCAGCAAGCGGTGGACGAATGGACTCTCGACGAGGGCGATCCGGAACTGGCCGCGCCGGTCTTCCGCGTGGCCTTCAATGCTGAAGGAACGCGGATCGCGGCGGCGGGAGGACGTGATCGAAAAGGGCGGGTGCGACTGCGCGAACTGGGCACCGGACAGGATATTCTCTCGGGCAAGGACGTCTTCGCGCGCGATCTGGACGGCGCGGTGACCGGTCTCGCGCTGACACCCGATGCGCGGGTGCTGGCCGCGGGCACGCTGCACGGCCGCCTGGAGGTGTGGCGCACGCAGGAGAATGACACCTTGATCTCGCGCACGGCCGCGAACGACGCGCCGATCGACTCGGTGGCAATGCGGGACGACGGCCGGTTCGTGAGCTGCGCAGGATGGGAGAAGGCGGCCTGTGTGTGGGATCTCTCCACCACCCAGGAAGCGATGCGCGCACCTCATACCGGGAAAGTCTCGGCATTGGCTTTTCTACCCGGTGCCGGACCACTGCTGACGGCATCGTTCGACGGGGCGATGGCGCTTTGGGAAGTGGACTCGGGAGGCTGGGAGCGCCGCTGGGAGATGGAGAAGAACTCCCTGTCGTGGGTGCATTTCTCTCGATCCGAAGATGAATGGTGGTGCGGCTCGCTGCATGTGGGTGTCCAGCATGGAAGTCTGGAGGGCAAGACGATGGAGCGGGTTCCGGGAATTCAACATCCGCCTACGGGCTTCGCGCTCGCGCCAGATGACCGGACCGCAGTGATTGGAACCGGGGACGGAGTCGTGAGGCTGTTGGATACCATCAAAGGGACAAGCCGCGATTTGCCGCGGGGAGCGACCGACCCTCATGGAGATCGCGCTGTCCGCAGCGTGGGCTTTTCCTCCAATGGAGCGCGGGTCGCGGCTGCGAGTGCCGACGGCTGGTGCGATGCGTGGGATGTCAAGTCGGGCCAGTCGCTCTTTCGGTCACCACAAGGTCAGGGCTATTCCGCGGTCTCGTTTTCGCACGATGGCGGCGACATGCTTTACGGCGGGAAAGACAAGGAGCTGCACTGGGGCCGGCTGGATGGGACCGGGACAGTGGGGACTTTGCCTTGTCCGGCGGAGATTGGACGGATCGCGGCAAGCCCCTGTGCGGCAGAGGCAGCGGTCATTGCCGGGCAGGAAGTGCTGCTGGTGGAGCGGGAGTGCGGCAAGTGGGTAGAGAAGCATCGCGTGACGATGCCTGCGGCCGCCAGCGTGGTCGCCTGGTCGCCGAATGGGAAGTTTCTGCTGGTCGGCGACGGGGAGGGACGCGCAGTGCTGTGCAACCGTAGCCGCCAGCCGGGCGAGGCCAAGGCATTGCACACTGCGGGGATCACTTCTGCGGTCTTTTCCCGCGACGGGAAACTGCTGGCGACCGGCAGCGAAGACGGGACGGCGGCGCTTTGGCAAACGCCTGACATGACGCTGTTGGGTCGCTTCGAGCATCCGGGAACGCGCTCGCCTCTGGCACGGGTGAATAGCGTGGATCTGTCTGCGGATGGCAAACGGCTGCTTACAGGGAGCGGAAATGGGCTGATTTATCTGTGGACGACCCAGACGGATGAGTTGCTCGCCAGCGCAAGACTTCGAAGGAAGAATCTGGATTGGTAGATTGCCGTTGTTGGGGAAGCATCCCCCCAGCTGCTAATTCCGGAGGGCAAAGCCCGGCTCGCAATGGAGACTGCAAACCGGGCTTGAGCGTGGCGAGTTCCACGGCTAAGTCCGCGGCGCGATGCCGGAGACGCTGCCGCCGCTGAATTATCCCGAGAGCCTGCCGGTGGTCGGCATGCGCGGGGAAATCGTGGCCGCGATCCGCGAAAATCCGGTAGTGGTGGTGGTCAGCGAGACCGGCTCCGGCAAGACCACGCAGCTGCCGAAGATGGTGGCGGAGGCGCTGGAGGGCACGAAGCGGGTGATCGGCTGCACGCAGCCACGGCGGATTGCGGCGGCCAGCGTGTCGAAGCGGGTGGCCGAGGAATTGCGCACGCCGCTGGGGAGCTTTGTCGGCTATCAGGTGCGCTTCGAGGACAAGACCTCGAAGGACACGCGGATCAAGTTCATGACGGACGGTATCCTGCTCGCGGAGACGCAGGGCGATCCGAACCTGAAGCAGTATGATGCGCTGATCCTGGATGAGGCGCACGAGCGCTCGCTGAACATTGACTTCCTGCTGGGTTACCTGAAGCGGCTGTTAGAGCGACGCAAGGACCTGAAGCTGGTGATTTCTTCCGCGACGCTGGATGCGGGGTCCTTTGCGGCTTTCTTCAATGGTGCGCCGGTCTTGCAGGCGGAGGGCCGCACCTTCGGCGTGGAGGAGTTCTTCCTGCCGCCGGATGAGGATGAGGAGATCGTTCGCCATGTGCCGCGGGCGGTGGATTGGCTGACGGATGTGGACCCCGCGGGCGATGTGCTGGTCTTCCTGCCGGGCGAGCGCGAGATCCGTGATTGTGCGGATGCGCTGGATGGGCGGAGGTACCGCAACACGGAGATCCTGCCGCTCTTCGCGCGCCTGGGCCTGGGCGACCAGCAGCGGATCTTCCAGCCGGGATCGCGGCGTCGGATCATCCTGGCGACGAATGTGGCGGAGACCTCGCTGACCATCCCCGGGATCGTGAGTGTGGTGGACAGCGGCGTGGCGCGCGTGAGCCGCTGGAGTCCGGCGCGCGGGGTGCAGCGCTTGCAGATCGAGGAAGTTTCCCAGGCGAGCGCGCGGCAGAGGAAGGGCCGCTGCGGCCGTGTGCGGGAGGGCGTGTGCGTGCGGCTTTACTCGGAAGAGAACCTGGAGGCGCGCCCGCCCTTCACCGATCCGGAGATCCGGCGCAGCTCGCTGGCGGGAGTGATCCTGCGGATGAAATCGCTGGGGCTGCCGGACATCGAGGAGTTCCCCTTTCTGGATCCGCCGGCACCGAAGGCGATCTCCGAAGGTTATAGTACTTTGCGGGAGGTCGGAGCGCTGGACAAGGACAAGCAGCTCACCGAGGCGGGCCGCCTGATGGCGCGCATGCCGGTGGACCCGCGGCTCGCGCGCATGCTGCTGGAGGCGCGACACGAGCATTGCCTGGCGGAGATCCTGCCGGTGGTGTCCGCACTGGAATCGAACGATCCAAAGGAACGGCCCGCCGAGAAGACGAAGGAAGCGGACGCGGCGCATGCGCGCTGGAAGGATGCGGACTCGGACTTCCGCGGGCTGCTGCGGCTGTGGATCGACCTGCAGCGATTCCGCGATGGGCGTGGCTGGAAGCGCAATCAGCTCCGCAAGTACTGCGGGGATAGTTTCTTAAATTACAGACGGGTGCAGGAGTGGGCGAATGTCCACGACGAGCTGAAGGAACTCATCGCGCGCGAGCTGCGCTGGCAGGTCAAGCCGCTGGCCACATCCGTGGAGGCGGCGGTGCCCTACGATGCCTTCCACCGTGCGCTGCTAGCCGGGGTGCCGCGGCAATTCGGACTCTACGATAAAGAAGCGCGTGCCTATCGCAGCGCGAGCGGCGGGCACTTTGCGGTGTTCCCCGGCTCCGGCCTCTTCGGCGGGAAGAAATGGGACTGGGTGATGGCGATGGAGCTGGTGGATACCACACGCTTGTGGGCGCGGCGTGTCGCACGGATCGATCCGGCATGGGTCGAGAAGGTCGCGCCGCATCTCTGCACCAGCCGCTATGGTGATGGCCACTGGGACGAGCAACACGGCGCGGTGTATGCCAAGGAGACGGTGATCTGTGGTGGCTTGCCGATCGTGGCAGGGCGGCGCGTGCACTTCGGGCGGATCGATCCGGCCGGGGCGCGCAAGATCTTCGTGCGCGAGGGACTGCTGCAAGGCGGCGTGAAGGGCAAGTCGCGGGCGCTGGAGCGGCTGGCCTCGCTGAAGGAGGAGATCGTGGGCATCGAGCAGAAACTGCGTCGCCCCGGCGGACTGTGGAGTGAAGAGGCGATCGTCGAGTTCTTCGAGAGCCGTTTGCCGCAAGACATGTTCACGGCGAAGGCCTGGCATGACTGGCAGGCCAAGCATGGAGAGGCGGCGATTCCCGGGGCGGCGGACGTGGTGCTGGAGGATCTCGATGCCCTCGATCTGGAGGGCTATCCGGACTGGCTGTCGTGCCAGGGCGAGGAGTATGCGCTCTACTACCGCACCGCGCCGGGCGAGCGCGATGACGGGGTGACCCTGGGCGTGCACATCGACCAGTTGCCGAAGCTGCCCGAGTGGCTCCCCGGCTGGGGCGTGCCGGGCGACATGACTTGGCGCGCGGAGTGGATGATCCGCTCACTGCCGAAGGACCTGCGCCGCGAGTGCCAGCCGGTGGCCGATTGCGCGCGGGGCTTTGCGGATGAGTGGCGCTACCAGGAGCCGGATGCACCGCTGGAAGTACGACTCGCGCAGTACCTCACGAAGTTCTCCGGCTATGAGATCCGGCCAAGCAGCTTCGATCTCGAGAGGCTGCCGGAGGAACTCTTCACCAAGGTCTGGGTTTGCGATGATGAGGAGCGCGAACTGGCCTTCGGCAAGGACGTGACGGCGCTGCAAACAAAGCTCGGCAAGCTGGTCACCAAACGCTTCGAGGCCGCGGCCAATGCGGAATGGGAGCGCGGCGGCATGAAGGAGTGGACGGAAGGCGAGGTCCCGGAGCGGGTGGAGACTTCCGCCGGCCCGGCCTATCCCGCGCTGGTGGATGAAGGTTCATCCGTGGGCGTGAGAGCGTTCTCCAAAGCGGCGGAGGCCGAGCAATCCCACCGCGCCGGGCAGGTGCGGCTGCTGATGCTGGCGCAAGCGGACCAGGTGAGCTACCTGAAGAAGAAGTATCCGCTGGGCCTGATGGCGAAGGTGGAGCTGCCGCGCATGGGCACTCCGCTGGATGATCTGCTCGCGCTGGCGGGCGAGGGCGCGCTGGGCGGCAAGCGCTTCCACACACCGCAGGATTTCAACGCGAAGCTCAAGGACGCGAAGGGCCGCTGGTATGAGGCGGCGACGGCGATCTCGAAGTCGCTCGATGCCAGCTTCGACGCGCTGGGTCCGGTGCGGCAGTGGATCCACGACAACAAGAAGGACCGGCATCTCTCCGCGGTCGCGGCGGATCTGGAAGAGGAGTTAGCGTGGCTGCTACGCGCGCGCTTCGCCTGGCGGGCTGGCTTCCTGCGGATGCGCTCGCATGATCGCTACCTCCGCGGCATCCGCTCGCGGCTGGGGCGGATCGCCAGCCTGCCGCTGGTGAAGGACCTGGAGAAGATGGAGCGGGTGCGGAAATTCTGGCAGCCCTGGTTCATCGAGTGGACCAAGCGTCCGGAAGACCCGGCGCTGTGGGAATACGGGTGGCTGTTAGAGGAATACCGCTTGAGCCTCTTCGCTCCAGATATCCCGGGGGAGATGAAGGTTTCGGAGAAGCGGCTGGCGGAGGGATTTTGATCAACGGGAGCGCCAGGCTCCAGCCTGGCTGAAGCAACCCAAGCGGCACGTTTCTCCAAATATCAGGCGGGGCGGCGACGCAGGGACCGTTCTGCCAGGCCAGAGCTTGGCGCTCCCGGTGCAGCTACCGCACAAGCCGCCGGTAGCTCAGAAAAGACTCGCCGACTTCGGGCTGCGGCTCGAAGGCGACCAGCTCATACTCTCGCGAAGCGGGCAGGAAGTCGGCCGGGCTACCGGTCAGGGTCGGCGCCTCGCGCCCGCCGAAGAGTGTATGCCCAGCCCAGGTGAGATGGATCTCGTCGATGGCATCCATCGCAGCGAGTTCGCGGACGAGCTTCCCTCCGCCTTCGCAGTGTACGTGGCGGATGCCAGCGGCAGAGAGCTCCGCCAGAAAATCTGCCAGCTTGCCGTGGTGAACGGTGGCGCCGGGGATCTCCATCGCTTCGCCTTCCGTCGCGAGCAAATGGATCGGGCCTCCGGAAGTGTGGAAGAGCGGATGCGCGGGATCGAAGCGCCCGCTGCGGGAGACGACGCAGCGCCATGGATTGCCCGGTGCGGTCATGGTCATGCGGTCGGCCTCCAGCGTGCCGCGGCCGACCAGCAGGGCATCCGCACCTTCACGGAGTTGCTTGAACCGCGCCTTGTCCGCGGCGGAAGTCCAGCCGGAGGGCCGCTTGGCCGCGCTGGAGATCTTGCCATCCGCGGAGATGGCGAAGTTGATACTGAGGTGTGGGCGCGCAGAGGTCATGACTCGCTCGGTCAATCGAACCACCAACCAAAGGCATCATAGGGGAACTTATCAAGCGCCGCAAACACGCCGAAGGGCATTCCGGCACCGATGGCAGCCACGGAGAGTTTGCGGAAGCCCGAGCCCCAGCAGAGCAGATAGACCAGGGCCGCAATCACTCCGCCCGGGACAACCAGCAAGAGGGACAGGGCCGTGAGGGAGTGAAGGAACGAGGAAAATCCGGAGATGTACTTGGGGTCATTCACCCCCGGAACCGGGATGTGCCCGAGCGTGGCCCACGCGACGAGCCACTCGACGGTGAAGGTCAGCAGCGGCAGGAGCGGTATGCTCCAGAAAATGGCAATGCCGCCCAGCTCCTTCGCGGAGAGGAAGGGCAGCGTCCCGGGCCGCTCTGGAGCAGCGGGATTCATGCGGCAGCGCGGCTGCGTTTGGCCAGAGAGCGGGAGATGCGCTTGACCAGCCACGATAGCAAAATGGCGACGGCAATCGCAGTGAGAATCTGGGGGGCCGGCGAATCCCGCAGATCCCAGTGGCCATCCGGGAGCTGGGGAAATTCGGGCTCGCGCCAGTCCTTCCAGAAATCGGGATGAGTATCCGGGTGCTGGCCCTTGGCGAAGCGCGCTTCCTGATAGGTGATCCATGCTGCCTCGCGCTGCTTGGCGGCAGTGCGGGCGCGCTGATAGAAGCGGTCGATCCGTTTCTCGTCTTTGACAGTGTCCTTGAAGTTGTAGGGCTCGCGGTATTGCTCGTCCACATCACCGGAGGGGTGGAGCGATGTGGCACCCTCGGCGAGAAGCTCCTGCATACGCAGGCGGGCCAGCCTGGCCAAAGTGCCGTTCTGCTCCGCATTGAGGCACGCCTGGAGGGTTTGGAAGAGATCAGCGCTTTGCCACGCCGCACCGAGTTGGACCAAGCCGGTAAGCCCCAGGCGGGCTTCCTCCAAAGTAAATCCCTGCGGCTGCTGGATGGCACCGAGATGCATCCGGACATTGGTCTGCAGGTTGAGGAAATTCGCATCGTAAAAATCGTCCGGGCCCAGGCCAGGGCCGAGCAGCCAGCGGATCAGCATCAGTTGGAACTTCTCCCGTCCAAAGTGGGCATTCGGGTTGATCTCCAATGCGCGGGCGATGAAGTCTTCGGAAGCCTTGAGATCGGAGAGGTCGGCGTTCCGCTCGGCCTGCGGCTTCACGATCCAGCGAATCAGATGGAAGGTGCCGATATTCGAGAGATAGCGGTAGCGGGCCTCCGCGGTCTCCGCTTCCGGCATCCTGTCGAGGATGGCTTTCTTCTTCACCATCCAGGCAATCGCTTCATCGTGACGACCGAGGCGGCTGCATGCCACGCCGGCATCGTCGTAGAGATCGAGGTCCTCGGGACCGGCGGCGAGCTCCTTGGTCACGCGCTCCAAGCGCATCTCGTAGTACTTCGGCGGATAGCGATCAAACCAACCGGTGATGGCCTTGACCGTATCGAGCTTGCCTTTCGCCTCCTCCGCCAAGGTATCGCGGTCCCACAGGCAGGCGCGAGCCGGGAGAAGGGCGAGGAAGAGAATGACGATGAAGCGCATCATGGGAAAGAGATCGGGATCAAGCCCGCGCCATGCGAAGACGCTTGCGCCGCCGCAGGATAAACAAGATCACCCGCCAGAGAATCGTCCCGACGACCAGCGCGATCACGGTGAGGACAACAAGCGCCGCGTTGTTCATCGGATCGTCGAAGATCTGGTTGGGAAATTTCGGAAAAGCGGGCTCCCTCCAGTCCTTCCAGAAATCCGGATGCGTGTCCGGGTGCATGCCTTGGGCAAAGCGGGCCTCCTGATAGGCCAGCCATGCGGCCTCGCGGCGGTCAGCGGCCTGACGGGTGGATATGTAGAAGGCATCAATCTTTCCCTCCGAGTGGATCATGCCGGAGGGCGGGACATCCGCCACGCATTTGCGGATCGCCTCTGCGGGATGAAGCGATTGTTTGTGCTCACCAAGCAATTCCTGGCGACGCATCCAGGCAAGACGCGCGAGGGAATTCTTGATCTCTCCGCCCAAGCTCGTCTGCAGAGCCATCGCTGTATCCACGCTCTGCCACGCGGCGCCGAGCTGGATCAGACCGGTGATGCCCTTGGTGGCTTCCTCGAAGGTGTAGCCTGGTGCCCTGGGTTTCTCGGGAGGTCCATCGCCGTGGTTTCCAACGGTGTCCTCCCGGAGAAAGTTGCTAGAACGGTGATCCTTCGGATCCAGTCCCATGTTGAGCAACCAGCGGATGAGCATCAACTGGAACTTCTCCCGCCCGAAATGTGCGTCGGGATTAATCTCCAGGGCGTGGGCGATCAGCGATTCGGACAGCATGAGATCTCCCAGATCGGCATCCCGTTCCTGCTCCGGCTTCACCATCCAGCGGACAAGGTGGAAGGTTCCGAGATTGGAGAGATAGCGGTAGCGGGCTTCGGTGCTGTCCTTCTCTGGCAAGGTATCGAGGACTGCCTTCTTCTTCGCTATCCACGCGATCGCTTCATCGTGACGGCCCAAGCGGCTGCAGGCCACGCCGGCATCATCGTAGAGATCGAGTTGCCCGGGGTGGGTGGCGAGTTCCTTGGTCACGCGCTCGAGCCGCATCTCATAATACTTCGGCGGATAACGGTCGAACCAGCCGGTGATGGCCTTCACCACATCGAGCTGGTTCTTGGCTTCATCTTCCAAGGTATCGCGGTCCCAATAGCAGGCGCGTGCCGGAAGCACCGCCAGCAGGAGCACGAGCAAGAAGCGCAGCAGCATCATAAGGGTAGAATGCAGACAACGGCGATGCAGCCACCCGCGAAGAAGAGCGCGATGAACAGGAGCACGTGGCACTCGTCGCGATGGAGGCGCGGGTGGCCGTAAGCCATCACGAGCAGGAGGAAGAAGCCCGGGAACACACCCCCGAAGAAAGTACGGGCAGAGTCGGTCAAGACTTGCACCGCGGGCTTGAGAAACCACCCCGCGAGCGGAAGCCCCGGCACGACTTCCTTCAGCCACAGAAAGAGGACTGGCAGGATACCGAGCAGGGCGATGGTCACTTCATAGCGCCGGAAGACCGGCGAGCGGAAGCGCGGGGGCGACAAGGGCCGATGTCCCGGGGAAGCGGTGAGAGGACTCGTCATGGCGGTGGATTGAAGGAATCGCGAAAGCTCAAAGGTCAAATCTTGCCCTAAGAACGAAGAGGGTGACAAGGGGCGCAACTGCGAAAAAGACACAGAAGACTCCGACTGCAAGGCGGTCGGAGGGCCAAAGACGCATGCTTTTGCCAGCCTTATAGATGACCACGACCTGGACGGGTGGCAGCATAATCAGACTGGCAAATCCCAGAAAGTTGAACACGTAGCCAAGCCATTCGCCTGCGAAGGGGATCGGTGGTGCCAGGCTCCCCAAGGCGAACAGCATGAGGGGAAGCACACTGATCGCGAGCCCGGCAGCCAGAAGGCGAATCCGCTCCGCAGAGCGGCGGCACTCCCAATTCAAGTACTTCATGAGCCGCGGGCTTTCCCCACTCCTGCTCGGCTGGCGGAACCGGAGTGTGGGGCGGCTGACGCCGGGACGTTCGGTGGCGGGGCCGGGCTGCATGAGGGAATCCGGGGGGAAGATCCCTCCCCGCTCCACCCGCATACTAAGGGCAGGGAGGCCGGAAAAACAAGGCGCGGATCGTGATAAGACCATGAAAATACGGGGAATGCCCCCCTCTCCGTGATCCTTGCATTACGCTTTTCCCGCACTTGCGGGGTCGGGCGATCCGGCTATGCTGCGCGCCATGAGCAAGCCCCAACCGGAAATCACCGCCTACCTGAAAACCTTTTGCGGCTGGAGCGAAGGCGTGCGCGCGATCATGCGCAAGTACGACCTGAAGTTCGAAGAGAAGGACATCATCAAGAACCCGGCCTTCCGCTGGGAGATGGAGCAGCGCAGCGGCCAGGGCCTCTCCCCCTGCGTGGAGGTGAATGGCACCATGCTGGCCGATGTCTCCGGGGATGAGGTGGAGGCTTACCTGATCCAGAATGGCCTGCTGGAAGGCAGCGATGCCGAGGCGGATGCGCCGACGAACTCCGCTTGCAGCGATGAGCAGCACGCGGCGATGGCGCGCGGGGAGCTGCCGAAGATCCCGGGGAAGATCCGCTTTCTGGATTGAGGGGCCTCCCGCTTCAGAAGCCCTCCCACATCTCGTCGTCTTCCGCGCAGTCCTGCAGGAGTTCTGCGCGGCTTTCCAAGATCGGAGCCATGGTGGGCCAGAGATCGGGGCCGCCGATCTTGGTTTCGGGGTGCTCCTTTCCCGCACGCATGTGGGCGGCGACATCGGCCCATTGGCGGCTGAAGTGGCGCAGGGCATCGCGCGGGTGGTAGCCGCTGCTACTGCTCATGTAGTCGGTGGGCAGATCGCCGCTGATGGCCCACCAACCGATCTTGCCCGGCGTGGCAGTCGACTGTACCGCCCACAGCGCAACGTAGGGATCGAGAAGGTGAAAGGCCGGCCAAGTGGCGACGCCGCCGTGTTCGCAGCCTTGCGCCGCGAGGTAGTTCACCACAATCTCATGTTGCCGCCCGATCCAGCGCCTTTCCTCGGCTCTGTCTTCGGTTTGATTTGACTCGGAATCGGGTGACATCTGTTAGAATCACTGGTTTCACACAATTTAACAGGAAAACAAAGCCCGCACCATCTCCGTGCTCTTCGGGCCGGGGAAAACGTTCAGCTCCATCTGGTTCATGATGTAGGCGAAGCTGAGGCCGCTCTCGGGATCGCCGAGGGCGTGGCTGCCGCCGGCGCCGGGATGGCCGAAAGCTTGGAGCGAGGGGCCGTAGAGCTCGCGGAGCTTATGGCCACTTGCATCCACGGGGTCGAGCTGGCAGCCGCAGGAGAAGGCGGTGGGGCGGACGAGCACGCGGTCATCCCCGCTGATGCGGACGGCGGCCAGGGCCTGCTTCACCCGATCTGTTAGAGGCGAGGCGATGGCACCGATGGCCGCTTGGTAGAACTTCGCCAGGGCGCTGGCTGTGCCGATGCCGCCCATCGCGGGCAGGCCGGCCGACCATGCCTTCGGGTCATTCATCTCCTGCACAGAGTGGAGGCCGCGCGGGGAGCCGAAGGCGCGTCGGACGATGGTGCCCTCCGTGTTGAATTCCTTGTAGAAGCCGCTCTGCATGTCCTCCGCGCCGGCCTTCCCCGGATAGAGGCGGGCGACGCGCGGCCACTCGCTTTCTGGCAGGCCGATCCAGAATTCGAGGCCCAGGGGATCGGCGATTTTCTCCCGCCAGACTTGGCCGAGCGTCTGCCCTGTTAGACGGCGCACCGGTTCATCGACGAGAGCGCCGAAGGTGCGGGGGTGATAGCCATGGCCATCGCCGGGGCGCCATGCGGGTGCCTGGGCCTCGATGGCGGCGATGACCTCCGCGTGGTCGTAGACGGAGGCCTTGCGATCCAAGGCGGCGAGACCGCATTGGTGGGAAAGCAGATGGGCGAAGGTCGCTTCGGCGAGAGGGAAGCTCGGCCAGACTTCCCGCACGAGAGTGTCCGGGCCGAGGCCGCGTTCATCCAGCACCAGCAGCAGCGTGGCGGCGGAGGGGCCTTTGGTAGCGGAGTAAACGGGGACAAGGGTCTCTACAGTCCACGGGCGCTGCTGTTCCTTCTCGCACCAGCCCTGCCCTGCCGAAAGAATCTCCTCCCCGCGCCACCACACGCTCACGGAGGCTCCGATCTCCCCGCGGGAGCGGAAGTTTTCCTCGAAGATGGAGAGCAGTTCGCCGAGCGCGGATGGGGACACGAAGGGAAAATGACTAATGACGAAGCACTAATTTTCAAACGAATTCGTGGCGGATTCTTTGCGGCTTGTGGGTTGGTGGCCCGGGTATCAGCGTGGGCGCATGAAGCTTCCGGGAATCGCCATCGTGCTCCTGCTCAGCAGTGCGACGCCATGTCTGGCAGAGGGCGAGGCGCCAGCGAAGGGCCCTGCGGCTCATGAGGGGCAGGCAGCCGCAGAGGGGAAGAAGTTCTACGTGGGCACGGCGGAGGATCCGGAGAAGTGGCCCTACCGCTACACGCTGGTGCGGGATGCGGCGGGCTGGAGTGGGGAGATTGAGTATGGCTCGCTCTTCTTCGACAAGATGACGGTGGTGAAGGGCGAGCCGGGCTCGGACAAGATCCGCTTCTTCGCGCTCTATGGCGGGCCGGGGAAGGCGCTGCCGATGAGCTGGGAGCTGACGCTGACGAAGTCCGCAACGGGCTACGATGGTTCCCTGGTGGCGTTGGACAACACCAAGGGCTTCGAGCCGGTGAAGCTGAAGCTGTTAGAGAAGGCGCAGGTGGTGATGCCGAGCAGCGAACTACAGGGCAAGGTGCTGGGGATGGATGATGCCAACTACCGCAGCGATGAAGCGCTGCGGCACGAGGTGGAGATCGCAAAGCAAGCCTGGGAGAAGGAGTCCGTGGTCGCCGCAAGGATCGCCGAGCTGCGGGCTGGCGACGAAATGCGCAAGGGTGTCCGCCGGGAATGGGTGGGCCCGCTGTGGGTGAAGGAGCGGCTGAAGCCGGACGAAGCGAAGTATTTCGAGCGGATCTGCTGCGTGTACCTCGGCGGCACGGCGGTCTCCGATGAAGACCTGAAGGCGGTCTGCGGGCTAACAGAATTGCGCGAACTGTTTCTCCACCGCACCGCCGTGAGCGATGCGGGCCTGGAGGAAGTGGGGCATTTGCAGATGCTCCGGGTTCTCCACCTGGGGAACACGATGGTGAGCAGCGGGATCATCGAGAAGCTGAAGACCCTGGTGAATCTGGAGGAGCTCTACTTGAATGATACCGGGATCTCCGACGCGGACGGACAAGGGCTGCAGCTCCTGCTGCCCAAGGTGAAGGTGAGGTGGTGAATCTGAACTCCCGCTACTTCCAGTCATGGCCCCCGCCATCTTCCTCTATCTCGTCGGCGCTCCCCTGCTGTGGCTGATTTGGATCCGGCCCTACTGCATCCGGAATCGCCAAGGGTTCACGCCCGGTGCCAACATGGGACTAACGATGTGGGTGGACTGGCAGCAAGCGAGTGAGATCGCGAAGGCGAAGGGCGATGGCGGGATGAGGTGGGTGTGCCGGATCTTTCTCGGACTGCATCTGCTGGTGGCGGTGGCTTGGGTGGCGATGCTATTTTGATCGCACGAAAGCTCCCCCCTCGTTGAGAGATTGCCTCTCTGCTGAAATCAGGAATTATCCCGAAATGTTCATCCTCGCCGCAGCTGCCGTCCCCGTGAGGAAGATGACCTTCGTGAGCGTCTACCTGAATGCTGGTCTCGCAGGTCACCTGAGCACTCTCCTTTTCTTCGGTGGGCTGGTGCTTGCCTGGCGGATCCATCGCAAGGGCCTCGGCCTGCGCCACCGCCTCGTCCTTGTGCTAGTGGCCTTCCTGCCACTGTTGGTTGGCATTTATGACGCAGCCCACGGTTTTATCATCCAAACCCGAGCCATCAGCCAGCCCAGCCCGCTCGGTGATTTCGCCAGCCCGTCAAGTCGGCTCGGGGCCATCCCGGTGGGGGCCTTTGAATGCTTGGTGCTGTTGGGAGTGAGCTCACTCCTGCTCCTGAGCAAGCGGGCTGAGACAGGCCGCGATGCATGAGCGGAGATCTATTCCACTCTGCAATCCCAGGAAAACCTCAATCGATGCCCATGCCCTTGATCGCTGCCGCAGACGAAAGCTTCATGCAATCCCAAGTGCACCACGGAATCCCCGGGCAGTTCGCGACTTTGGTTTTCCTCCTTGGCGTCATCTTCTCCGCGGCAATTTTTCGCTTCCGCTTGGGCTTGCGTTACCGCTTGGCACTCTTGCCGTTGGCTTTGATGCCACTCGTGAGCGGGATCATGGGCTGCAGCTATGACTACTTGGTGAACGGCCTGTATTACCAAGAGGGGGGACAGCTCGACGAGAGGCCACTGGGAGTCATGGAGCAAACCTCCTTGCAAACTGGAGTCCTTCTTTTCATCAGCATCGGATTTCTGCTGCGCAAAGGCTTCGCGGGATCACCGGAAAGCTAGCCGCATGAGCAAGACCTCACCCCTCCTTCTTCAGCATCGCCAGGTCCGTGTCCTCCTGCGCGGTCTCCCGCAGCGAGGCATCCATCTCAAAGGCGCGCTCGAGGTGCGACTCCGCCCGCTTGCGATCCCCCAGCACCGCCAGGTAGCAGGCGATATTGTAGTGGAAGAGAGGGTCCTCAATGAGGGTCGCGGGGCCGCGGAGAAGCCAGTCCCGGGCGGCGAGGGTGTCGCCGGTTTCGTGCAGGCAGTAGGCCGCGTGAATGAAGAAGCGCGCCTCCTTTGGCTCCTTCATGCACAGCAGGCGACCGGTATCCGCGGCGGCATTCCAGCGCCGGGATTCCATCTCGGCGAGGAGCCGGAGCTCGAGGGCATGCTTGCGCATGCGGTCCCGGGCGGAGAGGCCGGAAAGTTCCGACAGCGCTTCCTCTGGCAAACCCAGTTCAAGCCAGCCCAGAGCGGACCTCAAAATCCGGAGGTCATCCATTACCCCGAAGCTAAGCGATGAGTGCCCGGACGGCAACCCAGAAGAAATTACCAAGAGTTAAGCACCTGTCCTCAAAGCCGCGCCGGTTCAGGAAACTCCTCGCGCCGGATGGCATGGAGGGATTGCTCCGCGCCGAAGCGCTGGAAGCTGCGCTCAAGGACCATCCCGAGCCGCAGCAGCAAGGCCCCGCAACGGCGGTTAGCCGATTGAGTCTCAGCGACTACCCGGGGCAGGCCACGCTGGTGAAAGGCGTGGTGCAAAATCTGGCTGGCAGCCCGGAAAGCATGGCCACGGCCCTGCCACTCGGGCAGCAGCACCAGCGAGAGTTCCAGATCCGGCTCATCGTGGTGCGGCGCAAGCCATACCAAGCCGACGGCCTCTCCCGTGTCCGGACGGATCACTTGGACCTGCCCGCCGGGATCAGCAATGATCGCCTCCGCTCGGGAAGCCGCGGCCTCCATGGAAAGCGGACCGCCTAGATGGGCACGAACCGCAGGATCGATGAAGAGCCGAACCAGCGCCTCCCGGTCCCCCGGGCGCGGAAGATCCAAGCACGTCAGCACCGGAAAGGAGACGTCAAATTCTCCTATCAGGAGCCGGCGCGGACGCGGACAGGCTGCGGCGCACCGCCGCGGGTATGCTTGGCCACTTCGTCGCCCATGCGCTTGAGCGCGGCGATGAGGTAGGCATTCAGGAAGTATTCCTTGAGCAGCAATTCCCGGCTTTCACCGTTGGGGGTCTTGCGGACGACTTTCATGGTTCTTTTCGTTCGGGTTGTTCAAACGATGGTTTTCATCGAATGAGCGACTCTCAGCCCGGATTTTGTCTCGCGCATCCGAAATTTTCGGCATCGGTCTACGACTTTGGTCGGAGGCACGAATGCGCATTTTCGGATTTTCCCTCTTGGAACTTGGTGCCGGGGGCTGGCGATTTAAGATCCCCGCGTGCCCCTAATCTCGCGGGAGACGACCGAGAAGATCTTGGCCGCCACGGACATCGTGTCGGTGATCGAGTCGTACCTGAATCTCAAGCGGGCGGGCCCGGTCTACAAGGCGCTGTGCCCCTTCCACAGCGAGAAGACGCCCTCTTTCCAGGTCAATCCCCAGAGGCAGACTTTCAAATGCTTCGGCTGCGGCAAGGGCGGGAACGCAATCCACTTCGTGCGGGACTACGAGAATCTGACCTTCCCGGATGCAGTGAAGAAACTCGGCATGCGGGCCGGGATCACGGTGGAAGAGGAGGCCTACGATCCTGCGGAAGACCGCGCGCGGCGGCAGCGCGGGCGGCAACTCGACATCCATCGTGAGCTCGCGGCTTACCTGCACAGGATGCTTTTCACCAAGGCTGCGACTGGCGCACGGGAATACATGAAGTCGCGCGGCTTCGGGAAGGAGATGGCGGAGCGCTGGATGGTGGGCTGGATGCCAGACCGGGAGGACGTTTTCAAAGACTGGGTAAAGGAAAAGAATTTCACCGGGCGCGAGATGGTGGATGCCGGCTTCTTCGTGCAGAAGGAGCGCGGCGGCGTCTACGTGCGCTTCATGGACCGGCTGATGTTCCCGATCCGCAATGATCACGGGGATGTGATCGCCTTCTCCGGCCGGCATATCAGGGCAGACCAGAGCGGCGGAAAATACATCAACTCGCCGGAGACGGTGGTGTTCAAGAAATCGAATGTCCTCTTCGCGCTGGAGAAGGCGCGCAAGGAGATCATGGCCCAGAACTCGGCGCTGATCTGCGAGGGACAGCTCGATGTCATCTGTTGCCATGAGCAGGGCATCAACCACGCGGTGGCCTCACTTGGAACCGCGCTGACCGAGCAACACGCGAAGCTGCTGAAGCGCTACGCGAAGAGCGCGGTGCTATGCTACGATGCCGACAAGGCAGGCATGGACGCGACCGAGAAGGGCTTCCGCGTGCTGGCGCCAGAGGAGCTGCCGGTGCGGGTGGTGAAGATGCCGGTGGGAGAGGATCCGGATTCCTACATGCGCAAGCACGGGCCGGATGCCTTCCGCGAGAGCCTGGCGAAGGCCGTGGACTTCTTCGATTTCCTGATCGACCGCGAGACCGCGGAGAAGGGTCTGACGGACCTGCAATCCCGCATGGCCTGCGCAAAGAAGTGCGCGGATCTGCTGCGACTGGTGCCAAATGCGGTGATGCGCGAAGACATGATCAACCGCGTGGCCACCCGTCTGCGCATCGGTGTGCCCGAGCTGCGGGACACCGTGGCCCGGGAGATCCGCTTCGCGAAGAACAAGCCGGCGGGGCGGGCCGAGCGCGGGCGGGAGGCGGAAGCTGCGCCAGTGGCGCCGGTGGACGAGCCGATCGCCCTGGACTCAGGCGTGGGCTACCTTTGCACGCTGGCACTTCACTCCGGCGCCGCGCAGGAGTGGCTGGGCGAGCAGTATGAGGTGCTACACGAGGCCGGGGAATACATCGAGGGCGTACCGCTGCTGGAGCTGATCCTCTCCGTACGGCCGGACACGGGACAGGCAGCTTCGGTGAATGCCTTCATGTCCACGCTGAGTGAGGGGCAGCGGCTGGCGCTCTATGCGGACCCGACCTTCCACAATGACCCGCCGGACAACTGGACGGCAGCGGCCGAGGAGGCAATCGCCGGGATCTGCGAGAAGGCGCTCCTGCGCAAGGATGCCCAGCTCAGGGCGGAGATGGAGAGGCCCGATCTCGAGTTCGCGGAAAAGCTCCGTCTCTTGGCCGAAGTGAAAAAGATCGGGGAACTCATGCCGGGCCTCAAGACACGCTTCATGTGGAACGATCGCCACGCGCCTTCGAAAAAGATCGAGAAGAAGCCGTTTTTCCGCAGAAACGACTCAGGTTCAAGGCCCCAAAACAATCCTTGACGCTCGATGAAGTGACCCGAATATTCCCGCCCGCTTCGGACCCACGTCTGCTTGCGCTATAATGGGAGAATTTTGCCCCAAATTCCCCTCCATCACCAGCTGTCCATGTCCAACAAGAAAGCCGCCGCCGCCAAGTCGAAGGGTTCAAAACCAGCACCGAAAGCGGGCAAGCCCGCGCCGAAAAAGCCGGTGCCGGCCAAGCCCGCGAAGGCGTCCAAGCCCGCGCCGAAGCCGGCCGCCAAACCGGCTGCGACGGCCAAGAAGCCAGCGGCATCGGCAAAGCCCGCCGCCAAGCCGGCAGCAGCTCCGGCCAAGAAGCCGGCCCCCGCCCCGGCCAAGCCCGCCGCGAAGGCCCAGAAGCCCGCCGCCGCTCCGGCAAAGACTGACAGCAAGCACGCCGCCCCCGCCAAGGCCGCGGAAGCGCCGAAGGCCAAGAAGCCCGGCGAAGCAGCCGCAGCCGCCAAGGAGACGAAGGCCGTTGCCGCGGAAGTCCCCCGCTCTTCCGCCGATGGCGACAAGCCGCGCATCGATACCCCCGAGATCCAGGAGAAGATCCGCGAGCTGATCAAGCTGGCCAAGGAGCAGGAATATCTCACCTACGACGACATCAACGAAATCCTGCCGAACGACCTGGTCGAGCCGGCGGATGTGGAGGCGATCATGGAACGCCTCCGCAACATGGAGTTCGACATCATCGATGCCTCCGAGGTCGACCGCTACAAGGACAAGAAGCGCGACGACGCGGATGACGATGTCGACGACGCGAAGGACCAGAAGCTCGACATCCTGGACGACCCGGTCCGGATGTACCTCAAGCAGATGGGTCAGGTGCCGCTGCTGACCCGCGAGCAGGAAGTGGAAATTTCCAAGCGCATCGAGGACGCGGAGATCGAGGTGGCCAAGCAGCTTCACCTCTTCGGCTTCACCGCCGAATGCTACCTCGACCTCGCCGACAAACTGCTCAAAGGCAAGGAGCGCTTCGACCGCGTGATTCTCGACAAGAAGATCGAGAGCCGCGAGCGCTACATGAAGATCCTGCCGAAGCAGTGCGAGCAGCTGAAGCACCTGCACGAGGAGAACGACGATCTCTTCCGCCAGATGACGGCGAAGAATCCGCGCGGCAAGAAGAAGCTGGAGGAGACCTTCCAGAAGAACCTGCAGAGCCTGCACCGCATCTACACCAAGTTCTACTTCAAGCAGAAGGTCGTGGAGGATTTCTGCGAGCAGGTGGAAGACTACCAGCAGAAGTTCTGGAAGTACGGCCGCAAGGTGCAGTCCGATCCGGAGGACAAGGAGTTCGTGACCAAGCTGCGCGAGGTGCAACAGCGTTGCTGGCATGAAGTCGAAACCTTCGACGACACCAACAAGAACCTGCGCCACTGGCTGAAGGAAGCGCTGAAGGCGAAGACCGAGATGGTGGAGGCAAACCTCCGCCTCGTGATCTCGATCGCGAAGAAGTACACCAACCGCGGCCTCTCCTTCCTCGACCTGATCCAGGAAGGCAACATGGGCCTGATGAAGGCGGTGGAGAAATTCGAATACCGCCGCGGCTACAAGTTCTCGACCTACGCCACCTGGTGGATCCGACAGGCCATCACCCGCTCGATCGCGGACCAGGCGCGGACCATCCGCATCCCGGTGCACATGATCGAGACGATCAACAAGCTGATGCGGGTGCAGAAGCAGCTGGTGCAGGAATACGGCCGCGAGCCTTCCCCGGAAGAAATTGCCGAGGAAATCCACCTTCCCGTGGAGCGTGTGCGCGCCGTGCTCAAGATGGCCCAGCAGCCGATCTCGCTGCAGGCCCCCGTCGGTGACTCGGATGACACCTCCTTCGGTGACTTCATTGAGGACAAATCCGCGGACAACCCGATGGAAGAAGCGGGCTTTTCGATGCTGAAGGACAAGATCAAGGACGTGCTCGACACGCTCACCGAGCGCGAGCGCGAAGTCCTGGAACAACGCTTCGGCCTGAAGGACGGCTACAGCCGCACGCTGGAAGAAGTGGGCCGCCAGTTCCAAGTGACCCGCGAGCGTATCCGCCAGATCGAGGCCAAGGCCCTGCGCAAGATGCGCCACCCCACCCGTATCCGGAAGCTCGAGGGCTTCATCGAGCTGCCGGGGGCGTGAGGTATTGCGTGACCCTTTTCAAAAGAGCCGGTTCCTGTTTGGGGACCGGCTTTTTTTTGGTTGATCCGGCGGCTTGGCCGGTCCCCATTCGCAGGCAGATGGAGTTCCGCGAGTTTGAAGATTTCGTTGCCCAAGCGACGGCCTACCTTGTCGCTTGCAACGAGAAGGCGAACCGGCACTTCGGGGTCGGGAACTATCCGAGATACGAGTATGACCTGGGCCGCGGTGAGATCTGGTGGTCGGAGGACGAGGTACCCGTGGTGCGAGGCAAGCTGATCGTGGTGGGAACGCACTCGACGCAATCGGATACGTGGTTGTGGGCATGGGCGAATCCACACTTGGCCGAGCTTCCGCTGGGACCGATCGATCAGGTGCGGGACTTCGGCGTGGCGGAGGGGATCACCAAGTTGAGCGAGGCCAAATGGGCGGCAGAGGAGGTCGATGGCTGGGAGATGACTGGGGTTGCGGCGCGCTTGCTCGAAGCCCAAGGGGGCTATCGCTCGCCTAACAAGCTGGGAGCTTTGTTCCTTCTCTTCAACGAGCTGGCATTTATCGCGGAAGAGGAGCGAGGACCCTATTTGCCGTTGAAGCGGGAGACGGATGGGGATGGGTGAGCAAGGAGCTCTACGATCAAAAGGAAGTGAGCAGCGATGTGGTGCATTCACCCTCCTCCACTGCCCGTTACCAATAAGCGGCGGCGTACTATTCTTAGCGCCGGGAGGCGCGTCGGAAATTAGCCGGTGGTGGAGCGATAGCGGAACCACCGGATAGGCCGCCACACGATTGCCGTCCCGGAGGGCCGGCGGAAGTGCCGTTTCTACGAGCGATACCGTACTTCCTTGGACTTTCCGGAACGGCTGCTCCTGATGACGTAAACACCCCGCTGCTCCCGGCATTCATCTCCGTCGCCCCTGCCGGGGCTCAATAATTCACGCAACGGCCACCGGTGGTTCCGCAAAGCCTCCACCACCGGCTAATATCCAATGCGCCTGCCGGCGCTAAGAATCAGCCGCTTCATTCACTTGTGGCAAGGGGAGACTCTTCTACACACCCCTCCTCACCACCTCTCTCCCATCGCGCTCGAGGCGATATTCGAACCTCCATTTCGCCCTCAACTGCAGGGCCAGGCGATGGAGGAGGCACGAGGCAGCGAGTGAAACAAGCGAGACCGCGTAGACGATCATGACCACGCGGCTGCCACTTCCCTTCCACAGCTCGATGGCTCCGGCGACGAAGGTGCAGAGGCCCACGCAGCCGGAGAGTTGCGCCACGCTGCCCATCGCAATGAGGGCCGGGAGGCGGGAGGCCGCGATTCCTTGGCTATTTCCATTCACGAAGAGTCCGTAGGCCGAGATCATGGCGAAGCCAAGCACGGCGGCTGCAACTGCTATGCCGAAGATGAGCAGCACGTCCTTGTCGCGCGGCAGGGTGAGCATCAGCACGACGGCCGGCCCGCTCACACAGACACCCGCGATCCAGATCAGCACGGCGGGCAAGCCCACGAAAAGCATGATCAGTCTGCGGGCGAAGGGAGGCATCTGCGTGGAGCCTGGGGAAGCGCCGCGGAGAGGTAAAGCCCGCGAGCCCTTTGCGGCGTTCCAAAAGCGCGCGGGCTTTTGACTTGGGTCAATTCGCCCGGCGCAATGACTCGCGGCCGTGGGAAGCCTGCGCGAAGATCCGGCCATGGAAACACTGGCGTGCGTGAAGGCCGACATTCTGGGGCGACGGGAGATCGAGATGCTGGTGAACCGCTTCTATGGGATGGTGCGGCAGGATCCGGCACTCGGGCCGGTCTTCGATGAGATCGCGCGGGTGAACTGGGATGAGCACATTCCCAAGCTCTGCAATTTCTGGGAGACCGTCCTCTTCCGCACCGGAGGCTACAAGGGCAACCCACTGGCGGCACACTTCCCCCTTTCCCGCCACGCCACCATGGACCGCGCGATGTTTGATGCCTGGCTCGCGCTCTTCAAGCAGGCCGTGGACGCGGACTTCGAGGGTGAGAATGCGGAGCACCTCAAGCGCGTGGCCGCGGATATGGCGAATGTGATTCACTCGCGCCTGCAAGGGACACCGCTCTCTCCCCTGCCCGCTATTCCGGGCCGCTCTTACGCAGATTATCGTCAAAGAGTGTCCTGAGCGCCGCGGGGTCGCTGATGGTGATGATCTTGCCCTTCACCGTGACGATCTTCTTTTCCCGCAGCGTGGCGAAAAGCCGCGAAAGCGTCTCTTGCCGCGTGCCGAGTTCAGAGGCGAGCACGGACTTGGGAATGCCGAGCTCGAAGGCAACGGGCTCCCGGGCATCGCCGCTGCGCTGGAGCAGCCAGTGGAGCAGGCGGGTCTCGGCACTCCGCAGGCGATAGCTATCGATGGTGCTAACCAGCTCGTGGAGATGGCGGCTGAGGGAAGCGAGGATGCGCAGCGCGAGCTCAGAGTTGATGCGTAAGTGCTCAAGGAAGGGGCCAGCCTTCACGAGGACGACCTCGCTCGATTCGAGCGCCTTGGTATGGGCGGGATAGCCGGGAAGACCGGCGACCGCAGGCTCGGCGAAGGAGCCATTGGGATGGATGAGGTGGATCACCTGCTCCTTGCCCGCCTCGTTGATGCGATAGGCTTTGATGCAGCCCTTGAGGACGATATAGAAGCCGATCACGGGATCGCCTTCATGGAACAGAATCTCATCCTTCGCCAGTGGGATGCGCTCGCAGTAACCAGCGATCTGGCAGAGTTCGTTCGCGCCCAGGCCGGAGAAGATCGAACAGCCCTGAAGCTCCTGCGCCAGGGCGGCGATGCGGATCGTATCGATGTCGGCCATGGGTGATTTCGAGGCGATTTGACGCAGGTCAAATCGTGGTGGCCACTGAATTGTCGATGGCACGCGGCGGTCCTTCACTGGCTGCGAATGAGCACAGAGAACTTCGGACTGAGTGACAAGACAATCGCGGTGGTGAAGAGCACGGCACCGGTGCTGGCGCAGAACGGCGAACTTCTGACCCGCCACTTCTATGGACGGATGTTCCGCGAGAATCCGGAGGTGGCCCCCTTCTTCAATCCTTCCAACCAGTTCAAGGGCACCCAGCAGCGGGCCTTGGCCGGGGCAATCTGCGCCTTTGCCGCGAATGTCGATCAGCTCGAAGTCCTGGGCGCGGCGGTGGAGACGATCGCGCAGAAGCATGCCGCGCTACGGATTCTGCCGGAGCACTACCCGATCGTCGGCGCGAATCTATTGGCCTCGATCCGCGAGGTCTTGGGCGCAGCCGCGACGAATGAGATCATCGATGCATGGGCGGAAGCCTATGGCTTCCTCGCCAAGATCCTGATCGGCCGGGAGGATCAGATCTACCGGATCCAGGCCCGCGCCGAGCATGGCTGGAATGGCTTCAAGCCCTTCCGCATCGCGCGCAAGGTGAAGGAGAGCGAGGTGATTGTTTCGCTTTACCTCCAGCCGGCTGATGGCGGGAAGGTGCCGGGATACAAGCCCGGCCAGTATCTCACCGTACGGGTGCCGGATGGCACGGGCAGCACCACGATGCGCAACTACAGCCTCTCGGCCGCGCCCAGTGCCGATTCCTTCCGGATCAGCGTGAAGGCAGAGCCGGAGGGCGCTGTCTCCGCCTACTTGCACGAGCTACCGGAAGGCGCGGAGATCGAGATCGGGCCACCCTGCGGCGAGTTCTTCCTGGATCTAACAGAGCACCACGAGCGACCGCTGGTACTGCTCTCCGCAGGCGTGGGGATCACCCCGGTGCTGGCCATGCTGGAGTCCGTGCTGAAGGAACAGCCGGAGCGCGAGGTGGTGTTCATCCACGGCGCGCTGAACGGGCGGACGCATGCGTTCGGGAAACGCTTGCGGGAATTGGCCGCGAGCCATCCCAAGCTGAAGCTGCACGTGCGCTACAGCGAGACAGAGGAAGCGGACCGCGGTGCCGGCTGGCATGACAGTGAGGGCTTCATCAATGCGGAGTTGATCGAGAGCCTGGTGCCACGGCGGGATTGCGACTACTACTTCTGCGGGCCGAAGCCCTTCATGGCTGCGATCTACCGGCAGCTGCTGGCTTGGGGGATTCCCGGCACGCAGGTGCATTTCGAGTTCTTCGGGCCGAAGGAGGAGCTGGCGGCGGCTTAGCGGAAGCCTACTCTCCGGTGCGTCCGGGAAAAATTCCTGAAATTCTTCGTACCATTGTCTCGCTTGGCTTTGAATAGCCAGTGAGACGATGAGCGACGAGGAACTGATCCACGAGTTTGCCGGGAACCGGTCCGAGACGGCCTTCCGGCAACTCGTCGAGCGCCACTTCGATCTGGTCTACAGCGTGGCCTGCCGGGTGACCGGCAGCGCGGAGCTGGCGAAGGATGTGGCCCAGCAGGTCTTCTCGAAGCTGGCGGCGAAGCCCGGCTCGGTGGCGCCCGCCCTGCCCTTGGCCGCGTGGCTGCACCGCAGCACCCGCTCGCTGGCGGTGAACCTCGTGCGCAACGAGGCCGCGCGCCGGCTCCGCGAGCAGGCATCTGCCCTTTCCCCTGTGAACGCCATGGACTCCGAACCGGCTCCCGACTGGTCGCGGCTTGAACCCGTGATCGACTCATTAATCGACGAGCTTCCGGAGATGGAGAGGAGGGCGGTGATCCTGCGCTTTTACGAGAAGCGCAGCCATCGCGCGATTGGCGGGGAATTCGGCATCAGCGAGCTGGCCGCGCGCAAGCGGGTGGAGCGTGCGCTGGAAAAGCTGCGCGACCTGCTGGGCAAGCGCGGGATCGTCTCCACCACCGCGGTGCTGGCGACGGTGCTGCCGGCCCATGCGATCCAACAGGCGCCGAGCGGGCTTTCCGCCTGCGTGGCGTCCCGCGCCTTCTCTGCCGCCGCTCTCACGGGCGCCAAGACCACCACAATCCTAGCCATGACCACGACCCACAAGACCATCATCGCCGGAACCGCGCTGCTCCTGCTGGCCGGAACCACTGCCGTCACCGTTTCCCTGAACCACGGCCGCGAGCCCGGGAAACGATCCGCGGCCACGACCTCTGCCCTGCCCGCCGCGAATGCAAAAAGCAGCAGTCCCAACCCAGGCAAAGACGGGACTTCGCAAGCGCCCCCCCGGGAGCGCACCACGGACCGCAAGGCCAAGATGGAAGAGCTTGCCGCCAAATACGGTGAGTCTCGTACCAAACAGGCGGCACAACTGGCGGACAACTACGTGGGCACCCTGGACAATGCCCTGGAAGTGATGGAAGCGACCGACGCGGAAGGCAACTACGGGATCCTGGCGAAGATGCCCTTCTTCCTGCTGGGCAAGGATCCTGCCACCCCGACGCTGAGCGAGGACCAGCGCAAGATGGTCTCCCAACTCGAATCGGAATCCTACACGCGCCGGAAGGAGAAGTTCCGCGAGGTCTTCAACTCCCTGAAGAAGGACCCCACGCCCCTGACGAAAGGTTTGCTGGCAGAGGATGCCTTGGCCCGCGGTGCCATCACGCTGGAGGAATTCCAGCAAGCGGACGGCAAACTCCTCCCCGAGGAGGCCATGCCGGTGGTCTCGCCCACCAGCATGAAGCCGGACCTCAGTTCGCTTGGAGACGACGCCTTCGTCGATTCCGTGATGAAGGATCTGGATGAGGCCCAGGCACAGGCCGTTGCCAAGGTGGTGGCCGAGTATGAGAAGGCTCAAGCGGAAGCCGCCATGGACCCCGCCAAGGCGCGGCAGATAGAAGAGCTTGCGAAGACCTTGTCGAACATGGCGGAGACGTACCGGAACATCCGGGAGCGCTTGGAGGCCCAGGCGCATTGAGGAGGGACTACTCGCTTAGCCCGGCTACCCCGCTTTCGCGGCGGCTTCCAATTCGGGAGCCGCCGCATCGCGTACCGGCAGGCGCAGACCATGGCCGACGAGGCGCGGGAGGATGCAACCGGTCACGGCGAAGATCACGGTGGCCATGCAGAGCAGCATGATGCCCATGCCGCCGTAATGCAGGCCCGCGACGGCTGCGATAACCACAAGCGCGGACTCCGCGAACTGGACCCGCGCCAGACGGCCGATCTGGCCGCTGCCGATCATCATGGCGTGATTGAGATGCCGCCAGACGTGGGCGAGGAAGTAGGTGGCGTAGCAGGCGATCAGGCTGCGCGGGGTGTCCGCGAATTCCTTGCCCAGCCACAGCGGCAGCAGCAGCGGTCCGAGCAGGATCAAGCCACCGAAGGAACAGAGCCCGAAGCCGCTGCCATAGAGATAGAGCCGGCGCGCCGCGCGCTTCGCCCACTCATTGTCTCCGCGCGCCAGGGCTTCCGCCACGGCGGGCCAGGTGGGGGTGCTGAGCATCATCACGAAGCCGAGCTGCATGATCGTCATCGAGACGAAAACGCCGTAGAGCGCGGTGGCGGCCCGGCCTTCGGTATGGCCGATCAGCCAGCCGCAGAAATTGTACTCCACGATCACCGCGATTAACGTGCAGGCGGAGAAGGCCACGCCATCGCCGAACATGTGCTTGGCCACCGGCAGGCGGAACTTGCTCCAGTCCGGCCGCACTTCCGGGTGCTTCCGCCACAGGGAGAAGGTATTGCAGAGCTTGGCCAGCACCATCGAGCCGTGCACCGCCAGCACCAGGAACCAGACCTGGCGCACCAGGAAGATCCCTCCGCCCACCGCGATGGCGGCCACCACGTTGCCCACCGCACCCCACACATTGTTGGTTGCGGCTTGCAAGAGGCCCTCGCGGACCCGGTCCGTGAGATTGAGCACGAAGAGCAGCAGGAAGAGCGCGAGCCCTGTCCACAGCGCCGGACGCAGCGAAGCCTCGCTGGCCGCGAAGTCACTCCCGAAGAGCGTGGGCAGCGGCACCACCAGCAGCACCAGCGACAAGACGACCCCGGCAAGCGCCGCCATCCCCATCATCATGAAGAAGGAGGTGGAAGCCAGCTCGCGCGCGCCCTCATCATCATCCCGCGCCTTCGCGCGAGACAGGCCATGCGCCAAGGCCGGGCCGATCCCGATCTGCAGCAAAGCCATCGTGGCCAGGGTGAAGTTCACCGTGGTGTAGAGGCCGAACTCCGCGCGGCCCAGCACGCGGATCGCCAGCGGGATCGAGAGCAGTTGGAAGAGCGCCGTGCCTGCCTTCGAGAGGAAGGAAGTGGCCACCGCCAGCTTGATCGAGCGATCGCGCCGCGCGCCGTGATCGACCGCCTCCACCGCGGCAGGGGCTGCCGCGTGGTTGCCTGATGCATTGGTCCGGCTCACTCTAACAGGCACCCTTGCGGTTGAAGAAGGTCATCACCAGGATCTGGAGATCGAGGAAGAAGTTCCAGTTCTCGATGTAGTCGAGGTCGAACTTCACGCGCTCACGCAGGCAGGTATCGCCACGCAGGCCATTCACCTGCGCCCAGCCGGTCACGCCCGGCTTGATGTTGTGGCGCACGTTGTAGTGCGGGATCTGCTCCTTGAAGCCCTCGATCAGCTCGGGGCGTTCGGGACGCGGGCCGACCAGGCTCATCTCGCCGCGCAGCACGTTCAGGAACTGCGGCAGTTCGTCGATGTTCCACTCGCGCATGAAGGCACCCACCTTCAGGCGGCGCGGGTCATCCTTCACAGTCCAGCCGGGCGCGCCGCTGGCCTCTGCATCCACCTTCATCGAGCGGATCTTGAGGATATTGAAGGGCCGTCCATTCAGGCCGATGCGGCGCTGCTTGTAGAAGATGGGGCCGCGCGATTCCATGCGAACCATGATTCCGAAGACCGCGATCAAGGGCGCGAAGACGATGAGGCCGACGATCGCACCGAAAATATCGATGCCACGCTTCACCGAGTTGTTGAAGGTGTGGTGCAGCGGCAGCTTGCCGATGCCGAGCACGGGCATGCCGTGGAAGCTTTCGATCTGCAGGCCGGAGACCAGGATCTGGAAGCAGCTGGGCACCAGCTTGAAGTCCACGAACTCCTTGCCGCAGGTCTCCGCGAGCAAGAGCATCTGGTGGCGGTCCATGCAGCCATCCACCGCCATGATCAGGTCGGCGCCCGAGCTGCGGACGAGTTCGCGGAAGGAATCGTAGCTCCCGAGCACCGGCACGTCGGCCGGGGTCTCGGAGTCGAGCTTGCCACTCGGCGGCAGGATCACGCCGTGCACATTGATCTGGTGAGCGCGGCCTTCACCGAAGCGCTCGATCGCGCGGGTGCACTCGTCATTCCAGCCGACGAAGACGGCCTTCTGGCGCAGCGCTCTGGCAAAGGTATCCCGCCGCAGCACGCAGTAGAGGAACCAGCGCCAGCCGCAGAGCAGCGTCATGGCGATCAGCGCGGCCACCACGCAGTAGACGCGGCTGATGGCAGGATCGATCTTCAGGATCAGGGTCAGGCCCAGGAAGCCCACGAGCCAGATCGCGCAGGTCTTCACGATCACGGTGACGGTGCGGCGGATCGCCAGGTAGTTCCGCGGATCGTGCACGCGGAAGTTTGCCAGCATGACCAGCATCATCAGGCCGCCGAAAAGGACGTGGCCGAGGTAGCCGCGCAGGCTCATGCCCGAGTCAACCACACCGATGTTCTGGAGGCCGGACTCGAAGCGCAGGACGTATGCCAGCATCATCGAGACAAAGATCACCGCGGCATCACCCACGAAGCTGGTGATGACGAGTTTCTGGTGGGCCACCCAAGGACGGTGACGGTGGCGCAGGGCAAAAGTATTCGAATTCTCCTCTCTTGAGAGGTCCGGGGAAGTATCTGCAGGGGGAGCAGACGTCTCCACGGAAGGTGCCGGGGGTGCACAATTCATGGTTCGGGGGGATGTAGGGGGGATTTTTTCGGATCGGGGGAGATCCTGCTACGGTCGGGGAGCCGCAACTAGGTCGAGAGTTAGCGAAATCTGGCGCGAGCGCTATTACGCGATCGGGGAGGTCTGATTTTCCCCCGTGCTCGCGTGAGCAGTAGTCGGGCCATTCGCCACCGCAACCCCGGTGCTGGAGAGCGCAGGGTGACTGAGGGGGACGACGGGCTCGGGTGCAGGTGTTCCTTTGCCTCTTATCGGGCACTCGTTCCAGACAAATCCGATCAAATTTCCGCCAGATGAGCGGACCAGCTCGGCGGCCTTCCGGAGGTTCCTGCGCTCGCTGGCGTCCTGACGCACAACGAGGCACACCCGATCGGCATAGCGGGAAATTGCCAAAGCATCACTCACCGCTAGCACCGGTGGGCTGTCGATCACCACGGCGTCGAACCAGCGGTAGGCGTCCTCCAGCAGCACGGGCAGGCGGGTGCCGGAGAGCAACTCGGCGGCGTCCGTGCGCATGGGCCCGGAGGAGAGCAGATAGAGATTTGGCAGGGCGGTGGGGAAGCAGGCGCTGGCCGGCTCGATCTCACCGGCGAGGTAAGCCCCCAGACCACCGGTCTCCGCGTGCTTGCGGCTCAGGCCGGGGCGGCGCATGTCCGCATCCAGCAGCAGCGTGCGCTGGCCCTGCATGGCCAGGGAGGCGGCGTAGTTCATCGCGCAGAGCGAGCGGCCCTCGCCCGGCACTGCGCTGGCGAAGAGGACGGTGCGCGCATTCGGCTTTGCCGGGGGCGGCAGCAGCACGGCGCGCAGGCGGCGGAAGGCCTCCGCCACGGGCGAACCGGGATTGGAAAGCAGGATCATGTCCCCTTCCCCGCTACCCTGCAGGACCGGTAGGCTGGCCAGCAGTGGCGCACCGGTGGCGCGGGCGGCGGCGGCGGCATCCCGCACCCGGCCATCGCGCAGCTCGGTGCCAAGCATCAGCACCAGTCCGCCGAAGAGACCGGCCAGACCGGCCACCGCCATGAAGAGCGGCTTCGCGGGCTTGGACGGCGTTTCCGGGATGAAGGGGACGTTCTTCCACTCGATCGGCGAGGCGACCAAGGTGGCCACCAGGGAAGCCGAGCGGAGGCGCTGATCCACATCCGCGTGCCGGGTGCGGGCCGCCTCGGCATTGCGCCGCAGGAGATCGTACTGGGCGCGCAGGCCCTCCACCCCCACCGCCGCGGTGCGGGCGAAGTTTACCTCGCTGCCGAGCTTGGCCTCGTTCTCGAGTGCCACGTGATAGCTCTTCTCCAGCGCTTCGCCGGCGGAGCGGACAGACTCCGCGAGATCCAGCTTCAGGCGATCCACCTCGCTGGCCAGTTCCTTGTAGACCGGGTGCTTGTGCAGGTAGGTCTCCTTGGCCTTGGTGAATTCCAGCTCCTTGGCTTGCAGGGCGCGGACGCGGGCCATCACCTCATCGCCTTGGGCACTACGGCCGATCCCGGCAAGGGCATCCGGGTTCTGCGGGTCGAACTTCTTGAAGGCTTCGTACTCCGATTCCAGGCGCAGGCGCTCGGCCTTGGCAGAGCTGAGCTGGGTATTGAGATTGCCCAGCGGATCGCCCGGAGTCGCCGATCCCTCGCGGGCATCGAGACCCGGCACGGGGTGCTGCTCGCGGAAATCCTGCAGGGCCTTCTCCGTGGCGTCCCGCGCCTCGCGCAGGTCCTTCTCGGTGGTGGCCAGGCCTTCGCTCGCCTGGCGCGCCACGGCTTCGCGGCGCTCCTTGGTCCAGAGCTGATATTCCTCCACGACCGATTCCACCAGACGCTTGGCGCGCACGGGATCCGTGTCCTCCACCACGATGTTCATGTTGCGCGTGCCGCGCTCCAGCTCGACGTGGACGCGCTTGAGTCGCAGGAAATTCGCGGCGGCCTGCTCACTGGTGCCGGGCTTCACGAAGTCCTCGGCCTTGTCCAGATGGTTGGCGCGCACCACGCGCAGCATCACCGCGGACGAAGCCATGTCACCCTCGATGGTGCGGAGCTGTTCGAGATCCTTGTTGTTGTCCTGAGTGAAGCCTTCGACCCGCAGCGGGTCCGGGATCGTGCTGAAGACGTTCACCGAGCCGCTGGAGATGTAGATCTTCGGCACCTTCTTCAGGTAGGCGAACATCGCGCCGAGGGTCACCGCCATGCACAGCACGGCGATCCAGGCGCGCCGCAGCAGCGCGCCGAAGATGCGGCCGGGCTCGACGCGGGGAAGATAGAGAGTGGGACTCGCACTGGCCAATTCACCCTTGGGCGGGGAATTCGTCAGGAAGTGTTCCGGTTTGCGGGGGGATGCCATGGGGAGGGCGGTCGGGGGGGATTGAAATCAGAAGATGCTCTCGGGCATGTTCACGAGGTCGCCGTCGCGCAAGGGAATATCCTTCACCTTGCCTGCGGTGATGTCCTTCAGGTTCACCGTCTGGACCTTGCCACCGCGGGTGAGGGTGATGCCCGAGGTCTTGGCAATGCGGGTGGCACCGCCGGCCATGCCGATCGCCTCCACCAGGGTGGTCTGGTGGTCGGCGGGGAGTTCGAAGAGGCCGGGGTTCTGCACCTGGCCGAGCACGGTGATCGAGCGGCGCACGCGGGCTTGGATGGCCACGCTGACCTGCGGGTTCACGAGGTAGCCGTCCTTGAGCTTGGCGGTGATCGCCGCGGCGGCCTGGTCGGTGGTAAGCCCGGCCATCTTCACCGCGCCGATGAGTGGCACGGTGATGCTGCCATTCGTGGAAAGCTGGCCGCTGGTGGTGAGGTCATCCTGGCGGAAGACGCGGATCTCCACGGTATCGCGCTGCCCGATCACGCCGGAGGCGCGGGTGCGTGCCTCTTGCCCGGCGGCAATGCCGCCAAGCGCGGTGAGAAGGAGGATGAATAGAGTCTTCAAGTTCATGCCAAGGGGGGATTGGTAGGAAGTTCAGAAACGGTAGCCCATTTCCATGCCCAGGGTGTGGTTCTCGTAGCCCAAATTGGGCCGGTTCGAGGAGTTCTCCGAGTAGCGGTAGAAGAAGCCCATGCTGAAGTCGTCCGTGAAGTGATACTCCAGCGCGGGGCGGATGAAGATGATGCGGTCTTCACGGCCAGCGGCACCGGTTCCGGAAACCTGCGAGTAGCTGGCGCGCTCATAGCCGCCTTCCAGGCGGCCCGTCCACTTCTCGCCAAGGCGCTGGGCGATGCCGACGGCAGCGCCGCCCTGGCTGTAGTTCTGGCCGGGGGAATAGGCGGAGGCCTGCTCGCGGCGGTAGCCTTCCAAGTAGAGCTCGGTGCCTTCCTTCGGCGTCCAGCCGACGCGGGCCTCGACGACGGGATTGGTGGCCGAGCCATTGTCGAAGCTGCGGTGCTCACCGCCGAGTTCGAGATCCACGGCGATTTTCTGCGTGGGCATCCACTCGATACGACCGGTGATGCGGTGCGCCGTCTGCGTGCCCGCGCCATCCACATCGAAGCGGCTGCCGCGGTAGATCAGGCCCAGGCGGGTCTTGGGAGAATGGGTATAGCGCAGGGCCACCTCGCCGAATTTCTGCTCGGAATCGGCGAAGTTCGCCGCGTCATAGGAGGTGGACTGGTAGCCGCCCGCGACTTCCACGGCGAGCTTCTCGCGGATGGACCAGGCGATGCGGACTTCGTTCGAGAACTCCGTGCGGTCGGTGAGTGTGCCGGTGTCCGCGGTGGCATCGCCGAGCTGTCCGGCAGAGCCTTTCCAAGAGATGAGCGTCTTCTTGCCACGCCAGCCGGCATCCCAGTCGACGGTCTGGTCGATCCGGTTGTTGTCGCTGTGGTCGAGATAGGCCACCGCGACCGGCTTGTAGGCCAGCTTCACGTAGCCGCCTTCACCGGTCTCCTTGTCACCGCGGAGATAGGCGATGGCCGGGGACACGCGCAGCACCACATCGGACTCCGGGCGGTGCTGGCTGAGGTAGATGTTGCTCTCGTAGGCCGCGGCCACGGTCACGCCCATCTGGAGTTGCTGCTCGCGGACTTCACCCACTTGCGGGTCGAAGCGATAGCCGCTGCCGCGGGGCACGATCCCGCTGTCCACTTCTCCGTTCAGGCGACCGGGGGCAGTGGACAGTACCTCATCCCCAGATGCAGCGGCCAGCGATCCAGCCACCAGAGCGGCAGGAATCCATGGCAGCACCCGGGGGGTATGGGGTGTGCGGCGAAACATTTAAGCAGGAAACAGCGGGCGAATCCTAAAATTTTTGCATGCCCGATGGCAAGGAATTTCAAAATACCGGACCTTACGAGATCACGTAATGCCCCGTGCCCGACTTCCTGATAGAAGGAAGTTAGCAGTTTCCCGCACGCCATTGGTAGCTTCTCGACCTCCGGCGGCGGCAGATCTGCCCCGAAACCCACGGATTGCCAGTCTGCGGATTTTTCAATATTTTCCGCCTACCCCCATCCCCCCTAGTCGCCGCCCCCCAAATGACCGCTGTCCCCCAGCCACAGGAAGCTCCGCTCCTGCTTGACCGCTTTCTCGCGCCCTTCGAGGCCCGTGCCGCCCGCAGCCCGGATGAGACCGTGGTGGTGGCCGGCCAGCGGAGCCTGAGCGCCGCGGAGCTTGAGGCCCGCGCCAATCGTCTGGCCCGGCATCTCCAGACTCTGGGCGTGTGCCCGGGCGTGTATGTAGGCATCGGCCTGGGTCGCTCGCTGGAGCTGATCGTGGCGCTGCTGGCGGTGGTGAAGGCCGGTGGAGCCTATGTGCCTCTCGATCCCGGCTACCCGCGCGAGCGCCTGGACCACATGGTGAGCGCCGCAGGGCTGAAGCTGGTGATCACCCTGCCGGAGCTGGCGGAGAACTTCAGCGCAGAAGCAGTGAATGTGAATGATCCGGCGCTGGAGGGGCTCTCCCCTGCCACGGTGACGAGCTTCGCGACGCCGGATGATCCCCTGTATGCGATCTTCACCTCGGGATCGACGGGTCAGCCGAAGGCAGCCTCCGTCTTCCGCAAGGGCTTCGCGAACCTGGTGGAGTGGTACATGGCGGAGCTGGGGGCGGACAACCGGACCCTGCTGATCAGCTCGCCGAGCTTCGACCTGACGCAGAAGAATTTCTATGCGCCGCTGCTAGGCGGTGGGCTGCTGGTGCTGGATGATGTGGGAAACTACGATATCTCCCGTATCAACGGGCTGATCCGCAGCCATGGCATCACGCTGGTGAATTGTACGCCGAGCGCCTTCTACCCGCTGGTGGAGGCGGATGCCGCGGCACTGGCCACGCTGCGCTTCGCGGTGCTGGGCGGCGAGCCGATCTCGATTCCCCGGCTGCGCGGCTGGCTGGAATCCGGCACGGCGGAGGTAGTGAATACTTACGGTCCCACGGAGTGCACGGACATCTGCGCCTTCTACCGGCTGCACGGACGGAACCTGGACGCCTTCGGCTTCGTGCCGCTGGGTCATGAGATTCCGAACGTGACGGTGACCATCCGCGATGAAGATCTGGCGGTGGTGCCGGATGGCGAGATGGGCGAGCTTTGCATCGCGGGCATCGGTCTCGGTGGTGGCTATCTGAACGATGCGGAGCGGACACGGAAAGCTTTTGCCCTAGCGGGCGGCGTCTATCGCACCGGTGACCTGGCGCGGCGCTTGCCCTGCGGGACTCTGGAATTCCGCGGCCGGGCCGATCACCAGGTGAAGGTGAATGGCTACCGGATCGAGCTTGGTGAAATCGAGATCGCGCTGGATGCCCATGAGGCGGTGCGCGAAGTGGTGGTGCTGGCCCGCGATGGCCGGCTGACCGCGCATGTGCAGAGCACGGCGACCGCGGCGGAGCTGAAGGCATGGCTGACCGCAAAGCTGCCAGCCTACATGGTGCCGGGTGAGTTCATTTTCCGGGAGAGCTTTCCTCTCACGCCAAACGGCAAGGTGGATCGGCTCGCCTTGGCATCCGAAGAAAATAGGTCCCATGGGTACCATAAGACCCATGAAGGGACTCTCACGGACCGCATCCTGGCGATGTGGAGTGATCTGTTAGAGCGCGAGATCACCGACCCTGAAGCCAACTTCTTCGACCTCGGCGGCACCTCCATTCACCTGGCAGTAGTGCATGTGCGCCTGCGCGAGATGAGCGGCAAAGATCTGGCGATCACGGATCTCTTCGCGCGGCCGAGCGCCAAGGCGCTCGCTGATTTCCTCTCCCCGCAAGCGGCGGCCACCAACTCCAGCGCGCAGGACCGCGCGCGCCTGCAACAGGCCGGCCTCGCCCGCTTCCGTCGTCCCTCCCCCCGCTAACAACTTTCGATGAACGAAGAGCTCCCCCCCCAAGAAGCGATCGCGGTGATCGGCATGTCCGGGCGTTTTCCCGGCGCGGCGAATCCGGATGAATTCTGGCAGAACCTGATCGCGGGCAAGGATTGCATCACCCGCTTCGACAGCCGCGTGGAGAGCGATGGCACGAAGTACGTGGGTGCCCGTAGCATGTTCGAGAAGCCGGACATGTTCGATGCCTCGTTCTTCGGGATCTATCCGAAGGAGGCCGAGCTGATGGACCCCCAGCACCGGGTCTTTCTGGAGTGCGCGTGGGAAGCGATCGAGCACGGTGGCTACGATCCGCATGCCTATGCGGGCATGATCGGCGTGTATGCCGGGCTGAGCCTGAACACCTACCTCTTGCACAATCTGGGCAAGGCCAAGGAGCTGGCGAAGAACTACCAGGTGGCCGAGTACCAGACGATGCTCGGCAACGACAAGGACTTCCTGCCGGTGCGGGTGAGCTACAAGCTGAACCTGCGCGGCCCGAGCATGACCATCCAGACGGCCTGCTCGACCTCGCTGGTGGCGATCTGCCAGGCGGCGACTTCGCTGCTGACCTATCAGTGCGACATGGCGCTGGCGGGCGGCGTCTCGATCAGCTTCCCGCAGCAGCGTGACTATCTCTATACGGAGGAGGGCATGGTCTCCGGCGACGGCACAGTGCGGGCCTTCGACCAAGGTGCCAATGGCACGGTCTTCGGCCATGGTTGTGGCGTGGTGCTCTTGAAGCGCTTGAGCGAGGCGGTGGCCGATCGCGATCCGATTCTCGCGGTGATCAAGGGCTGGGCGGTGAACAATGATGGCTCGGACAAGATTGGCTTTGCCGCGCCGGGATTGAATGCGCAGGCGGAGGTGATTGCCTTGGCCCAGGCCGCCGCGGGTGTGAGCCCGCAGGAGGTCTCCTACATTGAAGCACACGGCACGGGCACGCCGCTGGGTGATCCGATTGAGATCGCGGCTCTAACAAAAGCCTTCCGCGATGGCGGTGCGACGGGCAATGGCTACTGCGCGATCGGCACGGGCAAGACGCACATCGGGCATCTGGATGTGGCGGCTGGCGTGACGGGATTGATCAAGACGATCCAGCAGTTCCGCCACGGGAAGATCCCGGCCTTGCTGCACTTCACTGCGCCGAATCCCCGGATTGATTTTGCCAATAGTCCGCTCGCTCCGGCAGCGGAGACGATGGAGTGGGCGAAGAATGGTGCGCCCCGCATCGCGGGCGTGAGTGCCTTCGGCGTCGGCGGCACGAATGCGCATGTGGTGATGGAGGAGGCACCTGAGCTTGCCGCGACCACGGAAGGCCGCAAGCAACAGCTCTTCGTCTTGTCGGCCAAAACGGCCACCGCTTTGGAAGCGATGTCCGCGAACCTGGCGGATCACATGGAGAGCGGTGACGCAAGCCTCTCCGACATCTCCTACACGCTGGCCGCAGGTCGACGTGCTTTCCCTTTCCGCCGCCATGTGGTGGCCGCGAGCGTAGATGAGGCGATCACGAAACTGCGTGAATCCGCCAAGTCCACCGCCGCCCCGAAGTCATCGCCCAAGATCGCCTTCCTCTTCCCCGGCCAGGGCTCGCAGTATCTCAACATGGGCCGCGAACTCCTCGCCGATCCCGCCTTCCGCACCGCCGTGGACGAATGTGCGGCGCTCCTGCAACGCCATCTCGATCTCGATATCCGCAAGACCCTCTACCCCGCCCCGGATGAAGAAGCCGCCGCGGAGGAGCGCATCCACCAGACATGGCTGACCCAGCCCTGTATTTTCGTGGTGGAGTATGCGCTGGCGAAGCTGTGGATGTCCTGGGGCATCCAGCCCTCCCTCCTCATCGGCCATAGCATCGGCGAATACGTCGCTGCGGTGCTGGCCGGCACCTTCTCGCTGCCGGACGCGCTCGCGCTGCTGTCCACCCGCGCGCGCTTCATGCAGGACCTGCCCTCCGGCGCGATGCTTGCCGTGCGCCAGGGCATCGACGAAATCACGCTTCCCGAAGGCATCCATCTCGCCGCGATCAACAGCCCGAAGCTCTGCACGGTTTCCGGCACGCACGAAGCCATCGCGGCTTATCAGCGCGAACTGGAAGGGAAGCAGATCGCCTGCAAGCCACTGAAGACCTCGCACGCCTTCCACTCCGCGATGATGGAGCCGATGGTCGAGCCCTTCACCGCGGAGGCCGCGAAGGTCAGTGCGAATGCGCCTGCGATCCCGTGGATCTCCACTTGCACCGGCAAGGCGATGGATGCCGCAACGCTGGCCGATCCCTCCTATTGGGCGCGCCAGCTCCGTCACGAAGTCCGCTTCACCGATGCCCTCGCCACCGCCTATGTGGAGGAGGGCTTGATCCTGTTAGAAGTAGGCCCCGGCCAAGTGCTCGGCCCCTTCGCCCGCCAGCATCCCGCCAAGGGCAGCGCGATGGCGATCTCCACGCTCCCGTCCTATGGTGCTCCCACGGACCAAGCGGATCTAACGGATCTCCTGAATGCCGCCGGCGAACTGTGGAAGGCTGGCGCGGCTCTCGATTGGTCCGCCTTCTTCGCCGGCCAGGAGCGCGCACGCGTCCACCTGCCGACCTATCCCTTCGAGCGCCAGAGCTTCTGGATCGACCGCTCGGAAGAAGTTGATGGTTTGAAGTTGATGGTTGATAGCCCGAAAGCAGCCCCCGCTGCGACTCCCCTTTCCGTTTCTGTTCTCCCCCCAAGTCCCCTCGCCATGTCCGCCTCTGCCGACCGCCGTCCCGATCTTGCCGCGAAACTGCGCGCGATTGTCCTCGATCTCTCCGGCGTGGCCGTGGAGGACGATGCCGCGACCTTCACGGAGCTCGGCTTCGATTCGCTTTTCCTCACCCAAGCCGCCCAAGCAATCCAATCGCGCTTCGGCGTGAAGGTGACCTTCCGCCAGATGCTCGGCGACTTGTCCTCCGTGACGGCCATTGCCAGCCATCTCGACCAGGAGATGCCAGCGGAAGTGGTGAGCGCCCCGGCTCCCGTGGCCGCTGCCCTTGCTACGGCGCTTCCCGTACTTCCGGCCACGGTGAATGGCGGCACGGCCATCGAGCAGCTGATGGCGAACCAGATTCAGCTCATGCAGGCGCTACTGGAGTCCCAGCGCGGCGGCGTTCCGGCTGCGGCTTCCCCGGCACCAGCCAGCAATCTTCCCGCGGTGAAGTGGCCTGCGAGCCACACGCGCAATGCCGTCACCAATACCCGTTTCGGTCCCTTCAAGCCGATCGACAAGGGTGAGAACGGCGGCCTGACCGAGACCCAGGACAAGGCGCTCAACGAGCTGATCGCCCGCTACGTGCGCAAGACCGCTTCGTCGAAGGCCTACACGGCGGAGCACCGCGCCCACTATGCGGACCCGCGCGCGGTCTCCGGCTTCAAGTCACTGTGGAAGGAGATGGTCTATCCGATCGTCTCTGAGCGTTCGAAGGGCGCGAAGATCTGGGACCTCGACGGCAATGAATACGTCGATATCACCATGGGCTTCGGCACCTACTTCTTCGGCCACTCGCCGGACTGGTTGATCGAGGCGGTGGAGAAGCAGCTCAAGACCGGCATCGAGATTGGGCCGCAGTCGCCGATCGCAGGCAAACTGGCCAAGGCGATCTGTGAGCTGACCAACATGGAGCGCGCGACCTTCTGCAATACCGGCTCCGAGGCGGTGATGGCAGCCATGCGCCTCTCGCGCACGATCACGGGCCGCACACGGATCGCCTACTTCACGGGCGATTACCACGGCATGTTCGAGGAAGTGCTGGTGCGCGGTGCATGGGTCGATGGCGTCTACAAGGCCCAGCCGATCGCGCCGGGCATCCCGCAATCGCTGGTGGAGAACATGCTGGTGCTCGACTACGCGGATCCCGCCTCGCTGGAGATCCTGCGGGCGCATGCGCATGAGCTGGCCGCGGTGATGATCGAGCCGGTGCAGAGTCGCGCGCCCGGATTGCAGCCGCGCGAGTTCATGCAGGAAGTCCGCGCGATCACGAAGGCCGCGGGAACTGCGCTGATCTTTGATGAGGTGGTGACCGGCTTCCGCTGCCATCCGGGCGGCGCGCAGGCTTACTTCGGCGTCGAGGCTGACCTCGCGACCTATGGCAAGGTCATTGGCGGCGGCATGCCCATCGGTGTCCTGGCCGGCAAGCGCGAATACATGGACGCACTGGATGGCGGTGCCTGGAACTACGGTGACGATAGTTTCCCGGAAGTCGGCGTGACCTTCTTCGCCGGCACCTTCGTGCGCCACCCGCTGGCACTGGCTGCGGCGTGGCGCGTGGTGGAGCACCTGAAGGGCGAAGGCCCGCGCTTGCAGATCGAGGTGAGCGAGCGAGTGGACCGCCTCTGCCGCACCCTGAATGATTACTTCTCCGCGATCGGTGTACCGATCCGCCTGCCGCACTTCAGCGCCTACGCCGTGATCGAGCACGCGCCGGAGCTGAAGTACGCCAGCCTGCTGTGGTATTTCCTGCGCGAGCGCGGGGTGCACGTGTGGGAGGGCCGACCGCTCTACTTCACCACGGCGCACACGGACGAAGACTTGGACCGCGTGGTCCGTGGCTTCACGGCAGCCGTGGCCGACATGCAGGCCGCGGGCTTCTTGCCGGGCTCCAGTGCGAATGTGGAAGCACCAGCGGTCTTCCCGCGCCGCGACAGTTCACCCACCACCGAGGCCCAGCGCGAGATCTTCCACTCGCTAATGATGGGCGATGATGCGAACTGCTCCTACAATGAGTCGAACGTGATCCGCTTTGAGGGCACGCTGGACAGCAGCGCGCTGCGTGCGGCCCTGGCTGACATCGTGACGCGCCATCCTGCTCTGCGCAGCAGCTTCAGCGAAGACGGCCAGCAGCAGATCTTCCACGCCGCGCCGCGCGAGGTGGAAGTGAGCACGCATGATTTCTCCGCCCTGACCGCGGACGCCCGCGACATGAACTGGGCCCACCTCAAGGAGGACGAGGCGCGCACACCCTTCGACCTGGTGAATGGCCCGCTGCTGCGCCTGCAACTCGCAAAGCTTTCCACCGATAGCCACGAGCTGCTCTTCACCGCGCATCACCTGGTTTGCGACGGCTGGTCCTTCGGCATGATCCTGATGGAGCTGGCCCAGGCCTACAATGCCCGCAAGGCGGACCGCCTGCCGATGCTGCCTCCGGCCATGTCCTTCGCGGACTACGCCCGCCTTGAGCTCTCTAACAAGGACTCAGTGGAACGCGCAGCCGCCGAGAACTTCTGGGTGGCCAAGTTCAGCAATGGCGCCCCGGTGCTCGAACTGCCGACCGACCGCCCGCGCCCGCAGCTCAAGACCTACGCGGGCGCGATGGAAGCGCTCACGCTGGATGCGGACCGCTATGCGCGCCTGAAGAAGGCCTCACCGAAGCTTGGCGGCACCTTGTTCGCCACCCTGCTCGGAACCTTCGCCACGCTGCTTCACCGCCTCACCGGCCAGGATGACCTCGTCATCGGCGTGCCTGCCGCCGGGCAGACCCGCGTGGGCCGCGATGAGCTGGTGGGCCACTGCCTGAACTTCCTACCACTCCGGCTGAATGCCGCGGCTGACCGCTCCTTCCGCACCTTCGCCGCGGAGGTGAAGGAGCAGGTGCTGGAAGCCTACGATCACCAGGACTACACCTTCGGCAGCCTGCTCAAGAAGCTGACCCTACCGCGCGATACCAGCCGCCTGCCGCTGGTCACGGTGATGTTCAACATCGACAAGGCGGGAGTGGATCAAATCGGCTTCGAGGGTCTGACCTTCGACGTGGCGACGAATCCGAAGCGCCACGTCAACTTCGACCTCTTCTTCAACCTCGTGCAGACGGACGAGCGGATGATCGTGGAGTGCGAATACAACACGGATCTCCACGACGCCGCGACGATCCGCCGCTGGCTGGGCTGCTTCGAGCAACTGATCGAAAGCGTGATCGCAGACGGCGACACTGCGCTGCAATCGCTGCCGCTCCTCCCGCCTGCGGAAAGCAAGCGGGTCCTCATCGAGTGGAACACCACCCAGCGCGAGTATCCGCGCACGGCGACCCTGCCCTGCCTGATTTCTCACGTCGCGGCCCGCGTGCCGGACAAGACCGCCGTGAGCTGCGGCGCGCTTTCGCTGAGCTACGCCCAGTTGGAGCAGCGCGCGCACGCCATCGCAGCACGCTTGCAGACGGCGGGCGTGAAGCGCGGCGACCTGGTGGGCATCCACCTTGAGCGCTCGACCGAGATGGTTGCGGGCCTGCTCGCCATCCTGAAGTGCGGCGCGGCCTACGTGCCGATGGACCCGAGCTTCCCCGCTGAGCGCCTCGCCTTCGTGGTGGAGGATGCGCACATGCCGGTGATCCTCTCGCAGACCTCGCTGCACCGCGAGCTACCGTCCTCGCAAGCCACCGTGCTGCTGGCGGATGAGATCCCCGGCGATGCCTCCGGCTTCACGCCCGTGGAGGGCGATGGCGAGGACACGGCCTATGTGATCTTCACCTCCGGCTCAACCGGCCGTCCCAAGGGCGTGCGCATCCCGCACCGCGCGGTAGTGAACTTCCTGAACTCGATGCGCCGCGAGCCCGGCCTCATCCCGGATGATGTGCTGCTAGCCGTGACCACGCTGTCCTTCGACATCGCAGGCCTGGAGATCTTCCTGCCGCTCACCACCGGTGCCGAGACCGTGATCGCCACCCGCGAGATCACCATCGATGGCAACCGCCTCGCGGAGACCATTGCACAGAAGGGCATCACCGTCCTGCAAGCCACGCCATCGACCTGGCGACTTCTGTTAGAAGCGGGCTGGACCGGCAAGCCTGGCTTCAAGGCCCTGGTCGGCGGTGAAGCCGTGCCACGCGATCTCGTGAACCGCCTTGCCCCGCTGTGCGGCGAGATCTGGAACGTCTACGGCCCGACCGAGACCACCATCTGGTCCACCACCACGCAGGTCTTCGCGGGTGAAGGCCCGGTGCTGATCGGCCGCCCGATCGACAACACGCAGGTCTACATCGTGAACAACGCCATGCAGCCGCAGCCCATCGGCATCGCCGGCGAATTGCTGATCGGCGGCGATGGCTTGGCGGAGGGTTATCATGATCGCCCGGACCTCACCGCGGACCGTTTCATCACGCTTCAGGGCGTGCGCCTCTACCGCACCGGCGACCTCGCGCGCTGGCTGCCAGATGGCAGCATCGAGTGCCTGGGCCGCATGGACCACCAGGTGAAGGTGCGCGGCTTCCGCATCGAGCTGGGTGATATCGAGACTCATCTTGAACAGCACCCCGCGGTGGCGCAGGCCGTCGCCCATGTGAATGATGGCCGTCTCATCGCCTACGTGAAGCCCGGCGCTAGCGGTGGCAATGGCAGCGACGGCACCGCGATCTGGCGCGACCAATGGGACCTGCTCTACAAGTCCGCGATCGATCAATCCGGCAGCGACAAGCTGGACCGTCTCGACTCCGTCATCGCTGGCTGGGCAGGCGCCACGGATGTGGAAGCCCAAGTGGCCGAGTGGATCGATGCCACGGCAGCGCGCCTGCGGAAGTACGCCCCGCGCCGTATTTACGAAATCGGCTGCGGCACCGGTCAGATCCTCTCGCGCTTTGCCAGCGAGACGGAGGTCTATTGGGCCTCGGACATCTCGGCGGTGGCCATCGAGGCGCTGCGCAAGAGCTGGCCACACCCGCACCTCAAGTTCTTCCACCGTCCCGCGGATGACTTCACGGATATCCCGGCGCAGTATTTCGACACGGTGGTGATCAACTCGGTGGCGCAGTATTTCCCGGATGCGGATTACCTGGTCCGCGTGCTTCAGGGTGCCGCGCGCACGCTGAAGCCCGGCGGCCGGATCTTCCTGGGTGACATCCAGGGCAATGCCCTGCTTGCCGCGCACCATGCGGAGATCCTGCGCGAGCGCGCGCCGGATGGCACCACCTGCCGCCAGCTCCGCGAGAAGATCGCCCAGCGCCTCGCCCGCGAGACCGAGCTCTCGCTCGACCCCGCTTGGTTCGACCGTATCGAAGTGCCCGGCCTCGCCCACGTCGAAATCCTCCTGCGCCGCGGCAAGATCCCGAACGAGACCACCACCTATCACTACGATGTCGTCCTGCACGTCGGCGAGAAGCCGCAGGTGCAACTGGTGACCAAGTGGCGCCAGTGGGAGCGGCTCAACCTGGAGCAGCTCGAAGCAATCCTCGCCGAAGGTCCGGACGAACTGGCCATCGCCGGCATCCCGGATGTGCGCTTGAACTCGCCGCTCGGCTTCCTGCGTGCTCTGGAGCACTCACCGGAGGATGGCCCGCTACCCTTCGCGCCCGGCGTGCCCGGGAATGCGCTCTCTGCGGAAGCACTCTTCGCCGTGGCAGAGGCCACCGGATACCGCGCCCACGTCCGCTGGCGAGGCAATGGCACCGCGGGCCTGATCGATGTGATCTTCCTGCCGAAGGGCAGCGGTGCCCTGCCGCTTTGGCCGATCCAAGCGACACCCGCGCCACTGGCCAACGTTCCTTGGCACGATACCCCTGCCGCTGCCGGCGGCGAGCTGCCCGCCCTGCTGCGCCAGCACCTGGCCGGGAAGCTGCCGGACTACATGGTTCCTACGGCATTCGTCGTACTGGAGAACTTCCCGCTCACCCCGAATGGCAAGGTGGACCGCAAGGCCCTGCCCGCCCCTGGTGGGGAGGTGGAGGCCCCGGCCCGCGACATCGCCCAGCCGAAGAACGACACCGAGCGCCAGCTCGTCGAGATCTGGAAGCAGGTGCTCGGCCTGCGCGAGATCGGCACCGGCGATGACATCTTCGAGCTCGGCGGCGACTCGATCCTGATCTTCCAGATCAGCACCCGCGCTACCCGTGCCGGGCTGAAGCTCACGCCCGCGCAGGTCTTCCGCCACCGCAATATTGCGGCGATCGCGGCGGATCTCACGGCCGCGCCTGAACCCGCCGCCACCGGCAGCACGATCCAGCGCGTGAACCGCGACGCCTACCGCCGGAAGTCCTAACGCGAATCCGGCATTCCCAAGCTCCCCTTTCCGTGTTCATCCTCCCCCCCGCCCCGATGAGCCAAGCCCCCCAAACCCAGGATGCCACCGCCGCCCCCGCCGGGGATGGCGAGGAGCTTCTTGCGTTCCCGGCCTCGATCGCCCAGCAGGTCTTCTGGTATCTTGAGCTGCTGCAGCCCGGGGTCACGGCCTTCAATATCCCGATGCGCTTCCGTCTGGAGGGGCCGCTGGATGCCGGGCTGTTAGAGCGGACCCTGCAGACCATCGTGGAGCGCCACGAGTCCCTGCGAACGCACTTCGAGGAGGACGACGGCGAGTTGCTCCAGATCGTGAAGCCGGATACCGGATTCACGCTGCAAGTCCATGATGTCTCCGCCCTGCCCGAAGACGAGCGCCAGGCGGAGGCGGATCTTCTCGGCAGCATCGAGGCGCAGCGGCCCTTCACGCTGGCCACCGGCCCAGCCTTCCGCGCCGAGCTGGTGCGGCTCTCGCCGGCCTTGCACATCCTGCACGTCACGGTCCACCACGCGCTCTTCGACGGCTCGTCGATGACCGTGCTGACGGAGGAGCTCGCGCAGATCTACCAAGCCTACTTCGAAGGCCGCGACTGCCCGCTCGACCCACCGCCGATCCAATACGGCGATTTCAGCGTGTGGCAGAAGGAGTTCCTGGAAGGACCGGAAATCGCCAAGCAGCTCGCCTATTGGAAGCAGCGCCTGGCCGGCATGGCCGAGCTGGACCTGCCCACCGACCGGCCTCGCCCCGCGGCGAAGAGTTGGCGCGGCGAGCTGATCTCCGCGCTTCTGCCGAAGGAGCTGACCCAGCGCCTCCAGACCATCGCGGCGCGCCATGGCGCCACGCTCTATCACCTACTACTCGCGGCGTACAAGACCCTGCTGCATCGCTACAGCGGCGGCACGGACATCGCCGTCGGCTCGCCCATCACCGGCCGCACCCGCGCGGAACTGGAACCGCTGATCGGCGTCTTCATCAACTCGCTCATCCTGCGCAGCGACCTTTCCGGAGATCCTTCCTTCGAGTCACTGGTCCGCCAGGTGCGGGATAGCGCGCTGGAAGCTGTCGAGAACCAGGATCTACCCTTCGAGTGCCTCGTGCGCGCGCTGAAGCCCGAGCGCGACCCGAGCCGCAACCCGCTCTTCCAGGTCAATTTCACCCACCAGCGCTCCTTCGCGAAGGCCGGGCGCTTCGGCGGTGTCGAGCTGATCCCGATTCCATCACGCTCACCGGGTGCGATTTTCGACCTGCACTTCTTCATGGTCGAGCGCGCGGAAGGCTGGCGCGTGACCTGCGACTACAGCAGCGATCTCTTCGACCGCAGCACCGCGGAGCGCATGCTCGGCCACTACCGGCAGCTGCTGGAGAATGTCGCCGCGGATCCCGTCACGCCGATCTCGCAGCTTGAGATTCTCACACCTGCGGAGAAGCAGACCATCCTTGGCGAATGGGCGGGCAAGACCAGCGGCTATCCGCGTGAGTCGAACATCGCCGCGCTGTTTATTGAAACCGCGCGGGCCCATGAGGAGCGCACCGCGCTGGAGTTCGGCGACAAGAGCTTCAGCTACGGACAACTGCTCGCGGAAGCCTGCGCCATCGCCACGCAACTCACTGCCGCGGGCCTGCAAGCGGGCGACCTGGTTCCGCTCTGCGCCAAGCCCTCGCCGGAGATGATCAGCGGCTTGCTCGGCATCCTGCTCGCGGGCGGTGCCTATGTCCCGCTCGATCCGGCCTATCCGGCGGGGCGTTTCGCTCTCTTGTTAGAGGAGAGTGGCGCAAGCGTCGCCCTCGCCGCCGCGGGCTGCCGCGAGGCCTTCGGTGACTGGCCGGGTAAGGTGGTGGACATTCCGGAAGCAGGCCACGCCTCGCCCTTCAATGCCACGCCGGAAATCGCCCTTACCGCCGAGCATCCGGCCTATCTGCTCTTCACCTCCGGCTCCACGGGCAAGCCGAAAGGCGTGCTCGTGCCGCACCGCGCCGTGCTGCGGCTGGTCCGCGGCTGCGACTTCATCTCGATCAAGCCGGAAGATGTCTTCCTGCAGGCCGCGCCGCTGTCCTTCGATGCCTCCACGCTGGAGATCTGGGGCCCGCTGCTGAATGGCGGCAAGCTGGTCATCCCGCCCGGCGGCACTGGCCTAGAGGAAATCGCCAGCGCCGTGCGCGACAAGGGCGTGACCACGCTCTGGCTCACCGCCGGGCTCTTCCAGGTGATGATCGAGGAGCACGCGGACTCGCTCAAGGGCCTGCGCTACCTGCTGGCCGGCGGCGATGTTCTCTCCGTGCCGCACGTCCGCCGCGCGCTGGAGATGCTGCCCGGCACCGCGCTGATCAACGGCTACGGCCCGACGGAGAACACGACCTTCACCACCTGCCACCGCATCACCCTGGCGGACTGCGAGCGGCCTTCGATTCCCATCGGCCGTCCGATCTCCAACACCACGGCCTTCATTGTCGATGAACAAGGCCGCGCCGTACCCGCCGGCATCCCCGGCGAACTCCTCAGCGGTGGCGATGGCCTGGCGCTACGCTATCACAACGACGCCGCTCTAACAGCCGAGCGTTTCATCACCCACAAGGGCACCCGCGTCTACAAGACCGGCGACCTCTGCCGCTGGCTGGCCGATGGCACGATCGAATTCATCGGTCGCCGCGACCACCAGGTGAAGGTCCGCGGCTTCCGCATCGAGCTCGGCGAGATCGAGTCCGTCCTCGCCTCCCACCCGGAGGTCCGGCAGGCGAAGGTCGGCGTGCGCGGCGATAGCTCCGAGACCAAGCGCATCCTCGCCTGGGCCCTGCCCGAGCAGGGCAGCCTGCTCGATGCCAGCGCCCTCAGCACCTGGCTCGCCCAGCGCCTGCCCGCCTACCTGCGTCCGGACGGACTGATGCTGGTGGACCACTTCCCCGTCACCGCGAATGGCAAGATCGACGTGGCCGCCTTGCCCGATCCGGCCCGCGCCGCAGCACCGGAGGCCAAGCCCTTCGCGCCGCCCCAAGGCGAGGTCGAGCAAAAGCTCGCCGCGCTGTGGAGCGAACTACTAGGAATCCCGGAGATCGGGCGCGACGACGACTTCTTCGCCCTCGGCGGCCACTCGCTGCTGGCCCTGCGCCTCTTCTCGCGGATCAACCGCGACCTCGGCCACACGCTGCCGCTGGCCGCCCTGCTCAAGCATCCCACCATCGCAAGCCTGGCCGCACTGCTTGCCCCGCAGCCCGAGCAAAGCGCCAAGGCAGAGTTACCCGCGGGCAAGGGCCACTTGGTCACGCTCTCCGAGGCGGGCAATGGCACTCCCCTCTTCTGCCTGCATGGCGGCGATGGCGGCGTGCTCTTCTACCGCGCGCTGGCCGAGCAGATGCCAAAGCAGTTCCCGCTGCACGCCATCGAGTCGCTCGACCTGAGCAGCAACGCGCCGATCATCCCCGCCTCCGTGGAAGAGACCGCGGCTGCCTACGTGCAGACCTTGCTGGCAATTCATCCCGGCGGTCCCTTCCGCCTCGCCGGCTACTCCTTCGGTGGTGTGGTCGCGCATGAGATGGCCTGCATCCTGGAGCAGCGCGGGCACAAGGTGGAATTCGTCGGCCTCTTCGATACCCACAATCCGGTCGCGCCGGCCAAGCGCTACTCGCTCACCGGTCGCTTCAATGCCTTCTGGCAGCAGCAGCAGGAGCTGCCCCTACCCGCCCGCCTGGAGCGCCTGCGCGAACGCATCGCGGAAGGCATCGCCACCAACCGCCGCGTGAAGGCAGAGGTCGCCGCCGCACTCGGCAGTGGTCCAGCCGAGGCCCACAGCGACCTGCGCCGCGTGCAGGTCCGCGAGGAAAACTGGCGCGCCATGCAGGCCTACAAGCCCCGCCCCTACGGTGGTCGCATCACCCTCTTCAAGGCGATGACCGCCAGCGACAAGGTCGGCTGGCCGGAGGACTACGGCTGGCGCGAGTTCGCCAAGGGTGGCTTCGAGATCGTCCCCGTGCCAGGCGGTCACCTCACGATCTTCGATCCGGAGAATGTGGGAGCACTGGCGAAGGCGCTTGCTGCCAAACTCGATTGATCATCTCCGAAAATCCTAGTGATCACTTGAACGCCACCATATGCGCTCGAACCTTGCAGATATGCTGGAGTGAAATGCACCGCTAATCCGGGCGGGCTTTTCTTGTGGAACAGCCCCGGCAAACCTGCTAGACGCCTGCCTGCTGTTTCGCACCCCTTACTTTGAGATGAACCGGATTCCCCCCCTCCGATTCGTTCTGTCCCTCGCCCTGCTTCCTGCGGCGGCCTTGGCCCAGAACTACGTGGACTTGGATTTCAGCCACAACGTCCAGCCGGCGCTGGAGATGTATCCGAACAACTCAACCCTGGGGCCCTACTACTCCTCTGCCCTGGTGATGGATTTCGCCAATGCCGGGAACTACAACGGGAACTCCGTGGATGTGCGGGTCAGCATGATCGGCCTGACCGACGGTGAATCCTCGGACTTCCGCCCCAGCAGCACTTACGGCTGGGTCGGCTGGCTGCCTCACTACAACTCGGTCAATCACTCCGACGATCTGGGTGTCTACTACCGCCACGATGGCAACCTGCTGCAGCCGACGGGTGGCATCGCGTGGACCCTGTCCTTCTACGAGGGTGGTAGTAATTTCAGCTCTCCGCTCACGCTGCCCGGCGTGCGCTTCCTGATCTATGACCACGACGGCGAACCGCTGCAGTCCGAGGCGATCCGCGCTTTCGGTGGCGACGGCCTGACGGGCTATCAGCTCGCGAACGGGAGCAACATCGGCGCACACCAGGAAGACGACAACTGGCGCTTCAATGCCGGCGGCCTCGGCCTCTCCGAAACGGGTCCGGAAGGCGGGATGATCCTTTACTACGAGAACACCTCCTCGATCCGCTTCGACATGTTCTCCACGACCTTGCCCGGGTTGCCAGGCGCGCAGAGCGGGGTCTTCGGGGCGTGGGATGGGAACCTGAGTCTGATCGGTGGCGACAGAAGTGGCTTCGGTCCGATGGTGGCCGTGCCGGAGCCATCGGTGCCGCTGCTGGCGGCGATGGCAGCGCTCGGTGGGGTGATGCGGAGGCGGCGGAAGTAGGGGCGGTCGGCCCGATGCCTGCCTCCCGGGACCGCGGAGGCTCTGCCCCGCAGAAGCAAGCTTGTCGGCTGGAATCATCTCAAGAAGTGAATGGATAGCGCCGTCACTTTGCTGCGACCGTTTGCGAGCTCACCACTCTAGTGGACCGTTCTGCGGGGCAGAGCCTCCGCGCTCCCGGCGGGCAGGCATCGGCTCGCGCCCGGTCTCAAATCTCCGCGGTATCGATCCACCAATCCACCCCGGCTTCCAAGGCATGGCCATAGACTACTGCCGGGGCCAGGGTGATGGGAAGATCACCCAGGTGCTGCAAAAGAGCATCGCTCGCCTGCTTCGGGACTGCCACAAAAAGCGCCTCCATCCCCTGCTCTCCGGCCAAGGCCGCGGCCTTCCCTAACAGGCGCGCTCCTGCCTGCGGACTCGCATAAGCAAAGCGCGAGAGGTGCGCGGAGAGCATCTCCGGTCCATCCTCCACGTAGAGCCGCTTGCCGCGCCGCGTGTCTTCCAGCACACCGCAAGCATCGCCCGCTGCCGTGGCGAGATGCAGGGGCTCCATGAGGGATCGCAGGGATGGAATCGCGCCCGTGGCCGCGTAGCCGGGAGCGGCGAGCCGGGAATGCAGCGCTGCAAAATCCCCCGGCGAAAGCTCCACCAAGCCGCGCTCCTGCCGAGCTGCGCCAATCCTCAAAATCAAGATCTCCCCCAAGCGCTCAAAGCGAGGCACGCCGAGCCGCCCGGTGTAGTCCGTCGGCAGCTTGCCGGTGCCCTCCATCACCACGCAGTAGCAGGAGTGCGAGCCGCTGCCTTCGATCCTGCGCTTGGTCTCACGGATCAGGCGCGGCAGCACCAGCGAGCCGCGTGCTGCCGCCCTGAGCTTGAGATCGCAGAGATAGTGCGCCATCTGCTCCTTGCGCCCTTCGCCACGGCGTTCGATCACTCGCTGCACCCGCGCCAGCACTCCCTGGACAGCACCCGCCTCTTCTAACAGAAGCAGCTCCGCCTCCCCCATGGCGCGGAAGAAGGGCAGGTAGTCCTCCCCATGCGAGATCCGGAAACGACCGAAACTGCCGAGCGGATAGCTAAACTCCCGCTCGAACGCGGCCAAGGCTGCGCCCACTTCCTGCGGAATCCGCGTGCTGAAGCGGTGCAGGATCATGGCCGGGTGCCAACGTGGATCTGCGGATAGAAATAGCTGCGGTCCCGCCGCTCCATCGCCCGGCCCAGCGCGGCATCCCACAGGAGGCCCGAGTCCAGCACCGGGATATCGAGCGAGGAATTCAACTGGCGGACGATCACTCTCCCGCCGGGCTTCAGCACGCGGCGCGCCGCAAGCAAGGTCGCCTGCCCGTCCTCCGGCGAAAGCCAGTCGAGGATATTCGAGAGGTGCACCAGCGCCGCGGTCTCCGCGGGCATGGATTCTAACAGATCCCTCATCTTGCCCTGGTGCCAGTGGGCCTGCGCCGGCAAGTCATGCGACTCCTGCAGCCAATCGTAGCGGAACCCGGGATGGAAATCCCCCGCCAGGATCTGGCGCAGGAAGGGATTCGCCTGCGGGGACTGGCGCGTGATCACTTCCCGCGTGCGGGCAGCGAAGTGCTCCGCAAAGGGTCGCAGCGGATTGCGCGTCGCCTCCTGCCCGAAGAGCTGCACCAGATTCGGCAGCGACATCACCTCGGCGAAGGCTGCATCGAGCGCACCGGCCAAGGGCCAGTCATCGAAATCCGCCACGGGCACGGGGCAGGCCAGCATTCCCTCAATCGCCTCCCGCCATGGCAGAAGGCGCGCCCGGAGCTCCGCGAAGGTGATCTCGTAGCGCCCGCAATGATCCGGGCCAAGCTCCGCTACCCCTCCCATGGCGCCGAAGACATTCTCCTCCAGGCCGAGGGTCTCTAACAACTCCGCGAGACCGCCGGCACGTTCGCCCGTATCCATCCCCGAGTGTCCGAGCAAAGCCGCGGCCCGCTCGCTGGGGACCCCGGAGGCAAGCCGCCACTTCAGTCGTGAGAGCGCGAGCTGCGCCGGGTTCATGTCCACCAGATGGATCTCCAGCGGCAGGCGGCCGAGGCACGCGGCAGTATCGCCACCGGAGGCGATCATTACGATGCGCCCGCCCTCCGGCAGCCGCCGCGCCAGCTCCATGTCCAGGCGCGGATCCTCCCGCACCTGCGCAAAGGCCAGCGGCCAAGCGGCAGCCTCCACGGCCCAAGGATCGGCAGACGGCAATTCACTCATCGCTGCTTCCAGCCAAGCGGACTGCGCTTGAGGCTGCCAAGCACGAACTCCTTCACGAAGGAGCCGTAGGACGGAATGTAGGGCGCGCCGCGCTCCCGCAGCTCACCCGCCAGCGCCTCATGCACCTTCGGCAACTGGTGCCAGGGCACGCCCGGATAGAGGTGGTGCTCCAAGTGGTAGTTCTCGTTGCACATGAAGAAGCACACCAGCGGCGAGGTCAGGATGCTGCGCGTGCCGCGGATCTCATCGTCGGCATGCTCCAGCAGCGTGTGCTGGCTCATGCCGCGGATGTTCACCATCGTATTGATGAAGAGCATCGGGATCAGCCAGGCGTGAAGGAACCATGTGCCGGGAATCGGGGAGAGCCACAGTGCTGCAATCAAGAGCGCCGTCGCCGCCACCTCCGCCAGGATGCCTGCCCGTGCCTTCACATCGCCATGCTTGAAGCCGAGAATCGGGATCGCGGCGATGTAAACCGGGTAGCCGACCAGCAGCCGGAGCCAATTCATGATGAAGACCATCCAGGTCCAGCGCGTGTAGTTCGCGTAGTGGTCCGGATCCCCCTCCTCTCCCAAGTGGCTATGATGGCGCAGGTGGAGCACGCAATAGGCCGAGCAGTTTTGCAGCACGGGAATCGCGCAGGCAGCGCCTAACAGCTCATTGAGCAACCGGTTCTTTGAGAGCGTGCCATGCACCGCCTCATGCGTGAAGAGGCTGATGCCATGCAGGGATGCCGCCGCCAGCAAATACACTGGCACCAGCAAGGGCCACTGCCACCACGCGTTGACCTTTCCCGCGGCGATGACCGCCACGGCAGCAGCACCCGCATAGAGCGCGACAAAGCAGGCGAGGCGCGCCCAATGCCACCGCTCGCCGCGGGCGTGGAGGGTCCGGGCGAGATCCGCCGGAAGCTTGGGAATGTCGGTTGCCTCCATCAGTTGCCCGGATCAAGTTCCTCGTAAAGCCGGCTGAACACATGCAGGCCAAGCTGCACGCCATCTTCGATCGCCATGCGCGCCGCGGGATCACGGGTCCAGGCACCGTCCACCACCTTGAAGAAGTCCGCGGCGTGGCGCTTGTCGATCTGCGCGTGGAGCTTGTAGTGCACCAGATCCTCCTGAGCGATCCAGCCGCGCTCCACCACCTTGCGGCCGATCAGCTCGCAGATATCCGCGAAGGCATACTCGATCACGCCGAGACAGCCGAAGGCCGTCTCGATCCGCTCCATGGTGCAGGCGCCCATCAGTGCGACGTTGAAGGCGCGCACGCCGGGAGCCTCCCGCTCCTTTGCCATCTCTTGCCCGGTGATGCTCAGGCTGCGCAGGAAGGCGAGGAAGGTCAGGTCATGTGCCAGTGTCGGATCGAAACCCGGCGGTGCCTCCTCCGCTTCATCATTAAAGCCATGCTCTTCGGAAAGATTGTGGATCAGCCCTTGGCGCGAGGCGGAGTCCGGCATCCGCGCCATCAGCGCTGCCATCGGCCGCGAGAAGTAGCGCACGGCGAAGTAGAATTGTTTCTGCGAACGCACGAAGCGCTCGCGGCTCATCGCATCCGTGGCCAGTTCGGTGAAGTAGCCATTGGCGAGAATCGCGGCCCGCCGGTGGGCGAGGTCCACGTATTCCATCAAGGTTCCGGTATGCTCCAAGGTCGCTTCCGACATGGCTCGAACCTAAGAAAAGAGACCGCGCCCCGCAAGATCACGGGTCTTCGCCGGTACCCTTGCGAGAGGCGTCCGGACAGGCAGGGCAAACGCGAGTCCTTATGGAACGGGACTTCCAGCGCGATATCATCGGCATTCGCAATGATGGCCGCGAATTTTTCGATGGAGCGTAGGGCAGCGCGCGCTTGGGCGCTGCGATGGCAGAAGCAAAACCCAGCGGTCCGACCGGCCCACCGCGAGGAAACCCATGAACCCGCGTCACCGGTCGGACCACTTTGGTTTGAGCGAGAGAAGCAAGGTGCGTGCCAGTTATGGAATGCGGTGGCACGACACCGCTTTGGCTGCGCGGGCGCTTGCTTTCTTCCCTTCGCAGCCGCTTCCCGCAGCGTGAACGAAGCGCCCACCAGAAAGCGCACTCATCGCCAATCCGTGGCCGTCTACCCTAGCATCACCAACCCGGAGCCAAAGCGGTGTCGTGCCACCGCACTCCATATGCCCCTCCGATTGCGCGAGTCATTCGGGATGTTCCTCACTCCTTCTTCCACTGCAACACACCCGCGGACACACCCTCCTGCAATTGCAGCTCGATCTTCAGCGCCCGCGTCTTCACCGGCGTGAACTTCACGACGTTCGCCCGGTTCTCCGCGGTGCCGAATTCCCCGGCCGTCGCCACCGGCTTCCACTCCGGACCATCGAGATAGAGCAAGCGCCAGGACTGCGGCACGCGGCAGCGGCCCGAGCCCGTATCATCGAACCAATACAAGGACACCAAGGAGACCTCTTCCGCCTTGTCGAAGGTCCACTGCAGCCACTCCTGCGTGCCGAGATGATTCCAAAAGGTCAGACGCGGGATCCCCTGCCCGCGCGAGGAAGCAGGCGCCGGATTTTTCAAGATTTCCTCTGCCGCATCGGAAGCATGGCGATACGAATAACTGAAGCCCGGCTCCAGCACCGGCTCACCGCGCAGCAGCGGGAAGGCGGTGATACGCAAGGTCTGCGCGCCGAAGGGCACCAGCGTGACTTCCTCCAGCGGCTGGTCGCTCTTCACCGGACTCGGCGGCACCTCCGCGGCGACACGATCATCGCGCACCAAGCCCCAGCTTGGCAGGCGCTTGGCGGGCACGGTGAGCTTGATCGGCGTGGTGTCCGGCAGCCAGGGATTGGCCGGCATCTTGCCGCGGCTGAGCTTCGCCTGCGGCTTCACGCGGTCGATATCCAGCGCGTAGTTCCATGGCGAGGCAGGCGTGAACTCCAGCTCATCGAAGCCACCGGGGAAAAGCGTGACCTGCTTGGTCTCTTCCTTGATCCGCAGTGAGAAGACCAGCGGCCCGCGCCACAGCGAGGCGGAGCCATTGTAGGCATTCTCCGTGGCCAGCTCCGCGGGAAACTCCGCCACCACCTGATCACCCTCCTGCCAGGTGCGTGAGATTGTTAGAAACTCCCCCTGCTTCACGCCGGGGACAAACTCACCATTCACCGCCACCCGCGGCTCCACGGCCCAAGAGGGAATGCGCAGCTTCAGTGGAAAGGCGAGCGGCTTGCCCGGATGCACCTTGAAGCGCAGCACATCCGAGAAGGGATAGTCCGTCTCTTCCTCGATGCTCACCGGAGTCTCGCCCAATCGAACCGACACCTTGGTCGGCCCATAGGCCACCGCGGCCAAGCCACCATCGCTGGTGGCCATCCACGCGTGCTGCACATACTTCGGCCAGCCCATGTGCAGGTTATAGCAGCAGCAGTGGAAGCCGGAGTGCGGGCTGCACAGCAGGTCATCGCCGTGGTCATCGCCGAAGGGCATGGTCCCCTTCGCGTTGCGCAGGGCCACAGGGACATTCGGCAGCGTGTAGTATTGGAATTGCTTGAACTCCTTCGTCGTGCCGCCGGGCAGCAGGTTGAAGGCGATGCGCTCGTGACGGTCCGCAATCAGGGGATCGCCCAGCACCTCCATCGCCACCTCATTGCTCAGCATCTGCTCCACGATCGAGCACATCTCGATGCCCTGCGTGGTAGACTTCCCGGCCAACGGCTCGGTGCCGCTCCACATGCCGATGGAGAGGCCGTGGCTGCGGCGCAGATTGGTCCAGGCATCCATGAAGGCATTGGCATCATCGCGCTGCCCGGTGCGCTCGTAGTTCGCCACCGGGAACTTCATGCCCTGCGAGACATTCACCCCGTGCTCGATGCGGAAGTCCCCCGGGCTGCCGTGCAGGGTCCGGTAAAAGGTGTTCCAGCGGTTCGCCTGCTTCTCCAGCAGCGCCGCCAGTTCTAACAGGAATGCATCGCCCGTGCGCTTGTAGAGCCACTGGACGGTATCGATCTGGTCGCCGGCACGCGCCTTCGCCCATTCCTCCAGCGGCTGCTGTGGCAGGCGCATCAGTGCGTAGCGGCAGTACTTCGTCATCAGCGGGATCACCCGCTCGTCCTTGGTCGCCTCGTAGTAGTCGCGCAGGGTCCAGAGGATCACCATGCGCGGCCACCAGTCATTGTTAGACGCGGGACCGATCTGGCCGTCCGCACGCTGCGAAGCGATGATCGCCTCGATCCACTTCTTGGCCTGCGCCTTGAGCTTCGGGTCATCCGTGACGTAGGCGAGGCTCACCAAGCCACGGATAAAATACGGCCCCTTCTCCCAGCTCTCGCCCTGGCCACCGCGCCAGCCATTCTCCGGCCCGAGTTCCGGGATCACCTCCTCCGCATGACCCGTCAGACCATTCGCTTGTAGCCGGAGCTGATTCGCCAGCCAGCCCCGGGCATCCACGCTGCCGAGGTCGAGCGCCAGAAAGGGTGTCTCCTTCAGCGGAGCACGTGTCGGCACGGCTTCCTTCGCGATCGGAGCGGCCTGCTGGGCGGCCAGAGGCAGAGACAAGGCAAGGAAGAGTGGCAGGCGGACCCGTGAGAAACTCATGGCGAAAGAAATGACAACGGATTTTACCCGTCAAACTTTCGCGCCGGGCAGCTCCGTTCCTCCTCTGAAAACCTCAGCCAGCGCCGCCCGCCGGTTAAAAGATCCACCAGAGGAAAACCAGGATCATGATGATAACGAGAATCTCCGGGCCTCCGACTGTATGCATACCCTGCACGCTAAGCACCGGGGAAGCGGGTCGCAATTGGAAAACAAGCCCCTTCTCCCACCCGCCTGCGAGAGGTCGATCTCACCTCGCAGGAGCGGCACCGAGAAGCGAGAAGCTCTTCATCACTTCCATCAAGGCCTTCTTCGCCTCCTCCGTGTGAGCCGCGCCGGGAGCGATCACTTGGACCGTGAAGATCGCGTCGTTGTGCAGGAACTTCACGCCGCAGTGGCTGCTGCGATCACCGGTGGCAGAGTAGCCGGCCGTCTCGAAACCAAAGAAGACGGCATCCTTGGAAAAGGCCTTCTTCCATTCCGACTTCACCGCCGCATCCTCCGCCTTCACCGAAGCGGCGTAGGCCTTCAGGCTCTTCTCGATCGCCGGCTTGATCAGCTCCGGCTTGCCGCTCGCCTTGGCCGCTTCCTGGCTCTGGTCCACCTGGATCTGATAGGTATAGCCGCTCGCTTCATCCTTCCCCTCGAAGTTCACCACCTTGCCGGAGGAATTGCTCGCGGAGGACTGCCGCATCTTCACCGGCAGCGTGGCGGCGAACTTGAGATCGGTGGACTCGACCTTGTCGGCCCAGGCGGATTGCAGGAGCAGGAGGGGAAGGATCCAGTGGAGGCGTTTCATGGGAAGACGGTGGCAGGGGCCACCTTGCGGGTAAAGTCTCCAGAAGGAACGTTACTCAATCCTCTCCGCGAAGTCCCCACTCCACGTCTTCCATCACAAACCGCTCAATGAGTGATTCGCGGTGGATTTCGAACAACCATCGAATGAACTCGGGCGACGGCTTCACAACTGGCGACGATAGCACACCGCGTCCCCAAGGCCAAAGCCCGATCTCCTACAACTTCTCCGGCGCCTGCAGCAGCTTGGCCACGCGGCTGAGCAAGACCCCGGCCCCGCCGCCATCCACCACGCGGTGGTCGAAGGTCACCACCAACTCCGCCTCGATCATCGGCACGAAGGCCTCCACCTGCTCGCTCCACACCGGCTTCTTCACCCCGGCACCCAGGCCCAGCATCAGGGTCTCATTCGGCAGCGGAATCGGCGTGCCGGAGGTCAGGCCGAAGGTGCCGAAATTCGTCACGGTCGCGATGCCACCGCGCAGGTCGTCTTCCGAAAGGCGGCGGCGACGTCCGCGCTCCACCATCTCCGCGTATTCATTCGTCAACTCTAACAGCGACTTCTGGTCTACCTTGCGCAGCACCGGCACCACCACGCCATCCTCCACCTGCACCGCCACACCGATGTCGAAGGCGCGCGGGTGCACCACCTTCTGGCCCATCAGGAAGCCGGAGCTCGCGGGGTCTTCCACCAGCGCCAGCGCGAAGGCCCGCAGCACGTAAAGAGTCAGGCCCGGCTTGGGCTCCTGGTTGCGGCGGTGCTCCAGCACGCGGTCAAGGCGCACCGGCAGGCCCACCGTCGCCAGTGGCCGTGTCCAGCTACGGCGCATGGCATCCGCCACCGCCAGGCGCATCGGCGAGGCATTGCTGCTCGGCCAGGTCTCGATGTAATTGATGAACTTCTCCAGGTCCTCCACCGTTACGCGGCCCCCGGCACCCGTGCCGACGATCGCCGAGATGTCCGCCTCGCGCAGGCCCATGTCATCCATGCGCGCGCGCATGCGTGGCGAGATGTAGTGCGCGCCCATCGTGCCGGTCGGCACCGGCAGGCCCTTCACGCTGGGCACCACCGCGGGGGCTTCCTCGTAGGAATCATCATCCAGCGCGAAGTGCAGGTTCTTCTCCTGCTCCTGCGGGGATGCAGCGGCGGCACTGCGGCGGTCCGCGGCGGCCTCCATGGTATCCACGCCGGTCTTCGCGACTTCTTCCTCCGTGACATCCAGCAGGCCTAACAAGGTGCCCACCGAGTAGGTCACCCCCTCCTTCGCCATGATCTCCTTCACCGTGCCGCGGCAGAGCGTGGTCACGCCCATCGTCGCCTTGCTGGTCTCCACCTCAATCACCTCCTGGTCCACCATCACCTCCACGCCGGGCGCGATGCCGATGCGGACGACGGTCGCCTCGGCGATCGACTCACCGAGCTGGGGCATGAGGATGGGAACGGTAGGCATTGTTAGAAGGTGAGGAGCTTGCGGAGTTCGATGCAGATCGTCTCCGGTGTGGGACGATGCGCGGCCCAGAGCTTGGGATGATAAGGCACCGGAGTGTCCCGGGAATTCAGGCGGACCGGCGGCGCATCGAGCAAGTGGAAGCCATCCGTGCAGACCCGGGAGACCACCTCTGCGGTCACACCGCCCCAAGGGAAAGCCTCACCCAGCGCCAGCAGGCGGCCGGTGCGCGCCACGCTGGCCAGCACCGTGTCCATGTCCAGCGGCTTCACGGATCGCAGGTCCACCACCTCGATCTCCCAGCCGCCTTCTTCCTTCAGGCGCTCGGCGGCGCGCACCGCCTCATGCACCATCGCGCTGTAGGCCACCACCGTGGCGTGCTTGCCGGGCCGGGTAATGCGCGCCTTGCCGATCGGCAGGCCATCGCCATTCACCCGCGGCGCCTTCAGCCAGCGGTAGAGGAACTTGTGCTCGCAGTAGATGACCGGATCATCCAGCGCCACCGCGTCTAACAGCATGTGATAGGCATCCGACACCGTGGCTGGCGTGACCACGATCAGGCCGGGGTAGTGCGCATACAGCGCCTCCATGCTCTGGCTATGGAAAGGACCGGAGCCCGGCGTGCCACCGGAGGGCAGGCGCACCGTCAGCGGCACCGGCACCCCGGTGCGATAGAAGTGCGTGGCCGCCTGGTTGACGATCTGGTTGAAGGCGATCGACGAGAAATCCGCGAACTGCATCTCCACGATCGGGCGCATGCCCTCGATCGCCGCGCCCACCGCCATCCCGATCATCGCATCCTCGCTGATCGGCGAATCCAGCACGCGCCCGGGAAAGGCTTCCGCCAGTCCCTTGGTCGCCTTGAAGGCCCCGCCGAATTGCGAGATGTCCTGGCCGTAGATGAAAACGCGCGGGTCATCGCGCAGCAGCTTTTCCTGCGCGTCGCGGATCGCATCGACATAGGTCACACTCATGCCACTCAATCAAAGTCTTCCGGTTGGCGTGGAGCAGGCGTACCACTGCTCGTCCCATGGATCCGGTGCCGGTTCCTGCTGGGCTTGGGCCACCGCGGCCTGCACCTCATCGGTGAACTCGGTCTTCCAGCGCTCGATCTCATCGATGGTCGAGTAGCCGCCCTCAATCATCTCGGCCATCGCGATCTCCAGGCAATCGCGGCCCAGAACCCCGGCCTTCAAGACATTCGGCACGTAGCTGCCATCGTCATGCTCGCCGTGGCCGCTCAGGCGCAGCAGGCGCGCCACCACCATCTGCGGTCCCGCGCCTTCCCGCGCAAGCTGCACCGCGCGGCCGATCACCTTCGCGCAGGCCAGCATGTCGGTCCCATCCACCGAATGCCCACCGACCCCATAGCCCTTCGCGCGGTCCAGGAGATCCTCGCAGGCGAACTGCCGGTCCGTGGGCGTGGAGTAGGCGAACTGGTTATTACTCACCACCAGCACCAGCGGCAGGTTCTCCACCGCCGCCATGTTCAGGCCTTCATGAAAAGATCCGGTCGAAGTCGCGCCATCCCCCACGCAGGTCGCGCCGACCACCCCGTGCAGTTCGCCCCTCATCCGGCGTGCCACGAGCATGCCCGCCACCACCGAGACCGCCGCGCCCAGATGGGAAATCATCGCCGGCATCCCGTCCAGCGGCCGCCCGCGGTGGATATTCCCGTCCCGCCCCCGCATCGGCCCCAGCACGGAGCCGAGGTAGGTCCGGGTGCAATCGAGCATCGATTCGCCGAAGGCCGTGCGCCCGGCCTGGTCGCGGATCAGCGGGGCGAAAATGTCACGGCCCTTGATCAGGGAGCCCCCCAGCGCCGCGCTCACCGCCTCCTGGCCCTTGCCGAGGTAGACGCCGCCCACGATCTTGCCCGCCTTGTAGAGGCTGGACAACTTGGCCTCCAGGAGCCGCGCCTTGAGCATCGCCCGGAACACGTCGCGGAGAAAATCGCGATCCAAGCCAGCGGCGGCGGTCCTGACAGCTTCCTCGGTTTCCGGCACGGGCAGGAAGGTAAACAAGCGGGGCGAAGCCCGGCAACCGCTTTCCGGGGGAAGGTGGCGAATCGGTGACGGCGGGTTTTGGGAGGGATTTTTTTAGAAATAGGTCCCATAAGACCCATCCGATCCACCGGAAACCGTTGCTGGAACTTGGATCTCTCCCATCATTCACCAGTTCCCGCCACACCCCCCATGCCCAAGCCCAACAGCTTCCCTATCATCCGCGCCGAGGTCCTGCGCCTCGTCGCACTGATCCCGAAGGGCAAGTTCACCACCTACGGCTCGATCGCCCGCCACATGGACGTGAACCCGCGGCACGTCGCGAAGTCCCTCAGCAGCCTGAGCCCGGAGGAAAGCAAGAAGCTCCCATGGCACCGTGTGGTCGCCGCGGAGGGACGGATCAGTAAATCCATGGCCCCGGAGCACGCGGAGCGGCAGCGGAAGCTGTTGGAGAAGGAAAAGATGAAGGTGGACGCCCGCGGCCTGATCCTCGACCAGGATGCTCACTTCCACGCCGTGGGCCTGCGCCGGGAGATCCGCTGGGACCGGGAGTGAGGGCGACCACCGATTTCCGCGGGCTTGATTCCAAGCGCAGGCCAGTCCGCGAGGCATCACGATTGCGCCCGCTAGCAAAAGCGTCCGGAGGGAGCGCAAGATCGTGCGATAAGCAACCCTAGCAGTTCCATCTTGCTCCTGATTTGGAATCTCCCTTAGGCTAGCTCTGATTCGTCATTTCCTCCTGCCTCGATTCCAGGACGCGGCACCTCCCGAGCGTCCTGACAGCCTCAGCGGCTGTTTTTTGAACCACCCTTAGCTCCCATGAAAACCTGCCTCTCCTTCAGCCGGTTTGTGCTCTCGCTTCTCCTGCTGGCAAGTCCGCACCTGCATGCCGCCAGCGATGTGACGGTGAGCAGCGCGGTCACCTCTGGCGGAAGCTTCGCCGGAACGAACCCGAATGTCTTCACTCCCACGGCATCACCCGCGGTGGCGAGTACCACCACCATCCTCACTTCGCTGAACGGAGGCAATGCGGTGACCATCAACACGGCCAGTGCCGCGGGAGGGAATGGCGATCTAACGGTCAGCAACACTCTCACGAAATCCGCCGGAGCAAGCAGCACGCTCACCCTGAATGCCGTGCGGGACCTTTCCATCCCCTCCGTGATCAACTCCAGCAGCGGGGCCATCCCGATGGTGCTGAACGCGGGACGGAACATCGGAAACACCAACAGCATCAGTTCAAACGGCGGCAATATCACCCTCGGTGCCACCCAGGTCTTCACGGTCGGCTCCAACATCGATGCCGGTGCGGGCCAGATTTCCATTCCCAGCGGCAGCGTGGAATCCACGGTCGGCTACACCATGACCGCTGCCAGCGTGCAGGTATCACCGGGAGCGGCGCTGCGGCTGAACAGCTACATCACCGGCAATCTCACGGTGGGCGGCACCATCTCCCCTGCCGCGCCAAGCCTCACCACCGGCTTCACCCAGGTGAGCGGCACCGTGACGCTGCAGGGAAGTTCCACCACCGTGATCGATCTCGGCGGGACTTCGCAAGGCAGCACCTACGACCGCATCTATGCGGGCGGCGCGGTGACCGTGGCGGGCACCTTGCAGGTGAACCTGGTAAACAACTTCCACGACACGATCGACAAGACCCACGTGTTCACGATCGTGCAAGGCAGCAGCGTCACCGGCACCTTCAGCGGCTACCCGAATGGCTCGCGCATCACCCTGGCGAATGACTACGGCTCGCTGCGCGTGAACTACACCGCAAACAGCGTGACGCTGGATGACTGGAAGCCGGTCATCGTGGACCTGACCTGGGATGCCGGAACGGCGGACGCCGGCACCTCCGTCTTCAGCAATACCAATACCCGCGCCGGACGCCACTACTTCCGGATTCTCACGCAGGCCACGGACATCGGGGCCTGGCGCTCGCGCTTTACCATGATTTCCGGCGATGCCGCCCTCTACCTGAGCAAGACCAACTGGCCGACGGTGGGCAGCTATCAGTTCTCATCCGTGCAAACCGGTTCCGAGGGCATGGTGCTGCGGGACGACCAATTCGCCGCGGGCGAAGAGTGGTTCCTGATGGTGTATGCGAACGCCGGCGCGCAGTGGAATATCTTCAGCGGCCGCGCCTATGTGAACGACCTCGGCGGCCTCCCCTACACCGACTCTAACAGCAACTCGCAGTATGACATCGGCGAGGCCGTCTCCCCGCAGAGCGCTCCTGCCGCCGCCATGCCGCCGGAAGGCATCCGCTTCTACAAGGCCACGGTCCCGGCCGGCACCCCAGCCTGGAGCTTGTGGCTCAACGGCAGTACCCGTGACCTGGCGATCCGGACCACCAAGGTGCCCTTCCACGTGTCGAGCACCTACTACACGCGGAAGCAGTCCGGGCAGATGCTGGTGGTGCCCACGGTGCTCGGCACCGGAACGAATGCCTACTTCATCAGCGTGGCCGCACCGCCAGGCGAAAGCATCGGCTTGGATTCACGGATCCAGACCGTGCAGGACATCGCCTTCAATTCCACCACCAGCAATGTCGCGGTCGCGGCTGCGCCCTACCGCGTCTATCGCACCCAGGTGCCGATCGACCAGATCGCGTGGGACGTGAGCACCACCGCGAACTCCGGCAACCCGAACGTGGCAGTGCGGAAGAACAACGTGCCCGCCGAGTTCGACAACGAAGCCTTCTCCGAAGCGCCCGGCAGCGCCACGGACAGTGTGACCCTGGTGCCCGACTACCTCACGAATGGCACCTGGTTCATCACCGTCTGGGGCACGGGAGCCTACAACTTCACCTTGAAGAGCGGCGACCCGGTGGTGACGCCCCTCTCCTACACCGATTTCAAGACCAACGACCAGCCGACCCGTGCGGGCTGGCGCTTCTACAGCCTCACGGACATCCCCTCGCAGGTCGGCACCCTGGGCTGGGAACTTCTGCTTTCCGGCCAAGTCCCCGGCACGCAGATCGCCATCCGCCGCAACAAGGTGCCGAGCCGCTGGCAGTACCGCAGCGACGGCAGCGTCTACGTGGCCGATACCACCACCACATACATGGACTACTTCGGGAACGGTGGCTTCCTGCAGCGGCCCGGACACCAGGCGGACGTCTGGTACGTCGGCATCTTCCTGCCCCAGCAACCGCTGGGTGCTTTCAACCTGGATACCCACCCGCTGGTGCCCGCCACGGTAGGCTTCGACGGCAGCAACACCGCAGTCGCGGCGCTTGAGCCCGGCCGCTGGAAATTCCAGCGCGTGGATGTACCTGCCGGAGCGACGGGTTGGGACGTGCGGGCGAAAAACGTGACCGGGACCGGCATTCCTTATCTGGTGGTTCGGCGCGACCAGCTTCCGCAGACCACAGCCACCACCCCTTGGTCCTATCCCTATTCATCTAACACTTGGCCGAGCGGCTATTCCTGGATGGAGGGACTCGACTGGACCAATCGTGTCTATGAGGCCGGTGGCAGCAATTCCCAATATTACCGCCGCCTGGTGATGGGCAGCGGTGGACCGCTGGAGGCGGGCACCTACTACGTGGGCGTCTACAACGGTGATGCCTCCAACGCGATCAGCTACACCTTGGAAAGCCGCGGCATCGGCAGCGGACAGACGCTCCCGGTCACCACCCTGTCCTATACCGCCGGTAGCACGGCCACCATCACCAACCTCGCCGCGCGGGAGGCCGCCTACTATAAGGTTAGTATTCCGGCCAATACGCCGAGCTGGGAATTCACCCTCTCTCCCTCCGCGGGCGAGATGATGATGTGCGCGCGCTTCGGCACCATTCCGGACTTCATGGCGGACTACGACTACGCCTCTCTCCAGACGACGAGCTACAAGGAACAAGTGCGGGTGCAGAAGGACGGGCCGGAGCGCTACGTGCTGCTGCCCCTGGACAATCAGGACTACCTCCAGGCCGGTGACTACTACATCGCGGTCGTCAGCGAGGGCACGAGCCCGTCCGACACCAGCCATATCGGCACCGGCACCAGCAGCGGCGTGCTCACCAGCCTGGGTGCGCTGGCCACCACCGACCTGGGCGCAGCCACCCCTGCCGGTGTGACCCAGCCCGTCAGCCTGGCGGGCGGGCAGCTCAAAAGCTACTCCTTCACCATCCCCGCTGGCACCGCCAGCCTGGAGGTCCGCTTGGATAACCGCGTGGGCAATCCGAACATGGGCCTGATCAGCGGCACGCGGATCGCCACCCGCTACCCCGCCTACGGTGCCTATGGCTACGGCTACGGAGGCGGCCAGGTGTCCGGCACGGTCGCCACCTACGACGATAACTTAATCACCATCGCCAATCCGCCGGTAGGTCCCTACCGCGTGACGGTCCGCGCCGACGCGGTCGGCAGTGCCTATCCCAACACGAGCGCCGACCTGGTGGTCGTCGCCAACGCGCCGGTGCCGCTCACCTTCGACGGCGGCACGAGCAACGTTGTGAACCAAGCGCCCACCGCATGGCGTTATTTCCAGGTCACGGTTCCTGCCGGAGTGCAGGGCTGGGATGTCCGGATGACGAACCTCACCGGTGGCATTTCGCCCACCTTGGTGGTGCGCCGCGACCAGCTCCCACAGAGCACCAACACCTCTCCCTGGAGCTATCCCTACGCCTCAAATACCTGGCCCACCGCCTACAGCTGGTCGGAAGGCCTGGACTGGACCAACCGCTACTACGAAGCGGGGGGCAGCACCTATACCGGCGGGCGGCGTCTGGTCATGGGCAGCGGTGCCCCGCTGGAGCCCGGCACCTACTACGTGGGCGTCTACAATGGCGATGCCTCCCTCCCGATGAGTTACACCGTGGAGAGCCGCGGCATCGGCAGCGGCCAGACGATCCCAATCGGCACGCTCGCCTACACCGCAGGGAGCACGGCCACCATCACCAACCTCGCCCCGCGGGAGGCCGTCTACTATAAGGTTAGTATTCCGGCTGCCACCCCGAGCTGGGAGTTCACCCTCGCCCCCTCCGTGGGCGAGATGATGATGTGCGCACGCTTCGGCACGATCCCGGATTTCCAGGCAGACAATGAGAGCTACTCACTCCAGGGCAGCTCCTATAAGGAGGAGGTGCGGATGCAGAAGACCGGCCCGGAGCGCTACGTGCTGCTGCCGCTCGACAACCAGGATTCCCTCCAAGCCGGTGACTACTACATCGCGGTCGTCAGCGAGGGCGTGAATCCCTCCGACACTGCCCACATCGGCACCGGCACCAGCAGCGGCGTGCTCACCAGCCTGGGCGCCCTGGCCACCACCGATCTGGGTGCCGCCAGCGCCGCCGGGCTGACCCAGCCGGTCAGCCTGGAAGGCGGGCAGCTCAAGAGCTACGCCTTCACCATCCCGGCCGGCACCGCCAGCCTGGAGGTCCGCTTGGACAACCGCGTGGGCAATCCGAACATGGGCCTGGTCAGCGGCACCCGCGTCGCCAGCCGCTACCCCGGCTACGGCACCTATGGCTACGGCTACGGCGGCGGGCAAATCAGCGGCACGGTCGCCACCTACGACGACAATCTCATCACGATCGCCAATCCGCCCGCGGGGCCCTACCGCCTGACCGTCCGCGCCGACGCGGTCTCCAGCACCTATCCCAACGCAAGCGCCGACCTGGTGATCATCGCCAATGCGCCGTCCGCGCTCACCTTCGACGGCGGTACGAGCAACGTTGCGAACCAAGCGCCCACCGCATGGCGATATTTCCAAGTCACGGTGCCCGCCGGAGCGCTGGGCTGGGACGTCAGGCTGAAGAACATCAGCGGCGGCGCCACCCCGCCCACCCTGGTGGTGCGCCGCGACCAGCTGCCGCAGAACGTGAACACGGGCCCGTGGAGCTATCCCTATGCCTCCAATACCTGGCCGACCGGCTACTCCTGGACGGAGGGCCCGGACTGGACCAACCGTTACTACGAGGCAGGCGCCAGCACCTCTACCGGTGGCCAGCGCCTGGTCATGGGCAGCGGCGGCCCCTTGGAACCCGGCACTTATTTCGTGGGCGTCTACAATGGGGATGCCTCCACCCCTGCCAACTACACCGTGGACAGCCGCGGCATCGGCAGTGGCCTGACCTACCCGGTGACTACCCTGGCCTACACCGCGGGCAGCAGCGCCAATATCACCAACCTCGCCCCGCGCGAAGCGGCCTACTATAAAGTTAGTATTCCGGCCAACACCCCGAGCTGGGAGTTCACCCTCTCTCCCTCCGCGGGCGAGATGATGATGTGCGCACGTCTCGGTGCTATCCCGGACTTCTGGGCGGACACCGAATACAACAATATCCAGGCGACCACCTACAAGGACGAGGTGCGGATGCAGAAAGCCGGTCCGGAGCGCTACGTGCTGCTGCCACTCGACAACCAGGATTTCATCCAGGCCGGTGACTACTACATCGCGGTCGTCGGCGAGGGCGTGAACCCATCCGACACTGCTCACATCGGCACCGGCACCAGCAGCGGCGTGCTCACCAGCCTGGGTGCCCTGGCCACCACCGATCTGGGCAGCGCCACCATCGCCGGTCTGACTCAGCCCGTTAGCCTGGCGGGCGGGCAGATCAAGAGCTACGCCTTCACCGTCCCGGCCGGCACTGCCAACCTGGAAGTGCGCTTGGACAACCGCGTGGGCAACCCGAACATCGGCTTGGTCAGCGGCACGCGGATCGCCAGCCGCTACCCCGGCTACGGCGTCAATAGTTACGGCTACGGCGGCGGACAAATCAACGGCACCGTCGCGACCTATGATGACAATCTCATCACCATCTCCAATCCGCCTGCGGGCCCTTACCGCCTGAACCTGCGCGCCGATCCGGTCTCCAGTAATTATCCGGATGCAAGCGCCAATCTGGTGGTCCGGCAGAAGCCGCGGCTCCCGCTGAACTTCGCCTCCAGCCTGAATGGCAACGGTCTCTCGAACACCGACAGCCGCCAGCTGCTCGATACCGAAAAGTCCTTCTATGAAGTGCCAGTACCCACCACCGTGGGCGGCCAGCCGGTGGTCGGCTGGATCCTCCGCTCCAACGTCCTCCAAGGCTCAGCCACCATCCGGGTTTACAAGACCTGGGGAAATCCCGGCACCGGCATCCAGGTCAGCAGCCGCACCGCGGTGATCACCCCGCCCTTCCTCACGCCGGGGGATACCTGGTATGTGGAGGTCCAGGGGAATGGCCTGACCAACTACACCATCACCAGCGAGCCGGTGACCCTGGAGCGTCCGGTGTATACGATGCCCGCCGGGCACAACTCGCTGGTCGGTGACAGCGGCAATGATGCCAGCGGCTCACCCCTGCCCGGAGATCGCGGCGTGGACCTGGGCCAGGATGACTGGCACTTCTTCGCGGTGGATGTGCCGGAAGGCAATGCCGGCCTGCTGCGCACCGAGCTCCAAGCGATCAATGGCAACCCGAACCTCTACATCCGCGAGGACGGCGTGCCTACCACGGACCACTATAGCGGGGGCCCCGGCGGCAACGTGCTCTATCACCGCTCTCTAACAAGCACCGCCAGCGAGTATGGCAACTGGGTGCCGCTCGACGGCCGCTACCAGAAGCAGCTCCGCGCCGGGCGCTGGTATTTTGGCGTGAAGGCGACCGGCGGCACCAATGCGCGCTACCGCCTGATCATCTCCACCGGCCAAGTGGTGGACCTCTCGCTCGGCAGTGGCTCGGTCACCAACCAAACCCTGGTCGGCCGCGATTGGCGCTACTACCGCTTCACGCTGCCGCTCGATGCGCCGAACACCTGGAACCTGACCTTCAGCCAGCAGGTGGGCGATGTGAACATGTGGCTGCGCGACACCATACCACCGGGCAACAACCTGGACGGACTTGAAGCCAGCGACGCCTACTATGGCTATCCCTACGGCCTGCGGAGCTGGGCATGGGACACCAAGAATCAGGGCCCCTACAACGCGGCTGGCCAGGATTCCGCGGGCAGCTATGCCTTCAATACCGGACCACTGCGTCCCGGCCACACCTACTACGTCGGCTTCCGCGCCGCGAATGACGCGACCTTCAGCTTCAGCAGCAGCACCAGCGGCGGAACCATCGGTGTGCTACCCCTGCTCGATTTCTACAACGGCACCATCAACACCAGCATCCCCGCCGGCGGCTCCCTGCTCTATCGCATCCCGGTGCTCGCGGAGGCCACCCGCCTGAAGTGGGCCGCCACCAATCCCGCATCCGTGGAGCTGCGCCTGGAGCAAGGCACCTTGCCCGGCACCAGCGGGACCCAGCACTGGCTCAGCAATGGCGCGGTCAACGCGGTCTTCAACCAGGTGCTCACCACTCCGAACAACTGGCCCTGGGTGCCGAACCAGTCTTACTACCTGCGCTTGAGTAACAGCTCTGGATCCCCGCAGAACGTCACCCTGACCATGGCTGGCAAGAACGCCGCGACGGATGACGAGGACAACGACGGACTGCCGGATGCCTGGGAACTCACCTACTTCGGCAACTACTATTCCTACGACGGCAACGGCGATCCCGATTTCGATGGTGTGACCAACGCGGTGGAATTCGCCGACGGCACGATTCCGAACAACACCGCCTCCGCGAAGTACTCGCTCAGCTTCTCCCAATGGGGAGGCACTGCCGCCAAGTCCCCGGTGCAAGCGAAGTATGACCGCGGCACGGTGGTCAACCTGACCGACACGCCGACGGCGGGCTACACCTTCCTGGGCTGGCAACGGGTTGGCAACTATGCGGATGACTTCGCCGTGAAGATCACCGGTTCGATCACGATCTCCACCCCGGGCACTTACACCTTCGGCATGAATACTTCCGATGGGGCGCGGCTGAAGATCAATGGCACCGATGTCATCGTGAAGGACATCTACTATGCGCCGAGCGACGACTTCGGGCAGATCACGCTACCCGCCGGCACGTATCCGCTGGAGCTGACCGCCTTCGACTACTTTGCGGGCGAGGCGCTCGAGCTCTTCGCGGCGGCTGGCACACACACCAGTTTCAATGGGAACTTCAAGCTGGTGGGCGATACCGCCAGCGGCGGGCTGGCAGCCTCCGCTTTCACGGTGCTGCAGGTGGCCGCGGTGTCTCCCAACACCATCTACAACCTGGCGCTGATGGACGAGCTGCTAGCCGGGACGCGGTCCCGGAAGGCGGAAGCGACTGCGACCGCGGCGACGATCAACTACTTCGGAGGCATAGCGTTCGAGGGGCATTTCCTGAACAATGCCAAGTTCCCCCTGCAGCAGCCGATTGCCACCAACCCGCTCGGCATGGCGATGTATGGCGACTACACGGTGGCGGCGCTCAATACGATCCCGCTGCCCACGGCGCTGGACGCTCCGGCGCTGACCTTCGTCACAGGCGGGGACATGCCCTGGCTGGGTGAAAACTCGGCCCTGGCCTTCGACAACGTGGACCAAGCCGGCAGCGGGCCGATCACGCACAGCCAGAGCAGCAGCCTGAGCACCACTGTCACCGGGCCGGGCACATTCAGCTTCCGTTGGAGAGTATCCTCTGAAGTGAATGGCGACTTCCTACAGTTCTTGGTGGATAGCGACGTCAACCAGCAAATCAGCGGTGAGCAATCCTATCCACAGGTGAACTACAGCGTGCCCGCAGGCACGCACACGCTCATCTGGCGCTACATCAAGAGCGCATCCATCAGCTCCGGCTCGGACCGCGGCTGGGTGGATGCCGTGACCTGGGCACCCACGGGCACGCCCTTCTCGAACTGGCAGGCCGCCAACTTCACCGGCCCCGGGCAACTCGCCGATCCGCTTATCAGCGGGGCGAATGCAGATCCGGACAAGGATGGCATCATCAACATGATGGAGTTCGCCTTCAACCTGCCGCCGCTGGTGCCGGATGTGCACACGGTCACTCCCGGCAGCGGCAGCTCCGGACTGCCCAGCATCACCCGCATCGTCGTCGCTGGCGGGCAATCCCGGCTGCGCTTCGAATACCTGCGCCGCACCGATGGCTCGCTGACCTACACACCGCAAGCGAGCGATGCGATGAGCGTGGGACCGCCCGGTCCCTGGGGTGTTCTCTCCGGCGTGCCGGTGATCACACCTGTTGTCGCGGGCTGGGAGCGGGTCGTCGTGGAAGACGTGTCTGGCACCGGCCATCCGTTCCGATTCGGCCGGCTGGTGGTGACGATGCCGTGATCAAGAGCCCAAAAGGGGCGGCCGGTTGATAGCCCAGGGTAAGTGAGCGATAGCGAGTGCAACCCTGGGTTCAGCGTCAGAGATGAACCGGCCCCTGAAGGGGGCCCGGGAGGTCGCGGTTGGGAACACGTGGAGAATCACAACACTACCTGCGCCCTTTCAGGGCGCGGATCGTGTGGCGGACCACACCCAGGGTTGCGCTCGCTATCGCTCGCTTACCCTGGGCTGTCTCCCTGCCGCCCCTTTCGGGGCTTTTGAGCAAGCACGCATCCGCCAACACATGGCGCCCCCCTTCGCCCTTCCGCACCCCGCATGCGCCATTCCGCATTGCCCGCACCGCCCCCTGCCCTCATAACCCCGCCGCATCTTTCCCACGATTGACCAACCCGATGAAACCGACGCTTCTCGTTCTCGCCGCAGGCATGGGCTCCCGCTACGGCGGCCTGAAACAGATGGACCCCATGGGCCCCAATGGCGAAACCGTCCTCGATTACTCGGTCTTCGATGCGATCCGCGCCGGCTTCGGCAAGGTGGTCTTCATCATCCGCGAGGATTTCGCGGAGGCCTTCAAGAGCAGCGTCGGCGCGCGCTTCGCCGGGAAGATCGAGGTGGACTACGCCTTCCAGAAGCTCGATGACCTCCCCGCCGGTTTCAGCATCCCGGAAGGCCGCACCAAGCCCTGGGGCACCGCCCACGCGATCCGCGCCGCCCGCCATGTGGTGGACGCCCCCTTCGCCGTGATCAATGCGGATGACTTCTACGGTGCGGATGCCTACCAATCCATCGCCCGCTGGTTCGCCGGTGAGCGCGGTGCCGCGGGCAAGGACCACTACTCGATGGTCGGCTACCCGCTGCGCAATACCCTCTCCGAGCACGGCTCCGTGAACCGCGGCATCTGTCAGACGGATGCCGCCGGCCTGCTCACCGATGTGGAGGAAGTCGTGGACATCGCCCGCGAGGCGGATGGCCGCGTCTTCGGCACCGCGCTGGACGGCAGCCGCCGCGAGGTGGCGGACACCTGCCCGGTCTCGATGAATTTCTGGGGCTTCACCCCGGAGTTCTTCGCCCAGATCGAGGAGCACTTCACCGCCTTCCTCACCGCAAAGGGCGGCGAGCAGAAGTCCGAGTGCTACATCCCCACCGTGGTGGATGACTACATCCGCCAGGGCAAAGCCGACTGCCGCGTGCTGGACACCACCTCCTCCTGGTTCGGAGTGACCTACCCGGACGACAAGCCGCACGTGGTCGCCTCCATCGCGAAGCTAATCGAGGCCGGGGACTACCCGAGCCCGCTGGCCTGAGCGAACCCGCGGTGTGAACTCCCCAAAAGGCGGGAAGAACCGCGAAGACAAACGGATGGACACCAACGAGAGGCAGGGAGTGATTCCTGCCTCCGCATTCGTGTGGATCGGCTGTTGATTCGTGGTGTCTCCCGCCTTTCCTGCCTCTGAATTTCGCGCTTTTCGTGAGGCCCCCCTACGCGATCGCGTACCAATGCCTGACACTTGGCGCGCAAACGGCTTCGCAACGCGACAAGCTTTCCCCTTTTCCGTTCAAAAAAGCCGAATTTGGCCAGCATAGAAGATTACCAAGATCCGCACAAAACAAGTTAACCATGCATTTCGAGCATTTCTGAAATTCAAGTTATCTTAACAAGTCATCGAAAAATCACTCGTAATCAATCGATTACGAGGCACAAAACCTCCCCGTTAGGCGACAGTCCGCTTTTGGAAATCATATGGCGGACGATGCGATCAGAGGTGAAGAAAAGTCTTGCCAGTTAAATCAATCGTTCCTCTACTCCGCCCGTCCCGCACGGGATAGCCAGCGCAGCCCCAAGCCCCCCGATTCAAGGCAGCGAAGGTTCACATCGACCGACCAAGGGATCCCCCCGTTCCAAGGCAGGTCTTCGACGACACCGGTTGCCTCCACTCCCCCCGGTTCCTGGCAGCCGACTTTCCCCCCGAAGTTCGTGTCATGGTGTGTCAGCCGCCCGGCGGGTCAACTCCCCGATCCGCCGGGCGGACTGCTTCCAGGTCCTCCTGTCCTTGTCAGGCCCCGTCCCCTCCGTTACTTCCCCGGCGCATGGTGCGCTTCACGCTTTTCGGCATCCCGGTGGAAATCCAGCCCTCGTTCTGGCTGGGGTCGGCCTGCTTCGGCGGCTTGCTTAGTTCCGGGATGACTTCGGAGGGCTTGAAGATTGTCGTGTTCTTCGTGATCGCCGCCCTCGTCTCGGTCCTGGTCCATGAATTCGGTCATGCCCTCACCGGACGGCGGCTGGGCGGGGGCCGGGCGAATATCGTTCTGAACTGGTGCGGCGGACTGGCTTACAGCCGCGGTGCCCGCCTCACGAGCACCCAGGAGTTTTGGCGGGTCTTCATGGGGCCCGGAGCCGGCTTCCTGCTCCTCGGTGCCATCATCCTGATCATGGCGGCCGCCTTCGGAGCGGAGGAGGCGTGGCACTTGGTCGGCTTTTGTCTCTTCGGCACAGAGCCGCGTTTGTCCCTCGGGACCATAGAGTTCTTCGGGGCCCATCAACCTCTATGGTGGCTGATGAGCTTCTTCCTGGAGGTGAACTTCTGGTGGGGAGTGATAAACTTGGCACCGGTCCTCCCGCTCGATGGCGGGCGGATCACGGAGATCTACGTCCGTCCCAAGACCCTAGTCTATCAGATCGGCACCGGCGCCGCCATCGCCGTCGTGATCTACAGCCTGGCGATGACCAAGAGCTACTACACTGCCATGATGTTCGGCTACTTCGCCTACACGAACTACCAGGCGCTGCAGCAGTTCTATGGCCGCCGCTAGTTGGGACTTCCGCGCCGCCGGGCATCCGGCAGCGCCATCGCGACCAAGCCGAGCAATAGCACCGCGCCGCCCAGTGCGAACATCGCGGTCGCGGCACTGCCGCTCTTGTCCTTGATGACGCCCACCAGCATGGGGCCGAAGTAGCCGCCGAGATTGCCCACCGAATTGATGAAGGCGATGCCGCCCGCGGCGGCGGTCCCGCTCAGGGCCCCGGTGCCCAGTGCCCAGAAGGGCCCCAGCGTGGACTTCTGTCCCGCCAGCGCCACCACCAGGCTGGCCAGCGCCAGCCATGGGTTCGCGAAGACTGCGGCCCCGGCGAATCCGGCCGCGGCGACAAAGGCCGAGATGGCCACGTGCATGCGCCGCTCACCACTGCGGTCCGAGTGCCTGCTCACCAGGATCATGGCCACCCCGGCCGCGCCGTAGGGGATCATGTTAATCAGTCCCGTGATCAGCCCCAGGTTCTGCGGCATCGTGTGCTCGATCATCGGCTTGATCTGGTCGCCCACGATCGAGGGCAGCCAGAACTCGTAGCCATAGCCGGCCACATTCACCAGGAAGTACAGCAAGCATAGTACCCAGACGAAGGGACTCGTGAAGACATCCGCAAGCCGCGTCTTCCGCGCTTCGCTCTGCCCTGCCTCTGCCGCGATCTTCGCCGTCAGCCAAGCCCGCTCGCGCGGTGAAAGCCACTTGGCCTCCGCCGGGCGGTTCGGCAGATAGAGGAGAACGACGAAGCCCATCAGCACCGCAGGGATCGCCTCGATCAGGAAGAGCCATTTCCAGCCATCCATGTTGCCCAGGCCGTGCATCTTCAGCAGCGCACCGGAGATCGGTGAGCCCACCAGCCCCGCGGCCACCCCGCCGAGTGCGAAGTAGGCCACGGTCTTCGCACGCTCCTTCGCCGGGAACCAGTAGGTCAGATAGAGGACCACGCCGGGGAAGAAGCCTGCCTCCGCTGCGCCTAACAGAAAGCGCAGCGCATAGAAGCTCGCCTGCCCCTGGATGAACATGAAGCACATCGAGACCAGGCCCCACACGATCATGATCCGCGCGATCCAGATCCGCGCGCCCACCTTGTGCAGCGCCAGGTTGCTCGGCACCTCGAAGATGAAGTAGCCGATGAAGAAGAGCCCAGCGCCGGTGCCGAAGACCTCACCGAAGACCTTCGGGTCCACGCCCAGCACCGGCTCCAGATGCGACTTCGCGAAGCCGACATTGATGCGGTCGACGTAGGCGATGATGTAGCAGAAGAAGAGCAGCGGCACGAGCTTCCAAGTGACCCGCGACAGCACGGCGCGCTGCTCGGGTTCCGAGAGTTCGATGGCTTCTTGGGCCAGCTGCGGATCGTCCGCCGGGGAGCCGGGCGGGCGGTAAGGGTTTTCCATGGGCTATCGGGGACTCTCCCCGGCAGCCCTCCACGGCGGCAAGGTCAAATCCCGTTCGCCGCAGCTACGGGAAGAGTTTGGAACCGCGAATGGACGCGAATGAACGCGAATTTTGAAAGGCAGACCAAGGGCGACGAAAACTCACAAGAGAACTCCGGACTCTGAACAAACGACAGGGACCAAGTTCTCCTCAACCTTCTTCATTCGCGTCCATTCGCGTCCATTCGCGGTTTCAAAACCCCTCGCCAGAACGCAACTTGCAACGTTCCGGGGAAATGCGGAATGCACGATGCAGCCGGACTTGCCCGACAGCGCCCCATCTTCCGCTTGAAAACCAATGGCAAGGCACCCGGCACGGGGTCTGCGACGAAGGGAAGCGGAATTTGAAACTCCCCCGCTCGCAATGCCGCGACAGGAAAAACCACAAGCCATGATCACCAATCTTGAGCAGCTTTACTTCGACCAGTTGCGCGACCTCTACAGCGCCGAATCCCAACTGATCGCGGCCCTTCCGGATCTGACTAACAGCGTGAGCGATCCCCTGCTCCGCAAGTCCTTCCAGAAGCACATGGGCGAAACCCGCAACCACCGGGCCCGCTTGCAGGACATCTTCTGCCGTCACGGCCTGAACCCGGGTGGGGAGGAATGCGAAGCGGTCCGCGGCCTGATCCGCGAGGCCCGCAAGCACATCGTCCGCACCCGCAGCGGCAGCTTGCGGGATGCCGTGCTCATCGCCGCCACCAACCGGATGGAGCACTACGAGATCGCCGGCTACGGCACCGCCCGCGCCTTCGCGGAGTGCTTGGGCTATGAGGACGACGCCGACCTCTTGGGCACCACCTTGGAGGAAGAGAGCGAAGCCGATGAAGCTTTCACCCGCTTGGCCACGGGCGGGATTTTCAGCCGCGGGCTGAACGAGCTCGCCGCCGCGGTTTGAGAGAACCGGTTTCCGGCTGGATACACGAGTGCGCACATGGCTGGCCGGGCCTGTCCGGGGGGCAGGTCCGGTCGAGCTATGTTTGCGCTATCCGGCGGCAGTATCAGGAGCTTTCTTGTTCGCAGCCTCAGTCGCGGCCCAGCGCCGCTGAATCCGCCGTGCTTGCCACCAACTGAGGAACCCCCATGGCAGCAGCCACGCCAGCACCAGCAGCCAGAAGGGTAAGGCGAACATCACCTGGTGCCTGCCGGGGTAACTGCGATCAGCGCCTCCATGCTCAGGCAGCAGGCGGTAGCTTGGCTTGGGGAAATACCGCAGGCGCTCGGCAGGGGGCGGAGGACCTGCGAGCCGTTGGTAGTCGAAGGCATTGCGACGCCATCGCCCCCAAAACCCGGATTGCACATAGATCAGGGACGGCGGAGGCACTCCACCAACCGTATCGCGATGCTCCCACAGCGAAAGGCCATCCGGCGCTTCCTTCAGATCAATGTAGTCCACCACCAGCCTCAGCTCCGAGGCCAACAGCAACACATCAGTCCGCGAGTTCGGCGCGCGGCAGCGGATGAAGCGGGTGAAATAGCGATCCGAGTCCGCCCAGCCCCACAGCAGGACCACCAACGGCAAAAAGCCGAGCAGGAAGACCGGCGAGCGGCGGAGCGGCAATTTCAAGGCCATGGCTCTCTAACCATCACGAGCGACAGATGGGATCTCATCATTCTGAATATTGGCATCCTTGCAGACTGCGGGCTCATGACTCCAGTCCATTCAGCGCGGACCGCCGTCAGCCCGGGGTTGCACCTTGGTCCAATGGCGCGGCAGCGGACTTTCCTCGCCATGGAAATTCGGATACGCGACCGCGATGGCCGAAACGCCCAGATCCTTGAAAGCATCGCTGCGGCATGGCTTGCCGCTGGGAATCACCAGCGTCCTCCTTGCCTCACCCTGCTTCGCCCAGGACATCGAGCCACGCCGCTGGAGCCACCTGCCCATCGGCGCGAACTTCATTGGCAGCGCCTACGCCTACAGCACCGGTGAGATCACCTTCAATCCCGTGCTACGGATCGAGGACGGGCAATTCGATCTCCAGACCATCGGCCTCCAGTACATCCGCTCCTTCGAGTTGTTCGGAAAGTCCGCACGCTTCGACCTGGCCCAAACCTATCAGAGCGGAACCTGGAAGGGCTTGCTCAATGGCGCACCGGCCAGCGTGGAGCGCGAGGGCTTCGGGGACACCGCCCTGCGCTTCGCGATGAATCTCTATGGAGCACCACCGCTCTCCGGAAAGGAATTCGCCGCTTACAAGGCCGCGACGGATTGCGAGGACATCATCGGCATCGGGCTGCTGGTGCGCCTGCCCACCGGTGAGTATCTCGACGACAAGCTGATCAATCTCGGCTCGAACCGCTACACCTTCACTCCGCAACTCGGCTGGGTCCACGAGCAAGGCCCGTGGTCGACGGAGTTCTCCGGCGCGGTCAGCTTCGCCACCGAGAACGACGAGTTCTTCAAGGGCAGCACCCTCGAGGAAGAAGCCTACTTCGTCGGCCAAGGCCACCTCACCTACACCTTCCGCCCCGGCCTGTGGGTCACCGCCAGTCTCGGCTACGGCTACGGCGGCCAATCCTCCATCAACGGCGTCGACTCCAAGGACCTGAAGGGCAACCTCGGCTGGGCCCTGAGCTGCGGCATCCCGCTCAGCCGCACCGTCGGCCTCAAGTTCGCCTACATCGGCACCCGGACCCAGGAGGATACCGGCGCGGATACGGATACCCTCAGCGTGGGAGTTTCGATGATGTGGTGAGGGCCCTGCGCGCCGGCGACCCATCGATACAGAGAATTTACAGGAAAGCCGGTCGGATCGATGGGAACCGTCCAGTAGATGGAGCGATGAAAACGATGATTATGACCAGAATCAAAAGCGTGCTGACGGCGGTGCAGGTCATCGGGCTGGCGGGAGCCGGCCTCTTCATGAGCCCCGTGGCGATGGCCCAGGCGGAAGCGCCGAAGCAGCCCCCGGCGAAAGAGGCGGATAAGCCACCGCACTTCGTGGAAAAGCCCGACATGAAGCCACAGTTGGACACCGGTCCGTCTTACAAGATCGTGGGTGAACCCACGGAGGAGCAGATCCTGGTGGCGAGCAAGACATTCATCGCCGACATCCGCGACCCTGGCAAAGTCCGGTTCCGGGAGTTGATTGACCCACGCTATCTCAAGAAATATGGCCTGACAGATCGGGACCTCATCTACGAGATCGGTGACCATGTGGGGCTTGAAAACTACCATGTGGCCGACGACCTCCGGACCGTTCTCTTTGTCGTTCAGTCCAAAGGCGGGACGGGGCGGGAATTGATCATCGTGCGATGGGTGCTCTACGACGGGCACTTGTACCTCTCACCGGAAAAGGCCCCCGACCCGGTGACTGGCATCTTCAGGCCCTGGATCCTGCAGGCGAAGCTGATCGAAAGGAAGTAGCCGCCCCGGCCGGTTCCGGGCGACGATCGGCCCGGAAAACCGCCGATCTTCCCTCCCCCCGATCAAGCTTTACGCCGCGCCCTCAGCCGCTAGCTTCAGGCCGATTTCCAGACCATGGAGGAAAGCGCGGGACGAATTGACACACTACAGGCCATCGAACTTGCGGAAGGCGTGGAGGTGCGTCTGCGGATCGCGGGGCCCTTCCTGCGCGGGATGGCGCTGCTGATCGATACCGCCCTGCAGGTGGTGCTGGTAGTCGTGGTCTGGTTGCTCTTGATGCTGGCCGGCTCGGGCTTCGGGTTCCAGGTGGCCGGGGGCGTTTGGCTGCTGATCCTCTTTTTCACCTGGTGGTGGTTCCCGGTGCTGTTCGAGGCGAGCCACTGGGGGGCCACGCCGGGCAAGCGGGCGATGGGCCTGCGGGTGGTGCAGACTTCCGGCGCGCCGATCACCTTTGCCCAGGCGGTCGTCCGGTGTTTCCTGCGGGTGGCGGATGGCTATCCCATGATCTTCTTCGTCCCGACCCTCGGATTCGGCCTGGCGACCTGCCTGGCCACGCGGCGCTTCCAGCGCCTGGGCGATCTGGCCGCGGGCACGGTGGTGATCTATGACAAGGTGCTGCCGGAGCCGGCGGTGCCCGCCCCGCCGCCGATGGAAGCCGCCCGCCCGGCGATGGCCCTGCGGCCGGAAGAAGTCCGCGCGGTGGTCGCCTTCCGCGAGCGCTCCGGCCTATGGTCCGAGGCGCGCCGCGCGGAAATCGCCGACCACGCGAGCGAATTGACGGGAGGAACAGGGAAGACCGGTGTTACCCGGATGATGGCAATCGCACACTGGCTCCAGGAGAAACGCTAAACGATGAGTCCGGGCTCCTTTGAAGAACGCCGCGCCGCGGAATGGGTGGAACTGGACCGCCTGATCACCGGCGTGGAGAAAGGCAAGCCGGAGACCGGCGTGGAAGAACTGCCGCGCCGTTTCCGCGAGGCCTGCGCGGACCTCGCGCTGGCCCGCCACCGGATGTATCCCTCCCAGCTGATCGACCGGCTGAACACTCTGGTGATCCGCGGCTACAAGCTGCTCTACCGCAGCCGCAAGCGTGGCTGGGAGGCGGCACTGCGCTTCGCGGTCGCCGGCTTCCCCCAGGCGGTGCGTTCGGAGTGGCGCCTCTTCTGGCTGTGCAGCGCGCTCTTCTGGATCCCCTTTTTCGCGATGATGGCCTCCGCCCATCTCAATATTGACTGGATCCGGGCGGTGCTCGGCCCGGAGGGCATGATGGACATGGAGAGGATGTATGGGGGCGACCAGCAGGAACAGATCCACAATCTCCGGAGTGAGTTCGGCTCGAACTTCTACATGTTCGGCTTCTACATCCACCACAACATCGGGATCGACTTTCAGATCTTCGCCGGCGGCATCCTGGCCTGTCTTGGCACCATCTACGCCCTGGTCTTCAATGGCGTCGCGCTCGGCGCCTCGGCGGGCTACGCGAACTATGCGTGCAACCCGGTGTCCTTCTGGAGTTTTGTGGCCGGACACTCGTCCTACGAGCTGCTGGGCATGATCGTGGCCGGCATGGCCGGGATGCGCCTGGGCCTGGGCGTGCTGAAGCCAGGGCGCCTGCCACGCGGCCGCTCGATGGCGGAGGCCGGCAAGAAGGCGCTGCCACTGATCTACGGCGCGGGCGTGATGACCGCCATCGCCGCCTGCTTCGAGGGCTTCTGGTCCGCGGAGGCGATCGACGTGAATGTGAAATACGGGGTGGGCATCGCCGGCTGGGTGCTGGTAGGCACCTATTTCATGGTGATGGGAAGGGGGCTGCGTGCGTCTTGAGGATGTGACGGCAGAGCTGCGCCCGCGGAGCGATTGGGAGGCAGTGGACCTGGGCTTGGCGCTGGCGCGGCGGGATTTCTGGCGGCTCTTTGCCTGCTGGTGGCTGGGCATGCTGCCGATGCTGCTGCTGGGCTTCGCCTTCCTGCGGGAGCACCCCATCCTGCTGCTGCTGGTCTGCTGGTGGTGGGTGCCGGTCGCCTCGCGTCTCGTGCTCCTCGTGGTGAGCCGCCATCTCTTCGGTGAGCTGCCGCCCTGGAGCGCGGTCTTCCGCGAGTGGCCGCGGGCAACTTTCCGGCGTTTCTTCTTCCGCATGTTCTGGGCGCGCTTTTCACCGTGGCGACCGCTGACGATGGCGGTGGAAGATCTCGAAGGCCTGCGCGGCAAGGACTACGCCCAGCGCGTGCGCCTGCTGCTGCGCCGCGGGGATGCCACGGTGGTGGCGCTGGCACTATGGCGGATCGCGCTGACCTTCTGGCTGGCGGCCGCCGTCCTGTTCACGGAGAGGATGTTCCTGCCGGAGCCGGTGCAGGAGGAATGGTGGCAGGCGCTAACCAGCTCCATGCAGAATTCGTGGCTGGACCTGCCGCCCGCCCTCGCTTGGTCGATGGCGCTGTCCTTCCTGCTCTCCATGTCGCTGGTGGATGTGTTTTCCACCGGCGCGGGCTTCGGGATCTACGTGAACCATCGTACTTGGATCGAGGGCTGGGATGTCGAGCTGGCCTTCCGCCGCCTGGCGAACCGCCTGCGCGGTGCCGGCACGGCACTGCTGGCAGTGCTGCTCTTCCTCGGCGCGACGACGTTCACGAAGGCCGCGGAGGACACGGAGGCGACGCCCAAGGAGACGATTGACGAGGTGAAGTCGCATGAGGACTTCACGGTCCACAAGGTGCGGGTGGAGACGCCCAGCCCATCTCGCTCCGGCCCGGCTCCGAACCTGGGCTGGCTGGGAAACCTCATGAGCGTGCTGGGCTACGCCGTGCTGGGCGCGGCGATCGCCTTCGTGATCTGGATGCTCTGGCGCTACCGCCATATCTTGAACCGCAAGGGTGCCGGGGGCAGCGACAAGAAGCTCCCCCACACCGCCCGCGTGGTGATGGGCATGGACGTGGCACCCGAGTCCCTGCCGAAGGACATCCCCGCCGCCGCCATGGAACTCTGGCGGGTGGGCCGCCGCCAGGAGGCGCTGGGCCTGCTTTACCGCGGTGCCATCTCGCGCTTGATCGAAGGCAATGGCGTGGAGATCGCCGAGTCCGACACGGAGAGCGATTGCGTGCGCCGCGTGTCCACGGAGGCCGCGACGCATGCCACCTACTTCGGCGGCCTGACGGATGCCTGGATGCTCATCGCCTATGGCCGCGTGGCCCCGCAAGACGAGGCGATGGTGCAGCTGTGCCAGCGCTGGCCCTTCCCGGAAAGGAGGACCGCATGAAGCGGAAGCTCAAGCGCGCGCTGCTGGTCCTGGGCTGTGTGATCCTGGCCGCATGCTCGGGATCCTCCACCCCGACCTATCGCGAGATCGGCTACAAAGGGAAGGCGCGGCTGGATGCCTATCTGGCAGCGGAGCGCTTCCTGGAGCGCTACGGCTACACCGTGGAGAGCCGCCCCGGCTGGCCGGACCTAAAGCATGACGCCTCCATGCTGATCGTGCCGGCCTCCGTCCTGAGCACCGAAACCTATGTGCGCGAGATGGAGAGCTGGGTGGCCCGCGGCGGCCACCTCCTCTGCCTGGTGGAAAACGCGGAATCACACCTCGACGATTGGTCTTCCTACGGCTCTACCTTTTATCGCGATGGTGAACTGATGCCCAAGCCGCTCGAAACGTGGCTGAAGGGGATGCGACTGGAGTTCAAGCGCAAGGAGGACGGCAGCAAGCAGGTCGCAAATCAGCTGACGGTGGACAAGGGGAAGTATGAAGTCTTCGCCGAGTCGTGGTCGGAGGTCTCCGCCTTCGGCACTGCGCCGGGAGTCTTCGGCCAGAGCCAATATGGCCACGGCCTGATCACGGTGATGACCGATGCGCGCCCCTTCCGGAACAAGTACATCGCGAACTATGACCACGCCGCCATGCTCCTGGCCCTGGTCGAGCAATCACCGCAACCGGGCCGCGTGATCGTGGTGCGGGATGCGGCGCTCTCGCTGTGGGCGCTGCTGTGGCGCCATGCGTGGCCCGCGCTGGTGGGGCTGGCGGCACTCACCGTCTTCTGGCTGTGGAAGAACATGCCGCGCTTCGGCCCGCTGCGCCGGGAGGAAGGCCGCAGCAACTTGCGCGACTACGATCACCACCTGGAAGCGCTCGGCGATTTCCAATGGCGGCTTGACCGCGGCACCGCGATGCTCCGCCCGCTGCGCGAGTCCGTGCTGGAGCGCGCGCAACGGCTCTCCGGCGCCGGCCAGCGCGAGGTCGATCTCTTCACATGGATCGGCGAGCGCACGGGCATCGGCCGCGATCGCGCCGAACGCGCGATGACGAATGAGCGCCCCGCCGATGGCAGTAGTTTCACCCGCGTGATTGCGGATTTGCAGACGATCCACTTCTCCCTGTCCTGACGACATGACGACTGACGACACGATGTATTCCCCGCCGCCGCAGCATGACCACACGCCGCAGCCGGAAGCACAGCCGCCGGCCCATGCGGAGCAGCCGCATCAAGCGCATCCGCCGGTGCAGACCGAGCCCCAGGCAGCGGAGGCCTCCGCACTGGTGGCGCGCCTGCGCGCCCAGGTGGAGCATGCGGTGCTGGGTCAGCGCGAGGTGGTCAGCCAAGTGCTCGCTGGCCTATTGGCAGGCGGCCACGTGCTGCTGGAAGGCAAGCCTGGCCTGGGCAAGACGCAGCTCGTGCTGGGCCTGGCCAAGGCCTTCGGCGGCGCCTTCGGCCGTATCCAGTTCACCCCGGACCTGATGCCATCGGACGTGACCGGCTTCCGGCTCTTCGACATGAAGAGCCAGACCTTCCAGCTGCGCCGCGGCCCGGTCTTCTGCAATCTCCTGCTGGCGGATGAAATCAACCGCGCCCCGGCCAAGACCCAGGCCGCCTTGCTGGAAGTGATGCAGGAGCGGCAGGTCACGATCGATGGTGAGTCGCTCCAGCTCTCGCCGCCCTTCATGACCCTGGCCACGCAGAACCCGGTGGAGCATGAGGGCACCTATCCCCTGCCCGAGGCACAGCTCGACCGCTTCCTGATGAAGATCCTGATCGACTATCCGGACCGTACTTCGGAGTCGGAGATCGTGGCACGTTCTGCGGCGGAAGTGCCGGGTGACTCGGTCACGCGCGAACTGACGGTCGTGGCAACTCCCGAAGACGTGGTGCGAGCCCAGGCCGCCACTGCCGCCGTGCAAGTGGTGCGCGAGGTGGTGGACTATGCCGTGGCGATCGTGCAAGCGACCCGCGAGGCGAAGACCGTGTGGCTCGGCGCAGGAACCCGCGGTGCCATCGCCCTGGTCCGCATCGGCAAGGCGATCGCGCTGATGCATGGCCGCCACTTCGTGATCCCGGACGACATCAAGGCCGCCTCCCTGCCCGTGCTGCGCCACCGCGTGCAGCTCGCCCCGGAAGTGGCCATGGGCGGCCAGAGCATGGATGAAGTGCTCAAGACCATCGTCGAATCCGTGCCCGCACCGCGGCAGTGAGAGGAGTTGATGGTTGATAGCCAGATTAGATTCCCGGTCGAAGACTTGGAATTTAGAGTTTGGGATTTGGAATTTAAGAGCGCAGTGAATTGATGAGTCCTACCGGTAGAATGCTCTGGATCGTGGTGGCCTGGGCCCTGTTTGGGGTCGCGGCCTCGGTCTGGCGTGAGCTGCTGGCCACGATGTGGTGGATGAGCGGCGTGGGCATCACGGTGATCGCGGCGGTGGACGCGTCGATCCTGGCGAGCCTGCGGCGCGTAGAGATCACGCGGCGCTTGCCCGGACGCTTCGCGGTGGGCGAGAGCGCTGACGTGCGGCTGGAGATCCGGAATCCCGGCGGCCCCCCCGCGAGTGTGGAGATCTTCGATGGCGTGCCAGCCGGTGCCGAGGCCCCGGCGATGCCGTGGCAGGGCAGCATCCCCGGTGGTGGCAAGGCGCGGGTGACGCATGAGGTGCGGATCATCGAGCGCGGGATCGCCACCTTCGGGAAGGTCCACGTGCGGCGGCGCTCGCTCTTCGGGCTGTGGCGGCAGCGCTACCTCGTGGGCGCGCCGGAGCACGTGAAGGTCTATCCAGACTACGAGCCGGTGCTGCGCTTCGCCCTGCTGACCATGCAACACCGCCAGGAGCAGATGGGCATCGTGCGGAAGTCCTTCTCAGGGAGCAGCCGGGATTTCCACCAGCTCCGTGAATACCGCGAGGGCGATTCACTCTCCCAGATTGACTGGAAGGCGACCTCACGCCGCGTCGCCCTGATCAGCCGCGAATACCAGGAGCAGCGCAACCAGGTCGTGATCTTCCTGACCGACACCGGCCGGCGGATGCGCGCGATGGATGGCGAGCTGCCGCAATTCGACCACTGTCTGAATGCGATGCTGCTGCTGTCCTACGTCGCGCTGCGGCAGGGTGATCAGGTGGGCGTGCAGTCCTTCGGTGGAACGAACCGCTGGCTGCCGCCGGTGAAGGGCTCGCACTCGATGTCGGTGCTGCTGAACCATCTCTTCGACTATCAGACGACGCCGGAGCCCAGTGACTTCGCCGCGGCGGTGGAGCGCCTGCTCGCACGGCAGAAGCGCCGCGCGCTGGTGGTGGTGATGACGAACCTGCGCGGCGAGGATGCTTCCGAGATCGTGCCCGCGCTGCGCATGCTGCGCTCCAAGCACCTGGTGATGCTGGCCAGCCTGCGCGAGCGCTCCGTGGAAACCGCGCGGACCAAGCCCGTCGCGGACTTCAGCGATGCACTGCGTTTCGCCGCGGCGGAACGTTACGGGGCAGAGCGTGCCGAGGTGCTGGCTACCTTGCAGGGTTTCGGGATCCTCACGCTGGACGTGCCCGCGCAGCAGTTCCCAGTGGCCTTGGCAAACCGCTATCTGGATATCAAGGCGGCGGGGAGATTGTGAGGCTCAAGAGCCCCAAGGGGGCAGAAGGGAGATAGCCCAGGGTGAGCGAGCCTCAGCGAGCGGAACCCTGGGTTTGGTCACGAAATGTGATTGTCCCCTGTAGGGGGACCGGGACTGTGGTGCCTCCAGACGGCTCTCTCATCCGCGACCTCCCGGCTTCCCTTCAGGAAGCAAACCATTGTACGCGGAAAACCCAGGGTTGCGCGCTGTCGCTTGCTTACCCTGGGCTATCAACCGGCCGCCCCTTCGGGGCTTTTGAATGGCCGCATCAATGCGCGTAAATATCCCGGCTCTCCGCCTCCGCAATGGACCACACTAGGGTGAGCATCCACAGGAAGAAGCTGAAGCCGAGCAGGAGATACAAGGTCACCTGCTGTTCCCCCGCGAGCACCGGCCAGAAGGCACCGGTGAAGCCGAGCAGAAGGTTCATCACCGTCACCGCACCGGAGCGCCGCACGCGGTAATTCAAGGCGATGATCGCCGGCAGGAAATACACGACCAGCGCGGCCAGGGCGATCACCGAGTAGTAGCTCCACTGCATCACGTCCGGCATGGTCTCCACCATCTTCATCTGGCCGATGTAGGCGATGATCGCGGCAGAGCCGACCACCAGTACGGCGAAGCCGATCACAAACCAACCCCACTTCGGCAAGGCGTGGCTCTGCGCCATGCTCTTGCGGCGACGGCGCTGCTGCTCCCCTTCGTAGGCTTCCTGCGGCAGGGGCGCCGGCTTGTTCTCCATGAACTTCTCGCGAAGGCTTTCAACGGTCTCCATTGGCGGAAACTACGGCAGCCTCCTCCGTGTTTCAAGGGGAGAGACGCATTTTGAAGCAATTCCCGGACCGACTCACAACAACCTTGAAATCAAGGAACTGTGGAGCAATTATTTTAAAAATCAGGGCAGCGCGTGACGCTGGGCGAGTCCTTGCAAGCGAGCCAGGTGCAGTTCCGGAGCAGCGCGGTCGCCATGATTGGGAAGCACACCCACGAGGTCCAGGGACAAGGCCTTGCGGAGGCTGCCGGGTATCATGCTGGCATCGCTATTGAAGATCCCCGGCGGGAGGTGGGCGATGCGACCGTAGCTCGCGAAGAGATCCGCGCAGAAGAGCAGCCGGTGGCGCTCGCAGTAGTAGCCGGTATGACCCGCGGTGTGGCCGGGCAGATGCACCGCACGCAGTCCATCCCAGACCTCAAGTTCATCCCCATCATCGATCCAGCGGTCGGGCCTGAAGGACTTGAACTCCAGCAGCGGCCGGCCAAGGCCTTCCAAGACCGCAGTGACACGCGACCAGCCGTGATAGATGGGCCGGCCCACATAGTGCGCGGCATCGAGACGCGGCGCGGCGATCCACGCGCCACTCTCGCGGGCCAGGCGGCCGACATTCAGGATGTGATCGAGATGACCGTGGGTCAGGATGATCCCCACGAGCTTCTCCCCTGCCCAACCGGCACGCCGCAGGGCGCGCTCTAACAGAAGCGGCCCGCCGATGAAACCCGCATCGAGCAGATAGATCCCGCGCTCATCCCGCAGCACATGGAAATTCACCATCGGTCCGCGGACGATGAGAAGCCGGGGCACGGACAAGGACACCGGCATCTCCTAGGGCAGCAGCGGTCCCGCGGCAATCCCCTACTCCACCCGCAGGCGCAGGAAGCACACGTGATCACCGGGAGGAAGTGGCAGCGTGGCACGGAGCCGCTCCTTGCCTGGCAGGTCGGTAATCACGGCGGTGCTGATCCCCACGGTGCTCCAAGTGCCGAGGCTCTGCGACCATTCGACGGTGGCCACAGGACTCGTGGCAGCCTTGGAATGCCACCAGGTGAGCGTGAGCGAATTCCCGGAACGGCCCGCCACCGGCAGGAACAGCGGTGCATCCGCCTTGCCCGGATCCGAGCCGAAGTAATGCTCTAACAGATTCTCCATGCCGTCCTTGTCCGGATCGGCATTCCTCGCCTTGTTCGCCAGGCTGGGATAGTTGGTGATCCAGGTGTCGTAGCTGCTCGGCACCACGCTGATGGATACCGCCGCTGAAGTGGTAGTCGCGCCCTGGCCATCCGTGGCGATGGCAGTCAGGCTGTGGCTGCCCAGCGCGGGCGTGATGCTGAAGCTGAAGGGGGCAACGGTATCGGTGGCCACGGGCGTGCCGTTGTCCAGCAACTGCACGGAGGCGATGGTGCCCGCGGTGCCGTTGCCGTTGATGTCGCTCGCGTTCACACTGACATTCACCGGATTGCCATTCGGGAAGGAAGATGAAGCCGCCGGTGAAGCGATAGCGACCACCGGTGCCGGGTTGGCCGGTGGGCCGCTGATGGTGATGCTGGAAGCGGTGTAGGTGCCCGTGACCCCCTCATCGCGGTCCGCGATCTTCAGCGTCCAGATGCCATTCGAGGTCTCGCCCCAATGCCGGACGCTGGAGAACTTCCAGGAAGCATAGTCATCGCCGTTGTCCGAATGCTCCTCCGCCAGCCGGCTCTCCGTGCCGGAGGGAGAGGTGAGCGTGACGGTAAGATCGCCGCGATACTTGTGGCTGGCACTGAAGGTGACCTCCACGTGCTCGACGCGGCGATTGGTCCCGCTGAAGGAAAAGGTGCGTGTGACACCCGCCGAGTTGTTATCCGGAATCGTGATGGACACCGGACCATCCGAGACGGTCTGGCTCCCTGCGGCCGGGAGATTGGTCCAAGTGGCGGCGAGGTTCACAGCCGCAGTCGCATCGATGAGGCCGGCGCCGAAGCGGTGGTTGAAGTGATAGCCCGCCGCATTGTTCGACCAATCGGAGTCGGAGGGATCGATCTTCTTCGCGCTCGCGATCAGGATCTCCTTCACATCGCGCCAGCCCAGGTTCGGATTCCGCTGCAGGATCAGGGCGACCACTCCGGCGGCGGTCGGCGTGGAAGAAGAGGTGCCGTTGAAACTGGCGTAGTAGTCGCCCGCGGAGGAGTTCGTCGTGTTGTAGCCGGAAGTGCCGGTGCGGTCGGTGGTGATGATTCCGCGGCTAGTCGCTGCCTGGCCTTGGGTAGGTGCCACGACCACCAGATTGGCGCCCTTCTCGCTGTAATAGGCCTGGTGCCCCAGGCTATCGTTGCCGCCGATCGCGATGGTGTGAATGTCGTTCGCGTAGCCGTCGTAGTTCGAGTTGTCGTCCACGTCGCCGCCATTGCCGGCCGCCCATAGGAAGATGGTGCCCAAGCCGCCGCGGCCGCTGGTGCTCGCGGTCTGGAAGGCGGCACGCGCGAGACTGCCGGGTCCTTCCAGGGTCTTGCCATCGTCGTCCGGCCCCCAGCTGTTGGATTTGATCTGGATGACGTCATTGCGATAGCTCATCGCATCCGCCTCCTGGGAATCGGTGACGGTGAAGCCGGTGCCGATCAGGCGCAGGCCGACGAGCTTCGCTTCCGGGGCGGTGCCGCAAACGCCGAGGCCATTGTTGCCAACCGCCGCCGCATTCCCCGCGCAGCAGGTCCCATGGTTGTCGGTGGCGCCGGGGTTGGGATCGTCGTCGTTGCCGTTGAAGTCCTTGTCGATCGTCGTATCGACATTCGCCGCGAGGTCCGGATGCGCCGTCTGCAAGCCATCGTCCACGATGCCTATGCGGATGCCCGCGCCGCGATAGCCACCGGCGGTGCCGTAGCCCCAAGCGCCCTCGATATTCACATCGGTCCCGCTGACCGCGTTGGATTGGCCCTGGTATTTCAGGTGCCACATTTGCGGCACCTGCGGATCATTCGGCATCGCCCGCGTCTGCTTCTGCGCGGCGAGCTGGAGTTCCACGGACTCGACACCGGGCAGCGCGGCCAGGGACTTCAGCGCGGCGATGGCAGCCAGCGGAGTGGCCGCGGTGACAATGGCGTGCTGCGGGGCATAGGCCGGGCGCTCCTTCAGGACGATCCCCGCGGGCAGCTCCGGCATCTCCTTTCCGTCGGCGAGCTTGAGCGTGAGATCGCGGGTGATGACTTTCCGGAAGCGGGCCTCGTGCGGCTTTTCGCTCTCGTAGCAGACCGGGAAGACTTCCCCCGGGAGCGCGGCGAGGCGGGCGGCCAGGGTCTCTAGGGTGGCGGGCGGATCCAACTTGAGCGGGATGGTCTCCCCCCCTTCGCCCTTTTGGACGGCCTCATCCAAGGCGATCGCAAAGGTCCGGGGTGCGCCGGCATAGGGCGTTTCAAATGCCGCGGGCACCGGTGGCTCCGGTGCAGGTGCTGCAGCCCGGACCAGAGGCCAGCCCGCAAGCATCAAGGCCCCGCCCACAAGGCACGGGGCGAGGACGGATCCGGTAAGGGACCTGCGGGTGAAATGAGACATGAGACGGGGGTGACTGACAGCAAGGGCACGCCCCGTCTGTCCGCGGGGGAGGACTCGGCGGACGGCAGCGCTTGGTTCGTTAGCCTAAGCGGGAGGGTGGGACCAAGAGAAGCCCCAAGCTCAGACGACCGAATTTCACCCAGCAGGGATGCCGCTGCAAACCCGAAATTCTAACGATCCGGGGGGCGTCTCCGTTCCTCCCGCCATGTATGACAATTCTCGAAGGTCCCCGCTTGGGCGTAGTCACGTGTAGGTGAGACAGGATCGCAGGGTGATGAGACACGCCCCCGCCGGACCGCGCGGAGCGACGGTCCCTGCCCTCACGGGAGCTGCCACGACTCCTTCCACTCCAGCACCGGCTTGCCGCCCTCGAACTCCAGTGGCAGCCAGATATACCGGGAATCCGGAAGATCATCCTTCATCCAGCGATCCGCCATGAAGATGAACTTCCCCGGCTTCCCGGCCACGGGCAGCACGTGGGTGCCCTGCGATTGGAAGGTGATGTCCGCTTTCTCCCCCCGGGCCGGATTGCCAAGCTCCTGCCAAGGGCCGAAGATGTGATCCGCCACCGCGGAGCGCGCTGCATTCGGCGCCCAGGCGGTGCAGCCGGAGGCGATGATGTAGTACTTGCCGCTGTGCTTGAAGACGGCGGGTGCCTCCATGCTGCGGCCGGGGAAGATCCGGGCCCACTTGCCGGTAGTGCCGAGATAGTCATCCGTCAGCTCGGAGACGTGCATCGTGGCATTTTCCTCGGAGGCGGTGAAGAGGTAGCCCTTGCCGTCATCATCCACGAAGACGGTCATGTCCCGCGCCATCTGGCCGCCCTCGTGGTCACGCACGAAGGGGAGCTTCTTGTTAGACTTCTCCTCCTCGCTGGCGTTGACCGGCCACTTGCCGGCATCCGGGCGGAAGCTGCGGAGATACCGGAAGGGACCTGTGGCCTGGTCCGCCACGGCCACGCCGCAGCGGGATGCCGCGTAGTCCATGCTATCCGCGTGGAACCACATCACGAACTTCCCGGTCTTCGCGTTGTAGATCACCTTGGGGCGCTCCAGGACCTTCTTGGTGTGCAGGTCACTGGCCTCGTCGGCCACGGTGGGCAGGACATTGCCCTCGTTCTTCCAGGTGAGGAGGTCCCGGGAGGAGTAGCAGGAGACCCCGGCCACATCCACGCGGGTGCCGCCCCAGGACTTGTTGCAGTCCGGCAGGTAGGTCTTCCCCTGCTTGAGCTCGCCGTACCAGTAGTAGGTCCCTTCGTGGAAGAGCACGCCGCCGCCGTGGGCGTTCACCGGCTTGCCATCGGTGTCCGGCCAGACGGCACCGGGCTTGATGGCCGTGGGGGGCGCGGTCGCGGTCTGGGCATGGGAGGCTGCCACGCAGGCGAGTAAAATGGCGGCGGGCAGGGAAAGAAAGCAGGGTTTCATGACAAAGTGGTGTCGTCCTCCCGTGGAGCCTAGGGGGTCAAACCGAATCCGCGCACCCCCACGAAAGGGGGGATCCCGGGGATGATGGGATTGACCGGCCCGCCGGACCGCTCCAGAGTCCGCGACCTCACTTCGATTCCTTCGCATGCAGCGCCAGCATCCGAGCCGCGAGAACCATGTCCATCCCGTCCTGAAACAACCCGGACGGGCCTCGCGGATCCGTATGGACTCGGGAGAGGTGCTGGAGGAGCACATGATGTTCTTCCGCAAGTTCCTGCGCGCCCCGCTCAAGACCGGCAGCGTGCTGCCCAGCTCGGAATTCCTGACCCGCGAGATGGTCAAGCCGATCGACTGGGCGCGGACCCGTTATCTGGCCGAACTCGGCGCGGGGACCGGCGTTTTCACCCGTCATATTGACGAGGTCTTCCGCCCGGGCACCGACGTGCTGGTCTTCGAGAAGGATGACGCGATGCGGCAGCGGCTGCACAAGCAGTTCCCGGAATTCAGCTTTCATCCGGACGCGCTCGACCTGCGCCGGACCCTCGCCCAACGCGAGATCCCGGCGCTGGACGGAATCATCTCCGGCCTGCCCTTTTCGAATTTCACGCCGGGCCTGCGGAACGGGATCCTGGATGAAGTGGCCGGGGCCCTGGCTCCGGACGGGACCTTCGTGACCTTCATGTATTCCCTGCGCCTGATGGGGGATCTCAAGAAGCGCTTCCGCAGCGTGCGCACCACCCTGGTGCCGCTGAACTTCCCGCCGGCCTTCGTGCATGTGTGCCGCGGGAAGCGGTGAGGGGTCTTAGCGCTGGTAGGCGCGTCGGACATTAGCCGGTGGTGGAGGCTTTGCGGAACCACCGGTAAGGGCGGCAAAGATCATTGAGCCCCGGCAGGGGCTCCGGAAATGCCGGAAGCACCGGGGCATGCCCTGCACTCCAAGCGGACGTTCCGAGGAAGCAAGGAAGTACGATATCCCTCGTAGAAGCGGCCCTTTCCGCCGGCCCTCCGGGACGGCAAGTCATTTGGCGGCCCGTCCGGTGGTTCCGCAAAGCCTCCACCACCGGCTAATGTCCGATGCGCCTCCAGCGCGAAGAACCGGGCATCGCCGATGGCGGGCGGGCATGGCGCCGCCCCTACTCCTTCGCCCCCACCAGCTCGCTGCGTTCTGCGCTGCACTCGTGGAGGATCTCATCGAGCCGCGCAACGTCCACGGGCTTCACCAGGTGATGGCGGAAGCCGTAGCCGCGGGTGCGCTCCACGTCCTTGTCCATGCCGAAGCCGCTGAGCGCCACGCCCATGGTGCCATTGCGCAAGGCCACCGTCTTCATGACTTCGCCCGGGCTGCCGTCGGGCAGGCCGAGGTCGCTCAAGAGCAGATCGAAGTCGCGGCTGGAGGCATACTCCAGGGCAGTGGCCACGTTGAAGGCCTGGGTCACGCGGTGGCCCTGCATTTCTAACAGCATCGTCAGCGATTCGCTGGTATCCACGTGATCCTCTAACAGGAGCACCTCCAGGTGGCGCGCGCCATTGCGGCCGGCGGGCTCGGCGGAGTCGTCTTCGTGCGGGCGCTCGGCCACGGTGGGCAGGAGCACGGTCACGGTGGTCCCCTGCCCCACGCCGGGGCTTTCGATCAAGATCTCGCCGCCATGGAGTTCGACCAGGGTCTTCGAAATCGCGAGCCCCAGGCCGAGGCCCCCGGCCTTGCCGCGCTCCGCCTGCTCGAAGGGTTGGAAGACACGCGAGAGCACCTCCGTCTCAATGCCCGACCCGGTATCGCAGATAACGATCTCGATCCCGCCATCCGGGCGATCCGAGGTGGACACGTGCAGCGAGCCACTGTCCGTGAACTTCACCGAGTTCTTGATGATGTTCCAGAAGACCTGCTGGAGGCGCGCGGGGTCGGCCTTCGCGAAGTGTTCCTCCGCCTTGAGTTCCACCCGGAGTTCGAGCTTCTTCGCCTCCACATCGCTGCGGCAGATGTCGATCACATTGCGGATCAGCGCGTGGACGTCCGCCACCTCGGTCTCCAGGTGGATCTTGCCGCTGCCGACGCGGCTCAGATCTAACAGATCATCGATCAGCCGGGCTTCGAGTTCAACATTGCGGCGGATGACCTCGAGCGGATGGCGGAGCGCTTCCGGAAGGCTGGAGTCCGAAGTGAGGCGCACGAGATGACTCATCACCGGTGTGAGCGGCGTGCGCAGTTCGTGGCTGAGCATGGCCAGGAAGCGGTCCTTGGCCAGGCTGGCAGCCTCCGCTTCCTGGCGCGCGATGTTGGCCTTGCGGTAGAGTTCGACATTGTCGAGCGCCAGCGCGGTGCGGTGCGCGAGCTCCTCCGCGAGCCAGAGAGCATCCTGATTGAAAATCGCTCCGGGCTCGGTACGGACCATGGTGATCGAGCCGATGATCCGGCCGCGGGCATGCAGCGGCACGGCCGCGAAGCTGGTGGGCTTGAGCGAGCGGAGCAGCTCGCGGTCTTCCTCCGGCACCAGGTCCGCGATCACGCGTTCATCCACGCGATTGCTCACGAAGGGCTTGCCGGTCTGATAGACGCGGAAGGCACCGTGCGAGGTCTCCCCGGGTTCCGGGTAGCGGATCTTGCGCAGGAAATCCTCCTGCTCGGGATCGCGGTGCGCCACGGCCACTTGTTCGACCGCACCCTCCTCGTTCATGCGGTCGATCACGCAGAACTCCGCGAGCTTGGGCACCACCAGGCGCGCGAGGTTGGCAAAGGTCTGCTCATATTCCAGCGAGGCCGCGAGCACGCCGCTAGCGTCCGCCAAGAAGGCCATGCGTTCCTTGGCGGCCTCTGCCTGGGCGCGCGCAGCCTGGGCGTGGAGGAGCTGCGCATGCTCCTCCGCCTGGCGTTTGACCATCTCGGTCTTGCGGAAAAGATCGACGAAGGCTGAGACCTTCGCTCGCAGGATCTCCGGCACCACCGGCGTGAGGATGTAGTCCACCGCACCAAGCTGGTAACCGCGGGTCACGTGGTTGTCCGTGTCATTTACCGCGCTGATGAAGATGATGGGCGTGGCCTCCGAGCGCGGGCGATGGCGGATCATCGCCGCAGTCTCGAAGCCATCGAGACCCGGCATATTCACGTCCAGCAGGATCACCGCGAAGTCCTGGAGCAGAAGCTTGCGCAGCGCCTCATCGCCGGAGCGGGCAGTGACGATATTTTCCTGCAAGCCCTCCAGCGCCGTTTCCAGCGCCAGCAGCTTGTCCGCCCGGTCGTCCACGATGAGGATACTGGCCCCCTCATGCGTCGCACCGAGGCGCCGGGACATGTTCGGGAATCCCATCATCGGTAGAGCCAGGTGCGCAGCAGGGTGAGCAGGCGGTCGGTATCGACCGGCTTCGAAATGTAGTCCGAGGCACCCGCATCGATGCACTTCTCCCGGTCCCCCTTCATGGCCTTGGCGGTCAGGGCGATGATCGGCAGGTCCTGGAAGCCATACATCGAGCGGATCTCGCTCATGACCTCGTAGCCGTCCATCTCGGGCATCATGATGTCCATCAGCACCACGTCGAACTCGCTGCCCTTGCGCAGCATTTCCAGCGCGAGCTTGCCCTGCTCGGCGGAGACCACATCCATGTAGTGCCGCTCCAGCAGGCTGGTCATGGCGAAGATGTTGCGCACGTCGTCATCCACGATCAGCACGCGCCGCCCGGCGAGGATCGCGTTCGGATCATTCAGGCGCTGGATGACCTCGCGGCCATGCGCTGGCAGGTCCGCCACCTTGCGGTGCAGCCAGAGCGCGGCCTGGTCGTAGAGGCGCTCGGGGCTGCGCACGTCCTTCACGATCACGGTCTGTGTGAGGCGATTGAGCTGCTCCTCTTCCTCCTGCGAAAGGTCCTTGCCGGTGTAGACGATGATGGGGAGTTGCGAATGGCGGGCGCGGATTTCCTCGATCAGCTCGAAGCCGGAGGCCCCTGGCAGCATCAGGTCCACCACCACGCAGTCGTAGCTCGCGGCATCCAGTTCATCGAGCGCCTCCTCCGCCGTGCCCACGGCATCCAGGAAGGGCGTATCGGCCAGCAGTTCCTTGAGGCTGTTGCGCTGCGTCTCGTCGTCCTCCACCACCAGGAGGCGGCCCGCCGGCTCATCGCGCAAGTGGCGCACGCGGTCGAAGACCTCGTCGAGCGCGGACTGGTCGAGCGGCTTGCCGAGGTAGCGCATCGCCCCTTGCTTCAGCGCATTCTCCGGCTCGGCATCCGCGGAGATGACGAAGACCGGGATGTGCCGCGTGGTCAGGTCGGACTTCAGGCGGCTGAGCACCTTCCAGCCATCGAGGTCCGGCAAGCTCACATCCAGGGTGATCGCCGCCGGCTGCAAGTCCCGCACCAGCGCGAGCGCCGCATAGCCGCGCGAGACGACCACGCCCTTGAAGCCCGCATTGCGCGCCCGCTCTAACAACTGCGTCGCGAACTCGCGGCTGTCTTCCACGATCAGGATCACGGCATCGCCGCTGTTCACGTCATTCCGGTCATCCTCCACGCCCTCCGGCGCGGGCAGGATCGCGGCGTGCAAGCGCGCCGAGCGGACCTCCGCGGGAACATCGATGACCGGCATGCCGGGCCGCAGCGGCAGGAAGAAGGTGAAGGAACTGCCGCGGCCTTCCTCGCTCTCCACCGTGATCTCACCACCGAGCAGGCGACCGAGTTCGCGGCTGATGGCGAGGCCGAGGCCGGTGCCACCGTAGCGGCGGCTGGTGCTGCCATCCGCCTGCAGGAAGGGCTCGAAGATGACCATCTGCTTCTCTTCCGGGATGCCGATGCCCGTGTCCGTGACCGTGAAGGCCAGCAGCTCCGGCGAGTCCAGCGGCAGCAACGAACCGCGCAGCTTGGCGCGCTCGACCACCGTTACCTTGATCGCGACCTTGCCTCGCTCGGTGAACTTCACTGCGTTCGAGACCAGGTTCTTGAGGATCTGGTCGAGCCGCTGTTCGTCGGTGTGGATCCGGTCCGGCAGCTCCGGTGCGACATCGATCTCGAATTGCAGGCCCTTCTCCTTGGCCACGTGGCGGAAGGTCCGGTCGATGTTGTCCAGCAGGTCGTCCAGGCGCAGCTCGGCCACGGAGATGGTGAAGTTGCCCGACTCGATCTTCGACAGATCGAGGATGTCATTGATCAGGCGCAGCAGGTCGCGGCCGGACCCGAGGATGGTCTTGGCGAAGTCGACCTGCTTGGCCGTGAGATTGCCATCGTAGTTCGCGCCGAGTTGGTCGGCCAGGATGAGCAAGCTGTTGAGCGGCGTGCGCAGCTCGTGCGACATGTTCGCGAGGAACTCCGACTTGTATTTCGAGGTGAGAGCGAGCTGCTGGGCCTTGCCTTCCAGGGCCATGCGGGCCTGCTCCACTTCCGAGTTCTTGCGCTCCACCTCCTCGTTCTGGGCGGCGAGCTGGGCGGCCTTTTCCTGGAGTTCCTTGTTGGTCTTCTCCAGTTCGTCCTGGCGGTTCTGGAGCTCGCCGGCGAGCGACTGCGATTGCTTGAGCAGGTCCTCCGTGAGCGTGTTCGCCTTGATCGTGTTGAGCACAATGCCGATCGATTCGGCGAGCTGGACCAGGAAGGTTTCGTGCGTGGAGTTGAAGCCCTGGAAGGTCGCCAGCTCGATCACCGCCTTGACCTTTCCTTCAAAGAGGATCGGCAGGACGATGATGTTGGCCGGCGTGGCCTCGCCGAGACCGGAGCTGATCTGGATGTAATCCAGCGGCACGTTGGTCAGCAGGATCGGCTGCTTCTCCAAGGCCGACTGGCCGACCAGGCCCTCGCCGAGGCGGTAGCGGTTGCTCAGATTCTTGCGCTCCGTGAAGGCGTAGCTGGCGAGCATCCGCAGCTCCGGCTCCGGCACATCCGTATCCATGATGTAGAAGATCCCGGTCTGCGCGGAGACCACCGGTGCAAGCTCGGAAAGGATCAGCTTGCCGACGGTGAGCAGGTCCTTCTGGCCCTGCAGCATGCGGGTGAACTTCGCGAGGTTCGTCTTCAGCCAGTCCTGCTCCTCGTTCCGCGATGTCGTGTCGCGGAGGTTGCGGATCATCTCGTTGATGTTGTCCTTCACGAAGGCCACCTCTCCACGGGCGGCGACTTGAATGCTCCGGGTCAGGTCGCCCTTGGTCACCGCCGTCGCCACGTCGGCGATGGCGCGGAGCTGGGTGGTCAAGTTGGCTGCGAGCTGGTTCACGTTATCCGTGAGAGCGAGCCAGGTGCCGGCCGCACCGGGCACGTGGGCCTGGCCGCCGAGCTGGCCTTCCACACCCACCTCGCGCGCCACCCCCGTCACCTGTTCGGCGAAGGTCGCGAGCGTGCTGGTCATGCTGTTGATGGTATCCGCGAGTTCGGCCACTTCGCCCTTCGCTTCCACCATCAGCTTTTGGTTCAGGTCGCCTTTCGCGACCGCGGTCACGACCTTGGCAATGCCGCGCACCTGGTTGGTCAGGTTACCGGCCATCGAGTTCACCGAATCGGTGAGGTCCTTCCAAGTGCCGCCCACGCCCTTCACTTCCGCCTGGCCACCGAGCTTCCCTTCCGTGCCCACTTCGCGCGCCACGCGGGTCACTTCCGAGGCGAAGGAGTTGAGCTGGTCCACCATGGTGTTGACCGTGTTCTTCAGCTCGAGGATCTCGCCTTTGACATCCACCGTGATCTTGCGGGAAAGGTCGCCATTCGCCACCGCGGTGGTCACCGCCGCGATGTTACGCACCTGGGTGGTAAGGTTGGAGGCCATGAAGTTCACCGAGTCGGTGAGGTCCTTCCAGGTGCCCGAGACCCCTTCCACCTTCGCCTGGCCACCGAGCGAGCCTTCCGAGCCTACCTCGCGCGCCACGCGGGTCACTTCCGAAGCGAAGGAGCGGAGCTGGTCCACCATCGTGTTGATCGTGGCTTTCAGTTCGAGGATCTCGCCCTTCACATCCACCGTGATCTTCTTGGAAAGGTCGCCATTGGCCACCGCCTTCGTCACGTCGGCAATGTTACGCACCTGGTTGGTCAGGTTACCGGCCATGAAGTTCACCGAATCGGTAAGGTCCTTCCAGGTGCCGGCCACGCCTTTCACATCCGCCTGACCGCCGAGGCGGCCTTCCGAGCCCACTTCGCGGGCCACGCGGGTTACTTCCGCGGCGAAGGACCCGAGCTGGTCCACCATCGTGTTGATGGTGTCTTTCAGCTCCAGGATCTCCCCTTTCACGTCCACCGTGATCTTCTTGGAGAGGTCGCCGCGCGCCACCGCGGTGGTCACGTCGGCGATGTTACGCACCTGGTTGGTCAGGTTACCGGCCATGAAATTCACCGAATCGGTGAGGTCCTTCCAGGTGCCGGCCACGCCCTTCACATCCGCCTGGCCGCCGAGCTTTCCTTCCGTGCCCACTTCGCGCGCCACGCGGGTCACTTCCGAGGCGAAGGAGTTGAGCTGGTCCACCATCGTGTTGACCGTGTCCTTGAGCTGCAAGATCTCTCCGCGCACTGCCACGGTGACCTTCTTGGAAAGGTCGCCATTCGCCACCGCAGTGGTCACATCGGCGATGTTACGCACCTGGTCGGTGAGGTTGCCGGCCATCGAGTTCACCGAATCGGTGAGATCCTTCCAGGTGCCCGCCACGCCCTTCACATCCGCCTGGCCGCCGAGCTTGCCTTCCGTGCCCACTTCGCGGGCCACGCGGGTCACTTCCGAGGCGAAGGAGCCGAGCTGGTCCACCATCGTGTTGATCGTGATCTTCAGTTCGAGGATTTCCCCCTTCACATCCACAGTGATCTTCTTGCCGAGGTCGCCATTCGCCACCGCGGTGGTCACCTCGGCGATGTTGCGGACCTGGTTGGTCAGGTTACCGGCCATCGAGTTCACCGAATCCGTGAGGTCCTTCCAGGTACCGGCCACGCCGCGCACCTCGGCCTGGCCGCCAAGCTTCCCTTCCGTGCCCACCTCGCGCGCCACCCGCGTGACCTGATCGGCGAAGGAGGAAAGCTGGTCCACCATCGTGTTGATGGTGTTCTTCATTTCCAAGATCTCGCCCTTCACGTCCACCGTGATCTTGCGCGAGAGGTCGCCATTCGCGATGGCCGTCGTCACGTCGGCGATGTTGCGGACCTGGTCGGTCAGGTTGCCCGCCATCATGTTCACGTTATCGGTGAGGTCCTTCCAGGTGCCGGCCACGCCGGTCACCTCGGCCTGGCCGCCGAGCTTGCCATCCGTGCCCACTTCGCGCGCCACACGGGTCACTTCCGAGGCGAAGGAACGGAGCTGGCCCACCATCGTATTGATCGTGGCTTTTAGCTCCAAGATTTCGCCCTTCACGTCCACCGTGATGGTCTTGGAAAGGTCGCCATTCGCCACCGCGGTGGTCACCTCGGCGATGTTACGCACCTGGGCGGTGAGGTTGCCGGCCATCGAGTTCACCGAGTCGGTAAGGTCCTTCCAAGTGCCGGCCACGCCTTCCACGTTGGCCTGACCGCCGAGCTTCCCTTCCGAGCCCACTTCGCGGGCCACGCGAGTCACTTCCGAGGCGAAGGAGCCGAGCTGGTCCACCATCGTATTGATCGTGTTCTTCAGCTCCAGGATCTCGCCTTTGACATCCACGGTGATCTTCTTCGAG